>Ga0182744_1004359_pt1 | contig 10636 bp, 8 predicted proteins | sample eDN3rd30CKraftMG_FD_128525 | JGI IMG/M metagenome (GOLD analysis project Ga0182744, IMG submission 128525) | Enriched Miracle-Growth compost microbial communities from Emeryville, California, USA - eDNA 3rd pass 30_C Kraft MG (version 2) (version 2) ... | reverse complement strand
TTCCGCAGGGATCTCGATCACCTTCTGGACCTGCCACTCGCCATCGCGCTGGAACCAGAGCCAGATCGAACTGGAGAGATTCTCCAGCGACACCACGACGCCCGCGAAGCCGTACGCGCGCGTGGGGTCGTGTGCCGGTCGCAGCTCCAGCACCATCTGATCGTTCTCGCCGAGCTGCATCGACTTCGTGTGCCGCCGCTTTCGCAGATCCCAGAAGTTGAGGTGGCGGCCGTAGCGCTTCTCCATCAACAGCTCGGGCACGAGTCCATTCTCGACCATGTTGGGCGTGCCCCACTCGCTGCTGACCATCGTGTCGTAGCCCAGGTGCCACCAGAAGTCGTACGCGAGGCGCTGGGGCCCGCGATCGATCTCCCAGGCACCGAGTGGTTCGAACGTGTCGTGATCGAGTATGAAGATTCCGCCGGGCGCGTCGCCGCTGGCGTTGCCGAGTGCGCTCACGTAGATGCCGTCGGGTCCGCAATGCACAGTATGCGGGCGGGTGTAGCCCGTCTTCGCCACCAGCTCATCCGGCTCGATGATGCGTGCGATGGCGGGTTCGAGCGGGTTCGGCTGCGTGTCGACTATGTAGATGCGCGACGATCTGAGGCCGGGCACTACCAGATGGCGCCGGCGCACGTGCGGGTGCGGCGCGTACGGACAGAGCGCCGCGCTGCACGCGTTCCAGCCGAAGTGGTGCAGCTCGTCGCCGGCATACGGCAGGTCCATGCGGGTGACTACTTCGCCATGCGTGCGCGAGTTGGGGTCGCAGTCCACGACTCCTATCGAATCCGGGCGCCCGTCTTCCGGCGTAGGGTTCACGAGCATTACGTACGCGAGCGTCTCCGGTGGTGCGGCCGCCGCTGCGCGCGGGGATGGATAGAACGTCGGATCGGGAAGCATCGTCCGACGTGGGGGCGTGAGTGTGGCGCTCATTCTCTCCTCGAGGTGTGGGTGCGTGATGTTGCACCCGGCGGTACCGCGCGCACATGAGGCGGCGGTCCCGATTTTCGAAGAGAGTTCGGCGGAGCGGCGTTGGCGCGTGGGAGCGGAGTCCCACGCGCGTTCAGTCGCGTTCGGCGGAGAGTCGGCCGAAGCCGGCAGTGCGCGCGGCGACTATCGCCTGTGGACGCGTATCCACGCCGAGTTTGCGGAAGATGCTCGTGATGTGGTTGCGCACCGTCTTGGGCGAGATGAAGAGGCTGCTGGCGATCTGCGAGTTGCCGGACCCACGCGCGATCAGCTCCAGCACGGCGCGCTCGCGCTCGGTGAGCGTGGGAAACGGCTCGCTCGTGGCGAAGGGCTCGTCGTCGTGCGCGCTCCCACCGAGAAAGCGCCGCGTCTCGGAGAGGAAGATCGGCCATGCGGGCTCGTCTTCCTGGAGAACGTGGTTTCGTCCGTCGAGCAATACCAGCCGCGCGTCGGGTATCAGCGAGGAGAGGACGCGCGCTTCCTCTACGGGAATCACCCCGTCGTCTCTCGCATGCAGCACCAGCGTGGGCGCCCGCACGAGGCGCGCTTCGGCGGTGACGTCGATGTCGAAGAACACCGACTGGAAGCGCACTGCGTTCGCGGTGGACGTGGTATGCATCTGCAGCTCATCCAGCCACACGATGCGTTCTGGAGTGGCGTCGGGCATGAAGAGTCGCGAGAAGACCTGGCAGTACGCCGATTGGCGCTGCCCCCAGCCGAGATGCGTGAGGCGCAGCAGCAACTCGGCTTCCTCTACCTTCTCGGGCGACGGATCCCGCCTCAGGCGTCCGCGTGCGTAGCCGCCGTAGAGCACGAGCGCGCTCACCCGTTCCGGATGTCGCGCCGCGAATGCCACCGCGACAGCGGCTCCCTGCGAGATACCGAGAATGGGGAAGCGAGTGAGTCCGCGGGCATCGGCGATGGTTTCCAGATCGCGGACCCATGCATCGAAGGAGAAGTCCGCCACATCCCAGTCGGAGAGGCCGCAGCCGCGTTCGTCGTAGCGGATCAGCGAGAAGCCCGTGGAGAGCTCGCGCATCCAGTGTCGCCAGACGGGACTGCGCCAGTCGTGATCGAGATGGCTGAGCCAGTTCGCCGCCTTGAGCAGCGGTGGTCCGTGTCCCGAGATGGCGTACGCCAGGCGAACGCCATCCGGCGTCAGGCAGAGACGGATGCGTTGTTCCATATCCGCGCTAATAATATCGAGGACGGGGTCAGGCACCTAATTGTAGATGGTGCGCGGCCGTCGGCCACAATTAGGTGCCTGACCCCGTCTACCCCATCTACCCGAGGTGAACCGATGGCATCCGACCCGGACTTCATGCAGTACGTGCGCGAGCAGCTCTCCGGAGTGCACGGGCTCAGCGACAGGAAAATGTTCGGCGAGTACGCGCTCTACGTGGGCGCGAAGGTCGTGGCGCTGGTGTGCGACAACCAGCTCTTTCTCAAACCGACCGATGCAGGGCGCGCGCTCCTGGATGATCCGACGGAGGCGCCGCCGTTTCCGGGCGCAAAGCCGTACCTGCTGCTGGATTCCGCGCTCGACGATCGCGAGCTGCTGGCCGAGCTCTTCGCCGCGACCGAGCGGGAGCTGCCGGCGCCGAAGCCTTCCAGATCGAAGAAGTCGACGAAGGCATCGAAGCAACCCTCGAAAAAGGGGAGGCGGCGCTGATCGAGGAGGGGGCCGTCGTCGCGACACGATAGCTGACTCCGGGTTGATTCCCCTCGGCACGAGTGCAATATATGCATGTAGCAGGTGAAGATCCGTTCGAGCACTTGTCTCCTATTGGCAGGGAGGAGCATGCGAGGAAAGAGGAACGACGGACGCGGTTACACGCGGCTGACCGAGCCGCTGATACGCGAAGGCGACGGCTTTCGCGTGGCTACCTGGGACGAAGCGCTCGACCGCGCAGCGGACGGCTTCCGCCGGAACATCGCCGCGCACGGTTCGAATGCTCTGGGTATCCTGAGCTGCTCGAAGTCCACGAACGAGATGAACTTCCTTGCGGGGAAGCTCGCTCGTGTGGCCTTCGGCACTCACAATATCGATAGCTGTAACCGTACCTGACACGCTCCCAGCGTCGCCGGTCTGGCGGCGATCTTCGGGGCGGGCGGCGGCACCAGCTCCTACCGTGAGGCGGAGGAGACGGATGTGATCTTCCTGTGGGGCGCCAACCCCCGCGAAAATCACCCGATCTTCTTCCACCACCTCCTGAAGGGGCTGCGCAACGGCGCGCGCCTCTACGCGGTCGATCCGCGGCGTACGTCGTCTGCCCAGTGGGCGGACGTCTGGCTCGGCGTGCACGTCGGAACCGACATCGCGCTCGCCAACGCGATGGCGCGCGAGATCATCCACGCCGGCCTCGCGAACGAGGAGTTCATCCGCCGTGCGACTTCCGGTTACGAGGAATACCGCGCGTCCGTGGAACCGTACACGCTCGAGTACGCGGAACACGTAACGGGCGTACCCGCGGAAGCGATCCGCGAAGCCGCTCTCACCTACGCGCGCGCAGATCGCGCCATCATCTGCTGGACGCTCGGTATCACCGAGCACCACAACGCCACCGACAACGTGCTGGCGCTGGTGAACCTCTCGCTCCTTACCGGACACGTGGGCCGCTACGGCTCGGGCCTCTCCCCGCTCCGCGGCCAGAACAACGTGCAGGGCGGCGGCGACATGGGCGCGATCCCCGATCGCTTCGTCGGGTTCCAGGCCGTGGCCGATCCGGAAGTCCGTGCGCGTTTCGAGAAGGCGTGGAACGTGAAGCTTCAGCCGCAGCGCGGCCTGAACGTCACCGAGATGTTCCAGGCGATGGAGCGTCGCGAGCTCACTTCCCTGTTCGTGATCGGCGAGAACCCGGCGCAGTCGGAAGCCGATCAGCACAAGGCGATCGATGCTCTCGAGGGGCTGGATCACATCGTGGTGCAGGACATCTTCCTCACACGTACTGCGCAGATGGCGCACGTGATCCTTCCCACCACCGCGAGCTGGTGCGAGGCGGAAGGCACGTTCACCAACAGCGAGCGCAGGGTACAGCGCGTGCACAGCGCCCTCACTCCACCCGGCGATGCGCGCGACGAGCTCTGGATCATCGCGCAGATCGCCCGCCGGCTCGGTCACGACTGGGGATCCCCCACCGCCGAGTCGGTGTGGAACGAGGTGCGCGAGCTGGCGCCGAAGATGTTCGGCGGTATGACTTACGAACGCCTGGAGGCGCTGGACGGCCTCCAGTGGCCTTGCCCGAACGTCGATGATCCAGGAGCTCTCTTCCTGCACGGCCGTCTCTGGGAGAATCCGCGTGGCGGACCGGTGGCGCCCTTCTCAGTGGTGGAGCATGCGGGGCCGGTGGAGACTCCGGACGAGGAATACCCGCTCACGCTCACCACGGGACGTCGTCTCGAGTCGTACAACACCGGCGTGCAGTCGGGAGGGTACGATTCGCCGCTGCACCTGGGCGGCACGGTGGATGTATCACCCGAAGATGCGGCCAGTCTCGGCCTCGCGGACGGCGACATGGCGCGCGTCACCTCGCGGCGCGGGAGCGTGCTCGCGCCGGTGCGCGTGGACACCTCGCTGCGCGCGGGCCTCGTGTTCATGACCCCTCACTTCCAGGACGACGTGCGCGCGAACGTACTCACCATCGATGCCACGGACCCCGTGTCTGGCACCGCCGAGTTCAAGGCGTGCGCGGTGAGGGTCGAGCCGGCGCGCGCAGAGCTGGATGAGTCGTCGTCCGAAGCGTACGAGTCTCACACTCTGATCGAAGGTGACTGAGTGGACCTCAAGCTGCTGAATGCGGAACCCACCGAGGAGGAACGTGAAGCGGTCGATGCGCTGCTCGGCGCGCCCGATTCCGGGTGGCACGGCGCGGAGCGGGTTCCGGAACGCGATGCTCACGTAGCGTACGGCGGGCACGCCGCGCGCGCGCTCCGGCATCTGCTCCTCCCCGCGCTGCACGCGGTGCAGCAGCGTGTGGGATGGATCAGCGAGGGGGCTTTCAACTACGTCTGCATGCGGCTCACCGTACCACCCGCGGAGGCGTGGGGGGTAGCGACGTTCTACGCGCTTCTGGCCACGGCGCCGCGGCCGCGCCGCGTGCTGCACGTGTGCGATGACATCGGCTGCAGATACCGCGGCGCGCGCGACGTTATGCAGGCGCTGGAGAATCGGGTCGGTCCCACCCATACTCACGCGATGGACCACGTCGAGCTGCGCGACGATGATGTGACGTGGCTGCCGAGTCCGTGCCTGGGCTTCTGCGATCACGCGCCCGCGGCGCTTCTCACGATCGCGGGGCGCGAGCCGGTGGAACTTCTCCTCGGCGATGTCACGCCCGATGCGGCTGCTGCCTTTCTCACGGGCGAAGTGAACGTCGAGGCGGGTATGGTGCGGCATCCGCTCCCGCAGCAGGGCGACCCATCGCTCGTGCTCCTCTCCCGCGTCGGTACGGTGGATCCCACGAGCCTCGATGCGTACCGCTCGGCCGGCGGCTACGAGGCACTGCGGATCGCGCTGGAGATCGGGCCCGCGAAAGTCATTCGCGAGGTGACCGACTCGAAGCTTCTCGGCCGCGGCGGCGCCGCGTTCCCCACCGGAAGAAAGTGGGATGCGGTGGCGCGCCAGCCGGCGCGCCCGCACTTCCTGGTGTGCAACGCCGACGAATCGGAGCCTGGTACGTTCAAGGATCGCGTGCTCCTGGAGGGTGACCCGTTCGCGATAGTGGAGGCGATGACGATCGCGGGCTTCGCGACCGGCTGCGAACAGGGCTTCATCTACATTCGCGGCGAGTACCCGCTGGCGATCGAACGGATTGGGAACGCCATCGAGCAGGCGCGCTCGCGCGGCTTCCTCGGCGAGGCGGTGATGGGTCGTCCATTCACCTTCGACATCGAGCTGCGCAAGGGAGCGGGCGCGTACATCTGCGGCGAGGAGACCGCGATCTTCAATTCGATCGAGGGCTTCCGCGGCGAGCCGCGCAACAAGCCGCCCTACCCCGCCGATGAAGGGCTCTTCGCCAGACCCACGGTCATCAACAACGTGGAGACGCTCGCCAACGTCATCCCGATAATGCTGCACGGCGGGCCTGCGTACGCCGCCACGGGCACCGAGCAGTCCACGGGGACGCGGCTCTTCTGCCTCTCGGGCTCCGTGCGGCGGCCCGGCGTGTACGAGGTCCCCTTCGGCGCGACGCTGCGCGAGCTCCTCGACATGGCCGGCGGACTCCCGGAAGGGCGCACCATGAGGGCGATCCTCCTGGGCGGGGCGGCAGGGACGTTCGTGCGCCCCGACGAGATCGACATGCAGCTCACCTTCGAGGGAGTTCGCGCGGCAAAGGCGACGCTCGGCTCAGGCGTGATCATGGTGTTCGACGAGACTGCCGACATGCGCGACGCGCTCCGCCGCATCGCCGCCTTCTTCCGTGACGAGTCGTGCGGCCAGTGCGTGCCGTGCAGAGTGGGCACCGTGCGCCAGGAGGAGGCGCTCCACCGCATCGCGGCCAGGCGCACGCGTGGAAGCGAAGCGGACGAGCTGGCGCTGCTGGAGGAGATAGGAATCGTGATGAAAGACGCGTCGATCTGCGGACTCGGCCAGACCGCGTACAGCGCCATCGAATCCGCCATCAAGCGCTGCGGGCTGTTCGAAGCGGAGGCCGGACGATGAACGACTTCGTTCAGCTCAGACCACCGCGCCGCTCCGTGGAGCTCACGATCGATGACAGCACCGTGAGCGTTCCGGAGGGATCGACCATCCTCGAAGCGTGCCGCGAGATGGGGAAGGACATCCCCACGCTCTGCTACCTCGAAACTCTGCACCCGGTGAATGCATGCCGCGCCTGCATGGTCGAGGTGGAAGGGTCGCGCGTGCTGGTGCCGTCGTGCTCGCGCAAGGTGGAAGCGGGGATGAAGGTCAAGACGAGCACCGACCGCGTGAACCACAGTCGCAGGATGGTTCTCGAGTTTCTGGCATCGTCGGTGGATCTCTCCACCGCGCCCAACACGGCGGAATGGCTCGATGAGTACGAGTGCAGGCCCGAACGCTACGGTCCACCAGCACCGCCGTCGTCCGCGGCCGAACGCGACTTCGCGCCGGCCGGCCACCACGCGCCGCCGGATCCCGACTATGCCGCGACCGTCGCGCAGCCCGTGAAGGTGGACAACGACCTCTACGTGCGCGACTACGCGAAGTGCATCCTCTGCTACAAGTGCGTGGAGGCGTGCGGCGAAGATCATCAGAACACCTACGCGATCGCCGTGGCCGGGCGCGGCTTCGACGCGCACATATCCACGGAATTCGCCGTGGGACTCCCCGACTCGGCCTGCGTCTACTGCGGCAACTGCATCCAGGTCTGTCCGACGGGCGCGTTGATGTTCAAGAGCGAGTACGACCTCCGCGCAGCGGGCGAGTGGGATGAGAGCAGGCAGAAGGAAGTCGACACGATCTGCCCGTACTGCGGCGTGGGGTGCACGCTCCAGCTACGCATACAGGACAACGAGATCGTGCGTGTGATGGCGCCGCTCGACAACGACATCACGCTCGGCAATCTGTGCATCAAGGGAAGGTTCGGCTGGCGGTTCGTCCAGAACCGCGGACCGAGGCCAATGCAGAGTGTGCAGGGCGATGCGCACGGGAACGGCTCCGGGAACGGCTCCGGGAACGGTCGCGTTTCCGGAGGGGATGGAGCCGACGGAGGGCGCGGCAATGGAGCCGGCACGGGCTGAAACTCGCTCCATGTCACGACCGGAGTGGAGCGCGCATTGAGCGATCGACTCCCTCCCACGCTGCGGGCGGGGCACCCGCTCCTCGGACTCGGTTATACCCAGCCCGCTCGACGCTACGGTCGCATTCAACTCGGTGACGATGCGCCGGTGGAGGGCGAGGTCTCGGTGGCCGAGGAGGTGCCCGTCGCCTTCGTGTACTCCGGTCGCGCGCACGTCGTGATGATGGCGACACCAGCCGATCTCGAGGACTTCGCCATCGGCTTCTCGCTCTCCGAGGAGATCGTGGCTTCGGCCGCGGAGATCGAGCACGTGGAAGTGGTGCGCTACAGCCAGGGAATCGAGCTGCAGATGACGGTCAGTCCGGAAGTCGCCGAGCGACTCGCGGCGCGTGGGCGGCAGCTCGCGGGACGCACCGGGTGCGGACTCTGCGGCGTGCAGACCATCGACGAGGCGCTGCGCGAAACGCGACCGGTGGAGTCCGACGTCACGTTCGAGATAGAGTCGCTCTGGCGCGCGGAGTCGGAGCTGAGTCGCTTCCAGGAGTACAACAGGGCTACCGAAGCGATGCACGCCGCCGCGTGGGCCACGTTCGACGGAGCCATACGCGTTGCTCGCGAGGATGTGGGGCGCCACAACGCGCTCGACAAGGTGATCGGCGCGCTCGCGCGCGAGAGGATCGACCCCCGCGAAGGTTTCGTGGTGATGACCAGTCGTGCGAGCTACGAGCTGGTTCAGAAGGCGGCGGTCGCGGGGATTCCCGCGCTCGCCGCCGTGTCGCGGCCGACGGGGCTCGCCATCCGGCTGGCGGAGGCCGCAGGCATCGCGCTGATCGGACTACTGCGTGGCCGTACGGCAAGCGTGTACGCGCACGGCGAGCGGCTGCGCGGTGCGGCGCTCACAGGCGAAGGAGCGCGCGCGGACGAAAGGAGCGACCCGAAGGGTTGAACGCGGCGGGAGAGGCTAGTCGCCCCGCGATCACAGCGAGTGCGATGCCCCGGCCGTATTTTCACGAGTCCCCGCACGAACGCAAAATTGCCGGCGGCCCGCGCGACGATCGCCGCGCGTCGCCGAAATCGATCCCACCTATGCCAACGATAAGCATGTCAGGCAATTCCAAACGACTCGCAGCCGGCGCGGCCTTCCTCGCGCTCGCAGTTCCGTTCTCCCTGGTCGGTGCCCAGACGATACGTCCCGACACCGCGAACCCGCAGATCACCGACATGGTCTCACGGCTCTCGCTCGAGCGCTACAAGGCCACGATCAAGGGGCTCACGCAGTTCGGCGACCGCCAGCAGGGCACCGATCGCAATCGTGCGGCGGTGGACTGGATCGAGAAGCAGTTGCAGAGCTACGGGTGCACGCCGACCCAGCGGATCACGTACGAATACGCGCCGCGTCCGCGCACCGGCGGCCAGAGGGCGGGGCAGCGCCCGAGCGCGGAGCAGATCGCCGAGTATCGGCGGATGCGCGAGGAAGGATGGAGTGTGGGCGGGTCGAGGATGCGCGGCAACATCGCGCCGACGGGTGTGAATCGCGACTCGCTCCGGCAGCCCGACCCGCGGCTTCGCGAGTTGAATCGACAGCAGCCGACAGCGGGTGAGCGCCAGGAGGTCTACTGCACGAAGGTGGGCTCGAAGCACCCCGACCAGATGTACATCGTGGGCGGTCACATGGACGGTCTGGGCTGGGGCGAGGCGGCGAACGACGATGGATCGGGCACGGCGCTGGTGATGGAATTGGCGCGCGTGTTCAGCATGCCCGACGTGCAGACCGACGTCTCGATCCGTTTCATACTGTGGAACAACGAGGAGACGGGTCTGAACGGTGCGCGCGCGTACGTGGAGCAGCGTGCGGCGCTGCAGGGGAAGGAGGATCCTGTCGGTTCCGGCAAGTATCCGGAACCGAAGTGGCTGGGGATGGTGCAGCACGACATGATGATGTTCGATCACGGGATGCCGAACGCGGACAGCACGCTTCCGGCGAAGCAGCGCCCCGAGGCGGACGTCAACATCGAGTTCCAGTCACAGTCGAAGTTTGCCGAGGGAGCGCAGAAGCTGGCCTGGCATTTCCGCGGCGCGAACGAGCGGTATGCCACCGATTATCCGGCCGCGGTGGGTCCGCACATGACGAACACGGATTCGTCGCCGTTCATGGATCTGGTGCCCGCGATCAGCATGCGCGAGAACGAGCGCGGGATGCAGATCGGCGCGGGGTGGAATCCGAACTGGCACCAGCCCACGGATCTCTTCTCCACGTACAGCGACGATGATTTCCGGCTCGGACTCAACGCCGCGCAGACCACGCTCGGCGCGATCGCGGAGCTTGCGGGTGCGCGGGTGACTCGGTAGTCGGGGATGCCCGAGGCGAGGGGCCGGCGGCTCCTCGCCACGGGCGGCATCGCTGGATATAGTATACGAACCCTCCTTTCCGTTCTCCCACCCATTCCCAGTCCGGTAACGAAGATGTCCCACCGATCCGGCCAGCCAGCCATCCGCACTGCCGCGACGCTTGCACGCGCGGTTCTCATCGGCGCCTTCACGGCAGCCGCCGCGAGCGCGCAGCAGAACTCCACTCCCGCTACCCCGATCTTCGCCGACGGACAGGCGCAGGTCGTGCCCGCTTTCCAGGACAGCTCCGAGTGGGTGCGGCAGGAGCTGTGGGTCGAAACGGAATTCGATACCGACGGCGACGGGAAGAAGGACCGCATGCACGTCGACGTCACCAGACCGCGACAGACCGACTCCGACGGACTGAAGGTCTCGACCATCTACGAGTCGAGCCCGTACTTCGCAGGCACTTCGGGTCCCCGCGCCAATCTCTGGGACGTGAAGCAGGAGCTGGGAGCGAAGCCGAAGCAGCGTCCGCACCAGCCGGAGATTCCCTTCGAGCCTGTGCGCCCCCGGATCTCCAACGATCTCATCGCGGAATGGGTCCCGCGCGGCTTCGC
>Ga0182744_1004355_pt1 | contig 10646 bp, 9 predicted proteins | sample eDN3rd30CKraftMG_FD_128525 | JGI IMG/M metagenome (GOLD analysis project Ga0182744, IMG submission 128525) | Enriched Miracle-Growth compost microbial communities from Emeryville, California, USA - eDNA 3rd pass 30_C Kraft MG (version 2) (version 2) ... | reverse complement strand
CGACGTCGCCAAGGCGCTGACCCAGGTGCCGGCATCCGTCATCATCGCACCGGTGCTGACCAATACGGCCTTCATGAAATCGCTCGGCCCGGACCTTGAAAAGATCGTCCGCGAGGAAGCGGTGAAGGCCGAGAATTCGATCGTGCCCTGGGGCATCAAGGACAATGAGGCGGCGCTTGGCGTCTGGAAGAAGAACGGCGGCGAAGTCATCGACATGGCGCCGGCCGAGAACCAGAAGTACATCGACAACGTCGTGTCGATCATGCCGCCGATCTACGCCGCCAATCCGAGTTTCAAGGGCGACTATGACGTGCTGCGCGCCGCCGCCGAAAAAGCCCGCGCCAAATAGCATCGAACGGGGCCGGATGATGCCAACGAGGTATCGCAGGAACATTTTTGGCATCTGCCGGCAATCGGGTGGACGTGCCTAATGCTGGATCGCTCGTCATACAGGCGGGCGCTCAAGCATGTCGAGCGTGACCGGAGGGGTTCGCGCTTGGCATCGTTCACAGGGGGGATTCGATGAAGTCGATCATCAAGGCGGTCGCAGTGGCTTTGCCACTCATGGTGCTGGCCGGCGCGGGCCAGGCCCAGATCAAGATGAAAATATCCTCGGCGACCGTCAATGACCCGACCCAGGAATGGGGCAGGCTGTTCAAGGCCGGCGTCGATGCGCGCTCCGGCGGCAAGATCAAGGTTGAGTTCTATCCCGCCGGCCAGCTCGGCCCCATACCGGCAACCGTCGAAGGCATGGTGCTGGGCACCATCGAAATGGTGTCGGTCGCGTCAGGCTTTTTTGTCGGCCTCGAACCACGCTACCTGGTGTTCGATGCGCCAGGCCTGTTCGAGGATTTCGATTTCAACACGCGCCTGTTCACCGATCCCGCCATTCGCGAGAGGCTCAGCGCCTTCGGCAAGAACAAGGGCGTCGAATCGATCGCCTTCATCACCGTGACGCCGCTTTACGTGCTGTCACACAAGCCGATCCGCACGATCGCCGATCTGGCGGGGCAGAAGATCAGAACGCCGGGCGGCGCACCGCTGCACCTCGAACCGCTGCGCAAGGCCGGGGCCTCGCCACTGTCGATGCCGCTTGGCGAAGTGCTGCCGGCCATGCAGACGAAGTCGATCGACGGCGTCATCGCCGGCCTATCGGCCTTCACCACCTTCAAGTTTTATGATGTCGCCAAAGCGCTGACGGCGGTGCCGGCGACGGTCATCATCTCGCCGGTTCTGGTCAATTCCGCCTTCCTGAAATCGCTTGGGCCTGAGCTCGAAAAGATCGTGCGCGAGGAAGCGACCAAGGCCGAGCTCGCCACCGTGCCTTGGTCCAGGCGCGAGATCGCCAATGGTCTCGATGTCTGGAAAAAGAACGGCGGCGAAGTCATCGAACTGAGCGCCGACGAACAGAAAAAATATCTCGATATCGTCGCCGGCGTCGTGCCGACGATCTTTGCGTCGACGCCGGGATTCAAGGAAGACTACGAGGCTATTGTCGCCACCGGCAAACGCCTGCGCGCGCAATAGGCTGAAGATGATGAATTGAGGAGGGAGGCTTCGGCCTCCCTCCTGCTGCAAGACGGAAGATGTTTATGGTCAATCGTATCGTCGGGTCATTGATGCGTGGATTGGAGCTGATCCTCGGGGTCGCTCTCATCGCCATCGTTCTTCTCAACTTTGCCAATGTCGTCGGGCGCTATGTGTTCAACCATAGCCTGCTCGGCGCCGAGGAGGTCCAGGTCTATACCATGATCTGGATGACGTTCCTGGGCGCGGGCATCGTCACCTGGCGCAACATGCACCTGCGCATGGATGCGATCGCCATCAACTTTCCCAAGCCTGTACAGACTATCCTGCGCTGGGCCGAGGCTGTGCTGGCGATCGGCGTCGTCGGCTATGCCATCACCCAGTCCTCGTGGTTCTACGTCAACCGTATCTTCGCCTTTGGCTCGAAGAGCGATGTGGCGCATCTGCCTATGTGGATTCCTCATTCCGCCGTGCTGATCGGCCTCGCGCTCGTCATCGTCATGCTGATCCTGCGCGCTGCCGGCTGGGGCGCCAAACCGATCGAAGATCCTGAATCCGCCGCGCTGGAGCAGCGCCAATGACGTCGATGACCTGGGCTCTCGTCGTTGTGCCGCTGACCTTGCTGCTGCTCGGCTTTCCGATCTTTCTCGTCCTGCTGACGGCCGTCACCGCCATGGTCATCTTCGTGATGAACGTGCCGCCTGTGGTGCTGCATCAGAACATGTTCGGCACCATCAATCAGTTCGCGCTGCTGGCCGTGCCGTTCTTCATCTATGCCGGTGAGTTGATGGGGCGCGGCAGCGTCGCCCAGCGGCTTGTCGATTTCGTCCAGAGCGTCACCAGCCCGGTGCGCGGCAGCCTCGGTATCACCACGGTCGGCACCACCACCATCTTCGGCGCCATCTCCGGCGTCAGCGCCGCCGCCGTGGCGACGATCGGCAAGGTGATGTATCCGGCCATGCGCAAGGCCGGCTACCCGGATCACTTTGCTGCCGGCCTCATCACCGCCGTCGGCGCCATCGACATCATCATCCCGCCCAGCATTCCCATGATCGTCTATGGCGCGGCGGCCGAAGAATCCGTGCCGCGCCTCTACGCGGCCGGCATTATTCCAGGCCTGCTGATCGCCGGCCTGCTCGGCGCCTATGTCATCTGGTATGCGCGCCGCCACGACATCGGCCGCGGCGAGCCGTTCAACTGGTCACGCTGCGTCACCGCCACCAGGCGCGGCCTGTGGGCGCTCGGCGCGCCCTTCATCATCCTGGGCGGCATCTACGGCGGCGTGTTCTCGCCGACGGAAGCCGCGGCCGTCGCCTGTATCTATGCCGGTTTCGTCACGCGCTTCGTCTTTCACGAGCTCTCGGCGAAGGACATTATCGAGGCCGCCTCGTCGACGGCGGTGTTCACCGCGCAGATCCTCATCATCGTCGCCTGCGCCGGCGTGTTCAGCTGGATCCTCACCGTCAATCAGGTACCCGCGCTGATGGCGCACTGGCTGCAGCAATACAGCGTCGCGCCATGGATGTTCCTTCTGGCGATCAACGTGCTGCTGCTGGCTGTCGGCTGCTTCCTCGATCCGCTCTCGGCGATCCTGCTGCTGACGCCGCTGCTGGTGCCGATGGTCAAGGCGATCGGCATCGACACGGTTCATTTCGGCGTCGTTGTGACGGTGAACCTTGCCATCGGCCTGTTCCATCCGCCGTTCGGCATCAACATCTTCGTGGCGCAATCCGTGCTCGGCATTCCGCTGAAGACGCTCTACCGCGGCATCATTCCGTTCCTGTTCGTCTATCTGGTGGCATTGGGCATCATCACGTATATTCCCGAAGTCTCGCTGTTCGGCGTCAAGCTGCTGATGGGGAAGTAGCTCGGCTCTCCTTCTCCCGTTTACGGGAGAAGGTGGCCCTCGCATCGCGAGGGTCGGATGAGGGCGGTGCGCGTTCTACCCAACCACCACAATATGCAGCCGCCGCGGCCCATGCGCGCCAAGCAGCATTTTCTGTTCGATGTCGGCGGAGCGGGAAGGCCCTGTAATCAAATTGACCGTGCGCGGCATCAGGCCCTTGCCGAAGCGCTTGCGCAACTCTGTCCACACGTTTTCATAATTGGCAGCAATGGTTTCGGCGCGCAGCACGACGATGTGATTGTCGGGCAGGAAATTCAATGTCGTCGGATTGTGCGATCCCGACACCAGAACCAGGGTGCCGGTTTCCGCCACGCCAGCCTCGGCATGGCTCACTGCATTCAAATCATCGCCCTTCGAGGGACCTTTGGAAATGTCGAGCGCCGTTGCATCCCAGGGCAGGGCGGCGAGACGCGCGTCCTCGCCCATGCGCAATGTGGCGGGCAGATTGTTCTCGCGCAGAAACCGCGCGATCTCGGCCGGCAGGTCCGCATCGCTTGCGACGTGCGCCACGCTGGCCGAGACACTCTCGGCCTGTGCCTGAAACGTCGCCGCGCGCGTCGCCACATCGCCTTCGCCGCGCTGGGGCAGTATGCCTCGCGCCGCCGTTGCGATGCGCGCCTCGACGATCTGCCGCCGCGCGGTATCGCCTGCCGAGACGCCGAGGGAACGGCGGATGCCGGCCAGGATATCGTCGCGTGCTTCGCTCACCGGGAGGCTCCGCGCTGGCGCTTGTACATGGCCTGGAAGGTCTGTCCCTGCGGCGCCGGCATGTCGCGGTATTTCGTCCAGCCGCCGGCAAACGGCATCCAGGCGAAGCGGCCCTTCGAGCGCCCCGCAAGGCCCATCAGGCCGATGCCGATGCGCGCGGAAAGCGCATAGAGCTTCGGGCGCTTGGCGAAATAGGCCCACAGCGCCAGCCCGCTGCGCACCGTCGCCGGAGACAGGTGCCGCTCGAATTCGCGCTCGCGCCAGTGCCGCATCAGTTTTGGCAGCGGGATGCGCACCGGACAGACGCTCTCGCAGCGGCCGCAGAAGGTCGAGGCATTCGGCAGATGTCCGCCCTGATCGACGCCGATGAGCGAGGGCGTCAGCACCGCGCCCATCGGGCCGGGATAGACCCAGCCATAGGCATGCCCGCCGACCGCATGATAGACCGGGCAATGGTTCATGCAGGCGCCGCAGCGGATGCAGCGCAGCATGTCCTCGAAATCCGTGCCGAGCATGTTCGAGCGGCCATTGTCGACCAGCACCACATGATATTCCTCCGGCCCGTCCACGTCGTCCGGCCGGCGCGGGCCGGTCGAAAGCGTCGTGTATACCGACATGTCCTGTCCCGTCGCCGAGCGCGCCAGAACGCGCATGATGCCGGCGACATCTTCCAAGGTCGGTGCGATCTTCTCGATCGAGGCGACGACCACATGCACTTTCGGCAGGGTCTGCGTCAGGTCGCCGTTGCCCTCGTTGGTGACGATGATCGACGTGCCGGTTTCGGCGACGAGAAAGTTCGCGCCGGTGATGCCGATGTCGGAGGCGAGGAACTTGGCGCGCAAGGTCGCGCGCGCTTCCGCCAGCAAAGACTCCGGCGCTTCGAGATCGCGGTCCTTCGGCAACCAGGTGTGCACGCGGCGGAAATCGCCTTCGATATCCTCCTGGTTCAGGTGGACGGCCGGCGCGATGATATGCGAGGGCGCTTCGCCGCGAAGCTGGATGATATATTCGCCGAGATCGGTCTCCACCGCCTCGATGCCGGCGCGTTCCAGCGCGGCGTTGAGGCCGATTTCCTCCGACACCATGGACTTGCCCTTGGTGACGATCCTGGCATCACGCATCTTCGCCAGATCGACAATGATCTGGCTGGCTTCCTCGGCCGTGCGGGCGAAATGCACATGGCCGCCGGCTTCCGTGACCTTGCGTTCGTAGATTTCCAGATAGAGATCGAGATGCGCGAGCACATGGTCGCGCAGGTCGCGCGCCTGGTCGCGCAAGGCCTCGAACTCCGGCAGGCGCGCAGCGGCCTGGGCGCGCCGTTCGATGAAATTGTGCCGCACATTGCCCAGCGCCTTCTGCAACTGCTGGTCCTGCAGCGCGCGATGGGCATTGTCCTTGAACTGCGGCGAGGTGGCGTGCGCGCTCATCTGTTCAGCTCTCCCATCATCCCAGCACCAGCAGTTTCGCGCCGAACAGGATCATCGTTATTCCCGACACAAGATCGATCCAGCGGGTCTGCCCCATCAGCACGTCGCGCACGAGGCGGCCGGACACCGCCGTCGCGATGCACAGATACCACAGAAAGCCCATGCCCGGCATGCCGATGATGACCATGGCGCGGTAAGATGCGCTCAGTTCGAACGCGCCGGTGGCGGCGAAGATGCTCGTGTACCAGGCGATGGCTTTCGGATTGAGGAAGTTGGTCATGAAGCCGGTGGCGAGAAGACCCGGGACCGACTTCTCCGGCGGCGCCTCCGCGGTGTCCTGGCTGGCGCGGCGGCGCGAGATCATGCGCCAGCCGATCCAGCACAGATAGCAGCCGCCGGCGATGCGCAATGCCTGCTCGAGCATGGGTGCAGCCACGATCAACTGCCCCATGCCGGCCAGCCCGGCGCTGGCCCAGATCATGCCGGCGGGAAAAATGCCCATCGCGGCGATATAGGCGGCGCGCCGGTTGTGCACGGCCGTCTGCAGGATGAAGGCGGTGTTGGGGCCCGGCGTGGCGACAGCGAGGAAATGGCCAGCGAGCAGGACCGCGATAATATGCCAGTCGCTGTTCAAGAGTCGCGATCTCTCGCGGCGCCGATAGCGGGTTCGTCTGTCATGCCCGCCAGAACCTCGGCGACATGCCGCACTTCGATCGATTTGCCTTCACGCGACAATTTGCCGGCCATGTTCATCAGGCAGCCGAGATCGCCGGCCAGCAGCACGTCGGCGCCGCTGGCGGTGATGTTCTCGGATTTCTTCTCGACGATGGCGCCGGAGATCTCGCCGTATTTCACGGCGAACGTACCGCCGAAGCCGCAGCAGACATCGTTCTCTTCCATCTCGACGAGTTCGAGACCGTGGATCGTCGCCAACAGTTTGCGCGGCTGCGATTGTACGCCGAGTTCACGCAGGCCCGAGCAGGAATCATGATAGGTGACCCGGCGCGGAAACCGCGCCACCACTTCCTCCACCTTCATCACATCGGTGAGAAAGCTGACGAGTTCGAACGTCTTCGCCGCCAGCGCCCGCGCCCTGGCGGCGAGGCCCGGATCGTCGTGGAACAGTTCCGGATAATGCCGCGAGATCATGCCGCCGCAGGAGCCTGAGGGCGCCACCACATAGCGGCAATCGCTGAACGCGTCGATCACCTGCAGGGCGATATCGCGGGTGGTCTGCCGGTCGCCCGAGTTGAAAGCCGGTTGTCCACAGCATGTCTGCGCCGGCACCACGACCTCGCAACCGGCGTCTTCGAGCAGTTTCAGGGCCGCAAAACCGACGCTCGGCCGCATCAGGTCGACAAGGCAGGTCACGAACAGCCCGACCTTGGGATTTTTGGGACTTTCCGACACGTAAGACGTCCAGTGTGAAACAATTCAGCCTCACACTTAGCCCGCTCCGCTCAGACGAGGCAAGCCGATGGATATTCACCCGGGGAGATTGGCCTTTGTCGCACGCACGGCAAAGCGCTACAATGGTCGATCACCACATCGCTTCTGGAGAGCCAGCTTGAGCGCCATCGCCTTTCCGACGCCTGACCCCGCGATTCTCGCGCGGCGCGATGCGATCGTGGCTGGCCTGGCGCGGCTGGTCCCGCCCGAATGCCTGGTGACGAAGGAGGACGAGCGCCGCGCCTTCGAGACCGACGCGCTGACCGCCTATCGGCGCGTGCCGCTGGCTGTCGTCCTGCCGCGCAATACCGCGGAGGTCGCCGCGGTGCTGGCTTTCTGTCACGGGGAGGGCGTCAAGGTCATTCCGCGCGGCGCCGGCACGTCGCTCTCGGGCGGCGCCATTCCTCAGGAAGATGCGGTCGTCATCGGCGTCTCCAAGATGAACCGTATCCTCATTGTGGATTATGCCAATCGCACAGCGCTGGTGGAGGCGGGCGTCACCAATCTGTCGATTTCCGACGCCGTCATGCCGGACGGCTTCTTCTATGCGCCCGATCCCTCGTCGCAGTTGGCCTGCACCATCGCCGGCAATATCGGCATGAATTCGGGCGGCGCCCATTGCCTGAAATACGGCGTCACGACCAATAATATCCTTGGCGTCAAAATGGTGCTGATCGACGGCACGGTGGTCGATATCGGCGGCCAGGCGCTCGATCCCGCGGGCCTGGATCTTCTCGGCCTCATCGTCGGCTCCGAGGGCCAGCTCGGCATCGTCACCGAGGCGACGGTGCGCATCCTGCGTCTGGCAGAAGGCGCAAGGCCGGTGCTGTTCGGTTTCGACTCGAGCGAGGCGGCCGGTGAATGCGTCGCCGCCATCATCGGCGCCGGCATCGTGCCCGTCGCCATGGAGTTCATGGACAAACCGGCCATCGAAATCTGCGAGGCTTTCGCCAAGGCGGGCTATCCGCTCGATGTCGAAGCCATGCTGATCGTCGAGGTCGAAGGCTCCGACGTGGAGATGGAGATCCAGCTCGCGCGCATCGTCGAGATCGCCAAGCGTTACGGCGTCAAGGTCGTCAAGGAATCGCGGTCGGCGATGGAAACGGCGCTGATCTGGAAAGGCCGCAAATCGGCTTTCGGCGCCACCGGCCGTGTCGCCGATTACATCTGCATGGACGGCACTGTGCCGACCGGACAATTGCCTTACGTGCTCAAGCGCACCGGCGAGATCGTCGCCGGCTATGACCTGCGTGTCGCCAACGTGTTTCACGCCGGCGACGGCAATATGCATCCGCTGATCCTCTACAATGTCAACGATCCGCACGAACAGGCGAAGGCCGAGGCGGCAGGCAACGACATCCTGCGGCTCTGCGTCGACGCGGGCGGTTGCCTCACCGGCGAGCATGGCGTCGGCATCGAGAAGCGCGACCTGATGCGTCACCAATTCTCGGATGTGGATCTCGCACAGCAGATGCGCGTGCGCGCCGTGTTCGACAGGCAATGGCTGCTCAACCCCGCCAAAGTGTTTCCGCTCGACGGCCGGGAGGCGGCGTGACGCTGGCACCGACGAACGAAGCGCAGGCCGCCGATTTCATTCGCGGCGCCCGCGTAGCCCGACAGACATTGACGTTTGAAGGCGGCGGCACGCGCACAGGCTTCGGCCGTCCTATGCAGACCGACGGTACCTTGTCGACGCGTCTCATGACCGGCATCACTCTGCATGAGCCGGCCGAACTGGTGATCTCGGCGCGCGCCGGAACGCCGGTGGCGGAGCTCGAAGCGGCGCTCGACGCCAAGGGCCAGATGCTGCCGTTCGAGCCGATGGACCATCGCGCGATCTATGGTGGCCTGGGCGAGCCGACGGTGGGTGGCATCGTCGCCTGCGCCGCTTCGGGGCCGCGCCGCATTCAGGCGGGCGCGGCGCGCGATCTCCTGCTTGGCGTCCGCCTGGTCAACGGCGAGGGCGAGGTTGTCAAATCCGGCGGCCGGGTGATGAAGAATGTCACCGGCCTCGATCTGGTGAAGCTCAATTGCGGCGCGCATGGCACATTGGCGCTGATCACGGAGGCGACCTTCAAGGTGCTGCCGAAGGTTGAGCGCACCGTCACACTTGTGATCGAGGGGCTCGACGATCAGCAGGCGATGCGCGCCATGACGGCGGCGCTCGGCTCGCCGTTCAGCGTCAGCGGCGCGGCGCATCTGCCGGCGGGCGTCGGCGCCGGTTCTGCCCGCACGCTGCTGCGGCTCGAGCATTTCCGCGACTCGATCGACTATCGTGCCGGCGAACTGACGAAGCTGCTGATGCCTTTCGGCCGGGCAGGGCGCATCGAGGAGAGCGGTTCCCGCGATCTGTGGCGTTGCGTGCGCGATGTGACGTTTTTTGCGGAGCCGTATGATGACGCCATCTGGCGTGTCTCGGTCGCGCCCACCCATGGTCCTGCCGTGGTTGCCGCTCTGCGGCAGGCGCAACTGCCGTTCCGCTATTTCTTCGATTGGGGTGGCGGCCTCGTCTGGCTCGCCTGCGCGATGCACGACGATGCGGGCGCGCAGGCCATCCGCGCCGCCGTCGGCGGCGATGGTCACGCCACGCTCATCCGCGGCAGCGAGGACCTGCGCGCCCGCGTCGACGTGTTTCAACCGCTTGATCCAGCCCTTATGAAAATCACATCCGCCATCAAGGCCAGTTTCGATCCCGACCGGATATTGAATCCCGGCCGCATGTATGCGGGGGTGTGATCGTGCAGACCAATTTTTCCCTAGCGCAACTCGCCGACAGCCAGATGGCGTCCTCGGAAAAGATCCTGCGCACCTGCGTCCATTGCGGTTTCTGCACGGCGACGTGCCCGACCTATCTTCTGCTCGGCGACGAGCTCGATAGTCCGCGCGGCCGCATCTATCTCATCAAGGACATGCTCGAGGGCGGCAAGCCGGCGACCAGGGAGGTGGTTCAGCACGTCGACCGCTGCCTGTCGTGCCTGTCCTGCATGACCACATGTCCGTCCGGCGTGCATTACATGCATCTCGTCGATCATGCCCGCGCCCATATCGAGATGACCTACAAGCGCGATTGGGCCGACCGGCTGCTGCGCGCCGTTCTCGCCCGTGTGCTGCCCTATCCGCGCATGTTCCGACTGGCGTTGGCCGGTGCGCTTTTCGCCAAACCGCTGCGGCCGCTGCTGAAGCGCCTTCCCGGTGTCGGCAAGCGGCTCGGCGCCATGATCGCGCTGGCGCCCTCCACATCGCCGGCGGTGACGCCGGAGCCGGAAACGACCGCCACACCACGTCGCGGCCGTGTGGCCATTCTGGAAGGCTGTGCCCAGCCGGTGCTGCAGCCGTCGATCAATGCCGCGGCACGCCGGCTGCTGGCGCGCGCGGGCATCGAAACCGTACGTGTGGCCAACGAGGGCTGCTGCGGCGCGCTCGTGCATCACATGGGCCGCGAGGCGCAGGCGCTCGACTTCGCCCGCCGCAACATCGATGCCTGGATGGACGAGATCGAGTGCAATGGGCCCGATGGCGTGGGAATTGACGCCATTCTCATCACCGCGTCGGGCTGCGGCACGACGGTGAAGGATTACGGCTTCATGTTCCGCGACGATCCGGCCTATGCCGACAAGGCGCGGCGGATT
>Ga0182744_1004354_pt1 | contig 10647 bp, 6 predicted proteins | sample eDN3rd30CKraftMG_FD_128525 | JGI IMG/M metagenome (GOLD analysis project Ga0182744, IMG submission 128525) | Enriched Miracle-Growth compost microbial communities from Emeryville, California, USA - eDNA 3rd pass 30_C Kraft MG (version 2) (version 2) ... | reverse complement strand
CGCCTGCCCCTGAACAGTAATTGGGTAATTTAATGTCTGGCCAGAATCTTTTGGTGCTGTATTTCCGTGACCGTCTCCATCTTCAGCTGTATAGGCATAAGAAGTTTCAGCAACCATTACTTTTTTTCCATATTTCGTGGCAACATTCTTTAATACATTCGTTAAATTAGAAAGTGTACCATGCCAGAATGGATAATAAGAGCTGGCAAATACATCATAGTCGACATTGTTATCTGCAAGAGTTTTAGCGTAAGAATCATATCTTCCTGCTGACTCAGGGTTTGTAAAATGCAGAGCTACCAGGATAGTAGGATCCACAGATCTGACTGCTTTACTTCCTTCGTTGAATAAAGCACTTATCTTCGTCCAATCCTTTTCGCCTGCAACGCCTCCATTGGTTTCATTCCCCACTTGAACCATACCGATATCAATTCCAGCAGCCTTCATGTCTTTCAGGCTGTTTTTTGTATAGTTATATAAAGCGAGTTTCTTCTCTTCAAAACTTAGATTTTCCCAAGCCTTTGGAGCTTGTTGTTTCGCAGGGTCTGCCCAGAAATCGGAATAATGGAAGTCTACTAAAAGCTTCATTCCATTTGCTGTCGCTCTTTTTCCAATTTTAATGGCAGTTTCTAAGTCATTGTTTCCGCCGCCGTAACCTTTTCCTGCTGCGTCAAAAGGATTGTTCCAGACACGAACACGAACATAGTTGACGCCGGAATCACCTAACGTTTTAAAAATATCCTGTGGCTCGCCAGCTTCATTTTTAAACGTAACACCGCTGTTTTCTAGTGAAATAATACTTGATACATCGACACCTTTAATAAAGTCTTCACTGATACCATCTACTCTTTCTACAAAAATATCAGCTTCTACTGGATTAGGTACACTTGCATTCAGATACTTTAAGCTAAAGCTGTCTAAGTAACCCCAAGCATCCGGTGCACCTGAAACAATCGCACCCACTTCAAAATTTGAAACTGTTTCCTTTACTTCAAAACTCAATGTAATCGTTCCCCATGCATTGTAGCCTGTCGTCGCAACAGCGTTTATTGTTTCATTTCCAGCAAATAGTTTTACTGTTCCTGCCTCAGCTCCTGAACCACCCATGGATTTCACTGATAGTTCGTAGCTTCCAGCCGGAAGGGTTGGCAACGTTTGTTTTACCCTAAAGGACTGATTTTCTTTTGCTGTATCTTTGATCCAATACTTAAAAGCATGATCACCTTCAGCAGGATTTATCCAAGTATCTGAAGCATAAGCAAAGTGAGATAATTCTACGTGATCCCAGATGACTGAATCCACTGTCCAAGATCCTTCATTCCAAAAATCAGATTCAAAGCCGCCATTCACCAGGGATGGAGCACTCGCCGCAAATCCAGGTTTGATATTGACGAATAAGGAACTAAATACCATTAAAAAGGCTAGAAACATCGCTAAAACCTTACTACTTTTCTCCATAACTTCTCTCCCTTTATCACCATTTATATTTTAGTAAGCGATTTCATTCTAAACAAGCAAACTACTATTTGAATAGAAGCCACCCACCCTAAATAATAGAGTGAGTGATTTCAACTCTTCGATTCTCCCAGGTTTGATTGAACTCAGGAGCTTTTTTGGAGACAAAACTTTCTCTATCATGTTTAGATTAGTCCTCTAGGGCCTTATTGAGGACTAATCTCTCTTAGGACATGCTTTGATTTGTCCTCATGAGGCCCTTTTGAGGACTAATCTCTCTTGAAACATGCTTTGATTTGTCCTCAAGGGGCCCTATTAAGGACTAATCTCTCTTAGGACATGCTTTGATTTGTCCTCAAGACGCCTTATTGAGGACTAATCTATCTTGGCATATGCTTTGATTTGTCCTCAAGACGCCTTATTGAGGACTAATCTATCTTGGCATATGCTTTGATTTGTCCTCAAGACGCCTTATTAAGGACTAATCTCTCTTGGGTCATGCTTTGATTTGTCCTCAAGAGACCTTATTGGGGACTAATCTCATTTCAGAGCACTCATTTCTGTCATTATATGTTTTAGACTGTCCACCTGAGGTGGACAGTGTCCACGAGCGGTGACAGGCACCCTATTTCTTCTTCTCAAGTATTCTTACCTCATATTTATCCAAGGTAACATTACCGGATACTTCTTCACCGGTAACTAGGTCTTTTACTGGTGATTCGATTGTGATTGGCTGTTTTTGTTCGGTGAAGTTCATGATGAATACGTAGTCACTTTCATCGGCTTGTCGAACTTGTACGGATACGCCTTTGTCGTGTTTGACTTTAAAGACGGGTTCTAGTGACAGGTCATTGATGATTCCCTGGTAGAAATCACGTTGGAACTGATCTTCTAAGCGTCCGCCGATATAGTAGGCTTTTCCACCTTGATACGCATTGCGCGTTACTGCTGGTGTGCCACTGTAGAAATCATCTTCATAAGTAGCTTCAACTGTTGCGCCATTCACCTCAATAATTGTCGCATAGTCTTTTAACTCATAAGATTGATTACGATACATCACAGAATTCCGGTCAGAAGGATAGTACGTATCTGTTTCCACTGGGTTGATTCCAAACACTTCTTGCAGGTCTTTGTGCCATCCACCCGTGTACGTTAAATCATGTTCATTGACGATACCGCTGATATAAGTAGTGACTAACGTACCGCCTCCGGTAACAAACTCCTTCAAACGTGCAATCGTTTCTTCACTTACTAAGTAAAGCATAGGAATCATCAATAATTTATAAGAACTAAAATCCTGTTCTTTCGTAATGACATCAACAGGAATATCCTGTTCCCAGAAAGCACGGTAATGCTGCACCAATGTTTGCGGATAACGTTTTGTCTCTAAGCCGTATCCTTGTGCATCATTCAGCGCCCAATTGCTTTCCCAATCATAAAGAATAGCCACATCAGCTGGGCGATTTGTCCCAACTACATCACTTAATTTCTCAAGTGTTTTTCCAACCTCGGCAACATCTTGGAATACACGGTTTTCTGAACTATTGTCATGGTCGACAACCGCACCATGGAATTTCTCCGAGGAACCGCGGGATTTCCGCCATTGGAAGTAAAGCACACTATCTGAGCCATGGGCCACCATTTGCATGGATGCAAGCTTATGCATGCCAGGGCGTTTTGCTTTATTCACTTGATGCCAGTTCACCATACTCGGCGTAGATTCCATTAACAAGAATGGCTGCTGTTTTAAGCTTCGATACAAGTCATCAATAAAGCCCACTCTCATCGCAAGGTCTGCTGTGCTTTCCCAGTCATTATGCCAAGCAGGATACGCATCCCAACTAATCACATCAAGATGCTTAGCGAATTTGCTGTAGTCCAGAGCTTGGAACGGGATTAACTCATGTGTGTCTGCCATAAAATTCGTGGTAATCGGAATCTCTGGAGTCAACTCTCGGATTGGAACAATTTCATTTTCATAGAAATCGATTGTTTGGTCCGTAACAAAACGGCGCCAATCTAGATTCAGTCCGTGAACCATGCTTTCTCCAATCGAAGAAGGAGATTCAATCTGTGACCAATCTGTAAACGTATGGCTCCAGAATGGACCCCACCAAGCGTCATTCAAGGATTTCAAATCGTTATTATATTTCTTTTTAAGCCAGCCTCTAAATGCATCCTGGCAATACCCGCAATGACATTCTCCGCCATACTCATTGGAAATATGCCACATCAATAGTGCAGGATGTTTACCATACCGCTCTGCTAATAAACGATTAATTTTCTGCGTTTTTTCACGGTAAACGGGAGATGTGAAGCAGTGATTATGACGACCGCCGTGCAGCATCTTCGCTCTAGCTCCATTTGTACGCAGTACTTCTGGGTATTTTTGTGACATCCAAGCAGGCCGTGCTCCGCTTGGTGTCGCCAAAATGACGCGGCCATTAATGCTATAAATATCATCAATTACTTTATCAAGCCATTCAAAGTTGTAAACTCCTTCTTCCGGCTCAAGTGCCGCCCAGGCAAAGATCCCGACAGAAAATGTATTGGTATGGGAGAGCTGCATTAATTTTATATCGTCAGCCAAAATGTCGGGACGGTCTAACCATTGATCAGGATTATAGTCTCCGCCATGAAGCATAAAGTTTGCTTTTGTCAGGTAAGTTTTTTCATGTTTAGACATAGTAATCTCCTTCTAACAACTATTGATTCCTTCTTAGGGCAAATCTACTCGATACCTTTAAGGGTTTATTTTTAAGGTTTATAGCTTAAGACAAATCTTCTTCCTCTGACCTGAGATTTGTCCTTCATCCCGTGCTCTTAAGGACTACTCTTCTTTCTTTTCCCCCGAGATTTGTTCTCCATCAGCACTCAAAAGACAAATCTCCCAGAGACATATCTTTTAACCTTTCGTACCACCTGCAGTTAGTCCAGAAACGAATTGCTTTTGAAGCAATAGGAAGGTAATCGCAATTGGGATACTGATTAAAATCGCACCGGCTGCAAAGGTTGTGTAACTTGCACCCATAACGTCGTTTACTAATTTATATAGTCCAATCGGTAATGTGAAAGCTTCAGGTGTTCGTAAGATAACGGATGATAATACGAAATCACCAAGCGGACCTGTAAATCCGTTCATCGCCACTACCGCCAACATGGGTCTGGATAATGGGAGGAGAATTTGCCAAAAGATTCTTGTATTACTCGCGCCGTCAATCTTTGCACTTTCGTCAAGGTCCATCGGAATCGAATCCATGTAACCCTTCATAAGATACGTATTCATCGGAATTTGTCCGCCAATATAAAGAAGAATCAATAACCAATGGCTATTCATCATTCCTAAGATTTGCGCTAATACAAACAGTGCGATTAAAGCTGCAAATTGCGGAATCATTTGAAGTAACAGAAACAGCATTAAAGCATTTTTTCTTCCTTTAAAGCGAAAGCGTGAAAAAGCGTACGCTGTAAACGATACAGTGATCATCGACCCAATCATTGTGAAGATACTGATTTTCAACGAGTTTATATACCACTTGCCATATTGCAAACTTTCTTTTCCGGCAAATAACTCTCGATAATGATCAAGGGTTGGGTTTTCCGGAATAATCGAAGTACTGATTAAGCTGTTACCAGGGTTAAAACTTGCCCCTACGGTCCAAAGCAAAGGGTATAAAACTAGTACAGTCATAAAAAGTAAGAAGGCATAGGTAAAAAAGAGACGGATTAAGCGGTTGGTTTTCATCGTTGTCTGCATTTTTTAAGCCCCCTCTTTAAATGAATTTGTACGTCTGAATTGCCATAAAGCAATTCCCACAACAAAGATTGATAATAGAATCGTTAATGCAGCTGCCAGCGAGTACTGACTTGATTGCATCGTCAACTTATAAATCCAAGATACTAAAATGTCTGTTCCGCCAGCTGTTGATCCAGCCACAGCAGGACCGCCGCCATTGAAAAGATAAATAATATTAAAGTTATTAAAGTTAAAGGTAAACTGCGTGATGATAATCGGCGCCATCGCAATGAAAATCATTGGCAGTGTAATGTTTTTAAATTTAGCAAAAATAGAGGCTCCATCGATCGTTGCTGCTTCATATAAATCATCCGGAATCGATTGAAGTACACCTGTTGTTACGATGAAGATATATGGGAAGCCCAGCCAGCCCTGCATAAGAATCAGTGCTAATCGTGACCACGTTTCATCCGTCATCCATGGAATCGGATCAATACCGAAGAAGGCTAAAATATCATTGTTTATCGCACCAAAGCTATCATTAAATAGTCCGGCAAAGATTAAGATTGTTACAAATCCTGGTACAGCCCACGGTAAAACCAAGATAGTACGGAAGAATTTTTTGAAGCGTACTTCTTTTTGATTGACCACAATGGCGATGAAAATTCCAAGGCTCACTTGGAGAGTCGAAGCGACTACCGTCCAAATGACCGTCCATGCTAGTACATCAAAGAATGTAGCCCGCCAAATATCAACAGTGAAAATTTCAGCAAACGTCTCTAAACCAACCCAATCTGCTAAGTTCGCAGGCGGTGAATGGTATAAATCATAATTCGTAAATGCCAAAGCAAAACTGAATAGAATGGGAAAAATAACTGCAAAAATCAACAGAAATAGTGAGGGACCACTAACTAAGTAAGGATAACCTTGTGAAATTAAATTTTGATATTCACTTTTTAATGAAGTAACTGGAAAATTCTCATCTCGTAATTTCCCATTTTTATATGCGTCTTTAAGATTCCAATAATAAATACCAAGACCAAATGCCGTTACAATTAACGCAATAATTCCTTCTGCTAATAGAAAAATAGAGTTATCTCGAGGTACTTCTGTTCCTAGTGTAAAAAGACCCCAGAAGCCCATATTGAGAAGATCTCCGAATGCTGTAAAAAACGCCGCAGCAAGAATGAGGAAGACAAGACCCTTGACCCATTGCTTATTATAAAATTGGCCTAATCCCGGTATGATGGATAACAGTGGGGCTATTGTTCGATGTGCCACTTTCTTCACCTCTTTATAGATGGCCAATATCATTGGCTCTAATCTCAATTTCAAATAACAAATATGGTGTCAAACATAATTAGCGTTTGACACCATTATTGTGATAACTAATTATTTACCGCTGTGTTTTGCTTCAATTTGACCTTCAATAGTTTCTACTGCTTGGTCTAATGCAGCTTTTGGTTCTGCCTTACCTGTTGCAATGGTTTGCAGCGCAGAATCGGCTGGTGCCCATACTTCGTTCATTTGTGGAATATTAGGCATTAATACAGAGAATTTAGATTGCTCAGCAACAGCCTTCGCTACATCACTTTCCGTAACAACTGGATCGTTTGCTAAAGCAGCTACAGCTGGAACCTCTTTCGTGATTTCATATCTCTTTTTAGAATTTTCTTCATTTGCAATAAATTCTACAAACTCTTCAGCAAGCTCAGCATTTTTAGAATATGTGCTTACGTTGTAGCTTTTCACACCAACGAATGCGCTCATGTTTTTACCATTACTTAATGCAGGTAATTTTTGAACACCCCAGTTCACTCCTGCTTTTGTAAATGGTTCAACATTCCATGGACCAGAAATAATCGCAGTAGCTTTACCTTCTGTAAATAGAGACTCAATTACAGAGATACCTTGCTCCCCGATAATACCTGCTGGGAAAAGACCTTCTTTATAAAACTTTTGGATATACTTCGCGCCTTCAATGGCACCTTCATTATTAATTCCGATATCTTTTGGATCATAATTTCCTTCGTCATCTTGTCCAAAGATATAACCGCCGTACCCGCTTAACACACTGTTTGCATAATAAATTTGATCAAAGAGTGCTAAGAAACCGAACTTTTTACCATCCGCAACACCTTTTGAATACTCATACCATTCATCGAGTGTTTCTGGTAATTGATCCTCTGAAATTAGATCTTTATTGTAATAAAGCATGGTTGTTTCTACTGCTTTTGGCAACCCGTAAACTTTACCATTCACCTTCTGAGCATTCATCGCTGCTTCTGTGTAAATTCCTTGTGTATCTTTATCCACATCAAGTTCTTTAATTAAACCTTCTGTAACAGCTGTTCCAATTTGGTCACTTGGCATGGTTAGAACGTCTGGACCTGTTCCTGCTGGACCATCTAAACGCAAGTCTTCAATTTGTTTCGTATATTGTTTTTCTACCATTGTTACTTTTACATCATGCTCTTTTTCAAACTTGGCGATGGCATCTTTAATTCCTTCACCTTTCATAATATCTTCCCAAACAATTAATTCTTTTGGTTTATCTGCGTCCTTTGTGTCGCCGCCTTCTTTAGCGTCATCCTGTGGACCACAAGCAGCTAAAGAAAAACTTAGTGCAATACCGCTCATCAAGCCAAAATATTTCTTAAACTTCTTCATGTATGTACATCCTTTCAAAAATAAATTTTAGTAGTTCTTTTTTCGGACCTTCATGAAAGCGTTTCAGTAAATATAATATATCACTGCTCAGAAAACATGTAAACAATATTTTTACTCAATTAAGTAAATATATTTACGAAATAATACGCATTTTTAGTTTGTGCTTTTCCGAACAATCAGTTCAGACCCAATAAATAGCGTCTTGACCAATTTGCGTTTTTCCACCACTTGTTCAAGCAATAGCTGAATCCCATTTTTGCATATTTCCTTCATATCAATGTGAAAAGTGGTGAGCGGCGGTGACACATACTTTGCTACACTTATATTGTTAATGCTGATAATACTCACCCGATTTGGTATCGCAATTCCATGTTCATTTAACGCTTGCAAACAGCCAACTGCGATGGGGTCCGCAGCAATAAAGAAAGCACTAGGCAATTGATCTCCCAGCTGTTCAATAGCATTCTTCATCAGCATGTATCCTGTATCCACAGAAAATCCTCTGCGATGAAAAATATATTGCTCATTTAACAACCCTTTTTTCACCATATACCTGCGAAATACGCGTTCACGTAAATCCAATTCATCCTCATCAGTATTAGGGTTATGATACGTACCGCCAATAAAACCAATCTCTGTATGACCTTTTTCCACTAAGAAATCGATGGTTGTTCTTGTCATTTGCGGCAGATCCGGCCTGACAGAATCAAAATGATTTGGGTCCGGCGAGGTATCCAAGAACACCCCATTGGACGTAATGCTTCGCAAATACGCTAACTCTTTTTCGGAAAACGTACCTACGGCAATGAACCCATCAATATGGTCTGGAATTTGGTGTATACCGTCGGAAATTTTGTAGGTTATCAGCTCTACATTGTATAGCCTTGCCATTTTTTCTATCTCAATTCGCATTGTTTTAAAATAGACATCTTCCAATTCCTCTTTATCTGTTAACCAATATAAAAAGGCGATATTCTTAACTAATAGCCTTACTGTTTTCCTGCGATAATTTAGCGCCTCTGCCGCTTCATATATTTTTTCACGCGTCTCATCTGAAACAGACAGACTTTGGTCATTGTTGAGTACACGCGAAACAGTTGAAGTGGAATAACCCGACTTTTCTGCAATATCTTTTATCGTCGCCATAACGAAACCTCCATATGATTTCAATTTCTCTTTATAGTTGTTTACCTTAATTAGTAAATTATTTTACTAAATATTACTTCATAATTTTAAAAAATTCAAGCTTTATATAATTAAATTATTCCGAGATAATGACAGCAATATGGTTGGAATAATAGAAGTAAAAAGCAATTGTCTTGTATGTATCATTTGAAAGCAAATGGCCGCTTTTGGATTCGTTAAAGCGCTAGCCGGATTCATTATATCGAAATTGGATTTTATTGGCTACAATCTTGTATTCACGCTATCCTTATTATTATTCCTAATGGGTCTAATCCTTAGCTTTTAGCTTCCGTAGGATGGGTCTGCTAAAAAATCTTGTATTTACGTTATTATGGAGGTATATCAAGAAGAAACCAAGCTTGAAAACCATGTGGTTCGGCTGGTTCGTTCGGGTGATAAAAGAAGGCCCAATGGCTGTGTGTGTGCACAAATCCATCGGGCCTTTCTATTGGTAAGGTTATTTTTGAAAGAGGTAAAGTATTTATTGAAACAACTTGTTTAGAGCACATTCTTCCAAAAACTTTTCCGAGTAGATGACCACAAGAACCGTCCCCACGGTTACCTGCACACAATCACTTCCCGGGTAAATCCTCCTTTTTTCGCGAGGGCGGTGTCTATTATTTTAAATCCTGCTTTGATTAAGACATCATCTATTGGTTCAACAGTTACTACTACGACTTTATCAGCAAATCTTCGCGCACTTTGAAGCATTTCGAGCTGTTCTTCAGGCGATATCACTGAGCATAAGTTGTAGGGTAAATCGATAATGGCGACATCATATTGTTTGGTGATGGCACGCATATCAACATATTTAACTTCTGTGGTATATCCAAAGTGTGCAATGTTCTCCCTTGTTCCAGCGAGAATTACAGGGTTATTGTCGCTGCCCACAATATCAATTCCCATCGAAAGAGCTTCAACGAGTACAGTACCGATTCCACAACAAGGGTCAATTGCTTTTATCCCAGTCGGATTTGGTATGGCGATATTGACCACGGCTCTTGCCACTCGTGTGCTGAGAGCCGTGGAATAGTGATGTGGCTTTTGTTGATGATGAAACCAAACAGACTCGCTTTTAACATAATCACCGAATATCCATCTTCCGTTCATATTCATGACAGCCAACAATCGCTGTGGCTGGTGAAGATCACCCACACCTTTTATGTTTAGACCCACTTCCCTCTCAATAGCACGCCGCCTTTCGAAGGTTTCCTCCACACTGCCAGTTTTTACATACATCACCTTAAATGTTTCATCAGTCCCAAAGGCAGACACCTTCTCGAGCAGCCTTTGAAAACTATCCCCTTCAAAAATAACCCCAACCCTTTCTTTCATAAACGGACTTCGACTGGGATCAATTTTTATCGTGCTTTCCAAAATACTCGTCTCGGACTCGACTCCAAATAATGATCGCATTTCCAACGCTCTCAATCCGAGTTCATCTTCATAACTGGCATATGTGTAGATATAGGTATCCAACTTCCCCACCCTTTCCATATAATAAAGTAGGGAAACCTTTTCCAAGGCTTCCCCCTTATCAAACCGTACGTGCCCTACTAAGGCATACGGCTTACCAATATGGCGTATTGTTTACAATTTAT
>Ga0182744_1004350_pt1 | contig 10656 bp, 11 predicted proteins | sample eDN3rd30CKraftMG_FD_128525 | JGI IMG/M metagenome (GOLD analysis project Ga0182744, IMG submission 128525) | Enriched Miracle-Growth compost microbial communities from Emeryville, California, USA - eDNA 3rd pass 30_C Kraft MG (version 2) (version 2) ... | reverse complement strand
GGTCTTCGCCTTCTCTTCTTTGGTGTGCGGCGCATGGTCGGAGCCGATGACGTCGACGATGCCGGCATTGAGCGCCTTCCACAGCGCCTCGCGGTGCCGTGCGGCGCGGATGGGCGGGTTCATTTGGGCATAGGTGCCCAGCCGGTCGTAACAGTCGGGCGCCGCCAGGGTGAGGTGCTGCGGTGTCACCTCCATGGTGGCGATGTCCTTGTTCTGGCTAAGGATCTCCGTTTCCTCCGCCGTCGTGATGTGCAGCACATGCACGCGCCGCCCGGCCTCACGCGCCAGCTTGAGCACCCGTTTGGTGGCGCGGATGGCGGTTTCCTCGTCGCGCCAGACGGGGTGGCTGTTGGGGTCGCCCTCCACCCGCTCGCCCTTCCTGTCCTCGAGGCGCATCTCGTCCTCGGCGTGCACAGCGACGCGGCGGCGGCCGCTTTTCAGCACGCGCAGGATGGTGTCGTCGTCGCTCACCAGCAGCGAGCCGGTGGAGGAGCCCATGAAGAGCTTGATGCCGCAGCAGCCGGGCTGGCGCTCCAGCTCGCCCAGCTGGTCCGCATTCTCGGCGGCGGCGCCGGCGAAGAAGGCGAAATCGCACCACATGCGGTTGGTGCCGCGCGCCACCTTGTCGGCCAGGCGCTCGACGGTGGTGGTGGAGGGACTGGTGTTGGGCATCTCGAAGACGGCGGTGACGCCGCCCAGCACGGCGGAGCGGCTGCCGGTCTCCAGGTCCTCCTTGTGCTCGTTGCCGGGCTCGCGGAAATGCACCTGGGTGTCGATGACGCCGGGCAGGAGGTGCAGGCCCCGGGCATCGATCTCCTGGCCGGCGCCGGCCTGTGAAAGGTCTCCGATGGCGGCCGTCCGGCCGTCCCTCACTCCCACGTCGGCCACGCCGATGCCCCGATGCGAAACGCAGGTGGCGCCGCGGATGATCACGTCATATGCTGCCATGAAATGCTCCTTCCTTACCCTAAATAAGGGGGAGCCGGAGGGGACGCAACCGGAATCCCGGCCCCCGACCATGCACATACAGGTCAACAATGACGACATGCTACATGCTGCGGCAGCGGCGCATCCTGCGCCTGAGCGGGCCGGAGAGAGACACATTCCTGCAGGGACTCATCACCAACGACGTCGGGCGGGCGACACCGGGCAACGGCCTTTTCGCCGCGCTCCTGACCCCGCAGGGCAAGATCCTGTTCGATTTCATCCTGGCGGCTGAGGGCTCATCGCTGCTCATCGATTGCGAGGCGGCCTCGGCCGAGGCGCTGATGCGCCGGCTCCTGATGTACCGCCTGCGCGCCAAGGTGGAGATCGGCCTGGAGGAGAGCTGGGGCATCGCCGTCTTGACGGGGGCAGAGGTGCAGCCGCCCGAAGGCTCCGTCGCCTTCGCCGATCCGCGCAGCGAGGCGCTCGGTCTGCGGGTGCTGGCTTCCCAAGCGGTGCTCGATGCCTGGGCCGGAACCCACGGCTTCACCCTGGCCGGGGATGCGGATTATGCGGCCCGGCGCATCGCCATCGGCATCCCGGAGGGGGAGGCCGAGTTCGGCAGCGCCGCCACCCTGGCCCTGGAGGGCAATCTGGATATCCTGGGCGGCGTGGATTTCGAGAAGGGCTGCTATGTCGGCCAGGAGCTGACCGCCCGCACCCATTATCGCGGCAAGGTGCGCTACCGCCTGTTCCCGGTGACGCTGGACGGCGACGCGGCCCCCGGCAGCGAGGTGACGGCGGGGGGCAAGACCATTGGCACGCTGGTCAGCCGGGCGGACGGCAAGGGCATCGCCCGGCTGCGCCAGGAGGACCTGGAGACCGGCCCGCTGGCCGCCGGCGGCACGCCCCTCACCGCCCGTCCCCTGCCGGAGCGGCGGTCATGACGGACGAACGTCACCGCTGCGGCTGGCCGGGGACGGACCCGCTCTACATGGCCTATCACGATACGGAATGGGGCGTGCCGGAGCGCGACGACCGGGCGCTTTTCGAGAAGCTGATCCTCGACGGATTCCAGGCGGGGCTGGCCTGGATCACCATCCTGAGGAAGCGCGAGAATTTCAGGCATGCATTCGATGGTTTCGATCCCGTGACGATATCGCGCTATGGCGAGGCGGACATCGCCCGCCTGCTGGGCGATGCCGGCATCATCCGCCACCGGGGCAAGATCGAGGCCACCATCGGCAACGCCGTCGCCTGGCGGCGCATCATGGAGCGGGACGGCGGCTTCTCGGCCTTCCTCTGGCAGTTCACCGGTGGCGAGCCGCTTCACAACGCCTGGCCGAGCTGGCGCGCCGTGCCGGCCGAAACAGCGGAGTCGCGCGCCATGAGCAAGGCCCTCCGGAGTGAAGGATTCCGTTTCTGCGGCCCCACCATCTGCTATGCTTTCATGCAGGCGGTGGGCATGGTCAACGACCATGAGACCGTCTGTTATCGGTATTCTGAAATCAAGGAGTTGAAATAAAATGGTGAAGCGGGGGCGTCCGCCACGGGACAAACGGCGCAACAGCGAGAAGGCCACCTGGATGATCATCGGAGGCGCCCTCCTGGCGATGATTGTCATCCTGGCGGTGTGGAGCTGACGGCCGACGGTCTCACGCCCCGGAATTCCGGCGCCGGCGGCGCTCAGGGCCGGGGCGTTTCGTCGTGGCGCACCAAGCGCAGCGGCAGGGTGTATCCTCTTTCCTCCCACTGGCCGTCGATGGCCATGACATCATCCTCCAGCGTGCCGTGGAAATGAGCCTCGACACGCGGCACGGTGAAGCTGAACACATCCTGTTCCAGCGCCACATCGGCGGCGGGAACGCTGTACGCCCCCTGGGCCGGGCTGTCCACCGTGGTGGTGCCATCGGCCAGAACATGGATGATCATGGGGACCTGCGCGCCGCTGCGGGCATTGAGGCTGCCCGACCATGTCCCAGCCAGGTCGTTCAGCGCCGCAGCCTGGGCAGCACTTCCCAACATCGACATGCCCAGCAGGATCGACAGAATCCCGGCTCCCGTTGCGGTAACAATCTTCATGGCGCTCGCTCCCCTCTCGCCCCTTCCGGATGCTGGCCCGCTCAGGCCGTCTCCACCGGATGCGCCACTTTATAGCCTGCCCGCGCGCGAAACGCCACAGAATGACGCATGCCCCGGCCTAAGCCGCCGCCGTCTTGTCTCTGTATTCGCAGAGGTCGGCGATGAGGCAGTCGGGGCAGCGGGGCTTGCGGGCCTTGCAGATGTAGCGGCCGTGCAGGATGAGCCAGTGGTGGGCGTGCAGCATGAACTCGGCGGGCACATTTTTCACCAGCGCCTTTTCCACGGCGTCCGGCGTCTTGCCCGGGGCGATGCCGGTGCGGTTGGAGAGGCGGAAGATATGGGTATCCACCGCCATGGTGGGCTGGCCGAAGGCGATGTTGAGGACCACGTTGGCCGTCTTGCGGCCGACGCCGGGGAGGCTCATCAGCGCATCGCGGTCGGCCGGCACCTCGCCGCCGAACTCGTCGATGAGCTTGGCGCTCAGGGCGATGACGTTCTTCGCCTTGGTGTTGAAGAGGCCGATGGTCTTGATGTAGGCCTTCAGCCCGTCCACTCCCAGCGCCACCATCTCCTGCGGGGTGGTCACCGCCTTGAAGAGGGGGCGCGTCGCCTTGTTCACGCCCACATCCGTGGCCTGGGCAGAGAGCGCCACGGCGACCAGCAGCGTATAGGCATTCACATATTCCAGCTCTCCCTTGGGCTCCGGATCGGCGGCCTGGAAGCGCTCGAATATGTGATGGATGGTGGCCCGGTTCATGTCATCTCCCCCTGTACTGCGCCGTGCGGGACGCTATTCTTATAGGCATGGAAGCAGTGGCGGACAACAGGGGCGACACGGCGGGTCGGAACGGCCCCTACTGGTTCGACGCCGTATTGCATCCGCATCGCTCATTGAGCGCGAAGGGCTTCCTCGTGCTGATGGCGGTGATGAGCGCCATGGCCCTCTCCCTCGGCCTGCGCTTCTTCCTGGTGGGCGCCTGGCCGGTGATGGGCTTCATGGGGCTGGACGTTCTGGCGGTCTATGTGGCCTTCAAGGTGAACTACCGGCGCGCCCGCCTGTTCGAGACCGTGCAGCTCACCGACGACCGGCTGACGGTGCGCCGCGTGCAGCCCGACGGCCATGCCAATGAATGGCATTTCATGCCGAGCTGGGTGCGCGTGCGCATGGACGATCCGCCGAGCATGGACAGCCCGCTCACCCTGTCCTCCCATGGCCGGGCCCTGGAGATCGGCGCCTTCCTCACGCCGCAGGAGCGGCTGGAACTGGCCCGCGCCCTCAATGACGCCATAAGCCGGCAGCAGGCCGGGCTGGTGGGAACGGCGCCCGGCGCGCCCTGAGGCATCAGAGGCCCAGCACCTCGGCCATGCCGTATTTGCCGGCCGGGCGACCGGCGGCCCAGAGGGCGGCCTTGACCGCGCCGCGTGCGAAGATCATGCGGTCGCCGGCCTTGTGGGTCAGCTCGATGCGCTCCTGCCGCCCGGCGAAAAGAACGGTGTGATCCCCCGCCACGTCGCCGCCGCGCAAGGCCGCGAAACCGATATGGCCCCTCTCCCGCTCGCCGGTATGGCCGTCGCGTCCGCGGTCCGCCACATCATCGAGCCGGACATCCCGGCCCTCCGCCGCTGCGCGGCCAAGCAGGAGCGCCGTGCCCGAGGGCGCATCCACCTTGTGGCGGTGGTGCATCTCCACGATCTCGATATCGAAATCCCCGTCCAGCACGCGCGCCGCCTGGCGCACCAGGGCGGCCAGCAGGTTGACGCCCAGCGAGAAGTTGGCGGCCTGCACCACGGGCACCGAACGCGCCGCCATATCCACCGCCTCCTGCTCGATGCGGCCCAGGCCGGTGGTGCCGACGATATAGGCCGTGCCGGTCGAGGCCGCCAGATTGGCGTGCCCGGCGGTGGCCTGGGGCAGGGTGAAATCCACCACCGCGTCGGACGCCTTGAAGAGCGCCTCGGCGTCATTGGTCACCACGATGCCGAGGCGTGCCATGCCCGCCACCTCGCCCACATCCTCGCCGATGTGGGAGCGCGCCACGGCGCCGCTCACCACCGCATCCGCCCGCTCGGCCACCGCGCGCAGCACCGCCTGGCCCATGCGCCCGTTGCAGCCCAGAACGCCTATTCTCACATCCGCCATCGCATCCTCCGTTTTGCCATCTGATAGACCATTTCGCTTGGCCTGTCACCGCACCGTCAGGCGATGGAGGGCAGCGCCGTCAGAGCATCCGGGAGGAGGTCGGCTTCCGCCGCCTGGACATAGTGCGTCAATGCCTCGACATCCATGGGCCGGGCGAAGTGGTAGCCCTGGCCGAGGCGGACGCCGAGCTTCTTCAGGATCTGCACCTGCTCCGGCGTCTCGATGCCCTCGGCGATGAGGGAGACGTCCACCTTGCGGGCGATCTCGACGATCTGCGGCACCAGCGAGGCGCGGATGGAGGTGCTGCTGGGCTCCAGCCCGCGCATGAAGGAGCGGTCGATCTTCACGAAATCGGCCTTGAGGCGCTGCACCTGCTCCAGGTTGGCCGAACCGGTGCCGAAATCGTCGATGGAGATGAGGAAGCCCCGGCTGTGCAGATGGTCGATGGTCTCGGAGAGGCTGTCCAGGTCGCCGAAGGCGGTCTCGATCACCTCGAAATGCAGCTTGTAGCCGCGGGCCGCCACGTCGTTGAGCACCGGGCAGCGGGCCAGGCGGGGGATGCGCGCGGCGGTGAGGTCGCGCGGGTAGAAATTGACCGAGACGCCGAAATCCGGCCGCCGGGCGAGGAGCGGGGCCAGCTCCCGGAAGGCGATCTCCATGATGATGCTGGTGAAGTTCCAGGTGCCGTCCAGCCCTTCCACGATGGGCACGAAGACATCGGGCGGCAGGGGGCCGAATTCATCCTCGAAGCGGGCCAGCACCTCGCAGCCCAGCGGTTCGCCGGTGCCGATGTCGACGATGGGCTGATAGAGGCAGGTGAAGCCGGCCTTGCGCCGCAGCGCCACCCGGATGCGCCCCCGTTCGGTGCCGCGCCGCGCCAGCCAGTGATGCACCAGGAAGAAGGCCAGGCCCGCCACCACCAGCGCCCGCAGCGGGATGAGGACGAGCCACGGGCCCTTCAGCGCCAGCATCTCGCGCACCGGAAGATGGATGGTGACGCAGGCCACCGCCGTGGTGCTGCACTGGTGGGCATAGAGGCCGCGCGTCAGCAGATTGTCCCTGGCGCCGGCATACCGCGCATAGAGCCCTGGGGTGCCGCCGCTGTAGAGGCCGAATCCGCCATCCGGCCGCGGCATGTAGACTTCCCACACCCCGTCCTTGGGATAGAAGATGTAGCGCCTGAAATTGGTCACCACGGCGATGCGGCCCTCCTTCAGCACGGAGCCGCGCACCGTGCCGCCGAACAGGTCCAGCGGCACATTGTCCCAGTATTGGCGCTGGTTGCGGGCGAAGGGCGTGACCAGCGGCGCCGGCAATGCCGTGAATTCGTGGCTGCGGCCCAGATTGGCCGAGCAGCTCGGCACCTGAGCGCCCAGCGGGAAGAACATCATGTCGTCGACACCGGGATGTTCCACCATGGCGCGGCGCATGCGCAGCAGGGTCTGGCGCGTGCAGACCTCGGGCGGGTCGGCGTTGAGCTCGGCCAGCGCGGCGTCCACCTCGCCCATCAGGCGGTTGAAGCTGGCGATGTAATTGTCCGCTTCCTTGGTCAGCCGGTCACGGCTCTGATCGAGCAGCGAAAGCCATGCCAGGCAGAGAACGCCCAGAGCGCCCACGCACCCGGCGAGCACCGCGACAGGTTTCCGTCTCATCACCAGATGACGGATCAAAAAACTCTCTCCCCAGCCACGCCCCTTGTTCGAAAGCAGGGGCCAAGGATAGAGGGTAGCGGTCCGGTGGTTAAGAATGTCTTAGGCGGAGGGGTCGCCGCTCAGTCCGTCAGGTCTTCCCAGAGCTCCTTCACGCGGGCGAAGAAGCCTTCCGACTTGGGGCTGACATTGCGGCGCTCGCCGGCGAATTCCTCCAGCAGCTCCTTCTGCCGGCGCGAGAGGTTGACCGGCGTTTCCACCTGCACCTGGATCACCATGTCGCCATAGCGCTCCGAATGCAGGGCCGGCATGCCCTTGCCCTTCAGGCGCAACTGGCTGCCCGACTGGGTGCCCGGCGGAATCCTGAGCTGCGCCTTCTTGCCCGAAATGGTGGGCACGCTCAATTCACCGCCCAGGGCGGCGGTGGTCATGGGGATGGGCACCTCGCAATAGAGCATGTCGCCCTGCCGCTTGAAGAAGCGGTGCGGCCGCACGGTGAGGAAGATGTAGAGATCGCCGGTGCCGGCGCCCCGGGGGCCGGCCTCGCCCTCGCCCGCCAGGCGGATGCGCGTGCCGTCCTCCACGCCCTTGGGCACGGTGACGGAGAGCGTCTTCTCCCGGGCGACACGGCCCTGGCCGCGGCATTTCGGGCAGGGGTCGGAAATGGTCTGGCCCTGGCCCTGGCAGGTGGGGCAGGTGCGCTCGATGGTGAAAAAGCCCTGCTGCGCCCGCACCCGGCCGCGCCCGGCGCAGGTATGGCAGACCTCGGGCTTGCTGCCGGGCGTGGCGCCCGAGCCGTCGCAGGCGTCGCAGGTGACGGCGGTGGGCACGCGGATTTCCGCCTGCTTGCCGGTGTAGGCGTCCTCCAGGGTGATTTCCATGTCGTAGCGCAGGTCGGCGCCCCGCGCCTGCTGGCGGCGGCGCGCCCCGCCGGCGCCGCCCATGAAATCGCCGAACAGGTCCTCGAAAATGTCGGAAAAGCCGCCGGCGCCGAAACCGCCGGCGCTGCCGCCCATGCCGTTCTCGAAAGCCGCATGCCCATAGCGGTCGTAAGCGGCCCGCTTGTCCGGGTCGCGCAGCACCTCATAAGCTTCGTTGGCGTCCTTGAAATGGCGCTCGGCGTCGGCATCCCCCGGATTGCGGTCGGGATGATACTTCATCGCCTGTTGCCGGAATGCCTTCTTGATCTCGGCATCTCCGGCCCCGCGGGCGACACCGAGAATCTCGTAATAATCACGTTTGGCCATATGCCCCTCGGCAGAAAGGCGGCGCCGGAGACATCCCGGCGCCGCCCGCGGCGTCTTTAGCTGTTGTCCTTCTTGTCGTCGTCGACTTCCTCGAAGTCCACGTCCACCACGTCGCCGTCGCTGCCCGCCTCGCCGGACGGGGCCTCGCCGCCGTCGCCCGCCTGCTGGGCGTTGTAGACCGCCTCGCCGAGCTTCATGGAGGCTTGCGCCAGGGTCTCGCTCCGGGCCTTGATGGCGTCGGCGTCATCCCCCTCGACGGCGGTCTTGAGGCCGGCGATCGCCTCTTCGATGGCCGTCTTGTCGGCGGCGGCGATCTTGGAGCCATGCTCGTTCAGATTGCTCTGGGTCGAATGGATGAGGGCTTCGGCCTGGTTCTTCGCCTCGACGAGGGCCTTGCGCTTCTTGTCCTCCTCGGCGTGGGATTCGGCGTCCTTGACCATCTTCTCGATCTCGGTGTCGGAAAGGCCGCCCGACGCCTGGATGCGGATCTGCTGCTCCTTGCCCGTGCCCTTGTCCTTGGCCGAGACGTTGACGATGCCGTTGGCATCGATATCGAAGGTCACCTCGATCTGCGGCACGCCGCGCGGGGCGCCCGGGATGCCCACCAGGTCGAACTGGCCGAGGAGCTTGTTGTCCGCCGCCATCTCGCGCTCACCCTGGAAGACCCGGATGGTGACGGCGGTCTGGTTGTCTTCCGCCGTCGAGAACACCTGGCTCTTCTTGGTAGGGATGGTGGTGTTGCGGTCGATGAGCCGGGTGAACACACCGCCCAGCGTCTCGATGCCCAGCGACAACGGGGTGACGTCGAGCAGGAGCACGTCCTTCACGTCGCCTTGCAGCACGCCGGCCTGGATGGCGGCGCCCATGGCCACCACCTCGTCCGGGTTCACGCCGCGGTGCGGCTCGCGCCCGAAGAAATTCTTCACCGTCTCGATGATCTTGGGCATGCGGGTCATGCCGCCAACCAGCACCACCTCGTCCACTTCCCCCGCCGACATGCCGGCGTCCTTCAAGGCCGCCTTGCAGGGGTCGATGGTGCGCTTCACCAGGTCTTCCACCAGCGCTTCCAGCTTGGAGCGGCTGAGCTTCATGGTGAGGTGCTTCGGGCCCGTCTGGTCGGCAGTGATGAAGGGCAGGTTGATCTCGGTCTGGGTAGCCGAGGACAATTCGATCTTGGCCTTCTCCGCCGCTTCTTTAAGGCGCTGCAGGGCGAGCTTGTCGCCGCGCAGGTCGATGGCATTCTCCTTCTTGAACTCATCGGCCAGGTAATCGACGATGCGCAGGTCGAAGTCCTCGCCGCCGAGGAAGGTGTCGCCGTTGGTGGACTTCACCTCGAAGACGCCGTCGCCGATCTCCAGCACGCTCACGTCGAAGGTGCCGCCGCCCAGGTCGTAGACGGCGATGGTCTTGGCCGCTGATTTCTCCAGCCCGTAGGCCAGCGACGCCGCCGTCGGCTCGTTGATGATGCGCAGCACTTCCAGGCCGGCGATCTTGCCGGCGTCCTTGGTGGCCTGGCGCTGGGCGTCGTTGAAATAGGCGGGCACGGTGATCACCGCCTGAGTGACCGGCTCGCCCAGATAATTCTCGGCGGTCTCCTTCATCTTCTGCAGGATGAAGGCGGAGACCTGGCTGGGGCTGTACTTCTGGCCATGGGCTTCCACCCAGGCGTCCCCGTTATCGGCCTTGACGATATTGTAGGGGACCATCTTGATATCTTTCTGGGTGGCCGGATCGGCGAAGGTGCGGCCGATGAGACGCTTGATGGCGAACAGCGTGTTCTCGGGATTGGTGACCGCCTGACGCTTGGCCGACTGGCCGACCAGCTTCTCGCCGTCGTCGGTGAAGGCCACCATGGACGGCGTGGTGCGCGCGCCCTCAGCGTTCTCGATCACCTTGGCCTTGCCGCCTTCCATCACGGCAACGCAGGAATTCGTCGTCCCCAAGTCGATACCAATAACTTTACCCATGGCTTGTTCCTCTTGTTCGGCAGACGGAACGGGCCTTCGCGAAGCGCCCGACGCATCCCCATTTGCAGCAGTTGGTTGAGTATTGGCTGGTATATAGGAAGACCCCCCTTCAACCGCAAGCGGCGGTTTGCATTTTTGTGACCGCGCGAGGGCCCCGCGGTTATCCACAGGCAAGGCCACCAAGGCCATCTTTTTGCCCCAAACTCATGCTCTCATGCACCGCTGGTGGGGCGGATGTAGGAGTGTGTATGGAAATCCAGCAGTCAGGGGTCTCACTTATGGCGCAGAGGGCAGTCAAGGTCTTGATTCTCGAGGAAGACAGCCTCTCCGCCTACAACAGCAAGCTCATCCTGGAAAACCGGGGGTACACGGTCATCGGCGTGGCCGACGAGGCCATCTCCGGCATGCTCATGGCCGAGCTCGACCCCCCCGACGTGGCGCTGGTGGACGTGGACCTGATCGGCGACATCAACGGCATCTCCGTCGCCCAGGCCCTGCGCGAGAAATACGGCACGCGCATCATCTTCGTCACCGCCGAGCCGGGCCGCGTGATCCTGGAAGAGGATTTCCACCAGGTGGGCATCATCGGCAAACCCTACACCGACGTGACCCTCATCGAAACCCTCCAGGAAGCCGCCGCCTGAAAG
>Ga0182744_1004349_pt1 | contig 10658 bp, 10 predicted proteins | sample eDN3rd30CKraftMG_FD_128525 | JGI IMG/M metagenome (GOLD analysis project Ga0182744, IMG submission 128525) | Enriched Miracle-Growth compost microbial communities from Emeryville, California, USA - eDNA 3rd pass 30_C Kraft MG (version 2) (version 2) ... | reverse complement strand
GTCCATCACCAGGTAGCCGAGAAGCTGGCAGCTCTGGTCGCAGACGGCGATGCTGATCTTGACGCCGATTTCGTCGGCCTTGGCGACGCCGGCGGCGAGCATTTTCATGGTCGCCTCATGGGTGAGGCGGTGGGTCGCGACGAAATCGGTCATGTGCCTAGCCTGCCAATTGCCTTAGCCCACCAGTCCTGCGGTGCCCTTGGCGAACAGGTCCTCGATGGCGACCTTTTGCTTGATGATGCCCTGGGTCACCGCATGGCCGATCAGGTTCTCGATCACCTTGCGGTTGGGCTCCAGTCCATAGGGCAGCGGCTCGCCGGTGATTTCGAGCACGCGCTTATGCACGTTGTCGACCTCGGTCATCTTTTCGATCTTGCCGGCCTTCAGTTTCTCCACGTAAAGCCGCTTGGCCTCCGCAAAGGCATTGAACACATCGGCGGCGAGGTCGGGATGTTTCTCGAGCAGTTCGTCCTTGATGACGACGAGATGGTTGATCGGATAATGGCCGCGTTCGCGCAGCGCCTTTAGGCCCGCTTCCAGCGCATTCGGAATGAGCGGCTGTACGTCGGGATGTTTCACGTCGACGCCGATGGCGGCGACGAGCTCGCCCGAGACCAGCATTTCGTCCATCTTCTTGCCGGCCTCGATCGGCACGACATTCGACGGCGGCACATATTCGGCCACATGTTCATCGCCCGACAGGACCCAAGTGATCTTGGAGAGATCGACGCCATATTCTTCCTGCAGGATGGCTCTGGCCCAGACGCCGGTCGTAACCGTATAGCCGCGGTTGACGCCGACCTTCTTGCCTTCGAGATCCTTCGGCGTCCTGATGCCGGCCTTGGTGTTGACCAGAATGGCGCCGTGATGGAAGGCGCGGACCAGCGGCGTCGCCACGGCGGTCATTTTCTTGCCGTGCGCCTTGGCGCAAATGTAGGTGGTGATCGCCATTTCGCAGATGTCGAATTCCGAAGCCCGAACCATGCGGCGGAAGGCGGCGATCAATGGATCGACTTCGACGAAATCGAATTCGAACGTCTTCGGCGTGACCGTCCCGTCTTTGAGGGCGGCATTATCGCCCTGGGTACGCGTGACGGTTTTCAGCTTGGGTCCGGTCATGGGGAGTTTCGCTCCGGTTGAGGTGATTTCTTGAAGATGGAGGTGTTTTAGGCGAAAGGGCTGCAGGGGGGAAGGGGAGAGTGGAGGCTGCAGGCAGTAGGCATTATATCCCTTGGCCGACTGCCTTTTGCAGGATTTTGGCCGCTTCCCGCCTTTGTGCTAGGAGGCGGGCCTGTTCAAGCGAATCCCATGGAAACTGTCATGTCCGATACACCTTCCGATACGCCTGCCGACACGCCCCCGGATCGTCTGTCGACCGATCCGCGCAGCCCCTATTACAATGCCGAGGTGCTTCAGCGCGATGTCGGCATCCGCTTCAAAGGTGTCGAGCGGACCAATGTCGAGGAATATTGCGTCAGCGAGGGCTGGGTGCGCGTTTCCGCCGGTCCGGCGAAGGATCGCTACGGCAATCCGATGACCATTAAGCTGACGGGGACGGTGGAGCCGTATTTCAGGCCGCGGCAGTAGGCAGGAATCCTGCCCTTTAACAACAGTCGCAATTCGCGCCCTCGGGCACGATGAGCGCATTCTTCATCCAGCGCGGCGGCAGATCGTTCTCGACGACGTCGACGGCGCGCTTGAAAATCTTGGTGTGATGGCGGTTCGTGCCGCCGCCTGTCCAGAAGGCGATGACCGTCTCCAATGGCGGACAGCCCGGCAGGGCACAGGCAAGTTCCGCCACGACGACCGTTTCGTCCTCCGCAAGCTGGAACCGCTCGCGCGTCCACTCCTTGATACGGCGCAGGGCCTGGCGTTGTTGCGGGTTCCTGCGCGACGACATGCCGCCGCCGCCATGGCCCATCGGGTCGAGGCCCTGCCATAGCGCCAGTTTCGTGTCGTCGTCTTGTGGATCGTTCAATCGTGTATCTCAAATGGCTCACCCTCATCCGACCCTTGCTGCGCAAGGGCCACCTTCTCCCGCCAACGGGAGAAGGGCCGCAGCCTGATCCTTCTCCCGTTGGCGGGAGAAGGTGGCCTCTGCGGAGCAGAGGTCGGATGAGGGTTCTTAGCATATCCTAATCTATTTCTCGAAAAAGCGATTGCCAGGTCGCGGCAGGTCGAGGTTTTCGCGCAGGGTCCGGCCCTCATATTCGGTTCGGAAAATACCGCGCCGCTGCAATTCCGGAATGACCTGATTGACGAAATCGTCCAGGCCCATCGGCATAAACGGAAACTGCATCGTGAAGCCGTCGGAGCCTTCGGTGACCAGCCATTCCTCCATCTGGTCGGCGATCATTTTCGGCGTGCCGATGAAACTCAGGCCGGTGCGGCCGCCGACTCTCTGGGCGAGCTGGCGCACGGTGAGATTCTCGGCGCGGGCCATCTCGATGGTGCGCTCCCTGCCGCTCTTGCTGGCATTGGTATCGGGAATGTCGTTCGGCAGCGGAGCATCGAGATCGAAGCCGCTGGCGTCGGTGCCGAGCGCGATGGACAGCGAGGCCAGGCCGCTGTCGGGATGGACCAGGCTGTCGAGTTTGTCGCGCTTGCGCTGTGCTTCTTCCAGCGTATCGCCGACGACGGCGAAAGCGGCAGGAAGAATCTTTATGTGATCGCGCGAGCGGCCGAGTTTTTCCGCCCGGCTCTTCACGTCCTTGTAGAACGCCTGGCCGATGGCGAGGCTCGCCTGCGCCGTAAAGACGGCTTCGGCCGTCTCGGCAGCAAGCTGTCGGCCCGGCTCCGACGCGCCGGCCTGAACGATCACCGGCCAGCCCTGGATCGGGCGCGCGATGTTGAGCGGTCCGCGCACGGACAGAAACTCGCCTTTGTGATTGAGCACATGCATCTTATCGGGATCGAAATAGATACCGTTCTCGACATCGCGAATGAAAGCATCGTCCGCCCAACTGTCCCAGAGGCCGGTGACGACATCGTAGAACTCGCGCGCCCGACGATAGCGCTGGCTGTGTTCCATATGCTCGTCCATGCCGAAGTTCATCGCGGCATCGGGGTTCGACGTGGTGACGATGTTCCAGGCGGCGCGGCCGCCGCTGATGTGGTCGAGCGAGGCGAAGCGCCGTGCGATGTGGTAGGGCGTGTCGAACGTGGTCGAAGCCGTCGCTGCAAGACCCAAGCGCTCGGTCGCCTGCGACAAGGCCGAAAGAAGAGTGAACGGTTCGAACGAGGTCGCCGTGTGGCTTCGTTTGAGGGCCTTGGTCGGCATGTTGAGAACGGCCATGTGATCGGCCATGAAAAACGCATCGAACTTGCCGCGCTCAAGGGTCTGCGCCAGTTGCTTGATGCGGGGAAAATTGAAATTGGCATCAGGCCAGGCGCCGGGATACCGCCAGGCGCCGGTATGAATGGTCGTCGGGCGCATAAAGGCGGCCAGCCGTAGTTGTTTCCTGTCAGCCATGGGATCTCCGCCATATTGCCTTGTGTTGGTATGCTTTAGCCAAGCCTTGTGGCGCTCCCGTGTCAATCCAAGCCTGCGTGAAGCAGGTGCTTCTTGCTTGCGCAGGACGCATAGCAGAACAATTTTCCTTGAATGGGGCAGTCAAAGGCAATCGTGCAGGCCGCATGTCTGTCGTCGTCTGGTCAATCAATCATGTTGATGCGCGTTAACCGGGACGAATGCGCTGCGCGCTGCAATGACCACATGATTTGGGGATGCGATACACGATAGGTCGTGGGCTCCCGGCTTCGCTCCAGATCGACGCCTTGTTTGTGAATCCCATCTAAAATGACTGCGGCCCAGCGCCTGGACGTGATCCCGGCCCGCCGCCATTCCGCCGATTTTCGACCTTGCCGAGCGGCTCAAAAAAGTGCCAGCATGCAGGTGAGGGTGGATCGCTTGCGATCCAAGGAAGGGAAGGGTGGCTGTCTGCGTCATAACGCAAAGCCGCGCTTGCGATGGGAGGGATTTATGGCGTTGAAGAGGGTTCTCTTTGGCCTGGTGTCGGTCGCTGCCGCTGGCATGAGCCAGGCCTCGGCTCAGACGGTCAAGATAGGCTGGATCAACAGCTATTCCGGATTTCTCGCCCAGGCCGGCGACCAGATGGAGAAAGGCCTCAACCTCTATATCAAGCTCCACAGCAAGGATCTGCCGCCGGGCGTCAAGGTCGAGTTCGTCCGCCGCGACGACACGGCCGCGCCGGAAGTCGGCAAACGGGCTGCCCAGGAATTGATCACGCGGGAACGCGTGCAATTGCTGATGGGCATTGTCGCTTCGCCTGTCGCCGCGGCCGTCGCGCCGCTGACGGCGGAAGCCAAAGTGCCGCTTGTCATTACCAATGCCGGCGGTGTCAGCATCCCCCGTATTTCGCCTTACGTCGTGCGTTTCTCGTTCACGCAATGGCATACGGCGCTGCCCATCGGCACCTGGGCGGTGAAGCAGGGCTGGAAGCGCGGGTTCAGTGCGGTGGCCGATTTCATCCCCGGTCATGACGCCGAGGGCGCCTTCGTCAAGGGCTTTACCGATGCGGGCGGCCAGATGCTCGGCACCGTGCGCTTCCCGCCGGCAACGGCCGATTACGCGCCGTTCGTCCAGCGTATCAAGGATGCCAAGCCGGACGTCGCCTTCGTCTGGGTGCCGGCGGGCCCGGCGGCAACCGCGATCCTGAAAGCGATCAAGGATCTGGGCGTGCGCGAGGCCGGCATCAATGTGGTCTCGACCCATGATCTGCTGCCCGATGAGGAACTTCCGAATATCGGCGCCTTCGGCGCCGGGCTCGTCACGGCGGGTAATTATTCGACCATGGGTGTTCGCCCGGCCAACCAGGCGTTTCTCAAAGCCTGGAACGAGGAATACAAGGGCAAGGCCATTCCCAACTTCACCTCGGTTGCAGCCTGGGACGCTGCGCATGCGGTCTTCGAGATGATCAAGACGACCAGGGGAAAGTTCACGGGCGACGAGGCAATGAAGTTTTTCAGCGCCTGGAAAGATCCCAACAGCCCGCGCGGGCCGATCGCCATTGATCCGGCAACCCGCGATATCATCCAGGACATCTACATCCGGCGTGCCGAGATGAAGGATGGCAAGCTGATCAATACGGACATCGACACGATCAAGGCGGTCAAGGATCCGTGGAAAGAATTGAATCCGCCGAAATGATGCACGAGGATTATCGCTGCCGGGCGGCGACGCCGTCCGGCATAGCGGCTTTCGTGCCAATATGTCCGTTGTGATCCATCCGATATGAGCGATCTCTGGGCTTCGATTATTAGCATCGGGTTCCACGGCCTTGCCCTGGCCATGGTTCTCTATCTGATTTCCGTCGGTCTTTCGGTGACGATGGGCCTGATGGGCTTCGTCAACCTGGCCCATGGCGCGTTCGCCATGATCGGCGGCTATCTGATGACGTCGCTGATGAGCCGCTACAACGTGCCGTTCGCGCTGGCGCTGCTGGCTGCGGTCGTTGCCGTTATCCTGATCAGCCTCGTCCTCGAGCGGCTGTTGTACCGGCGGCTCTATGGCGGCGATGAGCTCGATCAGGTGCTCATGACCATGGGCCTGATCTTCATCTCGATCGCCTCCGTCACCTACATCTGGGGCCCGATCACGCAGCCGATGCAACCGCCGCCCGCCCTCAGCGGGCAGATCGATCTCGGCTTCCGCACGTTTCCCACCTACCGGACGTTCCTGATCGTCTGCGGAGCCGTGCTCGTGACCCTGCTGTGGCTGACGCTCGAACGCACGCGCTTCGGGGCGCAGGTGCGCGCGGCTGTCGACAACCTGCGCATGGCGCAGACCATCGGCATCAACACCTCGCGGCTGTTTGCGATCACGTTCGCGCTCGGCAGCGGGCTGGCGGCGCTTGGAGGTGCGCTCGGCGCCGAGATCCTGCCGATCACGACATTCTACGCGATGGACAACCTGATCTATTTCCTGATTGTCGTCGCGATCGGCGGCCTTGGCAGCATCCGCGGGCCTTTCTTCGCGGCGCTCCTGATCGGCGTGTCCGATACCGCGTTCAAATATATCGCGCCGGAACTCGGCGCCTTCTTCATCTACGCGCTCACCATGGCGATCCTGCTGTGGTTTCCGCGTGGCATTTTCGGTCGGACATGATGTCGCAAATTTCGCCCGATCCCTCTGCTCGCGCCGCACATATAGCGGAATTCTCCGCCCGCCATCGCCTGCGCTGGCTCGAAGCGCTGCCCTGGATCGCAGCCATCGCAGCCTATTTCATATTCCCGAATTACCTGGCGCTGGGGGCGCAGATCCTGGCGATCATTCTTTTCGTTCTGTCGCTCGATCTGGTGCTGGGCTATGCGGGCATCGTCACGCTGGGACATGCGGCCTTTTTTGGCGTCGGAGCCTATACGGCCGGCATGCTGGCCGCCAACGGCTGGGGCGAGCCGGTCTCCGGATTGCTGGCGGGCGGCGTCGTCGCGGCCGTCGTCGGGCTGGTATCGGGCGCCATCGTGTTGCGCACGTCCGGGCTGACATTGCTGATGCAGACGCTCGTCGTTGCTGCCATGCTCTATGAATTCGCCAACAAGGCGCACCGTTTCACCGGCGGCGCGGATGGCCTGCAGGGCATGGAGATGTGGCCAATCTTTGGTTCGTTCCGTTTCGATATGTTCGGCAATACGGCCTATCTCTATTGTCTTGCGGTTCTGTTTCTATGCTGGGCGGCGGCGCGTAATGTTGTGCATTCGTCGTTTGGCCGTTCGCTCACCGGCATTCGCGAGAATGTCGGCCGCATGCACGCCATCGGTGCGCCGGTCGCGCGCCGCAAGCTCATCATCTATACGTTCTCGGCGGCGCTGGCTGGTATCGCCGGCGGGCTGATCGCGCAGACGACGCAATTCGTCGGTCTTGGGGTGCTCAATCTTGAGCGGTCCGGCATGGCGCTGATCATGCTGATCATCGGCGGCGTCGGCCAGCTCTACGGGGCCTTCATCGGCGTTCCGCTGTACATGATCGCGCAGGACCGCTTCGCCGAAGCCGATCCAACCTACTGGTATTTCTGGATCGGACTGTCGCTCATCTTCATCGTCGTGTTTCTGCGCGGCGGTGTCTTCGGCGTGGTCGAGCGGCTGTTCGGGCGAGGCAAATCGCCATGAGCGACGCCAATCCTACAAGCGGCAAAGGTCTCTCGACCATCGATCTGTGCAAAAACTTCGGTGCGTTATCGGTGGCCAGCAACATCAACTTCAATCTCGATGCGGGTGCACGCCACGCGCTGATCGGCCCCAATGGCGCGGGCAAGACGAGCTTCGTCAATCTGGTGACGGGCGTGCTGCGCCCGACCTCGGGCAGGCTGATGCTCGATGGGCAGGACATTACCGCGCTGCCGCAGGCGCAACGGGTCAAGCGCGGCCTGGTGCGGACATTCCAGATCACCGCCCTGTTCCGCCGTCTCTGCGTGCTAGAGAATGTGGCTCTGGCGATTGCCGAGCGGCAGGGAGTCGGCGGCGATTTCCTGCGGCCGGCCGGCCGCCACCGCGCGGTGATCGAAGAAGCCTATGATGTGCTCGAAACGCTCGACCTGGCGCGCGATGCCCTGCGGCCGATCACCGAGCTTCCCTATGGTCGCCAGCGCATGGTCGAAATCGCTGTCTCGCTGGCGCTCAAACCGTCCGTGCTGTTGCTTGATGAACCCGCTGCCGGCGTGCCGCCGAGCGAAAGCATCATGATCGTCGAAGCGATCGAGCGGCTGCCGGCGGACATCGCCGTCCTGTTCATCGAGCACGATATGGAACTCGTCTTCCGGGTGGCGCAGCGGATCACCGTGCTGGTGCAGGGCAGCGTTCTGGTCGAGGGAACGCCGGCGGACATCGCCGCCGATCCGCGGGTACGGCAAGTCTACCTCGGGGAGCGGAAACACGCATGAGCGCGGACGCGGGACTGAGCCTTCAGGGCGTCAAGGCGGGGTATGGCGAGACGATCGTCATCGACGATGTGTCGTTCGATCTCGCCAAAGGCGGGACGCTGGCCATTCTCGGCCGCAACGGTGTCGGCAAGACGACCCTGCTGGCGACCATCATGGGACTGACGACCCGCCATGCGGGGGTGATCCGCTTCAATGGGGCCGATATTTCCAACGAACCGGTGTACCGGCGCTGCACGGCCGGCGTTGCCCTGGTGCCGCAGGAGCGCGAGATTTTCAAATCGCTGACGGTCGAGGAGAATCTGATCGTTGCCGAGCGGGCGGGGCGCTGGAGCCTGGCGCGCGTCTACGACTTCTTTCCCTCGCTGGCGGCGCGGCGGCGCAATCGCGGCGATCAGCTTTCCGGCGGCGAGCAGCAGATGCTGGCGCTCGGCCGGGCGCTGATGGGCAATCCCACGTTCCTGCTGATGGACGAGCCGATGGAAGGTCTGGCGCCGGTCATCGTCGATGCGGTGCTCGCCGGCCTCGACCGGCTGAAGCGCGAGGACGACATGGCTATGATCCTGGTCGAGCAGCATGCACGGCTGGCGCTGGAGTTTGCCGAGAATTGCATCGCGCTCGATCGCGGCAGGATCGTTTACAACGGGACGAGCCAGAGCCTGATCGATGCGCCGGAGCGGTTGAGCGAGCTGGTTGGCGTCAGCGCAGGGCACTGAGGCGCCACCCTCATCCGACCCTTGCTGCGCAACGGCCACCTTCTCCCGCTCTGCGGGAGAAGGGTTTCTTTCTTCTCACGCATACCGCGAGAAGTCGTAGCCTTCCTTGGCGGCGATCTCGAGCAGGAAGGGCTTGCCCTTCTGCGTCGTCTCGATGGCTTCCTTGATCGTCGGCACGATGTCGGCGGGTTTCTCGACGCGGCGCGAAGCGACGTTCAGGGATTGGGCGAGCTTCTCGTAATTGCCGCCGATGTCGAGCGCATCGTATTTCTTCGTCGACTTTTCGAGCATGTGGCGTTCGCAGGCCATGACCGCGTTGTTGAAGACAACGGTCAGAATGCCGATGTCGTTACGTGCCGCCGTCTCGATGTCCATGCCGGTCATGCCGAAGGAGGCGTCACCCATCACGTTGATGCAGAGCTTTTCGGGGGCGGCGAGCTTGGCGCCCATGGCGAGGCCGAGGCCGTAGCCCAATTGTGTCGACTTGCCCCAGCCGAGATAGGAGAACGGCTTGGTCGTCTCCCACATCGGCAGCAATTGCTCGCGCGGGCTGCCGGCTTCATGGGTGATGAAGACGTTGTCGCGGTCGGCAACGCGCATCAGGTCGTTGATGACGCGGTACTGGTTGATCGGCACTTCGTCGGAATGAAGCTGCTTTTCCCAATCGGCCCGCCAGGCCTGCTTCGAGGCGGCGATCTTGTCCTTCAGCGCGCTCAGGCGGGCGGCATCGGGCTTGGCGCGCTGGCGGCTGATCTCCTCGATCAACGCCTCGATGACGAGCGCAGCGTCGCCGACGAGGCCGAGGTCGGCGCGGATGTCCTTGTTGACGTCAGCAAAATCATTGCTCGAGTGAATGATCTTTTTGCCGCGCGGCAGGGCGGGGCCGAAGGGCGTGCGCGTCAGGCTGGAGCCGATGGCGAAGACGAGATCGGCCTCGTTCATGCAGTCGGCATACATTTTCGGCCGCGAGGCGGTGGAGGCGCCGAGCGCCAGCGGATGGCTTTCGGCAATGGCGCTCTTGCCCGGATTGGTGGCGGCAACCGGGGCGGGGATGAGTTCTGCGAGGGCGGTGAGCAGTTCGCCGGCCTCGGCGTAATGGATGCCCTGGCCCGCCCAGATCAGCGGATTCTTTGCGGAAAGCAGCATGCGCGCGGCTTCCTTGACCGCTGCAGGATCGGGCGCCGAGCGCAGCACCGGCACAGGGATGTAATCGAGGGGGCCGGTGAATTCGGCGTCGAAGACCTCGTTGGGGATTTCGACGAGAACGGGGCCTGGCTTGCCGGTGCGCATGGCATGGAAGGCGCGGCGCATCAGATCCGGCAGTTCGCGTACGTCATGGGCGACGGCGGACCATTTGGTGACCGGCGCGAAGACTTCCGCGGCGCGGAAAGTCGGGCGGATGTACTGGCGGTCGAGCGAGGAGGCGGCGGGGATGACCAGCATCGGCACATTTTCGGAGAAGGCCTGGGCGACACCCGGAAACGCATTCTCGATGCCGGGGCCGTGCTGGGCGGCGAATACGCCGTTCTGACGGCCTCGGCGGACGCGGCTGTAACCATCGGCCATGCCGACGCCAACTCGCTCCTGGCGGCAGAGAATGGGGCGGACGTCGATGTCGGCGCAGGCTTCGATCAGGGGATTTCTCGGATAACAGGCGAGAAAATCTGTGCCCTCGAGCTTGAGGATTTTTGCGACGACGTCTGCACCGTTCATTGTACTGGTCCTGCCCTAGCGTTGAATATCGGACGCAAGGGCAACAATCGGTGCTGTCTTGTCAAGGTCTCTGTAACAGCAAGGGCAGATGGCCTGTTACACCGCGCGCAGATGGCGGATGGGCCGGCCCACGGTCAGCGATTGCGCGGCGGCGATGATGCCGCGGGTGTCGATGCCGAAATGCCGGTAGAGATCGGCGATCGTGCCGGTCTGGCCGAAATGCTCGACGCCGAGCGGGCGTGTACGATGGCCGTGCACCGAGCCAAGCCAGGCGAGCGTCGCCGGGTGAGCGTCGGCCACGGTCACCAGCGCGCAGTTCGAGGGAAGCGTGGCG
>Ga0182744_1004348_pt1 | contig 10659 bp, 9 predicted proteins | sample eDN3rd30CKraftMG_FD_128525 | JGI IMG/M metagenome (GOLD analysis project Ga0182744, IMG submission 128525) | Enriched Miracle-Growth compost microbial communities from Emeryville, California, USA - eDNA 3rd pass 30_C Kraft MG (version 2) (version 2) ... | reverse complement strand
GTGTCGGTGTCGAGCAGACAATCGCGCCACACCGGCAGCAGTGCTCCTGGACGCGCGTGCTCGCTGAAGTATTCGTACGTCATCTGCATCGCGCTTGCCGCGCCAACGGCGCGCGATGACATTTTTCGGTCATGTATCGTCTCTCCGCGGCGCAGTCGGCCGCGATACTCTTGTTACTGGCAGGCATGTTCGCCGCGCCCGCGAAGGGCGCCGCCCAGAGCTGGGACGATGCCCGTACCATGTCGCTCGTCTGGCGCGCCACTGAGCTTCGCGCCGCGCAGCTCGCCGACACCGCCCTCGTGGACTACACGGCGAAGGCGCACGGCTACGTCACCTTCCTGGCGCAGATGGGCGAGGGCTTCACCGAGCCTCCGAAGGTGGTGAAGGCCGACGAGCTCGAGCTGGAAGTGTACTGGCGCGCGCCCGATCTGAGCAAGCAGCGCATCGTCGGCAGGCGCGACACCCTCCTCGCGCCGAGCGACATCCAGTACCATCGCGACCACCTCGGCATCGTTCAGAACAACTTCCCCGACATCATCAGAATCGGCGACGGCGACGAGGTGCGCGACGTCCCGCATCCGCTCTCGCAGCAGGGACTCGAGGAGTACGAGTTCGCCATCCGCGACTCGCTCTCGTTCCGCCTCCCGAGCGGTACGTTGCAGGTGTATCAGGTGGCAGTGCGGCCGCGCGACATCTCGCTGCCACGGATCGTCGGCGCTCTGTACATCGACCGCACGTCCGCACAGGTGGTGCGGATGGCGTTCGACTTCACCCGCCCCGCCTACCTGGATGAGCAGCTCGAGGACATCTCCGTGGTGCTCGAGAATGCGCTAGTTCACGGGCGCTTCTGGCTTCCGCGCCGTCAGGAGATCGAGATCCGGCGCACGGGGAGCTGGCTCGACTTCCCCGTGCGCGGAATCATCCGCGGCCGCTGGGAGATCTGCTGCTACGAGGTGAACACGGGGCTGCAGCCCGGAATCTTCGCCGGACCCGAAATAGTGCAGGCGCCCCGGTCGGTGCTGGCGCGCCACCGCTGGGAGGGGCGCATCCTCGACTCGCTTCCGCCGGATGTGCGCGCCGCGAGCGAGCAGGACGTCGAGCGAGTGAAGGCGGAGGCGCGGCAGCTCGTGCAGGCGCAGGCGCTGCAGCGAGCCAGCGGGGCCGCGCTGTCGGCGCGCCGGATCTCCGACTTCGCCCGCGTGAATCGCGTGGAGGGACTCGCCCTCGGCGCTGGCGCGCAGCTTCGCTTCGGCGGAGGGCTCAGCGCGAGCGTCGGCGGTCGCTGGGGACTCTCCGACCACGAGGCGAAGGGACGCGCCTCGGTCGACGTGCGGCGCGCCACGGGTCCGTCGCTCACCCTCTTCGCGTCGCGCGACTATCAGGAGATGGGCGACATCGCAGAGAGTTCGATGCTGGTGAACTCGTTCGCGGCGCAGGAGCTGGGCACCGACCGCACCGACCTGTACGACGCGCGCGCCGCCGGCGCTTCGCTCGAGCTCGGCCGATGGCGCGGCCTGCGATGGAGCCTCGAGGCGTCGCATCAGGAGCAGGAGCGGCTTCGCGTGCATGCAACGCCGTGGAGCGGCAGCTACGAGCCGGTCGTGCCCGCGTGGTCCATCACCGAGGAGCGGATTGCGCTCGGCATCGAGCGGCCGCTCGCACTCGCGTTCGGCGGGCTCGAACTCCGCGCGCGCTCGCAACTCCGCTGGGGATGGTTCGACGGTCGCGACACCAGCTTCACGAGCAGCGAGAGGCATTACAGCCGCGCGTTCGTGGACGTGGAGATGCGGCGCGCGTTCGGCGACGATCGCCTCGTGTTGCGCACCACGCTCGGCGCGGTGAGCGGCACGCCCGATGTGCCGGCACAGGATTACATCTTCCTGGGCGGGCCTGTGAGCGCGCCGGGCTACGGCTTTCACCGCTTCGCCGGCAGCTTCGGCGCGAGTCAGCGCGTGGAGTGGCGCACGCACGTCCCCTTCATCCCGATCTCGCTCGGCCCGTACGGACGCGCTCCCGGCTTCGCGACTCTGGCACCGTACATCCACACGGTCTATGTATCCGGCAGCGCCCCGTTCGCCGAGCGGGCGCAAGGCTGGTATCCAAGCGCGGGCGTGGGCGCCTACGTGCTGTTCGACCTGATCAGGTTCGACGTCGCGCGCGGGCTGCGCGATGGCCGCTGGTCGTTCTCCGTGGATCTCACGAGAGAATTGTGGGGCATCCTCTGAGCGGTCCTGGTCGTGCTTGCCTTCTTCTGCTTTGTTGAGTAAATTAAAATACTCATTCAAGCATCGAGGAAGCCATGTCTGCCGGATCCCGTCTCGGAGCCAGGCGGTCGCAGCGATCGCCGCTCTGGCGCGACCTCGAGAGCGGTCGCGCACCGCTCGCCACGCTCTACGCATTCGAGCCGATGGAGCACATCGCGCTCGTCCGCGAAGGCATACCTGCCGCGATGCTTCCGGTCGTGGCCAGCGAAATGGCGATCACGCGCGACAGACTGTACCGCACCATCGGTGTGGCCCGTGCTACCATGGATCGCAAGATCCGCTCGAGGCTGCGGCTCTCTCCTGACGAGAGCGAGCGGCTCCTCGGCATCGCGCGGCTGGTGGGGCAGGTGGATGAGATGGTGCGCGAGTCCGGCGAACCGGAGGGATTCGACGCGGCGCGCTGGTTGGCGGAGTGGCTCGAGACTCCGCTGGCGGCGCTCGGCGGCGAGGCGCCGGCTTCGCTGATGGATACCGCCGAAGGACGGCGACTCGTCTCCGATCTTCTCTCGCAGATTCAGTCGGGAGCGTACGCGTGAGGCGCGACACTGTGGTGGTGCACTCCGCACCTTCGCGATGCATCTGGAGCCGCAACGTCGCCGCGCCCCACGCTTACGCGCACCACACGGCCGGATGCCGGTCAGCGTCTGGCGCATAGCGGCTGACACTCCGGACTACTCCGCGAGCGACCTCGAGGGGCACGGTGCCGAGGCCACCGGGGGGCGCTGGAACCGGCGCGGCACTCCGGTCGTGTACGCATCCACCACGCGTGCGCTAGCCTGCCTGGAAACGGTGGTCCACCTGGGGAGTGGGTCCCTCCCGCTCAACAGATACCTCGTGGAGATAATCGTGCCCGATGCCGCGTGGGAGAACCGCGCAACGTTCGACGCCGCGCTGCATGTCGGCTGGGACGCGGAACCGGCGGGACTCGTCTCGCTGAACTGGGGCACGGCGTGGGCCGCGGAGGGAAGCACCCTTCTCGTGGAGCTGCCCAGCGTGGTGGTACCCGAGGAATCCAACATCCTCATCAACCCGCACCATCGCGGGGCGGCGTCGCTGCGTGCGCGCAAGGTGCGCCGCTGGGCGTACGATGCGCGGCTTCGCTGATGTGAACACGGTTCGCGCGCCGTTCTTCGCTCCAGCACCGAACACGTATGGGCCCCCGTCCGATTAGCTTCACCGCCATGACCGACGTTCGAGTGGCCAGCGTGGATGTGTACATACTCCGTCGCGGCCGGGAAGGGAGGGGGTGGGAGGCGCTCGTGCTGCAGCGTGCCGAAGGGACTCGCTGCACGGGCGCGTGGGAAGCAGTACACGGCCACATCGAGGCGGGTGAGCGCCCGCGCGACGCGGCGGTGAGGGAGCTGCGCGAGGAGACCGGGCTCGAGGTGGACCGACTCTACAGCCTGAACGTGGCGCCGTTCTACCTGGACCGGGCCGACGTCGTGATGGTCGCCATCGCGTTCGTAGTGTTCCCGCGTGACGGCGCGATCACGCTCGGGCCGGAGCACGCGCGCCATGAATGGCTTCCTGTGGATGCGGCCCGGAACCGCCTGACCTGGCCACGCTCGCGCCACGCGCTCGAGGACGCGCTCGTCCTCCTCGGCAGCGGAGATGCGGGTCCCGTCGAGGACGTCGTGCGCGTGATCTGACGGGGTCAGACCCCTTTTCGTACGAAAAGGGGTCTGACCCCGTGCTGCATCAGGTGGCGCGCCCGCGGGTGGTACTGAGGCAGTCGCCGGTGCCCGTGGGTGACGTGGGTTTGACACGCACGCTCTTCGCCGGGATGCCGAGGTTAACATGGTGCGGCTCGACGTCCTTCGTGGCCACCGCCAGCGCGCCCACCATCGCATCGCAACCGACGTGCACGCCGGCGAGCACCGTGGCGTGATAGGTGATCCGCACGCCGTCATCCAGACGCGTCACCGCGTTCGTTACGTCCACCTGGTCCACGATGCTGTGCGTGTGGCTGTAGATGTTCGCGTAGTCGGCGATCGAGACTCGATTGCCGAGCACGATCCCGCCGCGATCGTCGAGCAGCACGTGCCGGTGCACCACGACGTTGTCGCCCACTTCCATGTTGTAACCGTACGAGAACTCGACGTGCTGGAACGCCTTGAAGTTCTCGCCACAACGCTTGAAGATCAGCGGCGCGAGTATCCGCCGCAGGCGCACGCCGGTCGTCACGTTCTGGCCGCCCAGTGGCGTTCTGTCGAACGAATACCAGAGCCACAGCAGCGGCTTCACGCGCTGGAACTTTTCCTGGTCGCAGTCGGCGTAGTGCTCGGGTTCCAGTGTGATGTTGTGCGGGTCGAGCGCGAGGAGCGCGGCGCGGGTGGGGAGCGGGAGCTTCGTATCGCGCACCGCCGTGTCCCAGTTCGCTGCGAACTCGGGGTACGATATCTCGCAGAGGGTGCGTCGGCAGATCGCAGCGCGATCGGCCGACGGATCGGCCAGCTCGCCCGCCAGCTGCTCCAGCCACGCATCCACCAGTGGCGTCGTTTCCGACGAGGGGAGCGTTCGCAGCGGGAGCCGGGTCATGTTGCCTTCCTGTTTGCGGTCGAAGTTGGAGCCGAAAGGCCGCTGCGGCGGAAGCAGGAAGGAAGCACGTTCTCGCTCGATGCGAGTGCGCGCCGCCTCCCGATTTCCCGCCGCCGTTCCGACCCTCGACCCAGGCGCTTACAGGAATCTAACGCTTCAACGCCCCGCCGAGTTCACCACACCGGCGCGCGCCGTCTCGCGAACGCGAGATTCGATCCACTTCGCGAGCTCCGGGCTCGGCAGGAGCGGCTCGCCGGTGTACACGACATCGAGACCGGCCAGATCGGCCATGAACTTCTCGCGGCTCACGCGTCCCTTCGAGATCAGCACGGGTACCACCACCACCGGCTGCCCTGTGAGCTCGTGCTGCAGGCCGATCAGCTCGCGAATTCCGCGCACGGCCTCGGAGCGCACTTCGGGCGGCGCATCGTCGCGAACGAGTCCCACGCGCACGTCGCGGAAGTGCGTGGCCGCGCGCACGCTGTCGACCACCACGCGAAGATTGCGCATCCAGAGCGCATTGTCCTCCGCCGAGTTGGGGCCGTGCCCCACGAGGAAGAGCGCCTGCTTCGCGGGATCCTTCGCGATCGCCAGCGCGCGGCGCGTCAGCACGTGCGCCATCTCGGGCGCGTCGTCCAGCGCGCGCGATACGTGTATCGGGATGCTCGTGCTCGGGCGCTCGATGCCGGACATGTGCAGGTGATGCATCATCATGTCATCCAGCGAATCGGTCTCGCCGGCTACATAGCGAATCTGTTCGTAGTGCCCGCTGTGGCTCGAGACGAGCAGCGGCACCACCACGATTTCGCTGACACCGGAGTCGGCGAGTGCCTTCACGGCGTCCTGGAAACGGTGCGACCTCGCGGCATCGCCCATGAGGTACGCTATCTCGAGCGGGCCGCCGGTCTTCGCCGTGTGCGCGATCTTCTCGACCTGGGCGTTCCACTCCTCGCCGGCACCGTGCGCGATGAGGATGGTGCCCACTTTCGCGGCCGGTACCGCCGAGGCGGCGCTCGACAGTGCGGCCCGCGCCGGGGTAGCGGGCGCCGCCGGATGCGGCGTTGCGTGTGTGGGGTGTCCAGCCGGGTGTGCCGTGCTCTGCGCGGCGAGCGGTGAGGCGATGAGCGCTGCGGCCAGCGCGCCCATGAAGCGAAGATGTATGCGAGCGGGGAATTGCATGGTAATGGGTAGCGCGAATCCGGCAAAAGGGGATGGATTTACTCGGGATTCAACGTAAAAGACACCGTCGTTTCTGCTGTCCGAGAGCGAAGCTATAACCATGGTGCAGGCATTGTCAAATCTTCTCTGAGAACCATTCTCAGTGGTGCCGCATGAGCCCGGCGCACCACCCGCACCCCGCGCGCCTGTCTTCCGCCCCCTTCCTCGATCCATCCCAGGTACGTGGCAGCGTCGCCGGCCGGTCGTCATCATTCGGACACCGGTGGCGGCGCTTCCCGCGGCGCCCGCGTGGCCGCTTGGTGGCCCCTCCGTCACCGGGAGCGCGGCTCCCTCGACTCCGCAACTCTCAACGGCTCCGCCGGGAACAATCCTTCGATGCAGATGAGCCGCACCCGCGCCGTGCTCCTCGGTGCTCTTCTATTCGTCGCCGGTGTCTGGGCCGGAAGCGTACTTCCACGTGGCTCGGCTGCCCGCGCGTCCGGGGCGAATCGCGCGCCGAACGGCGCAAACGCGGACAGCGCCATCGCACGCCTCTTTGCCGCAGTTCGCGGCCAGGGAATCGGCGCCGCGATGGACAGCCTCCGCGCGATGGGGACGAACGATCCGGCAATCCGCTCGCTCAGCCCCACCATGCTGCACCATGTGGCCCATTCGCTCGGAAGGGCCGCCGAGAAGGAGAGTGGACACGATCCACGGGTGATGCTCGAGTGCCGCGTGGGGTACGCCGCCGGGTGCTACCACGGAGTGATGGAGGAATACTTCGCCTCCAATCCCCCTTCCGATTCCGCATCCCTCGCGAAGTTGTGCGCCGAGATCGCGCCGCGCTCTCCGGCACTGGCGGAACGAGAGTGTGCGCATGGAATGGGGCATGGCCTGCTCGAGCTCCCCGGATACACCATCGCCCGCGCCCTGGACTCCTGCGACTATCTCCCCGGCGCAGAGCTGCAGCGGGAATGCTACGACGGCGTCTTCATGTCCACCGTGAGCTCGCCCGGTTCGCACGAGGGGCACGACATGCAGCATGACATGCAAGGGATGGAAGGGATGTCCATGCCGGGCGGGCACGGCGCCCAGCCGACCGGAGCGGGGAGTGTGGACGGGTGCGCGAACCTCCAGGGTCGTCGGCTCGGCTCCTGCTGGGCGTACAGGCCGCTGCTCCTGATAGGGGAAAACGCCGGAGATCTCGAGCCGGTGATTGACACGTGCGACACCGTACCCGCGCTCGCGCGCGGGGACTGCTACTACGGGGTCGGGAAGCAGGGAGCTGCACTCTACTCCGATGATCCGGCACTCGTCGGACGTGCGTGCCGGTCGGGCGATCCGATGCTGGCCAGGAACTGTAGAGCGGGCGCAGTGGCCTACTACACCGACGTCGACTGGAAGGCGGATCTCGCCGCGAATTTCTGCTCGGCGCTTCGTGATTCGGAGAAGCCCGACTGCTACACATCACTCGGCGCCGACGTGCGGCTCATGCAGCCCGACAGCGAATCGCTCGAGCGACAGTGCAGCGAAGTGGAGAGCGCCTACCGCTCTCTCTGCACGGGCAGCGTCACGGAGCGCGAGCTCGCGAGCGCACGAGCGCACGCTCACGCTCGATGACCGGGATCACCTGCGACCAACTGGTTGCAGGGACCGATTGCACGGTGATCGTGAGCGGATGGTCGGTATCGATGCCGTGGTCGAAGATATAGATCGCGCTCTGAACTTCGCGCTGGCTCACGCGCTGCGATCCGAAGCCCGCGGTGAGCGGTATCACGTCGAGTGCCCGATACTCCCTCCCGGCACTCACGATCGTCATGTCGCCCGACACGTAGCTGGCGTCGGGTTGCAGACCGTAGTACGACACGTACCAGAGACTCGGGCCCTGGATGCCGAGCCGTTGCGCGGCGCGCTGGATCTGTTCGCGCCGCGCTCCGGAGTCGCGCAGGTCGCGAAGCGCCGCGTACGAGTCGGGTGAGAGGAGTCGGATCACCGACTCGTCCAGCGGTATCGCGCGCACCAGCACTCCCTGAAGCCTCGCGCGCGCGGAGATGTCGTCCTGGCGAAGCGACCCATAGCCGGACGGCACCAGATCGCCGGCACCGCCGCGGACATCCGATGTGTCGCCGCGCGCGGGCGCCGGCGCCTGTTCTGCCGCGCCCGACGATGCCGCGGGCGCAGCACCGCACGCAGCGAACGCGAGGATGCACGTCGCCAACGTCAGCGACGAAAGCACACTCAGCGCACCATGGTTCATTCCCCGGATCTCCATCCCGGCCCCCGCGCCAGTTCGACCATCGCTTCCGCCAGCTCGTCGCGCCCCTCGCCCGTGACGGCGCTGAACGGAACGAGTTGCTCCGGTGCGACGTCGAGCTCTTCGCCGAGCTCGTTCACGCGCCGCGTCAGCTCGTTCTTCGTGAGCTTGTCCACTTTCGTGATCGCGAAGATGGTGGGTACTCCCAGCTCGGCGAGAAAGTCGACCATCTGCAGGTCGTCGGCAGTGGGCGGATGGCGAACGTCGATGAGTTGCACGACACCACGGAGCTGCGCGCTGTTCGTGAGGTATCCCTCGATGAGCGGGCGCCACTCCGCGCGCTGCGACATGGAGACGCGCGCGAAGCCGTAACCCGGCAGATCCACGAGCACGAACTCGTGATTGACGGCGAAGAAGTTGATCTCGCGCGTCTTGCCGGGTGTCTTGCTCACTCTCGCTAGCGCCTTGCGGCGCACGAGTCGATTGAGCAGCGACGACTTGCCGACGTTCGACCGGCCGCTGAAAGCGATCTCCGGCAGATCACCCTCCGGACGCCAGCCGCCCGGCTTCGCCAGTCCGCCGAGGAACTCGAGGTGACGAATGGGGAGCGGATCCGGCATGTTCGGCGCGCGGGAGGGGATGGCGCGGTCAGCCATCAGGTCAGCCATCAGATGGAGGATCCGCCGGGCTGTTCGCCGGCACACCCTCCATCAGGGAGCTGACGCCAATCGTGGGGACGTTCCCGACCGGTGGGCTCGCGAGCGAATCACCCGGGGCGCGTCGGAGCGCGACATCGAGCACCTGATCCATCGTCCCGACGAAGTAGCACTCGAGTGCGTCGCGGATGTCGCCGCTGATCTCGGCGAGCTCGCGCGCGTTGGCGCGCGGGATGATGACGCGCTTGATCCCGCTGCGGTTCGCGGCCACGAGCTTTTCCTTCAGGCCGCCGATGGGGAGCACGCGGCCGCGCAGCGTTATCTCTCCCGTCATCGCCGTGTCGCCGCGCACCGGCGTGCCGGTCAGCGCGCTCACGAGTGCCGTGGCGATGGCGATGCCGGCCGACGGGCCATCCTTCGGAGTGCCACCTGCGGGGATGTGCACGTGGATGTCGCGTCCGCGCGCGAACTCGGGGTCGATCCCCAGCATCTGTGCGCGCGAGCGCGCGTAGGTCAGCGCAGCACCAGCGGACTCCTTGAGGACGTCGCCCAGAGTGCCGGTGAGTTGCAGCCTGCCGCGCCCGCGCACAACTGCGATCTCGATCTCCAGGAGATCGCCGCCGGTGGTGGTGTAGGCGAGCCCCGTGGCGACTCCCACGCGATCCTCCAGCTTCGACGTCTCGTCCTCGAACGGCGCGACACCGAGCAGCTCCGTCAGGTCGGCGACATCGACGGTGATGCGCACGCCACCGTCATCCCCGCGGGCATGTACCCTGTCATCCCCCTGCCGTGCTGCGTGCACCTCCGCAGTCTGCGTGGTGATCTCCCGCCGCGCGAGCTTCCGCGCGATGCGGGCCAGCTTCCGCTCCAGCTCCCGCACGCCGGCCTCGCGCGTGTACGAGCGCGTGATGACCGAGATCGCTTCGGGAGTGATGTTCACTCTCTCCCGATCGAGGCCGTGCAGCTCGAGCTGACGCGGGATCAGATAGCGACACGCGATGGCGTGCTTCTCGTGATCGACGTAGCCGGGGAGTCGGATGATCTCCATCCGGTCGCGCAGCGGTTCGGGGATCTGGCCGAGCGAGTTCGCGGTCGTGATGAAGAGCGTCTGCGAGAGGTCGTAGTCGACTTCGAGGTAGTGGTCGTTGAACGCGCCGTTCTGTTCCGGATCGAGCACCTCGAGCAGCGCCGCGGCCGGATCGCCGCGCCAGTCCTGCCCCATCTTGTCGACTTCGTCGAGGAGCATCACCGGATTCACGACCTTCGCCTTGCGCATCGCCTGCAGTACGCGACCGGGGAGCGCTCCGATGTAGGTGCGGCGGTGGCCCCGAATCTCCGCCTCGTCGCGCACTCCACCCAGCGACATCCGGGCGAACTGACGTCCGAGCGCGCGCGCTATGGAGCGGCCGAGTGAAGTCTTGCCGACGCCCGGCGGTCCCACCAGACAGAGGATCGGACCCTCCAGCTTTCCGACCAGCGAGAGCACGGCGATGTAATCGAGGATGCGATCCTTCACATCGTCGAGGCCGAAGTGGTCTTCATCGAGCACGCGTTGCGCGTGCGTGACGTCGAGCACGTCGTCGGTGCGTTCCGTCCACGGGAGAGCGAGCAGCCAGTCCAGGTAGTTGCGCACCACCGTGGACTCGGGGCTGAGCGTGGGAGTGCGACGCAGTTTGCGCAGCTCGCGCTCGGCGCGTTCGCGTGCGTGTTCCGGAAGCGATTTGTGCGCGAGCGCCGCCTCCAGCTCATCGATGTCGTCCGCCTCGCCCTGGCCCAGCTCACGGTGGAT
>Ga0182744_1004339_pt1 | contig 10676 bp, 10 predicted proteins | sample eDN3rd30CKraftMG_FD_128525 | JGI IMG/M metagenome (GOLD analysis project Ga0182744, IMG submission 128525) | Enriched Miracle-Growth compost microbial communities from Emeryville, California, USA - eDNA 3rd pass 30_C Kraft MG (version 2) (version 2) ... | reverse complement strand
CGTGCGCGGCCATTCCAACGTGCAGGGCGACCGCACGGTCGGCATCAATGAGAAGCCGCCGGTGGCCTTCCTCGACGCGCTGGAGAAGCATTTCGGCTTCGCCGTTCCGCGCAAGAACGGCCACAACGTGCTCGCCGCCATTGGCGCCATGCTCGACGGAACCGCGCAGGCCTTCATCGGGCTCGGCGGCAATTTCGCCCGAGCGACGCCCGACAGTGCGCTGGTTTCAAAGGCGCTCGGCAGCCTCAAGCTCACGGTCCATATCGCCACCAAGCCGAACCATTCGCATCTGATGCCGGGCGAGAAGAGCTTCATCCTGCCATGCCTTGGCCGGACCGAGATGGACCTCAACTCACAAGGCAACTCGCAGCTCGTCAGCGTCGAGGATTCCATGAGCATGGTGCACGGCTCGGGCGGCATCAACCGGCCGGCCTCGCCGCACCTTTTGTCGGAAGTGTCGATCATCGCCGGCATCGCCGAGGCGACGCTGGGCTCGGGCAGGATCGACTGGGCCGCCCTCGCCGACGACTACGACAAGATCCGCGACCATATCGAGGCGACGGTCCCCGGCTTCGAGGATTACAACAAGCGCCTGCGCAAGCCGCGCGGCTTCCACCTGCGCAACACGGCCGCGCATCGCGAATGGATCACGCCGGCCGGCAAGGCGACCTTCTTCACCGGCCCGCTGCCGGAAGAGACCGTGCACCAGCGCGCGCGCAAGGACGGCGACCGTTTCGCGCTGCAGACATTCCGCTCGCACGACCAGTACAACACCACCGTCTACGGTCTCGACGACCGCTATCGCGGCGTCTATGGCGAGCGGCAGGTCATCTTCATCCATCCCGAGGATCTGAAGGCGATCGGCGCGGAGGCGGGCGACCGGGTCGACGTGGTCAGCGCCTATGACGACGGCGTGGAGCGCGTCGCGGCCGACTTCCGCTTCGTGCCCTACGACATTCCGCGCGGTAGCATCGCCGGCTACTATCCCGAGCTCAACGTGCTCGTGCCGCTGGGCAGCGCCGGCGTGGAAAGCCACACGCCGACCTCCAAGTCGATCATGGTTTCCTTCAGGCCGCGCACGATGGCCGAGGCGGCATGAGCGAACAGGCATCCGATGCCGACCGCTTCATGGCGCAGGTGGAACGGATCGCGCGCGCACATCCGCAACTGACGCAGCTGCAGGCGGCGCTTGTCGCTGCCGCCCTGCTCGGCATCGCCCATGACAGCCGCAGCTTTGCGCGGATGCTGGGCCTCGCCCATGCGCTGGTGCTGCGCGAACTCAACGCGCTGGCCGAGATGGACGGTTTCGTCGCGGTCACGCGGCGCGACGCCCGCACCATGCGCACCTTCTATGCCGCCGCGGCCGGCCTGCTCGAAGCGGCCTGATCGCGATAGTAACCGTCAACGCCGGCGAAATGCACCCCCACCCTTACCCTCCCCACAAGGGGGAGGGAGGCATCGGCGTGTGCGCCAGACACCAGTCGTATCGGGTTTGAACCAGCGTCGGCGACTCCCTCCCCCTTGTGGGGAGGGTAAGGGTGGGGGTCTGCAACCACCAACCCCTCGTTACGGCCTCAGACGATGCGCGGCGTGTCGAGGTTGACGGTGATGCTCTTGCGCTGGGTGAAGGAGTCCAGCATGCCTTCCAGAGAGCCCTCGCGTCCCATGCCGCTATATTTGTAGCCGCCATAGGACTGGCCGGGCAGTTGCCCGATGCCCTGGTTGACCTGCACCCACCCGGCCTCGATCGCATGCGCCGTGCGCAGGCCGGTGCCCATGTCGCGCGTCCACACATAGGCGGCGAGGCCGTAATGCGTGTCGTTGGCCATGCGGATCACCTCGGCCTCGTCGCGCCACGGAATGGCGACCAGAACCGGGCCGAAAATCTCCTCGCGCGCCAGCCGCCAGTCGTTCGACGTGTCGGCAAACACGGTCGGCACGGCGAAATAGCCTTCCGAGAGGGGCCCTTCCTTGGGCGGCAGGCCACCGAAGACGAGCTTGGCTTCCTTGCGGTTCAGCCCGTCCTCGACATAGCCGCAGACCTTGGAGAACTGCTTCTCGTTGATGATGCTGCCGATGTCGCTCTTCTCGTCCAGCGGGTCGCCGATGGTCAGCTTCTGCGTCTTCGCCATCAGCCGCTCGAGGAAACTGTCGAAAATGTCGGCATGGAGGAACAGCCGCGAGCCGGCCGTGCATGACTGGCTCTGCCGCGTGAAGCGCATCGAGTTGATGATGCCGTCGACCACCCAGTCGTCGCTGGCATCCGGATAGACGATGGAGGGGCTCTTGCCGCCCAACTCCAGCGACACCGGCACGATACGCTCGGCCGCCGCCGACATGATGATCTTGCCCACCTCCGTCGAGCCGGTGAAGGACAGCTTGCGCACGAGTTCGTGGCGCGCCAGCGGCTCACCGGCCTCCTCGCCATAGCCGGTGATGACGTTGAGCACGCCGGCCGGCAGCACTTCCTGGCAGATTTCGGCAAGCAGCAGCACTGAGAGCGGCGCGTCCTCGGCCGCCTTGAGCACGATCGTATTGCCGGCGGCGAGCGCAGGGGCGATCTTCAGCGTGCTCAGGCCCACAGGCCCGTTCCACGGCACGATCGCACCGACCACGCCGATGGGCTCGCGGCGCGTATAGCTCAGCATCGTTTCGCCGACGGGCACGGTCTCGCCCTTGATCTCGCCGATCAGGCCGCTGAAATAGCGGACCAGCGCCGACGCGCTGTGCCCTTCCGGCCGCGCCTGCGTGCGCAGCGCATTGCCTGTTTCGAGCGAAATCAGCCGCGCCAGATCCTCGCCGCGCGCGGCGAGCTTGTCAGCGACCTGGTTCAGGATGCCTGAGCGCTCGCGCGGCGAAAGCCTGCTCCATGCGGGAAACGCCTTGTGGGCGGCCTTGGCGGCACGGTCGACGTCCTCGGCGCGGCCGCGCGGCACATGGGCGATGATGCGGCGCTTGGCGGGGTTCTCCACCGGCAGCGTCTCGCCGGAGGCGGCGGACACCCATTCGCCGCCGATCAGCATGCGCGCCATCTGGATCTCGGTGGTGTCGGCGGATGGAATCCGGTCGATGAAAGACATTGCGTGCTCCTCCCTGCAATCAGCCAGTTTTACTGCCGAATATAGTCCGTGCGAAGGCCCGCCAAGAGCCACGCCGCCAATAGGAGAAATCGATATATCCGATGAACGCGCGCAAGGCGCAATTTCGTCGGGCATGCCCTTCCAGCCGCATTGATAGCGCGCGGAAAAATGTTCTAAACATCGCCCATATCGAAACGGGAGGTTTGGAATGTTCAGTCATATCGTCGTCGGCTCGAACGACATCGAGGCGTCGAAGCGTTTCTATGACGCGCTGTTTCAGGCCGCAGGCAGCGCCGAGGGCAATGTCGACGCCAAGGGCCGCATTGTCTACAGCAAGGACGGCTTTCGCTTCCTGGTGACGAAACCGATCAATGGCGAGTCTGCGACCTTCGCCAATGGCGGTACGATCGGCTTCTTGTTGAAGGATCCCGCGATGGTGGAAGCCTGGCATGAAGCCGGCGTCGCCAATGGCGGCACGACGGCCGAAAACCCGCCCGGCATTCGCGATATGGGACATCGCAAGGTCTATCTCGCTTATCTGCGCGACCCCGCGGGCAACAAGCTCTGCGCCAGCTGCCCCTCGGCCAGCTGAAGGGCGGCAGGTTTCAGGCGGGCCGGCGCTGCATGCCGGCTGCCTGGTCTCTCTGACCGGCCGGCATGGGGCTCACGCATCCAGAAGTTCGCACAGCGCCCTCGTCGCCACCGGATAGCCGCGCGGCCCCAGCCCCGCAATGACGGCGGTGGCCACCCCGGACACCAGCGAATGCTGGTAGATATCCTCGCGGCGGTGGATGTTGGAAATATGCAGCTCGATGATCGGGCCAGGAAACATCTTGAGCGCGTCGAGCAACGGGATCGACCGGAAGCTGAGGCCGGCCGGATTGATGACGATGCCCGTGCCCTCGTCGATCGCCTCATGCACCCAGTCGACAAGCTGATGCTCTGCATTGGTCTGGTGGAAGCGCAGCGGAACCTCGCCCGCCGCCGTCCGGCACATCGCCTCGATCTCGACCAGCGTGGTGCTGCCGTAGATTTCGGGCTCCCGCTTGCCGAGGCGGTTGAGATTGGGGCCGTTCAGCACATAGATCGGCTTCATTCCATCGTCTCCGTCAGCCCTGATATCCGAACAGGCGCGGCAACCACAGCACCGTGTCGGGGAAGAAGGTGATCACCGCCAGCGACAGGATCATCGTATAGAGGAACGGCAGCACGTCCCTCACAATGTCCCGCAGCGGCACATTGGCGATACGCGTCATGATGAACAGCAGCAGGCCATAAGGCGGCGTCACCAGGCCCAGCATGATATTGACGACGCACATCACGCCGAAATGGACGGTATCGATACCAAGCGCATTCGCCGTCGGCAGGAAGACCGGCAGGATGACGAGGATGATCGTCGTTCCTTCCAGCACGCAGCCCAGCAGAAGCAGCACGATATTGACGAGGATCAGGAAGGTCGTGGGCGACAGTTCCCACGCCGTCAGAAGCGCGCTGAGCGAATGCGGAATGTTCTCGACAGTCACCACATAGTTGAACACCAGCGCGCCGGCGATCAACATGCCAATGGAGGCGGTGGTGCGGGCGCTGGCAAGCACCGAGCGATAGAAATCCGCGAAACTCACACTGCGATAAAGCACGACCGAGATCAGCAGGGCATAGGCGGCGGCCACGGCAGCCGCCTCGGTGGGCGTGGTGATGCCCGAATAGATGCCGCCCAGCAGAACAACGGGCATGAGCAGCGCCGGCAGAGCCCTTATGGTGATGCCCGGCAGCTCGCGGATCGGCGTCGGCGGCTCGACGGGGAAATCGCGCCTGCGCGCATGGATGGCGACCAGGATCATCTGGAACAAGGCCATCAGCAGCCCCGGAACGACGCCGGCGAGAAAAAGGTAGCCGATCGAGGCATCCGACACGAGGGCATAGATGATCATCGGGATGGATGGCGGGATGATCGGGCCGATGACCGAGGTGGCGGCAGTCAGCGCCGCGGCATAGCTCGCGGGATATTTGCCGTCGGCCGTCATCATGTTCTGCATGATCTTGCCGGAACCGGCGGCGTCGGCGATGGCCGATCCCGACATGCCGGCGAAGATGATCGACTGCAACACGTTCACCTGCGCGAGGCCGCCGCGGAACCGCCCCACGAAGGCGTTGCAGAAGATCATCAGCCTTTCGGTCATGGAGCCGATATTCATCAGCTCCGCCGCGAGGATGAACAACGGCACCGCCAGGATGATGTAGTTGGAATACATGCCGTTGAGGAACTGCTCGGCGGCGGTGCCCATGTCGAGGCCGGAGGCGAGCAGATAAAGTATGGAGCCGGCGATCATGGCATGGCCCACGGGCAGGCCGAGCAGGGCCAGCGCGGTAATGGCGACGATCGAGAGTGAAAACGGGCTGGCGAAGCTCATACACCCGATCCCGCCTTGGTGGGGTCGAATTCGTCGGGAGCCGATCCGCGCAGCACCTGCCAGCTCAGCCAGACATAGCGCACGATGATGGCGACGACAAAGATGACATAGATGGAAAAGAGCCAGTCGAAGCGGATCTTGAGATAGGCGCTCTTCTCAACCTTCATGAAGGTGACATAGTCGAGGACAGCCGGAAACGAGATGCCATAGAGAAACAGAAGCGACGCCGCCGAGACGAGGAACATCGCGCCGCGCAGGCGCGGCCCCACGGAGGCATAGATCAGGTCGAAGCGCATCTCCTCCTGCTCGGTGAGCACGAAAGCCGCGCCGAACAACACGATCCATATCCACAATATGGCGCTGAGCTCATTCGTCCAGCCGGTCGGCCAGTTGAGGACATAGCGGAAGAATATCTGCAGCAGGAAGGCAAAGAACATGACGGCCAGCATCGCCGCCAGAATGTTCTCCGCCCGGCGATAGAGCCATGCCCCCAGAGGCGCCAATGCGGTGGTCATGTCTTTCTCCCCCATCAGGCGGCAGCGGCCCGCCGATAGCGGGCCGCGTCCGGATCCGGCGCGTCAGAGCGCGTTGATCTTGTCCAGCATGCCGGCTGGCCAGTCCTTCGCCAGGTCGGACGCAAGGTACTGTTCCTGCACATGCTTGCGGAATGCGTCGAGGTCCGGCTCATAGACCTTGAGCCCGCGCGCCTTGAAGGATTCCGCCAGTTCGACTTCCTGCGCCAGATGCTTTTCGGTGGAGAAGTCGATCGCCTTGTCGGCCGCCGCCTGGAAAGCCTTCTGCTTCTCGGCTCCCATGTCGTCCCAGACCTTCTTGGACACGGTCAGGATGTCGAAGCCGACCAGATGGGCCGTCAGCACGATCTGGTTCATCACTTCGTAGAACTTCATGTTCTGGACATTGGGCAGCGGGTTGTCCTGCCCGTCGATCGCGCCGGTCTGGAGGCCGGTATAGACTTCCGCATAGGCCATCGGCGTCGGATTTGCGCCAAGCGCGGTGCCCAGGAACTGCCAGGCGTCGCCACCGGGCATGCGCAGCTTCACGCCGGCCAGATCGGCAGGCGTCCTGATCTCCTTGTCGCCCTTGAGCCCGACCTGCCGCACGCCGAAATAGGTCGGCCCGAGCACCCTGATGCCCAGTTGGTCTTCCGCCAGCTTCTTCATCTCCTCGCCTGCCTCGCTGGCGAAGAAAGCCTTGAGATGGGCGGCATCGCGGAACAGATAGCCGGCCGTCAGGATGGACCATGCGGGGATCTGCTTGGAAATATCCTGCGGGGCGATGTTGCCCATTTCGAGGTTGCCGCGCTGGATCGCGACGAGCTCGGTTCCCTGCTTGAACAGGTTGCCGCCATAATAGCCCTCGAAGGCGAAGTCGTTCGCAATATCGGCCGCGAACATCTTCATCATCTCGGCGCGGATGTCCTGCTCGGAAAACACCGCCGAGAAGCGCAGCTTCGGCTTGTCCTGCGCGAAGGCCGGAATGGCCGAGGCTGCGGCAAGTGCCGCCGCGCCGGCGAGCGCCTGGCGTCGGTTCAGTTGCATGGTCATCTCATTTCCTCCCTGTTGCTCGTCATTGTTTGCGCTCTCTCCTCAGAGCGCGTTGATCTTCTCCAGCATTCCTTCCGGCCAATCCTTCGACATTGGCGATTCCAGATATTTCCGGTTGGAATAGTCGCGGAAGGCCGCCACGTCCGGCTCGTAGACATCGAGCCCGGCTTCCTTGAAGAAGGCGATCAGTTCGGCTTCCTGCTTGAGATATTCGGCATCGCTCCACGCAAAGGCCTTGTCGGCTGCCGCCTGCATCGCCTGCTGCTGCTCGGGCGAAAGCTTGTCGAACAGGTCCGCATTGATGAGCAGCAGGCCGAAACCGACATTATGGCCGGTCAGGACGATCTGGTTCGTCACCTCGTGGAACTTCATCAGCCTGTTGTTGGGCAGCGGATTGTCCTGCGCATCGATCGCGCCGGTCTGGAGACCCGTATAGGTTTCGGCATAGTCCATCGCGACGGGATTGGCGCCGATGGATTCGCCCAGGAACTGCCATGCCTCGCCGCCCGGCATGCGCAGCTTCACGCCGGCGAGATCCTCCGGCTTCATGACCTTCCTGTCACCCTTCAGGTTGACGTGGCGGGTGCCGTAATAGGCCGGCGCCAGCACCACGACGCCCATCTGCTCGCGTGCCATTTTCCTGAATTCGTCGCCGATCTCGCTGTCGAAGATCGCCTTGAGGTGGGCCGCGTCGCGCACGAGATAGGCCGCCGTCAGGATCGAGAAGGCCGGCACCTGCTTGGCGAAATCGGACGGCGGCATCAATGCCATTTCCAGATTGCCGCGCTGGACCGCGACGATCTCGGTGCCCTGCTTGTAGAGCGTGGAGCCGAAATAGGGCTCGAAAACGAAGCCGTCGCCGATTTCCCTGGCGAAGATCTCGACCAGCGCCTTCGACCGCGGCGCGTCGGCAGTGGTGGAGTCGGCAAAACGCAGCTTGATCGGCTCGGCGCTCGCCAAGCCAGGTCCCGCGGCAATCGCAAATGCGGTCGCGCCAGCCAGCAGCAGGCGCCTCGTCAGTGTGATCGTCATATGTCCCTCCCGGATCCGAAGCGGTGCTCGGGCAGCCCCTGCCCGACGCCCTCGATTGCAAAAAGCGCACCCGCCAGCGGCTCAGCCGCAAGCTGCCCGGCGCTCAGGAACTTCGCCGCGCTGGTCACATAGAGCGTGCGCAGGTCCTTGCCGCCGAAGCAGAGGCAGGTCGGATTGGTGACGGGCAGGCGGATGATCCGGTCGACAGTGCCGTCCGGGCGATGGCGCACGATGCGCCCGCCGGCAAAGAACGCCATCCAGATGCAGCCATCCACATCCACGCAGGCACCGTCCGGGCGCTCGCCCGTCGTCCGGTGGTCGGCGAAAAGCCGCCTGTTGCGCACCGCGCCGTCGTCCATGTCGAGGTCGTAGGCATAGGAGCAATGGCGGCGCGTATCGGTGAAATAGAGCGTGCGGCCATCGGGCGAGAAGGCGATGCCGTTGGAGACGATGACGTCGCGCTCGATAACGGCAACCGTGCCATCGGCATCGATGCGATAGAGCGAACCATTGGGGCGGTGCAGCTGATTGTCCATCGTCCCGACCCAGAACCGGCCCCGCGCATCGACACGGCCGTCATTGAGGCGGTTGTCGAGCCCGCTTTCGACCTCGACGAGATCCCTGTCCTCGCCTGTCGCGAGATCGCGGCGGTAGAGCGTCAGGTCCCTTGCCAAAAGGCGCTCGCCCGACGCGCCCAGCGCCTGCGTTCCGGCAAATGTCCCCGGCAGCGCGCCGCTTTCAAGCGCGCCGGTTGCCGGATCATGGCTGTGGAGCGTCGGCCGCTCGATGTCGATCCACCACAGCCTTTGCGTCCTGTCGCACCAGAACGGCGTTTCGCCGAGCTGGTCGCCGGTGCGGGCGACGGCCTCGATGGCGGCTGATGCGGAATGATGGTTCATGCCGCCGCCTCGAAATGATGCGCCATGGCGGCCATGTCGGCGGCGCGGCCGGTGAAGAGCTCGAAGGCGCGCGCCGCCTGCCCGATCGCCATGCCGATGCCCGGCAGCGTGCGGCAGCCAATGGCGCGCGCTGCGCGCAAGAGCTCCGTCTCCTGCGGAAAATAGACGACGTCGGCGGCCCATTGGGTCGCCCGCAGCAGCGATGCCGGAAAGGGCGTGCCGGGATATTTGGCCATCCCCATCGGCGTCGTATTGACCACGCCGTCGGCGGCGGTCACAGCCGTCGCGATATCCTCCGTGGTGTCGAGAACCGCATCGTTCCCTTCGGCCAGCCGGCCCGCCAGTGCCTGCGCGCGCGCCGGATCGCGATCGATCACGGTAAGCTGGCGCGCACCGAGGCCGATCAGCGCCTGCCCCACCGCCGAACCGGCGCCGCCGGCGCCGAACAGCACGACGCGGTCGCGCCGGACATCGGCCATATCGGTGCGGAAACTCTCGGCAAAGCCCCAGCTATCGGTATTGTGCCCCACGCAGCGCGCGCCGAAAACCACGGTATTGACCGCGCCGATCACGGCGGCATCGGGCGCAACCTCGTCGAGCAGCGGAATGATGCTTTGCTTGAAGGGATAGGTTACGTTGACGCCGTGAAAACCCAGCGAAGCGATCGCGTCGAGCGCCATGCCGAGGTCGGCATCGTCGAGATTCAGCGCATCGAAATCGACCAGCACATAGGCGCAGGACAATCCCAGCCGCGCCGCCTCGCGCTCATGCATCGCCGGCGAGCGGGACAATTGAATGCCGCGCCCGACGAGGCCGACCAGCACGTCAGGCCCGGCCAAACCGCCGGAACGGTCGCCACCGATGACGGGATGGCGGCGCAAAAGCGCCTCGACCGATCGCGCGATCGCCGAAACCCTGTCGGTCATGCCTCCTCCCGGCGCGCCGCGATGCCGCGGCGACTTGTCTTCGTTCGGCGTGAACCGGTAAATGGGTCAGCCGTTTCGGAACTATGTACGAAACAGTTAGTTTGTCAACGTCGCAGCTTTGCGGACGAGGTCTCCATGTCGCATATCAAACCCATACGTAAGGATCGGGAGCCACCGAAACGCGTGCAGGACCCCGACGGCACCCGGCGCGACATATTGGAAACGGCGTCGCGGGAATTTGCGCTGAACGGCCTGTCGGGCGCGCGCATCGACGATATCGCCGCGCGCACGCGCTCCTCCAAGCGGATGATCTATTATTATTTCGGTGACAAGGAAGGCCTCTATGTCCAGGCGCTGGAAAACGCCTACCGCACCGTGCGCGATGGCGAGGCCAAGCTGGACACGGAGGGGCTGCCGCCGCGCGAAGCATTGCGCAAACTGGTGGAATTCACCTTCGACCACCATCACGAACATGAGGATTTCATCCGCATGGTGATGATCGAGAACATCCATCACGGCGAATATCTGGAACGTTCCGATGTCGTGCGTGGGCTGAACGTTACCGCCATCGACAATATTGCGGCGATCTACGATCGCGGTGTCCGCGACGGCGTGTTCCGCGACGGGCTCGACCCGCTGGAACTGCATTGGCAGGTCAGTGCGCTCTGTTTCTTCAACGTCTCGAACCGCGCCACCTTCTCCAAGATTTTCGGCCGCGACATCGGCACCCCGGAAGCATTGGCGCGGCTGCGCGAAAACACGG
>Ga0182744_1004335_pt1 | contig 10681 bp, 11 predicted proteins | sample eDN3rd30CKraftMG_FD_128525 | JGI IMG/M metagenome (GOLD analysis project Ga0182744, IMG submission 128525) | Enriched Miracle-Growth compost microbial communities from Emeryville, California, USA - eDNA 3rd pass 30_C Kraft MG (version 2) (version 2) ... | reverse complement strand
TGGAAAGCAACTGGCCGCTGGGATGACGAGGCTGTTGATGTGTGGTTTAAGACGCGGCTTAAGAATGACACCGAGCTCGGGCTTGGGCCAACACACGAGGAGCCGCTAGTACGAGCCGTCAAACCTTTTGTAAATAGCTATAAAGATTTACCGTTTTTGGCGTATCAAATTCAAACGAAATTTCGCAATGAAACCCGCGCCAAAAGTGGCGTTATGCGCGGCCGTGAATTTTTGATGAAGGATATGTATAGCTTTGCGCGCACCAGCGAAGAGCACGAACAGCTCTATGAGCAGATTAAGCAGGCGTATTTCCGTGTATATGAACGGCTCGGCATTGGCGAGCAGACATTCCTGACGTTTGCTGGCGGTGGTATGTTTAGTAAATACAGCCACGAATTCCAGACATTAACAGATGCAGGCGAAGATATCATTTACCTTGACCGAGAAAAAAAGATTGCCGTCAACGAAGAAGTTTATACCGATGAAGTGCTTAGTGAACTCGGGCTCAATCGCGGTGGACTTGAGCAGGTAAAAGCTGCCGAAGTTGGTAATATTTTTACGCTCAAGGATAAATTCAGCGGCCCGCTTGAGCTGACGTTCGTGGACGAGGATGACAGGCAGCAGAATGTTTTAATGGGTTGTTATGGCATTGGGCCGTCCCGCCTCGTGGGCGTGATTACCGAGCTGCTGGCCGACGAGCGCGGCCTGGTGTGGCCCAAGAACATTGCGCCGTTTGCGCTGTATCTTATCCGGCTTGGCCAAGACGAAACAACTGTTCAGGCGGCAGACGATCTGTACGAAATATTACAGAAACATGGCGTCGAAGTGCTCTATGATGATCGTGATGAAGCGCGCGCCGGCGAAAAGTTCGCCGATGCTGACCTTTTGGGCATACCGCTGCGCGTGGTGGTGAGCGATAAGAGTTTGGCCGCTGGCGGTTTTGAATGCAAAGAGCGAACCAGCCAGGAAACAGTGGTTATGACAAAGGAGGAATTACTAACAATGCTACAGGCCGAGAAGAATACGTAATAAACAGGAAATACCTAAGGAGATTACAAGACATGAAGAAACTATAGAATTTAACCGAAGAAGGTTTACAGGAACTGAAGGACGAGCAGGTGGAGCTAACGGCGCTGCGCAGTGAAATTGCGGAGCGTATTAAGACTGCTCGTGAGATGGGTGATCTCAGTGAAAACTCTGAGTACCAAACGGCTCGAGCCGATCAAGAGCGCAATGATGCCCGCCTTACGGAAATCGAGTACATCTTAGCAAATGCTAATATTATTACGCCAAAGGCTGGCAGCAAAAAAGTCGTGCTGGGTTCAACCGTAGTATTGCGCGCCGAAAACGGCAAGAGCAAACAGTTCCAAATAGTTGGCACCGTAGAGGCCGATCCAGTTGAAGGCAAGATTAGCGATGAATCGCCGATCGGCCAAGCGCTGCTGGGCAAAAAAGAGGGCGAGCAGGTTGAAATCCAGACTCCAGCCGAGACCACTACCTACACGGTTGCCTCAATCCAGTAGAAGTTGCTATATTTGACTTAATGTGCTATAATGTGGTTAAATAGGAAGACTATGTTCATGCAAATTATGTATTTCGCCAATAAGTCTAAGCTCCGGTCGTAATGCCCGTGAGCCATTGATTCTTTTGTAAACATAAAACTCTCCCGGCGTTACGACATGTACCGCGGGAGAGTTTTTAATTGCAAAAGAGGAAGTTATGTCTGGACTATCACGTTACGAAGCAACCTATGCCGAGCTTGAGGCGGCGCAGATGATGTCAAATGAGGAGGCGGCTGCCCGAAGCGCCGCATTGCAACAAACACACCAACCAATTCGCGGGTTTTATGGGGCCAGCAGTTACTCGCCCTATGCACAGCCCCGAATAGGCGCAGAGCTGGATAGTAGGGGCGTAGCGCACGAGCTTGGCGTGCGCGTGGTTGATGAAGTTGGCTGTCAGTCTGACGACACCTATCTGGTGGCGCCATACTGTATTATGAACGGCGAACAGGTTGCAGCACGAAGCATTGCGCTGTGGCTGCGGCTTAGGTTGGACTAATGATAGAATAGAGTAAAAGGAACTACCGAAAGAGAAAACTATGGCGACACTGAAAGATTACCGTGATGAACGACTGCGCAAACTAGCCGAGCTCAAAGGGCTTGGCGTGAATCCATATCCGGCCCAGGCGACGCGCTCGCATGCGGCGCAGCAGGTTCATGATGACTTTGCGGGGCTTGAAGGCCAAACGGTGACGGTAGTAGGGCGCATTACCTCGATACGAAAATTTGGCAAAATCGCCTTTGTGGTCGTTAAAGATATGAGCGGTGAGATCCAGCTTGTCTGGCGGCGCAATGATGAGCAGGAGGTTGATCGCAGTAATAGCGAGCTTAGTCAGCGCGATATTGCACTGCTCGACAGCGGTGATTTTGTGCAAGCTAGCGGCACAGTTATGAAAACTCAAACGGGTGAAGAATCAATTGAAGTTGAGTCGCTGCGGCTGCTGACAAAATCGCTGCGGCCAATGCCCAGTGGTCAGGAAGGTTTTACCAATAAAGAAGAGCGTTTTCGCCGCCGCTACGTCGATATGAATGTGAATGAAGACGTGCGCGAGCGCTTTGTGCGCCGCAGCAAATTTTGGCAGGCAACGCGCGAATTCTTGCAGAGTGAAGGTTTTATAGAAGTCAATAATGCGGTGCTGGAAGCAACGGCAGGCGGTGCCGACGCCAATCCGTTTGTGACGCACATGGACGCGCTGGATCAGGATTTTTACCTACGCATTAGTCATGAGTTGCCGCTCAAGCGGCTGCTGGTAGCCGGTTTTGAAAAAGTGTTTGATATGGGGGCACGTTTTCGCAACGAGAACTATACCGAAGAGCATTTGCCCGAGCATAATGCCATGGAGTGGTATTGGGCATACGCTGATTGGGAGCAGGGCATGGAGCTGACAGAGCGCATGATTCGCGCGATTTGCGATAAAACGTGGGGCAGGCGCGAGTTTACGCTCAGTAGTGGTCAGATCGTGAATTTTGGCCAGGACGGTGAGCATTTTCCACGCATCAGCTTTGTACAGATATTAAAAGAGCAGTATGACATTGATGTGTTTGAGTCGCCGATGGAGGATATTCAGGCTCGGCTCAAACAGCATGGTCTTGAGGTTGAAGAGGTTGATAACCGGATACGCAGTCTTGATAAACTGTGGAAGAAGTACCGCAAAACACTTGCCGGGCCTGTATTTTTGGTGGACGTTCCCGTTTTTATGCAGCCACTAGCCAAAGTGAACCGAGCTGATCCACGCCTAACCGAGCAGTTTAACCTAGTGTTTGGCGGCAGCGAAATGTGTAAAGCGTTTAGCGAGCTCAATGACCCACTTGATCAGCTTGGCCGATTTATGGAGCAGCAGGCGCTGCGTGATAGTGGTGATGACGAAGCGCAGATGATGGACATAGATTACGTTGAAGCGCTGGAATACGGTATGCCGCCGGCCTGCGGACTGGGTTTTAGCGAGCGGGTATTTTGGTCGCTCGAAGGCGTGAGTGCACGCGAAGGCGTACCGTTTCCGCAGCTGCGCAGCGAAGTCGATGAGGTCACAAAAAGCATCTACCCTGAACTTTACGCCGGCAAGTAGATCCTTTGCGGTAATTAAAAACACCTCTGTGAGCACTCACAGAGGTGTTTTGCTTTAAAGGGCAGAGACTATTTAGTGTCGTCTGATTTTTGGCTCGAAGGTGCCTGCGTGTTAGCGCCGAATTTTGCGCTAGCTGCAACCTTTTCCTTGCCAGTGTAGTAGTCGCGTACTTGAAATAGTAGGTACAGCGCAATGGCGGTACCAATCAGTTGTCCGAGGAAGCTGCCGAAGCCGCCGTAAAGGCTGAAGGCCACAAAAATGCCATACACAAAATTAACGGCGATGCCAAGAAATAGCAGATCCCAGCCTTTCTTTGCGTATGTGCGCAGCGGCGAAAAGGCAAGTGCGTAAATGATTACGGCAACAATAAGTGCCCCGAGTGAGAGGTAAATCATAACGCTCCAGCGTGACACGCCTCCTACGCCAACTGCTGATGCCCATGAACTCACCCAGCTTGCAATCCTAGCCCATTGCCAAACTCCCCACGCTGTCCAGAGTGCCAGCACAGCAGCCAGTAGCGTTAGCCACGGCACGATCTGTACCAAAAAGTCCTTAAAACTCTTTGGCAATTTTGGTAATTGTTTGTTGATATCCTCAAGAGGTTTTTCAAGCGGTTGTAACAGCCCCATATTAAAAACTCCTTACTTAGTAATGCTATTAAGCGTACGTCGCTACCACGATTTTTGCAAGCGTGCAGTTTGCATAAAAGGGTATCTGACGGTCATGGTATAGTAGAGGCATGGCAACAAAAACAGCGGCAAAGAAACCTACAAAATCGGCAGCGAGAACACGCGCTGCTAGTGTTAAGAGTAATAGGGCAGAGCAATCGAATCAGGCAAGGGCTTTATTGCGGCTGCTGCACCCGGCACTGGCGCTTTTTTATCTGGCACAGGCCGGCGTGCTGCTCTTTTTATCGGCCAGTTATAGCGTCGGCGTAACCGGTACGTATCTGGCGAAGGATACGCTGCAGTCTATGGTACATGACAAAACGGTTTTCGCACCGGCCAGTGAGCATCTTTTTGATATTAGTTTGCGCTGGCTTGTGGTGGTGCTTTTACTTGTTATGGCGCTGACACATATTGTGCTGACAGTGCTGAGCCGCCGGCAAGGTAATGAGCGGACCGATGGAGCACGGCGTCTGCACTGGGCGGGTATCGGTGTTAGTGGCGCATTCGTAGCGGTGCTGCTGGCATTAACAATCGGGTTAAGGGATATAACGCTGTTGGTAAGCCTGATTGGGCTGACCTCGTTGGTATCAGTGGCAGGTTTTCTGCTGGAGACACGCCAGCAGATGCCGAGGCGTGCACTCTATACGCTAGCTGGTATTGCGGCACTTACGCCGTGGATTGTACTTGCAGTCGGCATTATTATGGGTGCGGAGCAGGGCAGTTTATCGGCGTGGCTGCAGTGGCTATTTGTGGTGCCGGCTTGCTGGGCGCTGCTTCTTTACGCCGGTGTGTATCAGCTCTACGCTGGCCGTCGGCCGCTAAAGCTTGAGGCGACAATTTTTATTTCACTGGTAATTTTTGGTATGTATAGCTGCCTTGCGTGGCAAACATACGCCGCCCTTCTGCATGTCTAGGCGTCGAGTGAGCTCTGATAGCGAGCTGATTAGCGTTGCAATCGATAAGCTCGTGCATGGCGGGCAGGGGCTCGGCACACTTGAGTCAGGCCAAAAGATATTTGTTTGGAATGCGCTGCCGGGCGAAACAGTTAGCGCGCGTAGTATCAAAAAGAAAAAGAATTACCTTGAGGCGATTGCCGAGGTAGTCGTGGCGGCCTCACCCGAGCGAATAGAGCCGCGTGATGATAATTATCTTGCCACAAGCCCATGGCAAATTATGACGTTTACTGCCGAGAACAAGTATAAGGTTGAGATAGTGCGCGAGCTGCTCACGCATGATAAAGTCACTGTGCCGGCACATATTGAAATAATCCACGACGAGCGTGAGTGGCAGTATCGTGCAAAAATGGAATACAGTTTTTGGGGAGATGACGATGGGCTGCATCTGGCACTTCACCGGCGCGGTAGCCACAGTAAACAGGTAGTGCGCGGCAGCAGCCTAGCAATGCCCGCAGTAGATGTGGGCGCAAATGCAGTGCTGGCGGAGCTCAGAAAATTACCGGATTTACGCGCTGGTGACTTAAAAACAATCATTGTACGCAGCAGCCAAGCTGGCGTGGCCGCCGCTGCATTATTTGTGAAAACCGAGGAGTTTCCACGCCTAGAACTGCCAAAAGAGCTGCAAGGGCTTCAGGTGATATATTCTAATCCGCAAAGTCCGGCTTCGGTCTCAACAAAACTCCTATATGAACTTGGCGACGCACTGCTGAGCGATGCATTACTTGAGCGCGAGCTGCACTATGACGTCAAGGGGTTTTTTCAGGTAAACTTGCCTGTTTTTGAGAAAGCACTTCATGCCATCAAGGCCGCGGTGGGGGATAATTCAAGTGTTGATTTGTATAGCGGCGTCGGTTCAATTGGTATTCTACTTGGCTCACGCGCACTGATTGAATTTGATCCAAAAAACGTCGCCATGGCACGGCACAACAACCCATCGGGCGAAGTAATCCAGGCAAGCAGCGAAACAGCACTTGATTACATTACTGGCGATGACGTTATAATTGTTGATCCGCCGCGGGCTGGTTTGCACGGCGATGTCACCGCGCGCCTGCTCGAAAAGCAGCCGCCAATGATTTGCTACTTGTCATGTAATCCGGCTACCCAGGCACGCGATCTTGCGCTCCTGCAAGACAAGTATTTGGTTGAACGGCTAACGGTGTATAACTTTTTTCCAAGAACGCCGCACATTGAAGCGCTGGCGATTCTGCGCCTTAAGAAGTAGAGGTTGAACGTCGATAAGCTTAAGCGTACACTAAGTTTATTGATAAAAAGGAGTTTTAGGATGGCAGAGGCTTCGTCTCTTTCAAGTGCAACGACTGGCAGTGGCGTCTCGGCTGCGGCGCAGCGTTTTTCACAGCAGGATACACCGTTACCAGTTGTACGAGTGTTTAGCGTTCGCGGTATCGAGTATTTACTTATGACAATTGCGCTTTGGCTCGGCGCGGCTGGCCTAGTGTCACTTGTTGTGTCACTTATTCAAGGTGATACTGGCTTCGGCGCGCTGTCGTTTCCGATTTCACTTCTAGTAACGGCCTTGCCGGTATTTGCATTTTTGTTTCTGCGCCTGCGCAGCGCCGAACTCAAAACACCCGCGCTACGCTACGAACCGTCAAAGCGGCGCTGCTCGCAGTTCAGTCAGATTCTGTCGTTTTTGATCTCGTTCTTTGCGGTCGTCGGTATTATATACACGCTTTTGCAGGCAGTGGCCGGTCACTCAGACGACATATGGAAGGTGTTGGGTAGTTTGGTGGTACTGCTAATAGTTGCTGGCGGTATCTTGTGGTATTACTGGTGCGACGAACACAAGTTCGTGAAATAAGGTAAGGGGCACGTATATGAAAGCAATGCGAAAATACACGATTGGCCTTACTATTTTAGGTCTCATAACGTTTGGGCTGCTTGTCTTTACGGTTATTCAGGGGATTAATCATCGCAGCGATGTTAAAACATACGAAAAGGCTCAAAAAATTGCCACCTCGTTAAACGATTACATCGATAAGAACAACCAGATCCCTGATACACTGGCTACCGCTGGTGTAACGGACATCCCGAGCACGATTACTTACGAAAAGCAGTCTAGTGCGCAGTATCTTTTCTGCGCGACATACAAGCAGGCAAGTGAAGTCTACGGAGGCGCCAGCCCAGAGGCGGCGCTCTTGTCAACGATAGGCGGCGTACCAGCTACCACAACTTCAGTGGATTCGTCCAAAGATGCGCAGTATAGTCCGGAGGCGCTTTATATTGATCCGTGGTACACGGCAGGCGAGAACTGCCAGACCATTAAGCCGTATCTGACCACTGACACCTACGATAGCTCGGACTACGATTCAGATTTCTGGAATAACTATCTGAATGGTGCAAATAACGACGACTTTTATAACACAAAGTATGATGATAGTTATGACGCGGGCGACTACTTTTAGTAGGAGCGTCTAGATACCGACTATTTAGGGGTATGCTGCTATACTAGAGCCTGATGGCAGGGGGATATAAAAGGCAGCGCTCAGCGCCGTATGTACCGGGGCAAACGTCACCGTTTAAGGTGAGCCGCAGTAAGATCGAGCTGTTCATGCAGTGTCCACGCTGCTTTTGGCTTGATACTCGGTTAAAAATAAAACGGCCGGATGGTCCACCGTTTAATATCAATAAAACCATCGACGAACTGTTCAAAAAAGAGTTCGATGTGCACCGCAGCTCCAAAACGCCGCATCCGATTATGGCGGCCAATCAACTGACGGGCGTCGTGCCGTTTGCGCACAAAGATCTTGACACGTGGCGCGAAAATTTTACTGGTGTGGCGGCGCTCCATGAGCCGACCAATTTGCATGTTTTTGGCGCAATTGATGATGTGTGGGTTAACGAATCTGGCGAGCTGATTGTGGTGGACTATAAAGCCACTAGCAAAGACCGCGATGTTAGCATAAATAGCGATTGGCAGATAAGCTATAAGCGGCAAGTTGAGGTATATCAGTGGCTGCTGCGCCAGAACGGATTTACAGTGAGCGACACTGCATATTTTGTGTACACGAACGCTCGTATGGACATGGCAGGGTTTGATGATCATCTGGAGTTTAAGACAAAACTCATTCCATATCATGGCAGCGATGCGTGGATAGAACCGACGCTTGCAAAGATGAAAGCATGTCTAGAGGGTGCTATGCCGGCAGTCGGCACCGCTGCCATGGGCGGCCCATGCGAGTTTTGTGAGTACGCCAAAGCTCGCACTCAGCTAACACTAGCTGAAGTTAGAAAACGTCTTAAAAAATAGTACACAACCATGTCCGATCGGACATATTTGTGTACTATTTTTTTGATAAATTGCCGTGATATCAGTAGGGTATAATGGAATTATGATAGATATACAGATTGTGCGCGATAATCCTGAGTTGGTGGCGCAAAAAAGTAAACAAAAAGGCTACGACGTAGATATCGATAAGCTGCTGCAGCTTGATAGCGAGCGCAAGGAACTTTTGGCGGCCGTTGAATCATTGCGTCAAAGGCGCAATGAAAACGCCGATAAAATGAAGTCGGCAGCCGGTGGCAACAAGCCCGATCAAAATCTGATTGACGAAGGCAAGCAAATTAAATTAGAACTTGCCGAACGTGAAACATATCTGGCGGATGTCGAGTTGGCCTATCTTGAACTTCTGAAAAAGGTTCCAAACATGCCACTTGATGAAGTCCCCGTTGGTGCATCTGAGGATGAGAACGTCGAAATTCGTGTGTGGGGTGATAAGCCGGATTTTAGTTTTACACCTAAGAACCACGCCGAAATTGCTGAAGCTAAGGGTTGGCTGGACAAGGAGCGCGGTGCCAAAATCGCCGGCAGTCGTTTTGTGTATACTATGGGCGATCTGGTGCTGCTTGAGATGGCTCTTTGGCGTTTTGCGATGGATGTTTTAACTAGTGAGCAGACTTTGCAAAAAATTGCGGCGGAATCTAGTCTGCAGGTTAGCAGTAAGTCTTTTGTGCCGATTTTGCCGCCGGCTGCTGCCAAGCAGGAGGTTTTTGAAGCAACAGGTCGATTAAATCGCCAAGAACAAACATATAAAATCGAGGACGAGGATTTGTGGCTTAACGCCAGTGCCGAGCACACCATCGCTCCGATCTATATGAACGAAATTTTAGATGAAAAGGATCTGCCAATTCGTTATGTTGGCTACACAACTGCATTTAGACGCGAAGCAGGCACATACGGTAAGGACACCGAAGGCATATTTCGGCTTCATCAATTCAATAAGCTGGAAATGGAAAGTTTCACGACTGCCGAAGCTAGCTACAACGAACACCTATTCCTGGTAGCGGTGCAAGAATATCTAATGCAGCAGCTTGGCTTGCCGTATCATGTGCTCGAAAAGTGCACGGCAGATATTGGCCGCCCTAATGCAAAAGGTGTAGATATCGAGGTCTGGGTGCCAAGCCAGAATACATACCGCGAAACGCACACTGCTGACTACATCGGTGACTACCAGACACGTGCCATGAAAACTCGCGTTCGCCGGGGCGACGGCACGGTTGAACTAGCACATACCAACGACGCTACCGCATTTTCGCAAAGACCATTGGTCGGTATACTTGAAAACTTTCAGACGGCCGAGGGCGACGTGATCGTCCCGGAAGTGCTACGTCCTTACATGGGTGGCCGCGAGCGGATCTAACAATATCTGAATACATAATGTATTCGATTATGTATTTCTACAGAGTACATTAAAGTATTTTTATCAGTCTGCTGTATACTAGGGGTGTAAACTTCTAATGCTCAAGGAGGGAACCATGAAGCTAGAGATCACCGGAATTCATTACGATGTGAGCAGCCGCTTAGAGCGGTACGTCCAGAATAAAATAGGTGGGCTCGAAAAGTTTATTGGCAAGAATGAACGCGCTGCTGCGGTGGCCAGCGTGAAGCTAAAAGAGTCAAAGGCTAAAAACAAGAACGAGTACGAGTGTTATGTGCTTATAGCGCTGCCCGGCTCAACGGCCGAAGCGCGTGAGAGTACAACCAATATGTTTGCGGCCGTCGATATTGTTGAGGGTAAGCTGAAGACCCAGCTCAAAAAACGCAAAGATACGCACGCTAACCCAAAGTTTTATCAGCGCCTGACAAATCGATTGCGCCGTCGCTCCTGAATTGGCCGCAAGGGTATTTTATTCTCAGAAAACGATGCGCGTTATATATTTTGGTGATTTAAGCGAAAAGCTATCGCACTACCTGCAAAAAACCGCTACAATAGGTAGATAGAATTTACAGGTGATGCAAAGAGAGGCTTTTAATTTATGGTGAAAATATCTTTTAAGAAACTACTGGGCGACCCGCAGGCAAAAACGCTGAGGCGGCTTCGTAAGCGGGTTCGCGCCGTGAATGCTCTGGCTGAAAAGTACAAAAAAATGCCAGATAGCCGCCTAAAAGAGCAGACGAATGTACTCAAGAAGCG
>Ga0182744_1004334_pt1 | contig 10684 bp, 9 predicted proteins | sample eDN3rd30CKraftMG_FD_128525 | JGI IMG/M metagenome (GOLD analysis project Ga0182744, IMG submission 128525) | Enriched Miracle-Growth compost microbial communities from Emeryville, California, USA - eDNA 3rd pass 30_C Kraft MG (version 2) (version 2) ... | reverse complement strand
AGATCGTTTATCGATGATATAGTAATGAGCAATTTTATTACGATACGAATTCATGTTAGCAGTTATCTCCAATATTTTTCCTTGCTCAACTACAAAGCAGGCAAAAATATCTTGCTGTGATGCAGATAACGTATTTGCCTTGGTCAAATGAAGCATCTGTCCCTGATTAACGGCTTCAGGCATCTGTTCCTGGACCAATCCACCTGCAAACCCTGTGGGATAGGAATTTTCATCATATATCCAAACATCAAGGCCCAGTTTCTTTCCTTTTTTAACGGCATAAGCAAAAAGGTCATACCATTCCTGCGATAAATATTCCGTGATAAGCCCCGGGCGGGATGAACAATTACACCCCCAAATTGATTCTTTTTGAAATCGAGCATCATCAAATCAATAACGGTTTTGGTCACTTTTGTATGCCATACCCACAGTGGCTCGCTACCGCATTGCTTATCCGGATTAACAAAATGCTTGCTTAAATAGTTAAAAGAGTTTATAGGAACTGGATCATCTTTCGACTTAAAGCCATACAACCATAATAGCAGAACAGGTATAAATAAGAAGTATTTACGCTTTTCGTGTTTTTTCATTCTGTTTATATAAATTTATAGGGTAAATTATGCTCATGATACAAATGATCTGACCTATTTATCCTATTACGATTTTCATCCAATAAACATTGACCCTAATGCATGAAAAATAACTATTTTTAATCAGCTTATTAGTATTTTACTAGTAGTTAACCACTTAAGAAAGCAAAAAAAAATTATAACTTTTTTATTACCAATATAATTTCTACCTTTCATAAGAATTCGCAATCGAAAAGGAGTTCTAAGAAAATTAACCAACAACTATTAATGAACGGAATGGATGATGAGTATCTAAAAAGTCTGTTACTTAGGTTAAAGCAAGGCTGTGAACCATCTTTTAATTGCATTTATAACTATTATGCCAAACCACTATACAAAAAGGTGTATAGTATTGTTAAAGATGAGACCAAATCTGAAGAAATTATACAAGATTTATTTATTAAAGTATGGCAGAAAAGGGAAGAAATAGATGCTAATCGTTCTTTCACATCATTTTTATATACTATTGCAAGTAATCTGGCATACGATTACCTTCGAAAAGCAGCCTGTGATAAAAAGCTGATCAACCAATTGTTGTTATATGCGACGGACTACTATTCTCATATCGTAGAAGATATAAATCTGAAAGAAGCTGAATTAAAATTACAGGAGGCTATTGATCGTCTTCCCGATCAGCAAAAACAAGTTTTTACATTATGCAAGCTGGAGGGTAAAAGCTATGATGAAACGAGTATGATCTTAGGGATCGCCCCCTCGACAGTTAATAGTCATGTCGTTAAATCTAACCGTTATGTCAAAGCATATTTAAAAAAACACCTCGATTTTACGCTTGCGCTAGTATTTATTATGCTTAGATTTTAATACGGGGTTTTGTTTCTCTTGCTTCAAATTTTCAATCGTTATCAGAAGCAGGATATATTTCAATGATACAGACATATCATAAGTAACGCAATACGTCAAATTTAATAGAGAAAAATTCACATTAAAAATCATCAAGCTGTTTGAAAATTTTGAAAAAGACATAAAAAAAAGGTCGTCCAACAAGACGACCTTTTGTACCTAGGGCGGGAATCGAACCCGCACTCGCTTTAGGGCGAACAGGATTTTAAGTCCTGCGTGTCTACCAGTTCCACCACCTAGGCAGCTTGTATAGCCTTTAAACTTAAAATCCTTTCTTTTCAGAAAGGATTCGGAGCGAAAGACGAGGTTCGAACTCGCGACCTCAACCTTGGCAAGGTTGCGCTCTACCAACTGAGCTACTTTCGCTTGTTTTTCGACTTTTTTAAGAGCCGTTTTTCCGTTTTGGTGATGCAAATATAGGCAGATTTACCTTTCTACCAAATTATTTTTTAAAAAAAACCGAACTATTTTATAAGTTGTTGTTATTCAGGATATCAAAAATAAGGTCGTTTTCATAGCCTTTTCCAACGGCATATTGAGCTAGTTTTGCTTTCCGTTTGTAACCATCCTTTTCTGCTAAAAGTGCGGCTTTTTTTTCCAGCAATTGGAAGAGGGTATGATAATAATCCGCCGCATCTATACTATTCATGGCATCCCGAATAAGTCTTTCAGAAACTTTCTTTTGTGCCAGCCCTTGTTTTATTTTCCGCTTCCCCCAACTTTTCATTCTGAATTTACCTGCTACATAGGCCAAGGCAAAACGTTCTTCATTCAGAAAATTATCACTAATTAAATCGGCTATGATTTCCTCAACTTCATTGCTAAATAAGCCCCAACTATACAGTTTATCCCGTACTTCCAGTTGACATCGCTCTTGATAAGCACAAAAATGTTCGGCTTTGAGACGGCCTTGTTGTTTAGTCAGTCGTTTTTTATAATGAATTTCGTCTTGATTCATGAGGCTAAAATCGGAAAAAATTGCCGTATTCCTGAAAAATCATCAATTTTGCATCAGGTACGACTTGCCTCACAACGCATTTAGAAAATGAAGGATAGGGAATATACGATTGAACAAATAGCAGACATTATTGGGGCAAATGCAACCCTTTTGGCTCACCCGCAAGCACCTATTCGCGCACTTTGTTATGATAGTCGGAAAATTACAGACCCTACACACGCTCTTTTCTTTGCACTGAGTGGACAACGCGACGGACATACCTATGTTGCTGATGCCTATCGGGCAGGCATCCGAAATTTTGTCATCGAACACGAGGCACCACAGCTTAGTGAAGCGGTCGACTGCAACTTATTGTATGTAGACCATGCTTTACATGCGCTCCAGCAACTGGCGGGTTACCATCGTAAGCAATTTAATTATCCTGTCATTGCTATTACGGGCAGCAATGGCAAAACCATTGTAAAAGAATGGTTGTACCAGTTGCTATCATCAGATTATCATATTGTCAGAAGTCCGAAAAGTTACAACTCTCAATTAGGCGTTCCGCTGTCTTTATGGCAAATGAATGAGCAATACAATTTGGCCATCATTGAAGCTGGAATTAGTAAAATGGGCGAGATGGCTGCACTGCAAAGGATGATACAACCTACTATCGGTGTGCTTACTAACTTGGGGTCTGCACATAATAAAGGCTTTCCATCAGACGAGGTCAAGCTATTGGAGAAATTAACCCTATTCAAAGAATCAGCACTTGTTGTTTACTCGCCCGTTTACACCAAAAAAGCCACTATTCGGGGTGACAGTCACTTTACTTGGAGTTTAGATGCAAACACCGATGCTACGCTACAGGTTGTTGCTAGCATCAGAACAGCTCCACATACTACTTTATTGAGAGCACACTATCAGAATAAAGAAATCGAGCTAACCATCCCATTTACCGATGGAGCTGCCGTAGAAAATAGCGTTTGTTGTTGGGCTGTTATGCTGGCTCTGGGGTATCAAAGTGATCAAATAGCCTTTCGCTTGGCGAAACTATTTCCCATCAACATGCGTTTAACATTGAAAAACGGCATCAACAATTGCTCCATTATAGACGATTCTTATAGCAATGACCTGTCGTCTTTAACCATTGCTCTCGATTTCTTATTACAACAACAGCAACATAAAGAAAGAATATTGATTTTGTCTGATATTCCTGTTGCTCCAGACAGCGAGTTAGACACGTATCGTCAGGTGGCCGCCCTCATACAAGACAAACAGGTAAATAAACTCATCGGAGTAGGCAAGCGTATCCAGCAATATACCGATCTTTTCCAGCTGCCTGCCCAATATTACGATTCGACCGAAGCATTGTTACAAACGCTGCCCCATGTTTCCATGCATCACACCACTTTATTAATTAAAGGTGCTCGTGCATTTGGATTTGAACGCATCAGCAAACAACTTACGTTGCAAACCCATGAAACAACGCTCGAGATTAACCTCTCTGCCATCGAACACAACCTCAACAGCTACAAAAGGTTGCTAAAAAAACGCACCAAACTCATGGTGATGGTGAAAGCTTTTTCTTATGGCAGTGGTAGCTTCGAAATCGCCAATTTATTACAGTTTAACCAAGTAGATTATCTAACCGTTGCTTACGTAGACGAAGGAATTACGTTAAGAAATAACGGTATCCGGCTTCCTATTGTAGTGATGAGTCCCAGCACCGATACGCTCGAACAATTGATACAGCATCAACTGGAACCAGAGATCTACAGCATGAATGAATTACAAGTTTTAATTGAATTGCTGCAACGTCTGCAAAAAAGACATTACCCCATTCATATCAAAGTAGATACTGGCATGCATCGCCTTGGTTTTGAACCAACCGAATTAACCCGTTTATTGACCGTTCTCAAGCAAACGGATACGATCCGAGTAGCCAGTGTATTTTCTCATTTATCTGCAAGTGGGGATTCTCAGCATGACACGTTTACACAACAACAGATTCAGGTTTTCGATACGTTTACGAACGAATTACAACAGGAATTGCCCTATCCATTTATACGGCATATAGCTAATACAGCTGCCATTGAGCGTTTTCCATCCGCACAATTTGACATGGTCCGATTAGGTATTGGATTATATGGCGTATCTACTATCAACGAAAAGCACCTTGCCTTACAACCTGTAGCTCGTTTAAAAACAGGTATCACGCAAATCAAGCACGTAAAAACAGGCGAAACAATCGGTTACAACCGAAAAGGAAAATTACCGGGAGATGGAATCATTGCTACTGTAAAAATTGGTTATGCAGATGGGTATAATCGAAGGTTTGGCAATGGGATTGGAAAAATGATGATCCATGGTCAATATGCGCCTGTTATTGGCGATGTGTGTATGGATATGTGCATGCTGGATGTGACCGAAATCGATGCAAAAGAAGGTGATGAAGTACTCGTTATGGGGCCAGAAATACCTGTAGAACAACTGGCTCTAGCTATTGGGACCATTCCTTATGAGGTTTTGACCGGAATTTCACAACGTGTCAGAAGAGTTTACTATTATGAATAAATCCATACAAACACATGTCAAATAAAACGTTAAAATTATTACTCAATTACCTGATTAAAGGCATCTTATTCTTAGTGCCATTAGCCGGCGCATTACTGCTTATTTTCTGGATTGTGGCCACGATCGATTCGGCACTTAATTTGACTTGGCTCATTCGAGACGACACAGGAAAACCACTCTATATTCCGGGTATGGGTATTGTCATTATGATTCTGATCCTCATTTTAGCGGGAGTGGTCGTCACCAATTTTATTACCGAACCTTTTTACAATCGCTTATATAAATTATTAAATCGCGTCCCTTTATTCAATACGCTCTATTCGTCTATTAAAGACTTTACAGAGGCTTTCGTAGGCGATGAAAAAAAATTCAATGAACCTGTTCTTGTCGTTGTAAACGAGACAGGGCTGCGCAAGATCGGATTCCTTACTCAACACGATTTACGAAAAATCAATCTTCCAGAAGATGTCATTGTTTATTTTCCTTATTCTTATTCATTTGCAGGACAAGTTTGCGTAGTGAACGCCAAACGGGTAACGCCGCTTAACATGAGCGCAACAGATGCGATGAAACTCGTCGTATCTGGTGGTGTGAGTGGTTTAGAGCATGAAAACGACAGCACGCAAGACAGCAAGATAAATGGCTGATTACTTGTTTATCAACGTATTTTTAATTAAGTTTGTGTAATAGGTTTAGGAATAGCCCCGATTGCATTCCCCGTGCATTTAAGTCGGGGCTTCTTTGTCAGCTCTTATACTCCTTGGTTGAACTCCTTTATCAACTTATTCAATCATTAGCATGAAACGTTTTCATTGAACCCTCCCTTTTTCTTGCCAAGTAAAACGTACCTTTGTTTTCATTATATGCTCCATGGAAATCAGATATCTTAGGCTCATCAAAGCTATTGTAGAAGAGGGAAGTATTACCCGAGCAATGGACGTGTTACATCTATCGCAAAGTGCATTGAGCTATCAGCTCAAAGAAGCCGAGCTGCAAGTAGGTACCCAGGTATTCTACAGACGCAATAAAAAACTTATCCTCACACCTGTTGGTAAAAAACTGTACGCTACTGCTAATAAAGTGCTCAAAGAACTGGATATTGCTGATGCTGAAATCAAAAAGATGGTAGACGGCGATGTAGGGGTTATCCGGATAAGTACCGAGTGCTATACCAGTTACCACTGGCTACCAGCGGTGTTAAAAAAATTCAAGAGCGAGTTCCCTAATGTAGAAATCGAAATTGTTTTTGAAGCAACCCATCGGCCAATCAGTAAACTCGTATCAGGCGAGCTGGATTTAGCAATCACAAGTAATCCAGAACAAATTGATCAAATAGAATTCATCCAATTATTTACAGACGAGATGTTAGCTGTTGTGAGTCAAAAACATCCGTGGGTAAAAAGGGATTTTGTAACGGCCGAAGATTTTCAAGACGTTTCATTAATTATCCATTCTTTGCCGTTAGACACCGTTTCTATTTTCAGAACACAGTTAACACCAAAAGGTATACAACCCAAAAAACTGATTGTGTTGCCACTCACAGAAGCTTCTATTGAACTGGTAAAAGCCGATATGGGGGTTATTGTTTTAGCTAATTGGGCGTTGCAACCCTATATCAATGATGAAATTAAGGCCGTCAAGATTAACCCAGAAGGTTTTTTCAGACAACAATATATCGCACGAATACGCGCAAGAGAATACCCGGTGTATTTCGATTATTTTATTAAATTTTTACGTGAGGAAATTAAGTTAGACCCATTAGCAAAATGAAAAATTTTCAGACCCTATGTATTCATCCTCTTTCTAAAGACAATGAGGATGGTAGCGTAACCGCACCAATTGCTACATCTACGGCCTATAATTACTTAGAAAAAGAAGAATTACGGTATCCGGGGTTTTATTCTACTTATAATCAGAAGCGCCTAGGCAACATCATTGCGCATTTAGAGGGAGCCAAATGGGGTATGGCATTTAGCTCGGGCATGGCAGCAATTACTACTGCCATCTTATCACTTGTACAAGCAGGAGAACATATCATTTTTTCGAGAGACTTATATGGTGGCACCTGGAATTTCGCCGAACAGGAACTGGCCAAACGTCAGATCTCATTCAGTTATGCTGATAATTCGCTTGCCAGTTTTCAGGCCATGCTACAACCTAATACCAAACTGATTTACTTAGAGACACCCTCCAATCCATTACTACGTATTGTTCCCCTTCGAGAAATTGCAGCATTTGCAAATGCCAACCAAATCGTTACGGTAGTAGATAATACCTTCGCATCCCCCGTTAATCAACGTCCATTACAATGGGGTATAGACATCGTTGTACATAGCGGAACGAAATACTTGGGTGGCCATAATGATTTACCATACGGCGCTCTTGTAGCCAACAAAACCAGTTACCAAAAGCCCATTTATAATATGGCTAAATTATATGGCGGTTCATTGGCACCTAACGAATGTTACCTCGCCGAACGGAGTTTAAAAACCCTAGCACTGCGTGTACAACGACAGAATGCCAATGCCTTTAAATTGGCAGAATATTTAAATCGGCACTCGCTCATTAAAAACGTCTATTATCCAGGTTTACCCTCCCACCCTGATCATTCCATTGCCATTATGCAAATGACGGGATTTGGCGGCATGCTTTCTTTTGAGCTAGATTTAAATGTAGATCAACAACATATTTTCTTAACCAGTCTTCAATTTATACAGCCCGCATTAAGCCTCGGTGGCGTAGAAAGTCTCATTTGCTCGCCAGCAAACACCTCCCATCGGGCACTAACTGCCACCCAAAGGCATCAATTAGGTATACAAGATAATTTATTACGCCTTTCAGTAGGTATCGAGGATGCCAACGATTTGATCGCCGATCTTCGATTAGCTATGCAGAAAGCGGTAGCCAGTACCTAACTCTTTCCAGCTAGCATAATCACTTGCCCCTTATCGGTTTAAAAAAAGATAAAAAACTCTTTTATTATTAAAACCTTTTATTACCTTTGCAAAAAAAGATCAAGAGACGTGTTTTCTAAAACCTGTGAATATGCGATACGTGCCATGATTTTCATCGCACAGAAGTCGGCAGACGGCAGTAAAATCAGCATCAAGGAAATTGCACAGGGCATTGATTCCCCAGAGTACTTTATTGGTAAGATATTGCAAGATTTAAGTAGAAAAGGATTGGTAGAATCAACCAAAGGACCCAATGGTGGCTTTTTTTTAGTTGGCGAATCATTAAATTGTTCCTTAGCCGATATTGTTAAGGTAGTAGATGGTGATAAGATTTTTTCAGGTTGTGGTCTGGGGTTAAAGCAATGTTCTGAAAGCCAACCTTGTCCTATTCACAACGAATTTAAACATATTAGAACACAAATGCAGCTCATGTTAGAAAAATCAAAATTGAATGCATTTACAGATGAATTGGAAAAAAACATCACATTCTTAAAAAGGAATTAGTTTTTTTTAATATAAAAAAGATAAAAAGGTATTTATATCTCTTTAAAATGAACACGTTACATCACAAAGCAGCACTCATCTGCATCGGCCTTTTAGCTTGGTTATCACCTGTATATTCTCTTGGACAGCGCACACCATCTGATTTCACTTTTCATACAGATAAGCTGTGGATCATCTACCTACTTCTGCTATTAGGCATTGTTTTGATCATTGCCCTGATACTTAACGGTAAGACTAATAAAACACGAAAAGCATATCAAAAAAGATTAGCAACCACTAAAGAAGAGTTATGCAAAAACCATTGTCGTACTTTAAGCAGTAAGCAATTGCAAACCATTTTAAGACAGCGTCAAAAACATGGACGTGCACTGCTTTTATTTGTCCCATATCCATTTTTACTTCAAATAAAAAGTGGCATTAACTTGCTCAGTCAATCAGGTATTATCATCACCATCGTATTGATTTTAATTCCCGTACTATTGGGTGTAGCATTGCTCCTTAGTAGGATCATGCGCATATTTAAGCGGCTTCAAAACAAACAAAACCAACTAGATGCTACTACCTTGGCCGATTATTTTCGCCAGCTATCTCCAGAAGAGCAGGATGCTATTTTAAAACGGAAAACAGCGCTCGACTACAGTCTCACGCATCATGAATTATCGGGTACAGAACCACCACAAGACGATCGGGCCTTGTTACAGATCAGCCCAACCGTAGGTCTTCCAATTGCGCCCATTAAGAAGAAAGCCCAACCACGCCCCAACATTGACCCTGCGCTCAGCAAACTCATCATCTGGTTTTTGGGCAGTGCTACCTTTTGGTTATTATTTGGCACAACAATAGGCGAGTATTTGGGTATTAAATTCGTTGCTCCAGATGCCGATCACTTGAGTTGGCTGAGTTTTGGACGACTACGTCCCGTTCACACAAACGCTGTTTTTTGGGGATGGGCATCACTCGGCATGATTGGTTTAGGTTATTATGTTGTACCACGTGTTAGTAATTGTAAACTGGCCAGCCTGAAAAAGGGATGGTATACCTTATACCTGATCAATGCTGCTGTTATCTTGGGCACTTTGAGCCTCATGGCCGGCATTAATAATGGTGGTGGCGAATACCGCGAATATATTTGGCCTATCATGTTACTCTTTGGCATAGGCTTAGCTTTAACGCTGGTTAATTTCTTACAAACCATTGCGCGTCGCACCACCAAAGAGATTTATATCGCTAACTGGTATATGGTAGCTGCCATCATCTTTACTATTGTCATCGCTTTGGTAGCCTATATACCTTTCTGGCAAAATGGGTTGGGCGAAACCATTGTGCAAGGATATTATATGCACCAAGGTGTAGGGATGTGGTTTATGCTTTTTACGTTGGGACTGGTTTATTACTTTTTACCCCAACAATTAAACAAACCTATTTACTCCTATAGCTTAGGTATTCTGGCATTTTGGACACAAATTCTATTCTATACATTGATTGGCTCTCACCATTTTGTTTTTAGCTCGATCCCCTGGTGGTTGCAAACAGTAGCCATCGTGGGTAGTGGGGGCATGGCTATTCCCGTGATCGCAGGTACGACCAATTTCTTGATGACTTTCCGTGGAGCATGGCATAAAGTCAACAACAGTTATACCCTACCCTTTTTCCTCGTGGGCATCATCTTTTATTTTACCGGCTCCATGCAGGGAACGGCAGAGGCTTTTCGCTTCACTAATCAGCTTTGGCATTTTACTGATTTTACTGTGGCCCACTCTCACTTAACCATGTACGGCATCATCTCTTTCTTTTTATGGGCTTGCATATACGCCATCATTCCTCGTCTTACAGGTAAAGAGCCGCCCCAAATCACAGTCGGCGCACATTTTTGGCTGGCATTACTCGGTCTCCTTTTCTATACGGTACCACTCATGTACGGAAGCACATTAAGAGGCCTACTCTGGATAGATGGTAAGCCCTTTTTAGAAAGTGTAACTTTTATGGCTCCATTCTGGTTGTGGCGCGCCATCGGTGGAAGTTTGATGTGGTTATCGCATTTATTCTTCGCTTATAACATATATCGTATGCTTAGAAACGAACAAATAATAGATGTAAATGAGTATGCCATCGGCCTGCTCGAAAAAGAAAATAACAACAGCAACCAACAACAATAATTTGACGGTCATTATGGACTTTTTTGATAATCATAAAAAGCTTTTCTTTACTGCATTTCTGCTCTT
>Ga0182744_1004327_pt1 | contig 10701 bp, 10 predicted proteins | sample eDN3rd30CKraftMG_FD_128525 | JGI IMG/M metagenome (GOLD analysis project Ga0182744, IMG submission 128525) | Enriched Miracle-Growth compost microbial communities from Emeryville, California, USA - eDNA 3rd pass 30_C Kraft MG (version 2) (version 2) ... | reverse complement strand
TATATGATTATTCTGTCCGTATTCCAATGCGGGTACAGGTGCCGGGTGCGTATATTTTCTCGGTGAAACTATTAAATGCGACACACCGCTAAATAATGCCAAAACCTATATGGTTTTTAAAGCCCCGTATGCGAATCAGTTTACGGGGCTTTTGCATTCAACGCGGAAATTTCATTAAGGAAACCGTAAAATAGCTGACTTCATACTTATTACACTGTTTCCGTTTCGTTTCTTTTGATCGGAATTACAGACTGAAGCCGGTAACACTCGGTAACCGTAAAGTTAGCCTGGAGAAATCTTTTGGTAGCTTATAGGAAAATGCTTCCGCCCTCCTGAAGGCAGCTAAGTAGTCTTTTTCTTCCTGTTCCATACTAAAACCCCATTGATTTTCCATCAGGCGCTTAGCCAGGTATTGTTGTTCAGTCTGTCCCGGTGTGGGAATATATATTCCTTTTTTACCCAATAATAGCAGGTCCATCACTGTAGAATAGCCGGACCTGCTAACAACAAATTCCGCACTTTTAATTAAAGGTATCAGTGTATCGGGCCCAGCATAAGATAATGCCTGGAATTGTTCTTGATGGTTCATTAAATTATGGATCAATGAGTCCACATGCATACCTCCCACATCATTTATCGTCCCACCAGGTAAACCCCGTATTAATATAGATTTCCCTTTAATGTGCGGGATAATTTCAAGTAATCTTTTTTCAAGTATACTGCGTTGCGGTTCCGGGCCAGAAAGTAAAAACAGATATTTAAAAGTTGATTGTTCATTTGGCGCACTGCTGGAATCTTTTTGGAGATTTTCCGTGTTCATTAATCTGCTAAGCAAGCCAATATAAGATGCCGCAATATCAGGCATCCGGTCCGGGTGTGAGAGCTTGCCGCCCAGGTTCGGTGTCCCTGCCAGATCCGGTATCCAGAGCTCGCTGAAACGCTGGATATACCGGTAATTAATCTTTTGAATCATCGTTTCCATCCAGGACAAAGGTGCTGCGATTCTTAATTGATGACTGATAAATACAGATGGGATATTCCGATGATAAAAACCATAACGGTTATCTGCAATGATTAGCCCGATCGGATAAGTGGAAACGATCTTTTTAACAAACTTGTGCTCTCTATGGATGGCCTTTAAAATCTTAGGAATCTGCAAAAATATTTTAAAGCCAAAAAAAAATCTTTTTTTGGCATAAGTAATGCCGTATCCTTGCAGAGGAAGAAAGACCGCACCCGGAAAATGAAGGCGCAGAATCTTTTCGGAAGCACTGCCGGTTTGAACAGCAATCATCAATGGAATCCCCTTTTTGTTAAAATGCGTTAAAATTGGGATGGATCTCGTCGTATGGCCCAGGCCCCAATCCAGTGCAGAGAATAAAATGATGTGGTGATTTTCTTCCAAAAACTTATTTTTTAATAATTTTGCTTTGGATAGCCATTGAATTATTGAATAATACAAAATTAAATGGTTTACGGCATACCTGAAAATTAAGCGCCTTAAATAAAACGGGAATAGCAAAAATCAGGGAATGGCAACACAGAAATAACAACTAAGAAAGGCGCCCACAGGAGTAAAAAGAGCATGAATGCATTTAATAACAGAGATCTGATTATATTATCTAGGTATATGGATACGGATACGGCTGCATTTGAACAGCAGGTGCGTTCTATTCATGCAATGCTCTACCTAGTAGAAGGGACCGAACAGTTTTGCCAGGCCCATGAAGTGATTGATCTTAATCATTACCGGATTATCCAGAAAAGCTACTTAGTACGCAAAATCATAAGTGATCCCATTAAGCCCTTTGTCTTTTTGTTTAATAAGAACTGAAAAAATTCCAAAAAACAGCTCCTTGACCGCTTTTCGTTACTTTGTCATTTATAAACCTTATCAGACATTATCCCAGTTCTCGCAGGAGCCAGGCAAAAAGAGCCTGAAAGACTGGTTTTCCGTGCCCAGGGATGTCTACCCGGTCGGAAGGCTGGACTATGACAGCGAAGGTTTATTATTACTGACCAATGATCCCGGCCTAAATCAGGCCCTGTTGCATCCCAAAAACGCTCACAGCCGGACCTATTATGTACAGGTAGATGGAGCGGTGAAACCCGGGGCAATTGATCGGTTAAAATCAGGTATCCAAATTAATATCAACGGGCAGGCTCATTTCTGTAAAGCGGCCGCAGCCAGCCTTTTGGATACGCCGCCCCCGCTACCTCCTAGAACACCTCCTATCCGGTTCAGAAAGAATGTGCCTGCGCCATGGATGGTTGTAACCTTAAAGGAGGGCAAGAATCGGCAGGTAAGAAAAATGTGTGCCGCCGTCGGGTCCCCGGTACTCCGCCTTGTTCGTATATCGATGGAAGACCTGGATATAATAAATTGGGAATCCGGCCAGATCAGAGAATATAGCCGGGAAGACATCCGGCTTTTACTCCATGTTTAAACCCAGAAATTTACTGCTTTTTCCATAAAAAAAGGGCAAAAAGGCCATGCGGCCTGTTTTTTTATTAGGCTTTTGACGACATAATTTTAAACAAGGTCAAAATAATTATTGTAAATCAGCTATTTAGAAAGTTGCCCTTTTAAGAATTACCTTAATTCCTTGTTATATCCAAAAACTAAGCGCAACTTTGCACCCTAATTTAATAAAAAGCGGCGGGATAGCGTCGCAATAAAACATTTTAACAATGAGTAAACTACATTTCACAACCAAGCACGCGAATGCGGCTACCGTTCAACGCCAATGGCACATAGTGGATGGTACTAATCAAACCGTGGGTCGTATCAGCGCTAAGATTGCAGCCATTTTACGTGGCAAGCATAAAGCTTCTTATACTCCACATGTTGACACTGGTGATTACGTAATCATCATCAATGCAGATAAAGTTACTTTCACTGGTAACAAGTTGGATCAGAAAACCTATATCAACTTCTCTGGTTATCCAGGTGGTAAGAAAGAAGAAGTAGCTAAGGACCTTTTAAAGCGTCGCCCTGAAGTCGTTCTGGAAAGAGCTATCAAAGGTATGTTGCCTAAAAACAAATTAGGTCGTAAGATGATCAAGAAATTATTTGTTTATGCAGGCGAGGCACATCCACATACTGCGCAGCAACCCAAAGAACTGAAATTCTAATTAAACTTAAACAATCTTACAAAAGATATCTTTTGTAAATAATTAATACTCAATGGAAAAGCAAAAAATAGCCGTAGGACGTCGTAAAGAAGCCGTTACCCGCGTATTTATCAGCCGCGGTAATGGAAAAATTACCGTTAACGACAAGGACTATAAAGAATATTTCACTTTAGCTTATTTACAGAACCAGGTAGAAGTTCCTTTGAAAACTGTAGAAGGTAGCGATAAGTTTGATGTTAAAATCAATGCTACTGGTGGTGGCGTTAAAGGTCAGGCAGAAGCAGCCAAATTAGGAATCGCCCGTGCCCTGATCGAAATTGATCCGGAATTCCGCCCGGCATTAAAAGCAGCAGGCCTGTTAACCCGTAATCCGAAAAGTGTTGAGCGTAAGAAATTCGGTCATAAAAAAGCCCGTCGTAGCTTCCAGTTCAGCAAACGTTAATACAGAAAATATTTTCCCTGTTCGCTGGCCGGTCTGGTGGCCAGCAAACAGCGGAATATTTACTTTCAGAAAATATCATTTAACCATACTATAATTTTTAATAAATGGAAACAAATACTTCTCTACAGCAGCAACTGCTTGAGGCTGGCGTACACTTTGGCCACCTCAAAAAGAAGTGGAATCCAAAAATGTTACCTTACATTTTTGCAGAGAAAAAAGGTATTCACATCATTGATCTGAACAAAACTGTTGATCACCTGCAGGAAACTGCTGCTGCGATGAAACAGATCGCTAAGAGCGGTAAAAAGATCATGTTTGTTGCTACCAAAAAGCAGGCAAAAGAAATCGTATCTGATTGTGCAAAGAAAGTAAATATGCCTTTCGCCACTGAACGTTGGCTGGGTGGTATGTTGACGAACTTCAACACCGTTCGTAAAAGCGTTAAGAAAATGCAGAGCATTGAAAAACTGCTCAGCGATGCGAACGCGGATAGCCTGACCAAGAAAGAGAAACTCACATTGGCACGCGATAAAGATAAAATGGAAAAAGTACTGGGCGGTATAGCGCAGATGAGCCGTCTGCCGGCAGCTTTATTCCTGGTAGATATCGGACATGAGCATATCGCGCTGGCTGAAGCCAAGCGTTTAGGCATTACCACTTTTGGTATGGTAGATACCAACTGTGACCCCAATAAAGTCGACTTCGCTATTCCTTCCAATGATGATGCTACAAAATCAGTGGCCATTATTACCAATTACATCACCGCTGCAATCGCAGAAGGCCTGGCTGAACGCCAAGCTGCTAAGGATGAAGATGAAGAAGAAGTAGACAACGAAAATGAAGCAAAAGCAGCCAGGCTGCAGGCGGAAGCTGAAGCAGAAGGTGGGAGCACTTCAGGTGGCCGTGGCCGTCAGGGCGAAGGTGGACCAAAACGTCGCGCCCCTCAAGGTAGCGGCGCCCGCAAACCGCAGGCTGGTGGCAAAAGATAATTGCTTCTTTGATTAAAGAGAAAATTATTTGGAACTAAGTCAATAAAGAAGCCTGTAAATATCTTTTGCAGGCTTCTTATTTAAACCTAGAACTAGGTTTTTATTAAACAATTAAAATATTTGGAGGAATTAAACCATGGCAGCTATTACAGCGCAGGATATTAATAAATTACGTCAGGCTACAGGAGCCGGTATGATGGATTGTCGCAAGGCATTAACAGAAACAAACGGTGATTTTGAGGCCGCTATTGACTGGTTACGTAAACAAGGCCAGAAAGTGGCTGCTAAACGCAGCGACAGAGAAGCCAAAGAAGGCGTCGTTATCGCAAAAACAAATAGTGATCATACAAAAGGATATATTGTCAATATCTCCTGTGAAACTGATTTTGTATCTAAAAATGCCGATTTTGTTGCTTTTGCTGAATCTATTGCCAATGCCGCAGTAGAAAACAATGTTGATTCCGTAGAAGCATTAAACAATGCGACGGTAGGCAATGCAAAGGTTGCTGATTTAATTAATGATAAACTGGCTGCAATCGGGGAAAAAATTGGTATTGCAAGCTTCGAAGTAGTGGAAGCTCCTTATGTTGCTTCTTATATTCACGGTGCGAATCGTATTGGCGTGTTGGTGGGATTCAATAAAGAAGCAGCAGAAGCCGGCAAAGATGTAGCCATGCAGATCGCGGCACTCAACCCACTGGCTGTTGATCCGGAAAGCATTTCTAAAGAAACCATTGACAGGGAAAGAGCTGTAATTATTGATACCATGAAAGCAGACCCAAAAATGGAGGGTAAACCTGAGGAAATGATCGCTAAGATCGCTGAAGGAAAACTCAATGCCTTCTTTAAGGAAAACACACTGCTGGCACAGCCTTTCGTCAAAGATCCAAGCAAAACAGTGGCAGCTTACTTAGGCGGCGACCTGAAAGTAACCGGATTTAAGCGTGTCGCATTAGGCTAATAATGCAGCTCATCGTCCTGACACCAACCAGGGCGGGCATAAAAATACATATCTGCGGCCCTCCTTTCTGGACGGGCCGCTTTTTTGTTTAGTTTGTATGAAAAAAATGAAGTCTAATGTATCGAAAAGACCCTGTCGGTACCGTATCCGCATCTTTAAAATCAGGAGCGTAGAAAGCAAAAGGGAATTAAAGGCTCGATCCCAAAACGTTTAACTACATCCCCTCGAAGCGCTGCTCCGGCATAATATTGCATATTTTTATCCAACGGCTATAAGAAAAGTGCCTTAATGTAGAAAGGCAGGCCCATACCGCCATACGGCGGGAACTGTATGGCGGGCTAACAGAAATTGTCTATCTTTAGTCAAACCTCTGATATATGAATTCCAAATTGTGTACAGGCTTCCCACTGTTAATAATAAGTCTATTTATCACCTTTTCCCTGCACGCGCAAAACGCGCAAGGTTCAAAAAGGGCTATGCTGGATTTAAGAACAGCAGAGCAAGCTGCTGTTTTATTGGGCCATCATCCGGGGCTCATGCCCATTAAAGAACTTGAAAACAGAACAATAGCCGCCGTTCACCTGGAGGACTTTCATAATGCATTATTTGACAGTGTCGCGAATTTATATGCAAAGGTGACCTCCCTCACGGCAAAGACCTATCAGGACTCTGCGGATTTATACAACCTGGAAGATGATCTGCAACCTTATAATACCATTATTGTTACCACTACGGCTGATGGCTTAAATGACTTCCGTAACCAACAGTATTTAAAAGATATAAGTAAGCGCAAGGCAATGATTCTTGTGCTGTTTAATGCGGCCCGTCACCCGCTATCCATAGGATTAAACGAGCTGAACTGCCCGGTTCTTTATATGCCGACCCGCACAGCCATTAGCGCAAATGTTGCAGCGCAAATGATCTTTGGGGGCATTGCCGTGAACGGAAAACTTAAAAAGCCGCTTGGAGCCGGTATGCCGGCCGGGGCAGGGGAGGCCACCAGCAAAATCCGGCTGAAGTATACGTTTCCTGAAGAATTTGGCATTTCCAGTCAATCACTCCGGCAAATCGACCTTTTGGCTGAAGAGGCGATCCAAAAAAGAGCCACCCCCGGTATGGTGGTACTGGCCGCCAAAAAAGGGAAAGTATTTTTCCATAAGGCTTATGGTTTTCATACCTATAATAAAAAGGTGCCTGAGCAACTGAATGACATATTTGATATGGCATCCGTGACCAAAATAACGGCTACAACGCCCGTAGTCATGCATTTGGTAGAAAAAGGCCAGCTAAAGCTGGATTCGACCATCGGTCATTATATAGCCAGGGCACGCAAAACCGGAATGAAAGATATTCATTTAAAAGAAGTGATGCTGCATCAGGCAGGCTTTGTCCCTTTTATCAATTTCCCAAAAATGCTTACTGCGCAGGATTACCGTACCGATTCAAGTGCAGCCTACCCCACGAAAGTGGCGGATCATTTTTTTATCCGTAAGAATTTCTTCAAAGACTTTATGTGGCCCGTCATGCTGCATTCTCCTATCGTGACCCGGGGGAAATATGTTTATAGTGATATCAGTATGTATGTGATGCAGGCGGTTATTGAATCAATAACCGATACCACCCTGGACGTATATGCCAATAATCATTTCTACTGGCCATTAGGGATGCACAGTACCGGATACCTGCCCTATTATAAATTTGATGATAACAGGATTGTCCCCACAGAGCAGGACGAGACTTTCCGTAAAACTTTGCTTGTGGGGTATGTCCATGATGAAGGTGCCGCACTTAAAGGCGGTGTGGCCGGGCATGCCGGCTTATTTGCCAGTGCTACGGATTTAGCCGCCTATTACCAGATGCTTTTAAATAAAGGATATTATGGGGGCCGCAGATATTTTCAGCCGCAGATTGTAACCACTTTTACAAAAAATGAATCCAAAGTAAGCAGAAGGGGATATGGATTTGACCGGGTGGACCCGGACAGGACCAAGGAATATCCCTCAAAACTTGCCTCCCCGAATACATTCGGACATACGGGCTATACCGGAACCTGCGTATGGGTAGATGAGGACAGGGAACTGGTGTATATCTTTTTATCTAACCGGGTTAATCCGACAAGAAGCACGGAAATCTATAAACTCAAGACGCGCAGTAAAATTCAGGATATATTTAATAAGGCGATTGATGATGCACGGGCCAGAAAAACTTCCGGATTAAAAAACAAACCAAAGGCAGTTGTTCACCAGTCCCATTCATAAAAGTGGCAGCAAAACCCCGAATGGTAAATGGTAAATTAGGGCAAATATGGATTTATGGTGCATCCTTTTCAATTGCTGTATTGTCAGGCTGCCCGGCAGCAGGATTTGTACTGTCTGAATGGTCACCATAGAGTGGCGCACCGCAATTTTTACAAAATACTGCCTTGGCCTCATGGCCCTTGGCCCCGCAATGGGGACAAGGCAGCAAGGCGTATTCGGGTAAATGCTGCCAGCTTTCACGCATCATGGCGCTGGACAGTATCCCGGTCGGTACCGCAATAATGGCGTAACCCAGGATCATAATCAAAGATGACACCACCTTACCTGCAGGAGTAATGGGCGCCACGTCTCCATAACCCACGGTTGTGATGGTGACGATTGCCCAGTAAATACTTTGAGGAATGCTGGAAAACTGAGGGTTCGTGCCTGATTCAAGCAGATACATAATGGCCCCTAAAAAGATCGTCAAAAGCACGACAAAAAACAAAAAGATCAGGATCTTCCTAAAGGAGCGGATCATCCCAAATAAAAGCCGTTTACTCTCATTTAAAAACTTCACCAATTTAAAAATCCGGAATACCCTTAAAAGCCTGAACGCACGGATAATCATAAGCACATGTGTTTCCGGCAAAAAATATTCAAGGTAAGAAGGGATGATGGACAGCAGGTCAATAAGACCATAAAAACTGAAAATATACCGGGCAGGCCATTTTACACAGATGATCCTTAAAATGACCTCCAAACTGAAAAATACCAGATAAATCCTATCCAGGATTTTAAACAGGTGCGCATATCTGGAATCAACACCGGAGATGGATTCCAGCAAGAGCACGCCAATATTGGTCAAAATAAAGAGAACAAGGAAAATATCAAATATTTTCCCCTTTCTGGTCTCAGACCTGAAGATGATATGATAGACCCGCCTTCGCCAGCCAGGATTGTCCGGTTCATTGTCATATTCTGAGTCCAGGGATTCCAGAAAAGTAAAATCATCATCAGGCTTAGCCATCTATAAAATAATTGGTGAATAAAGGCGCCAAAAAAAAGAAAAATAATCGGCGCTATTGGAACCGTATTACGGTACGGCCCAATAGCGCTGATTAAATTGCGCATTTAATATGTTTATTATTTGCTGTTAATGTTTTGTTTTAAGTATTCCATTATTAAAATACATCTAAACCGGCCGGTGGAAGCCGTCCTGTATTTCTAAGACGGGTTTTCCTCTGTCGCCGTACTGGCACTGGCCGCCTCATCCGGCATCTTGCCCAGTTCCTGATTAAGCTCCAAGAGCGCTTCATTGGCCGCTTTTTCACCACCCGCAATTTTAATCTTATCCAAAAGATTCAAGGCCAGTGTTTCCTCCTCAACCTGCTCTTTGACAAACCATTGCAGGAAGTTCCAGGTCGCCCAGTCCTTCTCTTCAAAACTTTGTTGTACGATCTTATAAATGGAATTCGTATTGTTGACCTCCTGTTCAAAAACTTTATTAAAGCAATCCTGGATACTGGTAGGGTCCGCTCCGGGAGCGCTCAGCGCCTCAATTTTTACTTTGGAACCTCTGTCCAGTATATAACGCAGGAACTTCATCATGTGGTTTCTTTCTTCATGGGCATGGCGGAAAAGAAAGTTCGCGATGCCGGCATACCCCTGGTCATCCGCCCAGGCTGCCAGGGCCAGATAGCTTTGAGACGCTTCAGCCTCTGCTTTTAATTGTTGATTTAAGGCCTGGTTAATGGCCGGTGAAAGTCTGTCGGTTTGCATTTGTTATTTTATTTTAAGGTTAAATAGGATGTTTATTTTTTTATTGGTTCCCCTGTTTGTTATTAAAGCGGGATACCAAAAATCCTAACTATTCTATTCAGGTTAATATTTTAAAGTTAGGCATTTTTTAGCAAATCAGTCTTTAACCCTTCGTTAAACCAGAAAATTTATTAACTTCAAAAATCATTGCGGCGGCGGGTAGTACTGCGGTGAAGCATGCAGGAGAATAATCGTGTATAACACACAAGAAAGTGGAATGACGGCAAATTTTTGACTGTCAATAAAGGGTAGCGGCAAAGTTAAAAGGGGCGGCTCGACACCCTCAATTAAAGCAGGCACAACATGCAAAAAAAATAGGCCAGGCAATAGTTTCGGTTGCCGTAGTTTACGTAGTGGCTTACCAATCATTTTTTCATACTTATCATTTTATCATTAAACAGACACTAATATTTATTATGAAACAACATCCGCTTCTTTGTAAAAAGCAGCTCATTCGTGGTAAAATAAAGGGCAAAGCAACTGCCTTTTTAATCACGGTATCCCTCCCGTTTTTACTTTGCCTGACTGTGAAGGCCATTGCAAGACAACCACGGCTTAAAGCCCATACAGCTAAACCTGCTTTGTCGGTCCGTCAGCTTTGGGTAGAAAATAAAACGGATCCAATGGGTATCGGTACCATGAATCCAAGTCTGTCCTGGGCCAGCATTTCTGAAAACCAAAACGTATTACAGACCGCCTATGAAATCCGCATGGCCACCTCAGAAAGTGACCTGCAAAAGGGCAAAAACCTTTACTGGCAAAGCGGCAAAATTAACACCGGGAACTCAAGGCATGTTTCCTATGCGGGGCCGGCCTTAAAATCCGCAGAAAAATATTACTGGCAGGTCAGGATATGGGATAATCAAGGGCAGCATTCTGCCTGGAGTGCTCCTGCATCCTTTCTGACCGGATTATTATCCAAGTCGGACTGGAAGGCCAGTTGGATTGAGCCGGGATATGAAGAAGATCCCCGTCTCAGGCCCAGCCCCCTGATGCGCAAAGAATTTGCGCTTCATAAAAAGATAAAAAGCGCCCGGGCATTTATCACTGCCCACGGCCTGTACGAAGCCTTCATAAATGGCCGCAGAATCGGCAAAGGTTATCTTACGCCCGGCT
>Ga0182744_1004322_pt1 | contig 10704 bp, 8 predicted proteins | sample eDN3rd30CKraftMG_FD_128525 | JGI IMG/M metagenome (GOLD analysis project Ga0182744, IMG submission 128525) | Enriched Miracle-Growth compost microbial communities from Emeryville, California, USA - eDNA 3rd pass 30_C Kraft MG (version 2) (version 2) ... | reverse complement strand
GCGATGGAGCTCGCCCAGGGAACGCACGCCCCGGTCCCGGCCACGAGCTGGCACTATGCGACGCTCTCCCTGACCGTCGCGGCGGTCATCGCCTACCGGCCCGTGCGGGAGGTCGTGGCGATCGCGGTCGCCCACGTGCTGACCCTCGCGGCGCTGCAGACCGTGGGCGCGACGCCACCGGATCTCCCCCACCTCTGGCTGGGGCTCATCGGCGCGCTGACCGGGACGCTCAGCGGTATCGCCATCGTGACGGCGCTGGTCGCCGCGGACCGGCGGCGCGAGGAGCTCGAGCAGCTCGCTGCCACGGACGAGGCGGCCACCGCCCTCCAGCGCGAGCTCGCCGCCGCGCACCTGCAGACCCTCGCGGCGCTCTCGGCCTCGGTGCTGCCGCTCCTGGAGGACGTCGCCACGGGCCGCCGGGCGCTCCCCCTCGACGCGGTCGCCCGCGCGCAGGCGAGCGCGACCGCCGACCAGCTCCGTCGGCGCCTCGTCGAGACCTCGTCTGGGCCCGACCTCTTCGACGCACGAGGCTTGGAGATCAGTACGAACCGCGAGAAGATGACGGGAGCACGGACCGAGGAGGCTCCATGACGACGCTGGCACTGGTCGACGACCACCGCGTGATCCTGGACGGCCTGCGAGCGTGGCTGGCGCACTCCGAAGACCTCGAGGTACGGATCGCCGTCACCACCTGGCACTCGTTGCTCGCCCACCCCGGCTTCCCCACGGACGTCGTCGTCCTCGACCTCGCGCTGGGCGACTCGATCCCGGTGCGCGCGAAGATCCCCCTGCTGCGCGCCGCCGGGTGCGGCGTGCTCGTCGTCTCGGCGACGGCGGACCCCGACCAGATCCGCGCGGCGCTCGACTCGGGAGCCGACGGTTTCGTGCCCAAGAGCACCCCGGCGTCGCAGATCGCCGCGGCGGCGCGCGAGGTCGCGGCCGGCGGCTCCTTCGTCCCCGACGACGTGCGCGCGATGCTCGAGCGCGAGGGGTCGCTGTCCCGCCCCGGCCTGAGCGCCCAGGAGCACCGCGCGCTCGTGCTGTACTCCTCGAACCTCCCGCTGAAGTCCGTCGCCCGCCGGATGGGGGTCTCGGAGCAGACCGCGAAGTCCTACCTCGACCGGGTCCGCGACAAGTACGCGGCGGTCGGCATCGAGGCGCGCACCAAGCTCGCGCTGCGCCAGCAGGCCATCAACGACGGCTGGCTGGTGGAGTAGCGTCGGGACGGCCGCCGACCGCGTGCGGCCGTCCCGTCGTTCAGCGGTCGACGAAGACCGTGAGGGGTCGCGCGGCCACGGTGCCGTGACGTCTCGCGTCCTCGACGATCGCGACGAGCCGGCGCGTCGGGCCCTCGCCGAGGATCGCCGCGTGCGGCCCCGGCACCCCGGAGGCCTCGACGGCCCGCCCGAAGGCGAGGTCCGTCGCTTCCGTGTCGGTGAGCGGGCGCACGGGGAGCACACCGGCCGCGGCGGTGGCGATCGGGATGACGCGGACCTGCCCCTCGTCCTCGGCCTCGGCCTGGAAGCCCTCGAGGGTGCTCGCCTCCGTGCTGTCGAGCGTGAAGGCGCCCACCCGGGTGCGCCGCAGCGCCGTCAGGTGGCCGCCGACCCCGAGCGCGGCCCCGAGATCGCGGGCGAGCGCCCGGACGTAGGTGCCCGAGGAGCACTCCACCACGACGTCGACGTCGAGCACCGCCGCGCCGTCGAGGGTCTGGGCGGGGCGCAGGTCGAGCACCTCGAAGCGCGAGACCGTCACGGGCCGCGCCGCCAGCGCGACGTCCTCGCCGGCCCGCACGCGGGCGTAGGAGCGCAACCCGTCGACCTTGATCGCGCTGACGGCGGTCGGCACCTGGAGGATCTCACCGGTCAGCGCCCTGACCTCCCGCTCGACGTCGTCCCTCGTGACGGCCGCCACGGCCCCCGTCCCCGTGCGCTCGCCCTCGGCGTCGTCCGTGAGCGTGGACTCCCCCAGGCGTATCGTCGCGGCGTACTCCTTCGTGGCGCCCACGATGTAGGTGAGCAGCCGGGTGGCCTTGCCGATGCCGACGACGAGCACGCCGGTGGCCATCGGGTCGAGGGTGCCCGCGTGGCCGACCTTGCGCGTCCGCGCGAGGTAGCGCATCTTCGCGACGACGTCGTGGCTCGTCGACCCCTGGGGCTTGTCGACGATCACGACGCCGTCGTCAGCCGGCGCCCAGGTACGGGTGTCCTCACGGCGCTCGCGCCTCACCGGGCGTCCTGCCGCTGGGAGGCCGGGATCGCGCACTCGACCAAGGCTTCCAGGCCGGGGTCGCCCGCCGCTCGTGCGGGAGCGTCGGTGCCCAGCAGCGCGTTGATGAGCATGCCGTGCGCGACGAAGTTCCGCGCGTCCTCGGGACCGCTGCCGACCTTCTGCTCGTGGAGCCGGAAGGCCTCCCCCAGCGTGTGGCGCGCCATCGCCTGGATGTCGGCGTCGCTCGACATGAACCCCTGCATGGTCAGCAGCCGCATGTCCGGGTCGGCGATGAGCCGCAGGTAGGCGTCCCCCATCCGGTCCTTGACGTCGGGCCCAGGCGCGACGGACCGGAGCGTCTCGACGATCTCGTCCGCCGCCCGCCGGTAGGTCTCCGCGTAGAGCTCACGCTTCGAGCCGAAGAGCCGCACCACGTAGGGCTGAGAGACACCCGCCGCCCGGGCGATGTCGTCGGTGCTCGCGGCGTACCCGCCCTCGGCGAAGACGTGCCGGGCGACCGCGAGGATCTGCTCACGCCGCTGGTCGCCCGTCATCCGGGGTGCCGTGCTCGTCTCGTTGGCCGTCATGTTGACATGTTATCAGTCGATGCCTACCGTCATATCTAGGTAGTTATCAATCAATGCCTACCGCTCTCGTCCTCAGGAGTCCCTCATGACCACCTCGCTCGACGCTCCCGACCGACCGCCCAGCAGCAGCCCCGCGACCGGTTCCTCGCCGACCGGCACCGTGCTGGCCGTCGCCCGCAGCCCTCGGACCTGGCTGGCGTTGCTCGCCGCTTCGATCCCGATGTTCCTGTCCACCCTCGACAACCTCGTGATGACCACCGCCCTGCCGGTGCTGCGCGTCGAGCTGGACGCCTCGCTCGAGCAGCTGCAATGGATGATCAACGCCTACACGCTCAGCTTCGCCTCCCTCATGATCGCGGCGGCGACGCTCGGCGACCGGTGGGGCCGACGACGCGTGTTCCTCGGCGGCATCGTCCTGTTCGGCCTCGCGTCTGTCGCCTCGGCCCTCGCCACGACCCCGGTCGCGCTCATCGCCGCGCGCGCCGTCCAGGGCATGGGCGCCGCCGCCATCATGCCGCTCTCCCTCACGCTCCTGGCGGCCGCGGTCCCCGTCAGGCGCCGCGCCATGGCCATCGGCATCTGGGGCGCCGTGGCAGGCCTCGGCGTCGCCGTGGGACCGCTGATCGGCGGCGCGGTCGTCGAGGGCATCTCCTGGCAGGCCATCTTCTGGGTCAACGTGCCGGTGGCGGTGGTCGCGGTCGTGCTCGTCCTGCTCGGCCTGCCAGAGGGCTTCGGACGCCGTCAGCGTCTCGATCTCGTCGGGCTCGTGCTCGCCGCCGCGGGGCTCCTGGCGCTCGTCTGGGGCATCATCCGCGGCAACGACGACGGGTGGACCTCCCCCACGGTGCTGGGCGGCATCGGTCTCGGCGTCGCGCTGCTCGTCGCGTTCCTGTGGCGTGAGTCGCGCACCCCCTACGCGCTGGTGCCGCTGCGACTGTTCCGCACCCGCAGCTTCACGGTGGCCAACGCCTCCTCGTTCCTGTTCTACATGGGCGTCTTCGGCGCGGTGTTCCTGCTCGCGCAGTACCTCCAGGTCGGGCTCGGGTACTCCCCGCTCGCCGCGGGGCTGCGGACGCTGCCCTGGACCGCCGCGCCGATGCTCGTCGCCCCGGTCGCGGGCATGCTCGCGCCGCGGCTCGGCGTGCGCCCGCTGCTGGTCAGCGGTCTGGCGCTGCAGGCGGCCGGGCTGACCTGGCTCTCGCTCGAGGTGAGCGCGACGACGACCTACGCCTCGCTCGTCCCGGGCCTCGCGCTGGCCGGCGTCGGCATGGGCCTCACGTTCGCGCCGAGCGCCACCGCGGTCCTCGCCGACATGGCGCCCGACGACCACGGCACCGCGAGCTCGCTCAACGCCACGATGCGTGAGATCGGCGGCGCGCTCGGTGTGGCCGTGCTGGTGGCGGTCTTCACCGCCGCGGGCGGGGTGCTCTCGCCCGCGGGCTACGTCGACGGCATGCGGCCCGCGGGCCTCGTCGGCGCCGGAGTGGTCCTCGTGGGCGCCGTCGTCGCCGCGCTGATGCCCCGACGCACCGGCCGCGAGACCTCCCACCCCTGACGGGCGGCTGCCACCCCTCGACACCCGAAGACCTGCCACGGATCGCGCGGCACCTGTCGTCTCCCACGTCCGGGGAGGGCAGGTGCCGCGCGATCCGTGCCGGTTCTTGGGGGCGGGCCCAGGCCCGGGTCAGTCCTCGGAGCCGTCCGGGTCGACGGGCTTCTTGTAGGGGTCCGCGTCGCCGGCGTAGGTGGCGCCGTCACGCAGCGCGGTGAGCTCGGCGTCACGCCGTGCGGCCTCGGCGAGCGCCTCCTCGAGGTGCTTGGCCTCCTCGGGCACCGAGTCGAGGAAGAACTCGACCGTGGGCGTCAGGCGGACGCCGGTCTGCTTGCCGACCTCGGAGCGGATGATCCCCTTGGCGCTCTCGAGCGCGGCTGCGGTGGAGGTGTGCGCGGCGTCGTCGCCGAGCACCGTGTAGAAGACCGACGCGTGCTGGTTGTCGCCGCTGACCTTGACGTCGGTCACGGTGACGAACCCCAGCCGCGGGTCCTTGATCTTGGTGTCGAGCATCTCCGCGACGATCGACTTGATCCGCTCTGCCAGGCGTGTGGCCCGTCCGTTGTCTGCCATCGCAGCGTCCTCATTCTTCTCGTCCGACCAGACGCGCCGCGGATGAGCGCGCCGGTGCCCTGAATACTTCTGGCGCCCCCGAGCCTACCGGCTCCGGCCCCGCGCCACGCCGAGCAGCCCGGTCGCTCCCTCGCCCGGGAAGGTGCGGCCCGAGACGGGCGGAGTCCCGGGACGCCGGACGGCGGGGCACCCGTCAGGGTGCCCCGCCGTCCGGTCGAACCGATCGAGATCAGCCGCGTCGAGATCAGCCGCGCGGCTTCTCGCGCATCTCGAAGGTCTCGATGACGTCCTCGATCTGGAGGTCGTTGAACGACCCGAGACCGATACCGCACTCGAAGCCCTCGCGGACCTCGGTGGCGTCGTCCTTGAACCGCTTGAGCGACTCGACCGTGAGGTTGTCCCCCACGACCACGCCGCCGCGCAGCACCCGAGCCTTGGAGTTGCGGGTGATCGTCCCGGTGCGCACGAGCGAGCCGGCGATGTTCCCGAACTTCGAGGAGCGGAAGATCTCGCGGATCTCGGCGGTACCGAGCTGGACCTCCTCGTACTCCGGCTTGAGCATGCCCTTGAGCGCCGCCTCGACGTCGTCGATCGCCTGGTAGATGACCGAGTAGAAGCGGATGTCGACACCCTCGCGGTCGGCCATCTCCGTGACCCGCTCGGCGGGCTTGACGTTGAAGCCGATGATGATGGCGTTGTCGACCGTGGCCAGGTTGACGTCGTTCTGCGTGATCGCACCGACGCCGCGGTGGATGATGCGCAGGTCGACCTCGTCGCCGACGTCGATCTTGAGCAGCGCGTCCTCGAGCGCCTCGACGGCACCGGAGACGTCGCCCTTGAGGACGAGGTTGAGGGTCTCGACCTTGCCCTGCTCGAGCGCCTGCGTGAAGTCCTCGAGGCTGATCCGCTTGCGACGCTTGGCCAGCGTGGCGGCACGCTCGGCGGCCTCGCGCTTCTCGGCGATCTGGCGGGCCGTGCGGTCGTCCGGAGCCACGAGGAACGTGTCACCGGCGCGCGGCACCGAGGTCAGACCGAGCACCTGCACCGGGCGCGCCGGCGTGGCGGCCGCGACGGTCTCGCCGTGCTCGTCGAACATCGCACGCACGCGGCCGTGAGCCGTGCCCGCGACGATCGAGTCGCCGACGTGCAGCGTGCCGGACTGCACGAGCACGGTCGCCACCGCACCGCGCCCCTTGTCGAGGTTCGCCTCGATGGCGACACCGCGCGCGTCCTTGTTCGGGTTCGCACGCAGGTCGAGCGAGGCGTCCGCGGTGAGCAGCACGGCGTCGAGGAGGTTCTCGATACCCGTGCCCTGGCGGGCGGAGACGTCGACGAACATCGTCTCGCCGCCGTACTCCTCGGCCACCAGGTTGTACTCGGTGAGCTGCTGGCGGATCTTCGCGGGGTTGGCGTCCGGCTTGTCGACCTTGTTCACCGCGACCACGATCGGCACGCCGGCGGCCTGCGCGTGGTTGAGCGCCTCGATCGTCTGAGGCATCACGCCGTCGTCCGCGGCGACCACGAGGATCGCGATGTCCGTCACCTGGGCACCACGAGCACGCATGGCGGTGAACGCCTCGTGACCCGGGGTGTCGATGAAGGTGATGGGGCGCTCGACGTCGTCGTGCTCCGTGACGATCTGGTAGGCACCGATGTGCTGCGTGATGCCGCCCGCCTCGCCACCGATGACGTTGGTGTTGCGGATGGCGTCGAGCAGCCGGGTCTTTCCGTGGTCGACGTGACCCATGACGGTGACGACCGGCGGACGTGCCACCAGGTCCTCGTCGGTCTCGCCCGCCAGCTCGGCGTCGAGGTCGATCGAGAAGCCACCGAGCAGCTCGCGGTCCTCGTCCTCGGCGGACACCATCTCGATGACGTAGCCGAGCTCGGCACCGAGCGTGCCGAAGGTGTCCTCGTCCAGGGACTGCGTGGCCGTGGCCATCTCGCCCAGGTGGAAGAGCACCGTCACGAGGCTCGCGGGGTTCGCGTCGATCTTGTCGGCGAAGTCGCTCAGCGAGGCACCGCGGCGCAGCCGAACGACGGTCGAGCCGTCGCCACGGGGCACCTGCACGCCACCGAGCGACGGGGCCTGCATCTGCTCGAACTCCTGGCGCTTCGCGCGCTTCGACTTGCGACCGCGGGCGGGACGACCACCCTGACGACCGAAAGCACCCTGCGTGCTGCCACGACCGGCACCACCGCGCCCGCCGCCACCCGGACGACCGGCGAAGCCACCGCCCGCGGGAGCACCGCCACCGCCGGCCGGCGCACCGGCACCGCCGGTGCGGGGACCGCCGAAACCGCCGCGCGCGCCACCACGAGCGCCCCCCGCCGGGCGGTCGCCCGGACGAGCCTGCTGCGCGGGAGCACGGCCCGGCATCATGCCGGGGTTGGGACGGGGACCACCGGGGCGCGGGCCACCCGGACGAGGACCGCCCGGACGCTCCGCAGCGGCAGCGCCGCCCTCGGCCGCACCGGCGGCAGCAGGGCGCTCAGGACGCGCACCGGGCCGGGGCATGCCCTGGCTCGAGGCGTACGGGTTGTTGCCAGGACGCGCACCGGGCCGGGGCATGCCCTGGCTCGAGGCGTACGGGTTGTTGCCAGGACGCCCGGCGGGGCGAGCAGCCGCGGGACGCGGTGCCGCGGCGGCGCCCTCGTCGCTCGAGGCTGCCGGAGCCTCGGGCTCGGGCTTCGCGGCGGGCTCCTCGGCGGCCGGAGCCGCAGGAACCGCTGCTGGCTCGGCCTTCTTGGCCGCGGGCTTGGGCGCAGCCGGAGCGGGCGCGACCGTGGCCGGAGCCTCGGCGACCTGCTCCGCCTCCGGCGCTGGCGCGGCTGCGGGCTTCGCCGCCGACTTCTTGGGTGCCGACTTGGCCGGCGCGCTCTCCTGCGGGGCCGCAGCCACCGGGAAAGCGTCACGCAGCTGCCGCTCGACGGGCGGCTCGATCGTGGAGGAGGCCGAACGGACGAACTCACCGAGCTCGGTGAGCTTCGTCATGATCTCCTTGCTACCGACGTTGAGCTCCTTGGCGAGCTCGTACACGCGGACCTTAGCCACATCTCTCCTGTCTCGGCCCGCCCGGACAGGGTGGACCGTCGTTAGTACTGGGTAGCACTCATCGCTGGGGACTCATCGGGTGCCCATCGGCTTCCAACCCGCTTCCTTCTCGACGATCGGGGACTGTTGTCCCCGCTTGGTCTGCAGCCCACGCCTGCAGGGCGGCAGCATCCGTCTCACCCGCGATCCGCAGGGCTCGGGACACCGCTCGCTGACGCAGCGCTCGTTGCACGCATGCTGCGTGCAACCAGGCACCGCGCCCGGGAAGGACCTTGCGCACGTCGACGACCACACGAACGGGCGGCTCACCGGTGGTGGCCGCCTCGTCGGGCACATCTTGTCTACCTGCGACGATCCTCAACATCTGGTCACGCGGACCTCGCGTACGGCAGCCGATGCAGGTACGCACCGGACCGTCCGACGAGCGACCGGGCTCGGTCCCAGACACGTCCATACTACCGCCACCGCGCCGCGGGGCCGATCCCCGGCGCGTCACGAGGCGTCCGAGTCGCCCTCGTCCGAGCGGATGTCGATGCGCCAGCCGGTCAGCTTCGCGGCCAGACGGGCGTTCTGCCCCTCCTTGCCGATGGCGAGCGACAGCTGGTAGTCCGGGACGATCACGCGGGCCGAGCGGGCGACGGGGTCGACGATCGTGACCGAGGTCACGTTGGCCGGGGAGAGCGCGCTGGCGACGAACGCGGCGGGGTCGTCCGAGTAGTCGACGATGTCGATCTTCTCGCCCTGCAGCTCGGCCATGACCGCCCGGACGCGCTGACCCATCGGACCGATGCAGGCGCCCTTGGGGTTGAGCCCCGCGACGTTCGCCCGCACCGCCATCTTGGAACGGTGCCCCGCCTCGCGCGCCAGCGCCATGATCTCGACGGAGCCGTCGGCGATCTCCGGCACCTCCATCTCGAAGAGCTTGCGCACCAGGTTCGGGTGCGTCCGGCTCAACGTGATCTGCGGCCCCTTCATCCCGCGGGAGACCTCGAGGACGTAGCCGCGCAGCCGCTCGCCGTGCTCGTAGCTCTCGGTGGGGACCTGCTCGACGGACGGCAGGTACGCCTCGGTGCCGCCGACGTCGACGCGCACCGAGCGCGGGTCGTTGGACTGCTGCACGATCCCCGCGAGCAGCTCGCCCTCCTTGCCGCGGAACGACCCGAGGATCTGGTCGTCCTCGGCGTCGCGCAGCCGCTGCACGATGACCTGCCGCGCGGTCGCGGTGGCGATGCGCCCGAAGTCGCTGGGGGTGTCGTCGAACTCCGGGCCGAGCTCGCGGCGGTAGCGCACGACGGGCTCTGTGCCCGCGGACGTCGCCGTCGCGGGGGCCTCGCCGTCGGGCTGCGCGTCGTCCTTCTGCCCCTCGTCGCTCGAGGGCGCGCCGGAGGCCTCGCCCGCCGGAGCCTCGACCGGGGTCGGGACGACCTCGACAGGGACCTCGTAAGCCTCCCGGGCCCAGACCGTCACGTGCCCGGTGCGACGGTCCACCTCGACGCGAGCGGCGGCGTGGGCGTCGGGCGTGCGCTGGTAAGCGAGGGCGAGCGCCTGCTCGATCGCGTCGACCATGACGTCGAGGCTGATCTCCTTCTCGCGCTCGATGGAGCGCAGTGCAGCCATGTCGATGTCCATGTCAGTCTTCCTGTTCTTCGTCAGTGTCGTCCGCGTCGAGCGGTGTGAAGTCGGAGTCGTCGAGCTCGGCGGCACGCTTGAGCTCGACCTCCACGAGCCCGCGCACGACGTCCGTCAGCGGGACCTCGCGCGGCGGGTCCAGGTGGAGCACCGGCGCAGCGTCCTGCGAGACGGACAGCAGCCGCCCCCGCACCGTCGAGCCGTCACGCAGCACGAGCGAGACGAGCCTGGTGCGCGCCCGCTTGAAGTGTCGAAGCTCGGTCAGCGGCCGGGAGGTGCCGGGCGTCGACACCTCGAGCGTGTAGGCGGTGGGGATCACGTCCGTGGTGTCGAGCGCTGTCGAGACGTCGCGCGAGACCTCTCCCACGGCGTCCAGGGTCATCGCGCCGATCTCGTCCTCGGGCAGGTCGACCGTCACCCGGACCAGCACCTTCGCACCGGCCCGCTTCACGACCACCGCCTCGAGGAATGCGCCGGCCTGCGCGACCACCGGCGCGAGCACGGCCGCGACCTCGTCGTTGCTCGCCAGCGGCCCCGCAGCGGGGGGCGACGGCGCTGGACGTGTCGCGGGACGTGTGCGTCTTCTCGAGCCTGACATCCGGTCCTCACCCTCCCATCGGTCGGACGCTGACGCCCACGACCGATGTTCAGTTGTGGTGCGCCACGCCGTGACCCAGCCTAGTCCGTCGGTGGTGCCCGCGGTGCACCGCAGCCTCGGCCTGTCGAGGGCGCGGCACCACCAGGGCATGACACCATGAGTCACGATGAACGCCGCCGTCCCCCCGCTCCGTCACCAGTCGTCCTCGCGACCGCTCGCGCCCGCAACCTCACGTGCCCCGCGGCGCCGCGGCGTGCGAGGACTGGTCGCGATGCTCGCCTGCGCGATGCTGCTGGCGGGCTGCAGCCTGCGCCTGGAGACGGCACCGCCGGTGGAACCCACCCCCGACGCGGCCGAGATCACCCGCGAGGCGGCCGTGGTCGACGTCCTGGCGATCCGCACGGAGGCGACCGAGCTGCTCGCCACGGAGCCGGGCGACAAGATCTCCGCCCAGCTCGAGCGGATCTCCGACTTCTCGACCTTCCAGCTCGACGCGCTC
>Ga0182744_1004321_pt1 | contig 10710 bp, 8 predicted proteins | sample eDN3rd30CKraftMG_FD_128525 | JGI IMG/M metagenome (GOLD analysis project Ga0182744, IMG submission 128525) | Enriched Miracle-Growth compost microbial communities from Emeryville, California, USA - eDNA 3rd pass 30_C Kraft MG (version 2) (version 2) ... | reverse complement strand
TTGAACTCAAACTTTATTGATGCCTATATTGAACGATGCAGCAAAGAAACAGAAACGATGATCGCTAACGAGTCATCCAATTTTTTAAACCAGCCCCTTACCTATTTAAAAGAGAATAAACATGAATTTATTTATGTGGAATCTACCTTTTTTGAAACAATTGGTGTTGAGGGTGTATCACTAGAGCTTGATGATGTTTTTGGGACCTATGATGTCATGTTAGGTTTAAAACTTCAAAAAAAGTTTGAGAAAATGTTAAAAGAACAGCTTAATAATTCCTTAGAAGGTGATAAAGCTAAATTTGATTTAATGTTTAGCCATGATGATGGGCTTTGGGATTTGAATTTTGCTTTTAACTATGTAGAAGGGTTTAACGAGAACATGTCAATGAATGAGGCATTTCAGTTAATACACCAATTCTTATCACAATTAGTTGAAAGTATTAGAAAACCAACCAGCTGAAAAAAAGCTGGTTGGTTTTCTTAACTTATTTCACCTTAAATCTAAGTACTGTTTTTAATTTTGCAGTTTCTGTTCTCCTTGGATCACTTATGTATATTTCTCTATGCCTTTTGTCTGTTCTGGTTAGGTAGTTGGCAGTACAGAAATCATCCATTTTTGAAAAGGTCTCAGGTTCACTATCGTAATCTCCCGTGTGCATACATTGGACGCACAAGCCTTCTTCGATTGTTTCAAATTTAACAGACTCTAACAATTCCACTGCTACTTTTTTTGCACATACTTCCTTGGCAAACGAAAAGAGTTCCTCAGTGACAAAATCTGGCTGGCGAATCATTATCTTATAAACGAACTTGTCTTTGTCTAGGTGTTCTAATTGTCTGCCTTCTTCATCTAAGTCCCATACTCCTTCTAAAGGGAATACCGTATATTCATAATAACCTTCGGGAGTTATACCTTTCTTTGGAAGCATCCTTACGGTATATGATAATGCATATAGGGCCTCCACATTTTCCTTGAACGCATCGCTGTTAGGATTTCCTTTTCCTTTTAACGTGAAGTAATTGATTGAAGGAACTGCAATTTTGGATGGTTGTGCAGCAGGCAAGTACAATTCTTTCTCTTTTTTTCTCCATTCGTATTTCATAGGCGCTCTCCTTTAAGTTCTCTACATAAAAATGATATAACATTTATAGTAAAAAATCATTTTCTATCCCTATTTTTATTGAACCTTTTGTGCATGGTATAATTGCCTCATGAGATTGTTTAGAGGTGAGAGGGGCATGTTTAATAATATGGTTCTAACTAAAAAAACGGCACTTGTACTCGGGGCTACAGGTCTAATAGGGAGAGAATTAGTCAAAATAATAAGTGGAAATGGGGAATATCAAAGAGTACACTTGTTGGTCCGCAGACCAATTGTGGTTGAATCTGATTTATGTGAAGTACATATCGTTGACTTCGATGAACTTGATAAATATCATGAGTTATTTCAGGTAACAGATGTATTCTGTTGTTTAGGTACAACCATAAAAGTTGCTAAGACGAAAGAAGCTTTTCGTAAAGTAGATTACGAATATCCTGTGGAGGCTGCAAAACTAGCAAAGGAAAATGGTGCTGAAAAGTTTCTAATTGTAAGTTCAATGGGGGCAGATCCCAAGTCATTATTCTTTTACAGTCGAGTAAAAGGGGATGTAGAAGTAACACTAAAAGACTTAGGTCTCCCATCGCTTCATATTTTCAGACCTTCTTTATTATTAGGGAAGCGTGAGGAATTCCGATTGGGAGAGAAGATGGCGGAAAAAGCTAGCGGTGTGATAAACAAGCTAATGATAGGTCCACTGCGGCCTTACCGGGGAATACATGCAAGGAAGGTTGCTGCAGCAATGGCATTAGATGCTCAATCTAATAAAAAAGGAAATCATGTCTATCTCTCACATGAAATTGATTCAATGGCTGGGTACACGAATTAAAAGAAGCTTTAAGTAATTGAAAAGGATCAGAATAAGTGTGCTTTTGGTACACTTTTTTTGATTCGGCAAAAAAGTGTATGATTGTCGAGAATTTATTTGGAAGAAAATCTTACCTTATTTGATAGTCTGCAAATAGAATTACTTTATATTTACCTTAAAAACATGGTTTTTAGTTCATATTAATATCTATTTCACCTTGTAATAGAGTAAATAGGGTTTCGATGTATTTTTACAAAATTTTTTGCTTGTCTGTGATAAATTGGTAAAAGACTAAGAATTGTACAAGAATAAAACTCATTTATCTACTACTGATCTCATCGATATTCTCTTCAAACCATCATCAAGTCAACAAGGTCCGCATACATGTTATATAGAATTTATTTCACATATTGGAAAGTAGAATACGTGTATCGTTTTACAGGCTGTATAATGTATTGAATTTTTGTGCCCTGTAAAATAAAAACAAGATGCAGAATTTTCAGTAAAATAACTTTAGATAAAGGAGGGTTTTTTATTGGAAAAAATACAGCGGGTCAGCTATACCAATTTAGAACGAAACTTTCAAGAAGTAGAACTACCTCTTACAAATCAAGAAGCGTGGGAAGAATCAAATCGCTGCCTTTATTGCTATGATGCACCTTGTATCAAGGCATGCCCCACAGGCATAGATATTCCAACATTTATTAAAAAAATTGCTTCAGGAAATATGCTTGGATCTGCGAAAACAATCATGTCTGCCAATCCCGTTGGAGCAAGCTGTGCTAGAGTGTGTCCAACAGAGGAGCTGTGTGAAGGGGCGTGCGTCTTAAATCATTCTACTAAACCCATTATGATCGGGATGCTCCAGAGACATTCAACAGATTGGGCAATTAAAAATGAACAAACCCTTTTCGAGCCAGGACTATCAAATGGAAAATCTGTTGCCATCGTTGGTGGAGGACCTGCTGGACTTTCAGCAGCCAGGGAGCTGGCACGATTAGGGTATGAAGTAACAATATATGAAGCGGCAGATAAAGCGGGAGGACTAAATACCTATGGGATTGTCTCATTCCGACTTCCACAGTCAATCTCGTATTGGGAAGTGGAACAGGTTGAAAAGCTCAATGTAGCCATTAAAACTAACACAAGAGTTGGTAAAGATGTGTCTGTAAAGGATTTACTAAAAGGTTTTGATTGTATTGTATTAGCAGCTGGTATGGCGCATGTTCCTCATTTAGGAATTGAAGGCGAAGAGCTTGAAGGAGTCTATGATGCTATTGAGTTTGTAAAAAGTACTAAAAGCGGGAGCTTAACAAAGGATTTTGTAGGTAAGCGTGCTGTAGTAATTGGTGCAGGTAATACCGCGATAGATGGTGCAACCTGTTCCATACGCTTAGGTGCGGAAAATGTAAAAATCTTATATCGTCGCAGTGAAGAAGAAATGACTGCCTATGATTTTGAATATGAATTTGCCAAACAAGACGGTGTAGAATTTCGCTGGCTAACTGCACCTGTGAGAATTATTGGAGATGAGCATGGGAAGGTAACAGGGATTGAATGTATTAAAATGAAACTTGGAGAAGCTGGCCAAGATGGCCGCAGGAGACCTCTTCCGATTGAAGGCTCGGAATATGTCATTCCCGTAGATGCAGTTATTAAAGCAATCGGACAAACAAGGCATTTAGAACTAATCGAAGAACTTGGACTACAACATGATAACGGGGTGGTACAAGTGAATAAAGAAACCTATCAAACTTCAAATCCTAATATATATGCATGTGGTGATGTGGTATTTGGCAAGGGTAAAGGTGACGCGATGGTAGTTACTGCAGCACAACAAGGAAAACAAGCTGCTTACAGCATTCATAGGCAATTTACCACAGTCTATACAGGTAGGTAATTCATGTTTAATAGAATATAGGTATGTAAGCGTTTTCCTTTACTAAAGTTTGTTTTTACTATTAAGGGGTGAATTTGAGATGGCTGATTTACGTATTAATCTTGCAGGAATTAAATCTCCTAACCCATTTTGGCTTGCTTCAGCACCCCCTACCAATTCAGGTTATCAGGTACAGAGAGCCTTTGATGCTGGGTGGGGAGGAGCTGTATGGAAGACACTAGGCGACCCGATATTGAATGTGTCTTCTAGGTTTGCTGCCATCGATTTTAACGGACAGCGTGTGGCAGGGTTCAATAATATTGAATTAATCACCGACCGGCCATTAGATGTAAATCTAAAAGAAATCTATGAGACAAAAAAAAGATTCCCCAATCACGCAATTATTGCCTCGTTAATGGTGGAACCTAAACAAGAAAAATGGCATGAAATTGTTAAGCGAGTGGAGGATGTAGGAGTTGATGGTCTCGAGTTAAACTTTGGCTGTCCGCATGGTATGGCGGAACGTGGGATGGGGTCTGCATCCGGTCAAGTACCCGCGCTTGTAGAACGTCAGACTTATTGGGTGAAGGAAGTAGCAAAAACACCAGTTATTGTCAAATTAACTCCAAATATCACTGATATAACCGCAACCGCGGAAGCAGCATGTAATGGTGGAGCAGACGCTATCAGTATGATAAATACGATTAATAGTTTAATGGGAGTAGACCTTGATTCCTGGAATACGATTCCTCATGTTGCTGGGAAGGGAGCTCATGGCGGATATTGTGGTCCTGCTGTAAAACCGATTGCACTTAACATGGTAGCAGAATGTGCACGGCATGCCCATATTAATGTCCCAATATCGGGAATTGGAGGGATCTCGAACTGGCAGGATGCCGTTGAATTCATGCTAATGGGGGCAACAGGTGTGCAAATTTGTACGGCTGCCATGCACCACGGATTCCGTATTGTGGAAGATATGATAGACGGCCTCAATAATTATTTAGATGGAAAGAGATTAAAATCTGTCAGCGAAATTATTGGAAAGTCGGTACCAAGGTATTCGGATTGGGGAAACTTAGATCTTAACTACAATATCGTTGCAAAAATCAATAATGAAGTTTGTATCAACTGTAACAAATGCCATATTGCCTGCGAGGATACTTCTCATCAATGTATTGATATGTTAACAGATGAAAACGGGTTGAGTTATTTAAAAGTTAGAGAAGAGGATTGTGTTGGTTGTAATCTATGTTCCATTGTCTGTCCAGTAGATGGAGCTATTGATATGGTGGAAGCCCATCGCGAACTTCCTCCGATGACCTGGAATGAAAGACAGACAGCCCTAAGTCTTGCAACAGAATGTAAGATTGATAGCAGCAAATAAGAAGGGAGAAATGGTATGAAGAAACTGATAAAAAACGGAACGATTGTAACAGCTGCAGATACCTTTACAGCAGAAATATTAATAGAGGATGGAAAAATATCACAGATTGGCAGCAATCTCGCATCACATGGGGCAGAAATAATTGATGCAAAAGGATGCCTTGTTTTCCCTGGGGGTATAGACCCTCATACTCATTTAGACATGCCATTTGGTGGAACTGTGACGAAGGATGATTTCGAAACAGGAACTATTGCTGCTGCATTCGGCGGGACAACAACCGTTATTGATTTTTGCTTAACCAATAAAGGTGAACCGTTAAAAAATGCCATTCAAACCTGGCACGCGAAATCGAAAGAAAAAGCGGTGATTGACTATGGATTCCATTTAATGATTGCGGAAATCAATGAAAATGTCCTAAACGAACTTCCCTATGTGATTAATGAAGAAGGGATAACCTCTTTCAAGGTGTTTATGGCCTACAAAAATGTTTTCCAGGCAGACGATGAAACTCTTTTCAGAACGTTAATTTCAGCCAAAGAACATGGAGCGCTTGTCATGGTACACGCAGAAAATGGAGATGTTATTGATTATTTGACGAAAAAGGCAATTGCTGAGGGAAATAAAGACCCAATCTATCACGCGTTAACTAGACCGCCAGAATTAGAGGGGGAGGCAACAGGAAGAGCGGCAAAGTTGACAGGACTGGCAAACTCGCAATTATATGTAGTCCACGTATCTTGTGCGGATGCGGTAGAAAAAATTACCGAGGCTAGAAGCAAGGGCTTTAATGTTTGGGGAGAAACCTGTCCACAATATTTAGTTTTAGATCAAAGTTATTTAGAAAGTCCGAATTTCGAAGGCGCAAAATATGTTTGGTCACCGCCATTAAGAGAAAAGTGGAATCAAGAGGTCCTCTGGAATGCATTAAAAAGCGGTCAACTGCAAACGCTTGGTTCTGATCAATGCTCCTTTGATTTTAAAGGTCAAAAGGATCTAGGAAAAGATGATTTTACTAAAATACCAAATGGCGGACCAATCATTGAAGACCGTCTCTCCATTCTATTCTCTGAGGGGGTGAGAAAGGGACGCATAAGTTTAAACCAATTTGTTGATCTTACTTCAACTCGTGCTGCAAAATTATTTGGCTTGTATCCAAAAAAAGGCAGTATTGCAGTAGGGGCAGACGCAGATATTGTCATATTTGATCCCCAGGCAGAGCGAATAATTTCGGCTGAAACACATCATATGGCGGTGGATTACAATGCCTTTGAAGGAATGCAAGTCACTGGTGAGCCTGTTTCTGTATTATCCCGAGGTGAATTTGTCGTGCGTGATAAGCAATTTGTTGGTAAGCCAGGTTCTGGTCAGTATTTAAAGAGAGCCAAATACAATGGGTATACACTACTAAACCAAAATGAAACCTTATCTATTTAACAGTATGAGATAGAATACTATTTTCTCCATTCATTGTTGAACGACTCCTGCAATTGCTTGCATTTAGCAGGCAATTGCACTTAAAACCTCTGCCTGAAAAGTCGGTGTTTGAATTTAAATGTTTAAATTCTTGTCATTTTAAACCGAAAGAGGAGTGTTCATATGAAGAAAAGCCACTTAAAGTCTTCTGATTTATTACCCATTCAACAAAAAGACAGGAAACTCACAAAGCTAGGTTATTCGTTTATGTGGGTAGGGATGGTCGTTGTTCTTGCTACCTTTGCGATTGGCGGGGCAGGGATCCAAAGCCTTTCTTTACCGCTTGTAATTCTTGCAACCATTATTGGCTCACTCGCGATTGGATTTTTTATTTCCCTAATTGGTGATATAGGTATAGAGCATGGACTATCATTTCCTGTTTACATGAGGGCACCATTTGGGACGATTGGAACCCATATTCCTTCGATCACAAGAGGAGTTACCGCTTCTGCATGGTTTGGAATCAATACCTATTTTGGTGCGACAGCGATGAATGGCATATTAAATATTTTATCTGGATTTGATAATTGGTTTGTCTGCTTCATCATATTTGCTATTTTTCAATTGATCAATACAGCATTAGGGATTAAATCGATTGAACGATTTGCGGACTTAGCGGCACCAATTATTATCTTAATCTCTATTTGGATGTATTCCTCTTTATCTGACCAAGCTCAGGCTGCAGGAAGGGATGTTTGGAGCTGGGTAGAATCACCGGTTACAGGTGGTGCTGCAGTTACCGCTTTTATGGTGGTGATTTTTAGTAACATGGGTTTCTGGGCAACGTTGAGTGCAGATATTCCATCAATTTCGCGCTTTATGAAAGCTCCTGTTAATGAAAAGAACTGGTTTAAGAGAAATAAAAGTTCTTTAATTGGTAACCTTGTCGCCATGCCTATCACACAAACCTTTATGATCATTATTGGAGCTGTAGCATATGTTGCTGTATTAAATGCAGACCCAGTGGTGGCACTGCAAGAATCAGCAAGCGGAATCATTCTTGCTGTATTACTCCTTATGATTGTCTTGGCTCAATGGTCTACGAACACAGCTGCAAATGTTGTACCGGCTGCAACGATATTCTCCAATGTAGGTGGTCCAAAGTTTCCATTTTGGGCAGGTGTTATCACTGCGGGTATTGTCGGTACTATCGTACAGCCGTGGGAATTATTCGGTGTTATCATTCCAATTCTTCTAATTGTTGGCGGCGTACTGTCTGCTATCGTCGGAATTCTTTTTGCAGATTATTATTTAATACGAAAAAGACGAGTGAATGTTCCGGAATTATACGAAGACCATGGTCAATTTAGATACTGGGGCGGGGTGAATGCGGCTGGCTTTATTGCATGGATCATCGGCGGTTATATCTCCTATTTATTCCCGGCATATGGATTTTTAGTAGGTTTCTTACTTGGGGCAGGAATATACTACGTCCTTGCGAAATACTGGTGGTTTAAGAAATATCAACAAGCAGAACTCGAAGATCCAAGTGATGCAAAATATCTTGGAATCTCAGTTGGGCGGGATTGGGTCATAGAAGAAGAGTATGAGTCAGTAACTGAAGAAGCACCTGCCAGCCTAAAATTCGATTAATGAAAATTTTTGATTTGTAGGAGGAAATAATGTCTGATTATCAGCAATATCTTAATGAACGAGATAAGCTTGATTTTTTCATTCAGAAGGGTTTTCGAATTAGTGCTGTTCATGAACATTTAGATGGGGCGTCTGTGGAGTTTTATCACCCTGCAAGTAAGGAAAAAGAAATACTGCTGATTGGAACAGCTAATGCAAGAAAGTATTTTTCTAGTTTACTTATCAAACAGAACTTAGGAATAAAGTGAGTTTAGCATTATTAGAGGATTGGTAGCTTATACCAATCCTTTTTTGAAAATTATTGTTCATTTTGCGAGGGAGTAATCATAATGAAGGAGCATTTACCATTAATGGTTTCCGATATTTTATCTCGGAAGCATTTTGAGCAGGCGATCATACTTGCTGGGGAAGAAGGTCTTAATCGGATTGTAAAATGGGTACATGTTGTAGAAGTCACCAATATTGGAAATCTCTTAAACGGAGATGAATTGATACTATCAACTGGAGTAGCATGGAAGGAAGATGAAGGACTGTTCATATCCATTCTCAACCAATTGGTTGAAAACCAAGCAGCGGGTCTATGTATTGAAATGGGGACTTATTTGGCAGAGATTCCAGCGGAAGTAATTGTTATTGCCAATAAGAATAAATTTCCGATCATAATTTTTCAAAAAGAAGTTCCTTTTGTAGAAATAACACAGGATATTCATACCTTTATTATAAACAACCAACATAGGAAAATAAGTGACTTAAGAGAATTATATGCGCAAGAAAAGAAGAGAGTAGAAGAAATTGAATGGCTTCTAAGCTGGATAGAGGGAGAACACCCTTTAGATGAAATAAACGAGTACCTCCTACATCACGAGAGTAAGCCAAATTCATTAGAGGCACTGGTGTTAGTAGCTAAAGTTCATTGTGTAAAGGAAAAGTGCAGCCAAGATGGTACCTATTTAAAGTTATTATATCGCTCTGTTTTTGAACAAAATGGATTTGTTTTATTTTCTGTTGAAAAAAGAAAAGAATTAATTCTTATTCTATTAAATAATCGTCCAAATAAAAATGTAAAGGAGCGAGTAAAAAAAGCCATTCTATCCATAAAAGATTCCGAGTTTATTAGGAAGAAGGGTGCAACCAAACTATATATGGCAGCAGGAAAAGTTGTTGAAAGACTAACGGATATTCATAAAAGCTATCAAAGTGCAAAAGAAACTCTTCGGATTCAACAGGAAATGTCGAAGGAAGAAACCTATTTTTATGAAGATTTACACTTATATCGACTCATATCTCAAATGAGTAAGCATCTGGATTTACAGGACCTGGTCGTGGAATACCTTCAGCCTGTTATTCAATACGATCGGAAATATAATGGCAAGCTGTTAGAAACATTAAAAGTATATTTAGAGTGTAACGGATCAAAGCAAGAAACAGCCAACAAACTTTTTATCGTTAGGCAAACCTTATATCACCGTCTTCAAAAGTTGGAGAATTTGCTTGGGGAAGATTTTATGAATCATGAAAAACGAGTGGCATTAGAGTTCATGCTTCTTGTGAAGGATTATTTATCTCCTCATTTCTTGGAAAGAAAAAGCATTTGATGGCATAGCATTTACGAAGTGTTCATTTTGTGGAAGAAATAGGTTGGTTCTTCTTACAGAATGTCTAATGAACACCTTTCTCATTTACGAGATAATTATTTTAAGAATTTTCATATATATTAACGGTGGAGGGGAATAGATGAACGTGACGAGTAAAGATACGACCGTACTAAAGAATTATATTAATGGTGCATGGGTAAGCTCTAGCAGCGATACTACACTTGATGTTCCAAATCCTGCAACAAATGAATTACTAACAAAGGTTCCTATTTCTACAAATGAGGATGTGAATGCAGCTGTACTATCTGCAAAAGAAGCGTTCGCTAAGTGGAAGAAGGTTCCCGTACCAAAACGAGCAAGAATACTCTTTAAATATCACAGTCTATTAACTGATAACCATGAAGAATTAGCACGACTGATTGTCAAAGAAAATGGCAAGGCATACAAAGAAGCTTACGGGGAGGTTCAGCGTGGTATTGAGTGTGTAGAATTTGCGACAGGAGCACCAACTTTGATGATGGGTGAAACCTTATCCGGGATTGCAGAAGAGATTGATTCCGAAATGTTTCGGTATCCATTAGGAGTTGTTGGGGGAATTACGCCTTTTAACTTTCCAATGATGGTACCGCTATGGATGTTCCCATTAGCCATTGCCTGCGGAAATACCTTTGTGTTAAAGCCATCTGAACGAACGCCGATTTTGGCGAATAGACTAGCTGAGTTGTTCACAGAAGCGGGTGCCCCTCCTGGTGTATTAAATGTAGTCCATGGCGCTCATGATGTTGTAAACGGCTTACTTGATCATGAAGATATCGCGGCTATCTCTTTTGTAGGTTCACAGCCAGTTGCGAAGTATGTATACGAAAAAGCAGC
>Ga0182744_1004319_pt1 | contig 10714 bp, 6 predicted proteins | sample eDN3rd30CKraftMG_FD_128525 | JGI IMG/M metagenome (GOLD analysis project Ga0182744, IMG submission 128525) | Enriched Miracle-Growth compost microbial communities from Emeryville, California, USA - eDNA 3rd pass 30_C Kraft MG (version 2) (version 2) ... | reverse complement strand
GGCGGCTCCGCACTAACGCTGGGTCTCAGCCCCATCTCGTCGGCTAAGGCGCGGCGGCTCCGCACTAACGCTGGGTCTCAGCCATTTCGTCGAGAAGCGGCTGGCCTTTGGTGAGGAAAAAATGCTGCACATCCATCAAAAATGATGGATGTGCAGCATTTTTCGTAGATCTCACGATGTGGCTGGGGCGCGACCCATGATGCGACTCACACTCACGATGCGACTCACGATGCGACCCACTATGCGACCCGCGATGTGGCTGGGGTGAGGGGCGCACAGCGCCACGTTAACCAGTGTGACCGGTTGAACATTGGCGACTCTATGGGTCTTAGGGCTCATCGTGTAATACTTGAAGCATCATGCACAACAACTTCTCCCTCGTGAACAACACAGTGCCTCGCGTCGTCGGCACCGTGTGTTGTCGTTGTTGTTGATTCACCTTCTCGCGTATTAGGAACGCCGGGCGGATTTCGTATTCCGCACCCGCTGTTCATAGCGAGCAGGTAGGTGACCAGAGTCGTCGTGAATTATTACCGACGATATGGCACTTTTTCATCACTCCTTTCGCGGCGCATACCAACCTTTTTGCAGGTGCAGGTCCCAGCGCCGATCCCACTAGTGAGCATCTGCAAGAACGGATTACCGCAATGAAATCCAGGCTTTCCCTGGCTGCGCTTGTGCTGGCTTCGTCGCTGGTACTGGCTGCGTGCGGTTCGGGCAGCGACAATGCTGGCGAATCAAACTCCCCCTCAAACTCTGACTCCACGAGCACGGCGGGTTCCACGGATCAGGAAATCGTTATCGGCTCCACCAACGAGCCCACCTCGTTTGAGCGTAACGTGGGCGGTTCCTCGGGAATCTCCGAGACCACTACGCGCAACGTGTACGAGGGCCTGACCTCGATTGCGGATGATGGAAGCGTTATCAACACACTCGCCAAGGACATCAAGGTGTCTGATGACGGCCTGACTTACACGTTCACGCTGCAGGACGGCGTGAAGTTCCACGACGGCACCCCGCTGACGTCGAAGGACGTGAAGTGGGCGATCTCGCAGGCGATTTCGCCTGAGTCGAAGTCCGCGCGTAAGTCCGACCTTGAGGTCATCAAGCAGATTGACACCCCGGATGACAACACCGTGGTGCTCACCCTCGACCACAAGACTGCTTCTCTTACATTCTTCCTTGCATCGGTAACCATCGTTAAGGATGGCGACAAGGAGAACACCTCGCTGAACGGTACTGGACCTTACAAGTTGGGTGAGTACAAGCAGGGCGATCACCTCACTCTTGTGCGTAATGACGACTACTGGGGCGAGAAGGCTAAGAACCCTGGTGTCACATTCCAGTTCTACAAGGATGAGACCGCGATGAACAACGCCATGAAGACGGGCGCTTTGGACATTGTGTTGCAGGAAGAAACCCCTGACCAGCTCACGCAGTTTGAGAACGATCCACAGTTCAAGGTGACTGAGGGTAACTCGATCAAGAAGTGGCTGTGGACCTTTAACAACAAGATTGCTCCTTTTGACAACGTAAAGGTTCGCCAGGGCCTGTACACCGCGATCAACCGTGAGGCGATCCTCAAGGCTGTGTGGGGAGACTACGGAACGGTTATCGGTTCGATGCCCCCCGTGGGCGAGCCGTGGTATGACGCTTCCTTCGCGGACATTCACGCGTACAACCCCGAGAAGGCTAAGCAGCTTCTCGACGAGGCTGGCGTCAAGGATCTGACCGTTGACATCAAGTATGTGGCTGGCTCCTCGCAGGAGATCATTGTTCAGCAGATCAAGTCGGACCTTGCTGCAGTGGGCGTCACCCTTAAGCTCGACCCAATCGACGATTCAACGTGGTACGAGGACGTGTACACCAACAAGGACTACGAGACCACGTTGATGGACCACAACAACCCGCGTGACATCCTGTGGTACGCCAACCCAGACTTCTACTGGCAGTACGACAACAAGGAAGTTCAGGACCTGAAGGTCAAGTCCGATGAGGCTGACTCGATTGAGGACCAGACCAAGTACATCCACGAGCTTTCGAGCATCATCGCGGATGAGGCGCCTTCGGCTTGGTTGTTCCAAGCTCCGCAGATCCGTGTGTCTCGTGCTGAGGTCACCGGATTCTCGGCTGATAAGAATGCTGAGCCGTTCTACGTGGCCGACATCGTTCGCTCTAACTAGGTTGTAACCGAGGCCCGCGCGGCCGACCCGATAGGGTTGGTAGCGCGGGCCTCGTGTGCGAATCCCATCCCAGCCCACTCGTTGAAAAGGAATGAAACAAGTTAATGCGTAGATTTGTGGTGGTGCGCATTGCATCGCTGGTGGTCTCGCTGTTTGTGGCGAGTGTGCTGATCTTTGCGGTTTTGCGCTTGCTGCCAGGCGGACCGGAGAGCGCGTTGCTTGGCGTGGGTACTACGGCCGAGCAACTGGATACGTTGCGTGATGAGCTTGGTATGAACCAGTCTCTTGTGGCGCAGTATGGCGATTGGATTGGTGGGTTCTTCTCTAATTCCACTACGTCGTTTGTTTCTGGTACTCCCGTTAATGAGCTCATCGTGTCCAAGTTGAATGTGACGGTTCCGCTGTCACTGGCGGCATTTGTGCTTTCAGTTTTGGTGTCGGTTCCCCTTGGTGTGCTTGCGGGTATGTACCGCAATTCTGTGGTGGGCGTGGTGGTTTCTGCGATTTCGCAGCTTGGCCTCGCGGTTCCCATCTTCTGGGTGGGTGTGGTGCTCGTGTGGGTGTTCTCGCTGCAGGGTGGCGTTTTGCCGTCTGGTGGCTTTCCGCGCCAGGGTTGGAATGATTTTGGTGCGGCAGCGCAGTCGCTGATTTTGCCGGTGGTGACGATCGCGATTGCGATGTCGTCGGTTATGGTGCGGTACGTGCGTTCGGCTACTTTGGATGTGTTGGATGCCGACTACATTCGTACGGCGCGTTCGCTTGGGTATTCGCGCTGGGGCGCGTTGGCGCGCCACGGATTGCGTAATGGTGCGGTTCCGGTGGTGGCGATCCTCGGTATTGAGTTGGCTACCTCGCTGCTGGGCGCCGTAGTGGTGGAGAACGTGTTTGCGCTGCCCGGGTTGGGCTCGGAACTGCTCTCCGCTGTAACCTCGCGAGATTTCCCGGTGATTCAGGATCTTGTGTTGTATTTGACCGCCGTGGTTTTGCTTATGAACTTCATAATTGACCTGATTCAGCGTGCGATTGATCCGCGCTTGCGTTTGGTTTCGGCTTCTAGTGCGGGAGGTGCGGCGTGACCGCTTCTGATGATGCTGTGTCCGCTCTGATTTCCGACGATCCTGCCGCCACCCAGCGCAGGGGATTGCGTTCGTGGCCCCCCTCGTTAATCGCGGGTGTGATCATGGTTGGCGTGACGGTGCTTGTTGGCCTCGTCTCGTTTGTGTGGACGCCGTATTCCATTGATTCAACGGGTGATGGCGGCCGGTTGGCTGGTCCGTCATCGCAGTTTTGGATTGGCACGGACCGCCTTGGCCGCGACCTGTTCTCCCAGCTCATGACGGGTGCTCAGTCCGCGGTGATCGTGGCTGTCACTGCAGTTTTGATTGCCGGTGTGCTGGGCGTGGTGATTGGCATTTTGGCGGCGGCTACCACCAAGTCGGTTGATTTGGCGTTGCTTAACCTTATTGACCTGCTTATTGCGTTTCCTACGTTGTTGTTGGCGATGCTTGTGGTGACAGTGCGTGGTGCTTCGCTGAGCTCTGCTGTGTTGGCCATTGGTATTTCTGGCTCCGCGGTGATTGCGCGAGTGACTCGTATTAATGCGTCACGGGTGCTGCGCGAGGACTATCTGACTGCGTCGATTGCTTCTGGTACGGGGTGGTTTGGCCGGGTTATGCGCCACGTGCTGCCCAATATTTTCCCGATGCTGCTGGTGCAGCTGATGATTTTGGCGGGATCGGCAATTTTGGCTGAGGCGTCGCTGTCTTACCTAGGTTTGGGCGCGCCACCGCCGGCGCCGAGTTGGGGCCGCATGCTTAAGGAAGCCCAGTCCACACTGTCTGTGCAACCGTGGGGCGCTATTGTGCCGGGTATCGCGATTGCGTGGACGGTGTTGGGTTTGAACCTGTTGGGGGATGGCTTGCGTGAGCGTCTTGACCCATCGTTGAGGGGGGACCGATGAGCCTCGTCATTAAGGACCTGACGGTTAAGACCTCTGGTGGGCGTACCCTGCTTGACTCTGTCTCGTGGGGCGTGGAGCAGGGCGGTCGCTTGGGGCTGATTGGTGAGTCCGGTTCTGGTAAGTCACTGACTGCTCAGGCGATTCTCGGCTTGCTACCGCAGGGCATGACCGCGCAGGGCTCGGTGCTTTTTAACGGCCAGGAGCTGTTGGGTGCGTCTGAACGAGAATTGCGGTCAATTCGCGGTAACCGCATTGCCATGATCTTCCAGGAGCCGCTTACTGCGCTGGACCCACTGATGCGGGTGGGCAAGCAGATTGCAGGTCCGTTGGCATTGCATACGTCGTTGAATCGGGCGGGTATTGCTGCTCGCTCTCGCGAACTGTTGGAACTGGTTGCGTTGCGCGATACGGACCGTATTTTGCGTTCGTATCCGTGGGAACTGTCCGGTGGTCAGCGCCAGCGCGTTTCGATCGCAATGGCGCTTGCGTGCGAGCCGGAACTCTTGATTGCAGACGAGCCCACAACAGCCCTGGATGTGACCGTGCAGGCCGAGATTTTGGACCTGTTGCATTCGATTATTGAGCGGACCGGAACCACGTTGGTGTTTGTTTCGCATGATTTGCCGGTGATCTCGCGGGTTGCGGATTCGCTTGTGGTGATGCGTAGCGGTCAGGTGGTTGAGGAGACTACCGTGTCTGCCGCGATTGGCGGTGCGGACCATGAGTACACGCGCGAGCTGCTGGAGGCAGCCCGCAGGGTGACTAGACTTCCAGCTGCCGAGGAGGCGTAGTGATGGCTCAGGACAGTACTCACGAGGCAGATGCGCAGGCCGGTCAGCTGGCCGGTCAGCAGAGCGCGGTCAAGGGTGAGGACGCAGGCGAGCAGTTGCTGCACCTTGCGGATGTGACCCGAACATTCGGCCGCGGGCCCGGCGCGACTCACGCGTTGCGCGGCGTCTCGTTTGATATCACGCGTGGTCAGTCGTTGGGCATTGTGGGGGAATCCGGCGCCGGTAAATCCACAATTCTTAAGCTGATGATGGGGTTGGATCAGCCTACAAGTGGCACGGTGGCTTTCCGTGGTCAATTGCTGGATCGTCGTAATCGTGCCCTTATGCGCGAGTTTCGTCGTTCTGTGCAGATCGTTTTCCAGGATCCACGTTCGTCGCTTGATCCGCGACTATCCGTGGGCGCGATTATTGCTGAGCCGCTGCGTTCTCTTGCCGTTCCGGGGGACCGGCGCGCTCGGGTGCGTGAGGTGCTTGAGTGGGTTGGGTTGGACGCCGCTGATGCGGCGAAGTATCCCGCACAGTTCTCCGGTGGCCAACGTCAGCGCATCGCGATTGCGCGTGCGTTGGCCCCGGCTCCTTCCGTTTTGGTTGCCGACGAACCCGTCAGCGCGCTGGACGTCTCGGTGCGCTCGCAGATCATTGATTTGTTGGCGCGGTTGAAGTCCGAGCTTGGATTGACTCTTGCGATGGTTTCGCACGATATGGCGATTGTTGGTCAGCTGTGTGAGCGCACGATTGTGCTGCACGGCGGCCAGATTGAGGAAGAGGGCGAGACCCGTCAGGTTTTGACCCGGCCGCAGGCGGATTACACCAAGCGTCTGCTGGCTGCGGTGCCTACGCTGCCTCCCGCTTCCGTGTAGGCGCGGGCTCGCTCGCTGATTCTCGACGAATCCCCGGCTCCCAGCCGTATCTCACGTGTGGTGAGGTGTGGCTGGGAGTCGGGGATTCGTCGTTAATGGGGATTGATGCAGTGGCGCGAGGGTCATGGACAGCGTCTCATACTTTGAGAATCCTAGGTGTTGGCTGAAATTGGTGCCTGGGGTTTGAGCGTCAAGATTTTTCATTGCAAGACGGCAATGTAATCAACGAGCCAACTTCTGAACGATCTTTGCAAGCATTTTCAATGATGCTCAATTTTGCGTTAAGCGTTTACTTGTAACGGAATCCTGGGCCTGTTTTCATCGTGGGATGATTGCAGTTTCTGCAAGGAATTGCGCCTATTGCAAAACGCTTGCAGCCTCCTTACATTCGTGGACTGGGTGTTGCTATCCACTTGTAGGCCGGTATTGGGGGCCCGGTGAGCCAGGGGAAGCAGCAGTCATTCACCTGGACTCAACGAGGAGAAATATGCATACCCGGGGACCATCCACGGATACCTTCCGTGCATTGCGGAACTGGCGCTCATCGCGCCGGATTGCCGCAGCAACCCTAGCGCTCGTCATCGGATCAGCGGGCGCATCCAATGCAGTTGTACTCGCGGCACCGAGTGGCCCCGGCGTACAGCAGGCAGCTTTGGCGGGGGCCAAAGCTGCTATAAGTGTTGCAGCGTCCGCACCACAAAGTGCGAACGACTCGGACGTTATTTTGAACATGTTCCAGTGGACGTGGAACTCCGTAGCAGACCAGTGCCCGAGCCTCGGCGACGCAGGATTCGGATACGTTCAGGTCTCGCCCCCACAAGAGCACGTGCTCGGCGAACAGTGGTGGACCAGCTACCAGCCTGTCAGCTACAAGCTTGAGTCGAAGTTGGGCACCGCTACAGAGTTCAAGAACATGGTGGACACCTGTGCTGGATCTGGCGTAGGCATCATCGTGGACGCGGTCATCAACCACATGTCCGGCTCCAAGGGCGGCAAGGGCTTTGCTGGCACCGACTACACCGAGGAAAACTACCCCGGCCCAGGCAGCGTGTACGGTCCTTCGGACTTCCACGACTGCAAGGCTGACATCTCTGACTACAAGGACAAAGACGAGGTTCAGTCTTGCCGCCTCGTTGGACTGCAGGACCTTGACACCGGCTCGCCAAGCGTACAGGCAAAGATTGCAGGGTACCTCGATCAGTTGGCTGACCTCGGCGTTGCAGGCTTCCGAATTGATGCGGCCAAGCACATGGACGCAACTGAACTGCAGCAGATCAAGAACACCACCACCAAGGCTAAGGACCTGTACTGGGTTCAGGAAGTCATCGGCTCGTCAGGTGAACCAATTAAAACCACCGACTACACCGGCATTGGTGACGTACATGAGTTCAACTATGGGCGCGCGGTAAAGAGCAGCTTTGCTGGTGCGCTCTCGCAGTTGCAGTTCTTGGCTACCGACCCGGGTATGCTGCCCTCCGCCAACGCGGGCGTGTTTGTGACCAACCACGACACCGAGCGTAACGGTGAAACTATGAACTACAAGTGGCTCGGCCAGTACTACATGGCAAACATGTTCATGCTGTCCTACCCATATGGTTCGCCATCGGTGTACACGGGGTACAACTTCTCCAACAATGACGCCGGAGCGCCTCAGGACGCTGCTGGAAACGTGTTGGACGCAGTGTGCTCCAAGGACGCATTCACGTGTGACTTCAAGAACCCAGAGATCAAGAACATGGTGGGCTTCCACAACCTTGTGACTGGCACTGACATCAACAACTGGCAGAACGTTACTAACAACGTGATTGGCTATGGCCGCGGCAACCTAGGTTTTGTGGCGTTGAATAAGACCGACGCTGCAGTAACCCACACCTTCCAAACCGCACTGCCTGCAGGAACCTACTGCAACATCGTTGCTGAAGATGACCTGACCAACTGCGATGAAGCCATCACTGTGGCCGCAGACGGTAAAGCAGAAATCACGATTGAGGCATGGTCTGGCGTTGCGATTGACGTGGACCACGCATCGACCACGGGCGCGGCACCGGAGTTTTCTGGGCCGCTGACTACCGTGTACTTCCCAGAAAGTGAGTACGGTGCGGATGCTTACTTCCACCACGGCGCGGCAGACGACTGGACGGCTGTGCCCGGCTTGAAACTGACGCCTTCAGTCTGTGAAGGCTGGTTGGAAGCGGATGTTCCAACTACTCACGCATTCGCGGGTCTCTTTAACGATGGCAAGGACAGTTGGTATAAGACACCAGATGGACAGGACTTTGTGTTCACTGGCCCTATCGCAACGATTGTGGATCACCAGATCCTAGGGGTTGCACCGTGCGATCCAGACACTTTCCAGAAGACCACCATCTACTACAAGACCAACAGCAGCTGGGAAGCCTACAACATTCACTACCAGGTGGGATCTGGCGATTGGACCGCAGTGCCCGGCGTGCAGATGTCGCCCGCCTGTGAGGGCTGGGTCCGCAAGACCGTTAGCTCCAAGGGGTCCTCAGTTACCGCAACCTTTAATGACCGCGGTATGACGTGGGATTCCAAGGATGGCGCAAACTACGCACTCTACGGTGAGGTTGTTGCAGTTGCCGATGGCGTAGTTACGGAGGGTAACCCCTGTGCAGGTCAGACTGAACTGCCAGAAGACCCCACCCTGGGTCCGGCACTGCCACACGCCGACTACGACTCGGTGACCGTGTACTACTCGCCAAACCCGGAGTGGACTTCCACCAACATTCACTACGGTGTTGCAGGCAAGTGGACCATCGCGCCAGGCATCCCTATGGTTCCGGCCTGTGAGGGCTGGCTCACGTACACCATCGATGGTGCTGACGGAGTGCAGGTTGTGTTCAACAACATCACACCGGACAGCGACGGAGTGTGGGACAACAACAACAATGCGAACTACGCACTGTTCAGCGAGGTAGCGGCTATCAAGGACGGCCAAATCTCCAAAGTTGACCCATGCGCCGTCAAGGAAATTGAGGACAACGACGGTGACACCGACAACGGTGACACCGACAACGGTGGTGTGGACAACGGTGGCTCCGAACCTGCCACCCCGGCCACACCAGGTGACAACGCCGAAGCACCGAGCGCAAGCACCGGTGATTCCACCGAGGACGGCGAGGCACTCGCCCAAACTGGTAGCACCATTTCCAGCTCCGTCCTCTTCGCGTTTGCCTTCCTCCTTGCAGGTGGAGTGGCAACGGTAACTGTTAGCACAATCAGAATGAGGAACTCTCAACGATGAGAAAACTGCGCAGGGGGCTAGCCGCAGTGCTCACAGGAGCGCTAGTGGTGACAAGTGGCTTGGCAGTTTCGCTGGGCGCGGCGCAGGTGGCTTCGGCCACCGCGCCCGCCGTGGCGAACGGCGGCAATGTCACACTCAATCTTTTCCAATGGAACTGGAACTCGGTAGCAGCCGAGTGCACCAACCAGATTGGACCGGCGGGATACGCATACGTGCAGGTCTCGCCGCCGCAAGAACACATTCAGGGTTCACAGTGGTGGACCAGTTACCAGCCGGTGAGTTACAAGATCGAATCAAAGCTTGGCACACGTGCCGAGTTTAAGAACATGGTGGATACTTGCCGCTCGGCAGGAGTCGGCATCATCGCAGACTCCGTGATCAACCACATGGCTGGAGTTGCCGGTGGTACGGGTGTTGCCGGAACCAACTTCTCAGTAGAAAACTACCCCGGTCCAGAGGGGGGATACGGACCCCAGGACTTCAACTCGTGCAAGGCAGACATCTCTAACTACTCTGACCGTTGGAACGTGCAAAACTGCCGACTCTCTGGGCTGCAAGATCTAGCCACCGGCAACGAATATGTGCGCTCGGAAATTGCGGCCTATCTTGATGACCTTGCGGATCTGGGTGTGGCCGGCTATCGCATCGACGCGGCCAAGCACATGCCAGCCACTGACCTGCAGGCCATCAAGAACAAGACCACCAAGGCCAAGAACCTGTACTGGGTTCAAGAGGTAATCGGTTCCCCCGGTGAACCTATCCAACCTTCCGAATACACAGGCATTGGTGACGTACACGAGTTCAACTACGCGCGCGGCCTGAAGAGTAAGTTCGACGGAAACATAGCGGACCTGCAGAACCTCAACTCGGGCTGGGGACTGCTGAACTCCGCCAACGCAGGGGTGTTCGTGGACAACCACGACACCGAACGCAACGGCGAGACCATGAACTACAAATGGGAAGCCAAGTACCTGTTAGGCAACATTTTCATGCTTTCCTACCCTTATGGTTCGCCCGCAGTGTACTCAGGCTACAAGTTCACCAACAACGATGATGGTGCCCCGCAGGGCGCCAACGGCAAGATCAACAACGTTGACTGCGCCAATGGTTTGTGGACGTGCGAACACCGCAAGCCAGAGATCAAGAACATGGTCAAGTTCAACAACGTGGTTGCAGGGACTACGTTGAACAACTGGCAATCGCCAAACTACAACGTGATTGGTTACGGCCGCGGCGATAAGGGATTCGTGGTTCTCAACAACACGGGCAACCAGATCACGCACGACTTTGCCACGCCTCTAGCGCCAGGCACTTACTGCGACGTGGTAGCAGGGGACTCCTGCACCAAGACGTGGACCGTGGGAGCAAACGGGCACGTTACTGTGACGGTTCCGGCCTACGGTGGGCTTGCGCTGCACGTTGGTGCTAAGCCAGGCTCCGACGGGGGAACCCCTGGCGGCGACAACAACCCCGGCGACAACCCTGGTGACACCGACAACCCGGGTGACACCGACAACCCGGGCACGGATCCAAACTCGCAGGTGGTGTATTACTCCACCAATAAGAACTGGCAGTCGTATTACGTTCACTACAAGGTGGGTAACGGTTCGTGGACCAATGCTCCTGGTGAGCAGATGGCTGCGGCCTGTGCAGGC
>Ga0182744_1004318_pt1 | contig 10715 bp, 7 predicted proteins | sample eDN3rd30CKraftMG_FD_128525 | JGI IMG/M metagenome (GOLD analysis project Ga0182744, IMG submission 128525) | Enriched Miracle-Growth compost microbial communities from Emeryville, California, USA - eDNA 3rd pass 30_C Kraft MG (version 2) (version 2) ... | reverse complement strand
GGTTTGCGGGATTTCGCGCGCGTTGTTCTCGGTGACCAGCGCGGCGTCCACGCGCAACGACCACTCATCGAGCCCGCGCTCGACCACCGGCCCCGCCAGCAGGTATGGGTGGGCGGCCGCGCCAAAGGGTGCGCTCCCCTGACCTAGACCATCCCCGGCCTCGCTCAAGTTAGTGGCCACGACCTCTTGGCTCAGCCCGTCGTCGTCCAGCTCAAACCTGCTGGTCACGCGCATCCGCCACGGATAGCCGGGTTGCGGCGCGATCACATACGTCAGCTCCACGTGACTTTCGCTGCGGGACACCAGCTCGAAGTCCTGCCACATCACCAGCCCGTGCGTGGTGTTGTTGAACAGCAGCTCATTGATAGGAAGTTGGTGCTCGCGCCCGCCAAACTCGTACTTTCCAGCATCGATCCGGTTAGGCCACGGCGCAAGCAGGGCGCCGCGCGCGTCAGGCCGCATCGCGGCTGGGTCAAACGGCAACACGAGGTCCCGCCCACGGTAGGTCAGCGAGCACAGCGTCGCACCCATGCCCAACACCAGCGCCTCGTAGTCCCCCGCGCGCAACACGTAACGCTCAGCATTTGCATCAACCGCGTTCGCGCCAACAGAGTTTGCACCTGCAGCAACCGAACCAGCACTAACCGACATAGCCAACCTTCTTCCGTCATCCAACTGCGTCATCATATAAGCCTCACCGAGATACAAGGAAAGTGCTGGGTTTCCCCGGAAAAACCGAGGAAACCCAGCACTTTCTAGGAGTGTTGATGTGAGGGTCAGCCCTTGGCGCTCAGCACGATCCGCGGAATCCGCACCACGTCAATCGACTGCACCGAAATCCCGTCCGCAATATCGCGCACGGCCGGGTCAACCCACACGCCCAGCTCGCGCTTCCACGGCATCAGCTGCAGCGTGACACCATCGGCGGCCACCTGCTCGGCGTACGGCGTCAGGTCCACGTCCCATTCGCGCCCGTACCAGAAGTGGTCCGACACCACGTCGTCGCCAATGACCGCCCGACCCACGTCGCCCTGCCACGTGATCCGCAGCAGCGCGCGATCCACGCCGCTCAGCAGCTCGCCCGGCACACCCACGCGCACGTGCGCGGCCTGGGTGAAGTCGGTGGGCGCGGTCAGCCGGTTCATCGGCCCGCCGTACACCGGCTGCGGATCTACGTCCGCTTCCACGCTCAAATTTTCGACGATACGGCTAGCCCCAGCCCCGGGTGCAGTCAGGGTGATGACACTCCACAGGCCGTCGGCCTGTGCGGTGACCGTGCCCTCGCTCGGGGTCAGCTCAGCCGCAGGCAGGATCGCAACGGTTGTGGTTTCGGCCTCCGGGTGGATCACCAGTTCGCCGCCACCTTCACCAGCAGCTGTCACGTACACAGGTGCAGACGTGACGACGAGACGCTCGCGTCCCGCAAAGGTGAGGCGGGAGACGGAAGTTGCGGAAGTATCGTCGAGAATCAAAATCCGCACGCCATCCACCTGGACCAGCGTGTTCAACCCGGCCGGCTGGGTCAGGGCGGCCACGGTGTGGCCGTCCACGATCTCGGCGCGGCCAGCGCCGGTGACCTCGTGGGTGCCCTCAAAAACGAGCTCCACCGGGATGCCGGCGGTCTCGGCGAGGACAAAAATCTCGCCGGACTCGTCAGTAATGCGGGTGAGCACCTCGGCGGTTGCGGAGCGCAGCGTGAGGTCACTCGTGACCGGGTAACGCAGCGGCCAAGCCACCGAAACGTTCTGCGGAAGATCCACTGGATGAGTCGGGAGCATGACGGTGGTGTCGTCAAACTCGACCTGGACCTGCACGCCAGGCTGCGCGTCAATCGCGCGCTTGGCGGGCTGGTACGTGGTGAAGAACGCGTAACCGCGGTGGCCGTCAGTGCGCACAGCCCAACGCAACTCGCTCGGATCCTCCGAGCCGCCGCCGATCACCGTGCGCATCGCAGCGAGCGCGCTGCCATCCTGCTCAAACCACAGGTGCTGTCGGCGCAGCATGTTGTAGTGCGGGCGCACCTGGGTGTGCTCGCTGAGCGGCGCATAGAAGTCGTAGGAGCGGGTGGGCACGTCGTTGGGGTAGCCGGTAGCGTGCGATTCCTGCTCGGTGCCGTTGGGGCCGCGGCGGACCGTGCCGCCGGAGTACATGTAGTAACCCTGCCAGATCGAGCCGGAACCGACCTTGGCCAGCGCGAGTTTGGCCACATCATCGGAAGTAACCAGCGGGCGTCGGTGGTAGGCAACGTGCATGCCGCCGCCAAGTTCACAGGTGGCAAACGGGATGACGGAATCGTCCTTGAGGGGAACCTGGTCAGGGTCGAGCACGATGCCGTCGAGGGCTTCGCGCAGGTCTTTACCCACGGTCAGGTCGTCACGGACCTCGGAGTACAGGAAGTGGAACGGAGCAAACGCCGGCCACTCCACGGTTGAGTCTTCCCAGAAGCCCTCGGAGTAGGCGGAGTACAGCGGGAAGAGGGTGTCGGGCACCTCGGCGCCGCCCCAACCGGTGGCCGTCCACATGGGGACGCTCAGGCCCAGGTCCTCCGCGATGTCGCGCAGGGTGGCCAGGTGCTGGGAGTCGTTGTAGAGTTCGTTGTCCATCTGGACGCCCACAATCGGGCCGCCCTCAGCGTGGGTGAGGCCCTCAAGTTGCTTGATGATCTGGCCGTACAGGCCACGCACGAGTTCAAGGTATTGAGGGTCATTGGTGCGTAGCGGGATGTTCAGGTCAAGCAGCCAGTCGGGGAAGCCACCGTTGCGGGCCTCGCCGTGCGTCCACGGGCCCATGCGCACGATGACGTCCAGGCCGTATTTGGCGCAGATCTGGATGAACGCGCGCAGATCGCGGTTTTCATCCCAGCGGTACTCGCCCTGGACTGGTTCGTGTACCTGCCAGATGACATAGGTAGCAATCGAGTTCAGCCCGCCAGCCGCAGCCTTACCGATGGTCTCTTCCCAGCGTTCACGCGGCAGTCGAGAATAGTGGATCTCACCCGTAATGGGGAACCATGGCTTACCGTTACGCTCCAACCACTTGCTCGTGACCTCGATGCGATCCGGTGCGCCTTCCGGTTCACCTAACTTGAGGTGGCCGCGCAGTGGGCTCTCAGGCGCGAGGGCGCGGACCGTGCGGTTGGTTGGGGTTTCAGGCGTGCCCGTGGCGGGGCCGTCTGGGACTGCGCCGCCAGCGGCGCGAACATCGTTGTTCATGGTGCTCCTACAAGTAAAAGGGGTGCCAGCAACACGCTAGTGTACTGACTACGCTAGGCGGCCTTGACCCCGCACAGTGATAGGTGATTCCATGCTTGACATGGACAAAACTCCAATCGTTCCCCCGGGAGCCCTGCGCGACGGATTCAAAGGGCAACGAATGTTCGTGCTGCCCCGCCCCGTGGTGCGTGCGGCAATCGATCGGCCCGTGACCAACCGGTTGCTCGTGACCGACGCGGGATTCTTCCCACACGCCGCAAAGCACGGAAGGACGCGCCCCAACGGTGCTCCCCAACACGTGTTCATGGTGTGCACCGACGGCTCGGGAACAGTCTCACTGGACGGCACACGGCACCAGGTGGAGCAGGGCGATGCCGTCCTGATCCGTGCGGGTGAACCCCACGAGTACCTCGCCTCCGAGCACGATCCATGGACGCTATGGTGGATGCACGTTTCCGGAGCCGACGCGGGTGAACTCTTCTCCGCTGCGCTCTCCGCGGCAGGCGGACCAATCACACACTTACGTGATCCGAGCCGGGTAGCCAGCCTCATCTCCCAGGTCATCGACGCCCTGGACTCCACCACGTCCGCCGGGCTCACTCTGGCCTCAGGTGCGGCGTGGAACGCGCTCGCACAGGTGGCGGCCACTGGCCGGCGCGCCCGCGGTCAAGCTCAGGACCCGGTGGAACTCGCCGTGGAGCACCTGCGCGCCACCACGCCGCAGCGCACCTCGGTGGAGGAACTGGCCGGTATGGTGGGGCTCAGCCCCTCGCAGTTCAGCGCACTATTTAGGCAAAAGGTGGGTGTCCCGCCGGTGCGCTACCAGAGCGATCTGCGCATGGCCCGCGCCCGCGAAATGCTCGACTCCACCGACATGACCGTCGCCGCAATCTCCGCCGCCTGCGGGTACGACGACCCGCTCTACTTCTCCCGCAGGTTCACCAAAACCCACGGCATCTCCCCCAGCTCGTACCGCCAGCGCACCGTCTAGCACCCGCCTTCACACCAAGGTGAGGCGAGGCTGGGACCCAGCCATATCGTCGGGAAGCAAAATGTGGTCCATACCTTGTTGCGTTGACGCACATACCCAACTAGTGTGGAGGCATAAACACCAGTCCCGCTGTCTCTTACTGACTCTCGAGTCGCCAAGATGACATGGACTGGTTTTCTTTTGCAATGATAGTCACGTGAAGCCTCACCTATCCTATGATGCGCAGTTAGCAAAGATGCTGAGCCGTGGCCTGACCACGACTAATCGCCCCGCCGCATTGGCTGCACTCAAACGAATTGGCTACTACCCGCTTTCGGCATACACCTACCCCTTTCGGGAGCCAGCAAGAGCGGAAGACTTGGCTGCCGGGCGCACTCGATCCGAGTATTTCAAAGCTGGGTCGCGTCTGGAAGATGCCCTGCACCTCTACGAGTTTGATCGCAAGCTCCGGACAGTACTTTTTCAGGCACTTCAAGACATTGAGGTCACGCTCGCCACCAGAATCGGATATACGCTCGGCAAGCGTGCAGGTGACGCGCACCTAAATATAGAACACCTTGACCGTGCGGCGTGCGAACGCAAAACTCGCGACCGACTAACCGCTCACCAAGCTTGGCAGCAACGGTTTGAGAAGCTTCGAAAAGATGCCCGCGAAGAAGAGTACGTCAAACATCACCTCCTGCATTACAAAGGTGAGATTCCCATCTGGGTTGCAACGGGCTTCATGGACTTCGGCTGCCTCGTCCGGCTCTATTCCCTGATGAACACACGAGATCGGAAGAAAATCGCCAGCGAGTTTGGGCTAGCAGGAAACGGCTCGCAGGACCTCTACCAGTGGCTCCGTGCTCTCAATATTCTTCGCAACAATTGCGCCCACAATAATCGCATCTGGAATCGCGCAACAGTCAACCCGCCCCGGAAGTTCTCACTGCACGTCGCCCCTCCAGTTCTTCACCACCTCAATGACCTAGACAATGACCGACGGCAAAAGATTTATACCCTCATCGCACTCACCGCGTTCCTGCATCGCACAGTCGACCCGACCTGCCACTGGTCTCAATCCACGCTGCCCACGCTGGCCAAGAAGTTCGGTTCCGTCGCCGGCATGACACTCGAAAACACCATGGGATTCCCCACCAACTGGCGCGATCTAGACCTGTGGAGCCGGGAAAGCTAAAAAGGCCACCCCTCCCCCGCCGAGATGAAAGAAAAGTGCTGTGTTTCCCCGTAAAAAACGGGAAACACAGCACAAAAAGTTGAAGTCAATCTCGCGCAGACGAACTTACAGGCCAACTTCCCGACGAGGCGGTTGGGTACCAGCACACCTACAAAACCGCTCGGCCCGCTTGCGCGAAACCGGGCCGAGCGGAATCCTGCTACTCCTTGACCGCGCCGGCCGCCAGACCGGACTGCCAATACTTCTGCAGCAGAATAAACACGATGATCAGCGGCACAATCGTGATGAGCGAACCGGTCAAAACCAGGTTTTGCACCGACTCACCACCGGCGACACCACCCTGCTTATTCCACTGATTCAAACCAATCGTCAGCGGGTACCACGACTGATCCTTGAGCATGATGAGCGGCAGGAAGTAGTTGTTCCACGTGGCCACCACAGCGAACAACGCCGTGGTCACAATACCCGAGGGCAAAAGCGGCAACGCCACTTGGAAGAAGGTCCGACCATCACCGGCGCCGTCCATGCGGGCGGCTTCCATGAGCTCGTCGGGAACGGCCTGACCAGCAAAAATCCACATCAGATACAGACCAAACGGCTGGATCAGTGACGGAATGATGACCGCCCACGGGGTGTTGGTCAGGCCCATCTTGGCAAACAGCAGGAACTGCGGAACCGCCAGCGCAATACCCGGCACAGAAACCGCACCAATCACGATCAGGAAGATCGCGCGTTTGCCGGGGAATCGGAATTTAGCCAGTGCATAACCACCAGCAACCGAAAGCAAAACCGCACCACCGGCACCAACAACCACAAAGATGACGGTGTTCAGCAGCCAGCGGCCAAAGATGCCGTCCTGGTAGGAGAAAACCTCGGAAATATTGTCAAAGAGCGCAAAGCTCTTACCAAAGTTCAAGCCAAAAGTAGACGTGAAATCCTGCTGTGACTTGGTGGAGTTAATAACCAACCAGGCCAGTGGGAACAGGCAGTACACAATGAAGAACCCAGCCAACACGGTAAGCGTGATGGACTTTTTAGGGTTATTTGGGCCGTAGAGAATGCCTCGGCGGCTACGAGAAACAGTTGCGCGCTGCGAACGAGAGCGCGGAACGGGAGCTGGCTTAAGCGAAACAGTCATGACTCATTCCTCATTTCATCTGTCCGCGCAGCGAACGCCACTGCACCAGGTAGGCAACGGCCATAGTCAACAGGGCCATCACAATGGCCAATGCCGCCGCGTAGTTGGCCTGCCCGCCCAAGAACGACAGGTTGTACGCGTACATGTTTGGCGTGAAGTAAGTGGTGATCGTGTTACCGGGAACCATCGCCTGCAGGATCTGCGGCTCGTTGAACAGCTGGAACGAACCGATGATGGAGAAGATGATCGTGATTACTAGGGAGCCCTTGAGTTCGGGGAGTTTGATCGCCCGGATCACGCGGAACTCGTTGGCGCCGTCGATTGCGGCGGCTTCATATAGGGAGCGCGGGATCGTGGTCAGCGCGGCAAAGAAGATGATCGTGTTGTAGCCGGTGAACTCCCACGTGACGATGTTTGTCAACGACAGCAGAATCACGTTGTGGTCCAGCAAGTCGAGGTTCCAGCCAAACAGGTCATTAATGTTTCCCACCAGGCCATACTTGGAGCCGTAAATGAAGCCCCACATAAGTGTGGCCACCACTGCAGGAATCGTGTACGGCAAGAACACTGCAACTCGGAAGAATCGCATTCCGTGCAGGCGCAGAGAATCAAGCGCCAACGCAAAGGCTGCAGCAAGAATCAGCATGATCGGAACTTGGATCACCGTGAACTGCACAACGCGACCCACACCGGACCAGAACTGAGCGTCCTTCATGAGCCGGGCGTAATTGTCCCAACCCACAAAGACTTCTCCGCCTACAAGCCGGGACTGAAAGAAGCTGGTGTAAATGGCGTAGACGAGCGGGACGATAAAAACGAACAAGAACACTAGAGCAAAGGGCCCCATGAACTTCCAGCCGCGCCAGTCGCGCGCTGTTTTGTGTGCCTTGCGCGAGGACCGCGAGGACCGCGAGACAGCCGCGGTCCCTGCCGGTCCCGCGGTTCCCGCAGGTCCTGGCGCACCCGCGGAAAGGGGCGTTGCGTTAGTGGTCATTTCAGGAAGACTTTTCTGTGGGTTTGCCAATGAGTAATCAACAACCAACAAAGTGGTGGCCAGATTAATTGAGCTTCTGGCCGCCACTTTGGGCAGTCACATGCCGTGGGCAGTCACATATTGTGAATGATCACGTCACTTCACGTCACTTCACGTCACTTGTTTACGGAGAATCCTTGGAGGTTCCCGTATTCAACGAGGTTGTCTTGGTATTCCTTCAGAGCGTCCGCGTAGGACTTTTCTCCGGTGAATGCCTTACCCATGATGTCGCCGTAGGTGGGCTGTGCGTATGCGTTGTACGGCAGGAAGGAGAACTGCGAGGCTGGCAGTGCTGCTGCGGCTGCAAGCACCTCGTTCACCTTCTGGCCGCCAAAGTATTCGTTCTCAGGAGCCGTGAATTCGGGGGACTGGAGGATGTTCAGGTTGGTTGGGAACACACCGTTGTCAACACCGATTTGTGCGCCTTCGCCGTGGGTCATGTACTCCACGAACTTCCAGGCTGCGTCCTTCTTTTCGGAGGACTTCACAATGGAGAAGGAGTCTCCACCGTCTTCAGCGGAGGCGGTGCCGCCTTCGGTCCACTGTGGCAGTTGTGCTACACGCCAGTCGCCTGCTGCGTCTGGTGCGTTCGATTCGAGGTTGATTGGCATCCATGCGCCGATCACAAGCGAGGCAATGGTGCCATCGTTCAGGCCACGGAACCAGTCATCCGACCACTGCTTGGTTTTGGTGTCGAGCAGCTTTTCGTCGATCATCTTCTGCTTGAGGTCAAAGAACTTCTGCGCGTTCGCGTCTGAGCCGTCGAGGGAGATGGTGATGTTGGTGCCATCTACCTTGTATGGCTGGGCTTCGGCCTGCCACAGCATGGCGTTGAACTCTGAGTAGGAGTCCTTGTCACCGGTGTCGTTGGTCATGAAGTGACCGCCACCGAGGGCGGCAACCTTCTTGGCGTCTTCGTAGTATTCGTCCCAAGTCTTAGGGGCTTCTGCGATGCCTGCCTGGTCAAATACGGCCTTGTTGTAGAAGAAGACCATGGTTGCGCCACCGTTTGGCATGGCGTATGGCTTGCCGTCGTATTCGATCTTGTTCCAGGCGCCTGCCACGTACTGGTCCTTCAGCTTGTCTGCGCCAAAGGTGCTCAGGTCTTCGAGTGCACCACTGAGTGCGAACTGGGGTACGTTCACTGCTTCGAGCATTGTGACGTCTGGTGCACCGGAGCCGGCCTGGACTGCGTTGGACAGCGCGAGTGCGGTGTCCGAGGCGGTTCCCGTGTTGTTGTAGTCGATCTTGATGTTTGGGTTCGCCGCTTCAAAGCCTGCGATTTGCTTTTCGGTTGGTGCTCCCCAGCCCCATACCGTGAGGGTGGTCTGTTCACCGCTCGTGTCTCCACTGGAGGTGGAGTTGCCGTTGTTTGCGTCGGCGTTGTTGTCGCTGGAGTCGCTGCCGCATGCGGTGAGCGTTGTCAGCGAGAGACCGAGCACTACTGATGCCGAAAGCACCTTCAATTTCTTCATGGCTATTCCTTAGTCGGTTGACCCCAAAAGATCTCGCGGCATCAGCACAACTCTGTACGCACTTACCGTGCGGCACTCCGCTGTGCCAACCCTGCTGGATATAACTGAGACTAAGAGAACAGTTGAGCCTATTGATATAGCCGTTCTGCGCGCACATATGGACAAAACAACGATTCCCTGAGTTTTGGCTGGGTGTTGTTTTGCTGTGCCGTTCCGGCTGTCCCTCTTGATTTTCGACGATTCTGCCGCGCCTTTGTGGCCATCTGCGGTGGCGCTGGGGTCACCGAGTAAGTGCTGGCCCCTTGCGTGAGGGGGGCTGGGAGTCAGCCAAATCGTCGGGAAGAAGCACGGCGTAAGCCGTGCTCAGCGGCGCGTCAACGCGCCCCACGAGCCCCACCCCTCCCCGCCGAGATGAAAGAAAAGTGCTGTACCTCCCCGGAATTTCCGGGGAAACACAGCACAAAACGTTGAAGTCACTTGCGCACGAGCCACAACAAACGAGGGCGAGGCAGGGTTCACCCCAGTCGGGGCTCAATCACAGCGTTTTGTTCGTCGCCGGGGAAGTACCGGATCGAGACTACCGAACCCACCTGATAATGCGTCAGCTCGCTTGCGGGAACGGCATGATGCACGAGCGTGTCAAACATCGAACCGTCGGGGCGCGTGACCCGCAATCCCACCAGCAAAACCGCGTTAAGAGCGCGCACCTCGCCCGTGGGCTGCATCGACATCACCACCGCTTGCGCGCGCGTACCACTCTGTGCCACCCGTATATCCGCGGGCGAAAGCGAGCCATCTGCCAACCGCGCCTCGGTGAGCATGTCCGCCACCACCGCGTCGTCTACATTCTCAGCGACCCGCACATACGTGCGCCTCGGCTTAATCACGTACCGCACTGGCATCACAGCGCCCGGCACAAAACGGGACTCGTCGGCATACGACAACACCTTGCGCAGGTCACCCTCTAGCTGCGTGCCGTCTTGCGCGCGAATCGTGAACACCACCCGCATTTGGGGGCGATTATTGATGGTGACATTGGTGTCTTGGATGTCCACGACGGTACCCACACCCAGCGGAGCTGCAGCATACTCCTTGGCGCTCGGACCGCTGGTAAACACCCACGTCACAGGGACGATGGAACACGACGCGATAGGGATCGCCATCCATCCGTTCAGCCACGGCAGCGGCGCGTGCGAGGTCAGAGAGTAGTAGATCCACCACAGTGTGCCGATGATCGCGAGGGCGGTAACAACAAAACGCAGTGCACGTCGCATGGCACCTACCCTACCGTTCTAGCGCAATGGCGCGATTCCTGCCGGGGTTCTGCACCGCACGCGTGACCCCATACCGGCTCAGGAGGCACACCTCACGCCGTTCAGCGTAAATTCTCGTGGTGGTGTGTTCTTCCCGGTGTGTGAGCCGTTGAACCCGATCTCAACGCTCTGACCCGCTGGAATGTCGCCATTCCAGGCTTCTGCCCGCAGCGTGACGTGCTCGCCCCGGCTCGCCACCTTACTCGACCACACCTCGGTCACCTTTTGCCCGGTTGGGAAATCGAACGCGAGTTCCCAGCCCGCGATCGGCTGGGTACCGCGGTTGGTGATCTTCACGGTGGCCGTGAACCCCACGTCCCAGTCGTTGGTGCTGTACTTCACTCGGCAGGCCGCCGCCGCGCTGCTCCCTGTACTG
>Ga0182744_1004314_pt1 | contig 10727 bp, 6 predicted proteins | sample eDN3rd30CKraftMG_FD_128525 | JGI IMG/M metagenome (GOLD analysis project Ga0182744, IMG submission 128525) | Enriched Miracle-Growth compost microbial communities from Emeryville, California, USA - eDNA 3rd pass 30_C Kraft MG (version 2) (version 2) ... | reverse complement strand
CAGTACGCGCCCTTCGCCTACTCGCCCGTGACCGACACCCACGTCAGCTACTCGTACGACGACGCGACGGCCAAGGTGACGGCGACCTACCACGTGGTCGCCACCCCCTGGGAGGGCACCGGATCGACCCAGACCGGGGCCGTCGTCGCGCTGTACCCGCACCAGGCCGCGGTGCTCTCGGGCGCCACCCCCTCCGGGCTCACGTACACCTCGCCGCGAGGCGCCATGCCCGTGCTCGTCGGCGGTCAGGGGTTCACGACCGTCGACACCTTCCACGGCGTGCTGCCCGAGCTGCCCGGCGTGGCCACCGCCTCGGGCGCAGACCGCACCACGCTCGAGGGGTACCTCGACGCCGTCGCGAGCGACCCGCTCGACAAGCGCGGCGACGACACCTACTGGACCGGCAAGGGCCTCGGGCGGGCCTCGCGCATCGTCGAGATCGCCGACCAGCTCGGGCGTACGACGCAGCGCGACTCAGCGCTCGCCGCGATCCGCACGGAGCTGACCGACTGGTTCACGGCGAGCGAGGGCAAGACGAGCCAGGTGTTCGCCTACGACTCCGCGTGGCAGACCCTGATCGGGTACCCGGCCTCCTACGGCTCCGACTCCGAGCTCAACGACCACCACTTCCACTACGGCTACTTCGTCGCGGCCGCGGCGACGCTGGCGCGGTTCGACCCGGCGTGGGCGCAGCGGTACGGCCCCATGGTCGACACCCTGATCCGGGACGCGAACAACTACGACCGCACCGACCCCCGGTTCCCGTACCTGCGCGACTTCGACGTCTACGCGGGGCACGACTGGGCCTCGGGCGACGCGCCCTTCGGTGCCGGGAACAACCAGGAGTCCTCCTCCGAGGGCATGAACTTCGACGGTGCCGTCATCGAGTGGGGCGAGGCGACGGGGAACCGCGAGGTCCGCGACGCCGGCATCTTCATGTACACGACGCAGGCCGAGGCGATCAACAGGTACTGGTTCGACAGCGACGGCACCACCTTCCCGGCCGGGTACGACTTCCAGTCCGTGGGCATGGTGTGGGGCAACGGCGGCGCGTACGCCACCTGGTTCTCGGGGGAGCCCGAGATGATCTCCGGGATCAACACGCTGCCGATCACCGGGTCGCACCTCTACCTGGGTGCCGACCCCGCCACGGTGACGCGCGTCTACGGCTTCATGGAGCAGCGCAACGGGGGTGCGCCCACGGTGTGGCAGGACGTGCTGTGGGAGTACCTCGCGCTCGGAGACCCGGCCGCGGCGCTCACGAGGTTCAAGGCCAACAACGGCTTCACCTCCGAGGAGGGCGAGTCCAAGGCGCACACCTTCCACTGGATCGACAACCTCGCCACGCTCGGCACCCCGGACATCTCGGTGACCGCGAGCTCACCGCTGGCCGCGGTGTTCACCAAGGACGGGCATCGCACCTACGTGGCGTCGAACGCCTCGAACACCGACCGGACCGTGCGGTTCTCCGACGGCACCACGCTCGCGGTCCCCGCGGGCAGGACGGCGACGAGCGGGGCCCGCACCTGGGTGGGCGGCGGCGCGGTCGGCGGAGACCCGATCGGGGTCGTCGACCCTGTCGATCCCGGCGACCCCACGGGTCCGACCGACCCGTGCGTGGCGGCGGGCGACGTGGCGGCGGGCGACGGCAAGACCAGCACCGGGGCGACCGGCTCGGGCGGGCTCTCGCCCGCGGCGACGAGCCCGCTGGGCGCGCTCTCGCTGACGACGGAGGGCACGCTCGCCGCCGCCGCCGGAACGGCCGGGACGGTCACCCTCGCCGCGGCCTCCGGCGGGCCCGGCGCACCGACCGTGCTCCGGGCGACCGGCGTCACCGCGACGAACGTCGTGGGCGCGACCGCGTTCAGCCTCAAGGTCGACAACGGCGCCACCCAGGGCGCGGCGGTCCAGGCGCGGGTGACCTACGACTGGACGGGCGACGGCACCGTCGACCGGACGGAGGACTACCCGTACTTCGCGCTCAACGACCTCGCCGGGGACGAGACCTACGCGTCGTCGTCTCCCTCCGCGGTCACGGGCGAGTGGGGGGACCTCGCCGGCGGCACGATCGGCCTCGAGGTGTGGACCGTGTTCGGCGGCGGCACGCCCACGGTCACGACGGGCGGCGCCTCGACGCTCACGGTCCCCTACGTCACCGGTACCCCGGACCCGCCGGACCCGACCGGGCCGACCGACCCCACGGACCCGGGCGACGGCGACGACCCGCCGGTGTGCCCCGTCGCGACGGTCGCGGCGTCGCTGCGGGCGACGGCCGCCCCGACGACCTACGACAAGGCGGGGCGCGTGTCGGTCACCGTGACCGCTCCCGGCCGTCGGGTGGCTGGCGTGGTCACCGTCCGCGAGGGCTCCACGGTGCGCGCCCGGGCGACGATCGACGGCCGGGCCGGCACGGCGAGCGTCGCGGCCGCGCTCCCCCGGACCCTGTCCGTGGGTACCCACCGGCTGACCGTGGCCTTCGCGCCGGCGAGCGGGACGAACGTCTCCGCTCCTCGCACCGCCTCGGTGTCGCTCAAGGTCATCCGGACGAAGACCCGGTGGGGCAAGGTCCGCGCGACCAAGAAGCTGCGGGTGGGCAAGAAGGGCACAGTGCGGGTCGTCCTCAAGCCGCTGGGCAGCGCCATCCCGAGGGGCACCGTCAAGGTCTCGGTGGGCAAGAAGACGGTCGGCAAGGCCAAGGTCCGCCACGTCGGCAAGCGGTGGGTCGCCGTCGTGCGCACGAAGAAGCTCACTCGCGTGGGCAAGGTCTCGGTCAGGCTGACCGGCAACAAGTTCTTCACCTCGTCGAAGAAGACGACGGCGGTGAAGGTGAAGCGCACTCGACGGTGAGTGTGACTAGGTCGGCCCTCTCCCTCCCTCGCGGCCGACCGACTCGAGCAGGGTCCTCTCTCCCTCTGCTCGCAGGACAGCGTGGGGCCGGTGCCCGGCACCGGCCCCACGCTCTTGCAGGTCCGGGGCACCTCTCTGCGGTGCCCGACCGTCCTCAGACGTGCGTGAGCGTGAGCGGCATCGACGAGTCGACGCCGAAGTCGAGGGCCGACGGCGCGACGCCCGCCCGGATCATCGAGGCGCCCAGCGACGCGATCATCGCCCCGTTGTCGGTGCAGTAGCGGATCGGGGGGATCCGCAGCTCGATGCCTGCCGCCGCGCAACGCTCGGCGGCCATGTCGCGCAGCTGCGAGTTCGCCGAGAAGCCCCCGCCCACCACGAGGGTGTCCACACCGTGCCGCTCGCACGCGGCGATCGTCTTCGCGGTCAGCACGTCGGCCACGGCTGCGGCGAAGGAGGCGGCGACGTCCTCCATCGGGATCTCCTGGCCCGCGTCACGACGTGCCTCGACCCAGCGGGCGACCGACGTCTTGAGACCCGAGAAGGAGAAGTCGTAGGCGTGCTTCTCCTGGTCCTTGGGCGCGGTCAGCCCGCGGGGGAAGCGGATCGCCGTCGGGTCGCCCTCGCGCGCCAGGCGGTCGATGTGCGGGCCGCCCGGGTACGGCAGGCCGAGCAGGCGGCCCACCTTGTCGAAGGCCTCCCCCGCGGCGTCGTCGAGCGTCGAGCCGAGCTCGTGCACGCCCGTGGCGATGTCGTCGACGAGCAGCAGCGAGGAGTGACCGCCGGAGACCACGAGCGCGAGGAACCGCTCGGGGAAGTCACCGTGGACGAGCTGGTCGACGGCCGCGTGGCCGACCACGTGGTTCACGCCGTACAGCGGCCGCCCGAGGGCGAGGGCGAGCGACTTCGCCGCCGAGGTGCCCACGGTGAGCGGGCCCACCAGACCGGGGCCCGCGGTCACCGCCACCGCGTCGACGTCGTCGAGCGTGACACCGGCACCGGCGAGCGCTCGCTCGAGGGTGGGGATCATCGCCTCGAGATGGGCGCGCGAGGCGACCTCCGGGATGATGCCGCCGAAGCGGGCGTGCTCCTCCATCGAGCTGGCGACCGAGTCGATGAGCAGCTCGTGGCCGCGCACGAGCGCGACGCCCGTCTCGTCGCAGGAGCTTTCGATGCCGAGAACGAGCGGTTCAGTCACCAGGCCAGGGTAGTACAGCCGCCGTCACCGTCCCGTCCGGTCGCCCCGTGTGAGCCACCTCACGCCGGACCGGGGATGCACCTCGCCCCGGATCCGGTTGAACGTTGCATGACCATCGACACCACCGCGCTCCGCGACGCCGGGCTCGAGCTGCCGCTGCAGATCGACCCCGCCGCCGCCGACCTGCTGTTCCGCGAGGCCCACACGGTCTACGCCTTCAACGACGAGCCCGTCTCCGACGAGACGGTCGAGGCCGCCTACGACCTGCTGCGCTGGGGGCCGACCGCCTTCAACTCCTCGCCGCTGCGCCTGCTCCTCGTCCGCTCCCCCGAGGCACGCGAACGGCTCGTCGCCCACATGGGCGGCAACAACAAGGCGAAGACGTCCACCGCCGCGCTGACCATCGTGGCCGCGGCCGACACGAACTTCCACCGCCACCTCGGCGAGCTCGCGCCCCACATGGAGGGCGCCGAGGAGAACTTCGAGGGACAGCCGGAGACCCGCGAGTCGATCTCGCGCGCCTCGGCCCTGATCCAGGTCGGCTACCTGCTCGTGGCGCTGCGCGCGATGGGTCTGCACGTCGGCCCGATGGCCGGCTACGACGCCGCGGGCGTGGACCAGGAGTTCTTCGCCGAGAACGGCTGGAGGTCGCTGCTCGTCATCAACGTGGGCCAGCCCTCGCAGACCGAGGGCGCCACCCGTCCGCGTGCCTCCCGCCTCTCCTGGGAGCAGGCGAGCGCGACCGTCTGACGTCGAGCCCGCCGGTGACTCCCCCGCCCTCGGACCGTTCGTGCGAACGGTCCGAGGGCGGGCTCAGCTCACGGGTACGTCGCCCACCGGCACGAGCTCGCGCATGGCGGCCGACAGCTGCGCCCGTGAGCGGATCTGCAGCTTGCGATAGCTGGCGGACAGGTGCCACTCGACGGTCTTGAGCGTGACGAAGAGCTCCGCCGCGATCTGGCGGTTCGTCCGGCCCTCGACCGCCAGGTCGACGACCCGACGCTCTGCTCCCGACAGCAGGCTCGCGGCCGATCGCCACGACGGCGCCTCGGCCCCCATCCGTACGAGCGCGTCCCGCGCTCGTACGGCCAGGGGTTCCAGACCCTGTCCGGCAGAGGTCCGGTGCGCGGAGCGCAGGTGGTCGACGACGTCCTCGAGAGCGATCGCGACGGCCGCGACCTCGCCCGCGCGCACGGTCGTCGCGCTCCCGCCGAGGCGGTGGGCCCAGAGCTCGCCCAGCAGCACCTGTGCCTCCGCGCGCGCCAGCACGTCGGGATGGCCCTCGGTGAGGTCGATCGCCTCGACCAGCGCCGCGACGAGATCGTGGTCGTCTGCCGCGGGCGGTCGCACCGCGCGCTCCGTCGTCACGAGGACGACCAGCGCCGCCGCGACGCACCGTGGTGAGCCCCACTCGCGTGCCAGCGCGAGCTCCTGCCGCGCGGCCTCGAGCGCACCCTCGTGCTCTCCCTCCGCGAGCAGCAGACGCGCGTACGTGGCACGCACCGGGAGCACCGCGGGATTCCACGTGACCACGGCTGCCAGCGCCAGCGCGCGCTCGACGAACGGCCGCGCCAGGTCCGGACGCCCGCGGTCGAGGTAGATCTCGCCTAGCGTGTCCAGCGCGAACTGGTCGAGGAAGGGCATGCCTCGCTCGGCGCAGGACGTCAGGTCCGCGAGCACGGCCTCAGGGACCTCCTCGCCGCGCACCCGCAGGCACATCACCTGGCAGGCGAGCAACGGGGAGAGGTAGGCGTCCCAGCCGAGCCGACGCAGCTCCTGGGTCACCTCGACGTCAGCGAGCGCGCCGAGCACGTCGCCGGCACGCAGCCGCACGAAGGCGCGGCAGTAGGAGGCCGTCGCGAGCGGCAGCATCCGACCGTGCTCTCGCGCCTCCGCGATGGCCGCGTCGAGCACCTCGAGCGCGACGGGAAAGGCGTCGGACCAGTTGAGCGCGGCGGTCACGAGGTAGAGCGGCCCGCTGTCGGAGGTCTCCTCCGCGAGCAGGCGCCCCTCGCCCCAGCTGCGGACCGCGAGCCTGCGTGCCGTCGCCGCGTCGCCCACCGGGCCGAGGCACTGCGCCACCGATGCCGCGGAGAGCACGAGCCGGTCGGCGTGGGAGTCGAGCGTCCCGTGCTGCCGCATCACCCGGTCGACCATCTCCCCGAGGTCTCCCAGCTCCTCGCCGACGACCGAGCCGAGCAGCCTGCTGCGGGCCACGAACTTCGCCCGGGCCTCGTCGAGATGGGCGCCGGCCGAGGGACCGAGCACCTGGGCCCACCGCCGGAACAGGTCCAGCGCCTCCGAGATCTTGCCGATCTCGACGAGGTCGTCCCCCGCCGCGGCGAGCACGTCTCCCACCTGCTCGGCGGAGGCGCACAGGCCGACCGCGCGCTCCCAGGCAGCCACCGCGTCGGGGACCCGGTCGCAGCGCGCCAGGGCGCCCGCCGCGAGGAGGAGCAGGTCCACCTCGTCGTCCCCGCCCGGGAGCTCGGCGAGCGCGCGCTCCAGGTAGCGCGACGCGGTGCCGGCGTTGCCTGCGTCCAGCGCCTCGCGACCCTGGCGAGCGAGACGTTCGCGCAGCGCGCGCGAGTCGCCGGGTCGCGTGCGCAGCCAGTGCCCCGAGGCCGTCTCCCGGGCACCCGTCCCGTCCTGTGCCACGAGGTCGGTCTCCCGTGCGGCCCGCAGGTGCCACTCGCTGACCTCGTCGGCGGTGAGCATCGCGAGCAGCGCCTCGGTCATCAGCGGGTGGGCGAGCCGCCATTCGTCGGTCCCCTCGGCCAGCCCCGCACGCCGCAGCCGCTCCATGCACCGGCGCGCCACCGCGGGGGAAGCCCCCCAGGTCCGCACGAGCAGCCCTGGGTCGACCGTGGCGCTCACGGAGCAGAAGACGGCGAGCACCTGCGCCAGGGAGCGGGCCTGGGGGTCGAGCCCCGCCATCTGCCCGGCGACCACACCGGCCAGCGCGTCTGCCGAGCGATGAGCCTGCCTCGACGAGTCGGCGAGGCACAGCGCGAACAGCGGGTTCCCGGCGCTGCGCGTCACGATCTCGTCACGCACGCCCTCGTCGGCGCCGGAGACGAGGGCCGCGGTGCCCCCCGGGCTGAGCGGCCCCAGCCGCAGGACGTCGACGTGCGGCGCGAGCGTGGCCTCGAGGATCGCGCGCCGGGCCCCACCCCCGGTGCGCTGCGCGACCACGAGCAGGCAGCCCAGGTCCGTCACGTGCGCCAGGAGGTCGGTGATGACAGCCACCGAGGCCGGGTCGGCCCACTGCACGTCGTCGACGAGGAGGAGCACCGGGGCCTGGCGAGTCATGTCGTCGAGCACCCAGCGGACCGCGTAGGCGAGCTCCTCCGCAGACCCCGTGCACTCGCGCAGAGCGCTGCCCGGTCCGTCGAAGGGGACGGCGCCGACGGGCGAGCGCCTCGCGCGCTTGGCGAACCAGTCGCGCAGCACGCCGGCGTGCAGGCTCTCTCCCAGCCGCGAGGCCCGGGCCCGCACGACTGCGGCCCCGCTCGCCGAGGCCGCTGACGCCACCCAGCCCAGCAGAGCAGTCTTGCCGATGCCCATGGGGCCCTCGACGACGACCGCGGCCCCCGCGCCACCCGCGAGCGCGCCGAGGCGCTCGGAGAGCAGCTGCTGCTCGTGCTCTCGCTCGAGGAGCACCGTCCCTGTGACTTGCATGGAGGCATTCTATGAACTCCCGCACGTGCACAGGCAGCCGCGGTCCGGCGGGCGGGGTCGTGCACCCGCCCGCCGGACCGCCGCGCGAGACCGGCTACCTCACCGTGATGGCCTTCGTCGTGCTCTTCGTCTTCACGCTCGCCCCCTTCACCGTGATCTTCAGGGTTCCCTTCCCCTTGGGCGCGGCGACCTTGAGCTTCGCGGACCCGGAGAACCGCGCGTGCGCGTCGTCGTACCTGGTGAGCCTCACCTTGCCGAGCGTGACCTTCTTGCCCTTCGCCGGTACATAGGTGACGGTCGCCACCGGGCCCGGCACCTTGAGCGCCTTCTCACCCTCGTAGGCCTGCTCCCAGGCGAAGACGGTGGTGAGGTCCACGAGCTGGGCGGTCACGGTGACCTTCACGGACTTCTTGGCCTTCACGGCCGACGGCGCCTTCGGCGTCACCGTCTTGATCGGGACCGCCGCGGTCACGATGGTCTGCTTGGCACCGTCGACGCTCGCGACGGTCCACCCCACGGCCTTGCCGTTCCCCTTCGCGCCCGGGACGTACCGGTAGCGCACCGACCAGGTGCCGGGCGCAGGAGCGGTGTACCAGGACTTCTTGAAGTACGAGCCCGCCTTCTCGTCGGGAGCGATCGAGCGCTGGTCGTCGTAGAGCTCGTCGCAGTGCGCGCCCTTGCAGGCGGTCGTGGGGACCGCCACCGAGACGAGATCGACCCACTTCTTGGTGCCCCTCCTCTGCACCTGCAGGTCCACCCGGCCACCGCGCAGGGCGCCGTTGACGTAGAGCCACGAGGTGGCCGGCTGCCCGGCCCACTTCTTCGCGTACTCCGCGGGCATGGACGCCATGGCGCTGGTCTGGAACCGGACCTTGGCGTCGACGGAGGGCGCGGCCTGGGACGGCGCCGCTGCGACGACGGCACCGGCCGCGACGACGACAGACAGCGCGAGGGTGAGGACGGAGGTGAGGGCCCGCATCCGGGCTGAGGTTCTGGTCATGCGACCATCCTCGGCACCGCCGTCCCCGCGGCGGTCTCGGCGGCACCCCAGAGCACGGGTGGACCGACCCCAGAAGGAGCGCGCCGCCCTGCTGCCCTCAGGCCTGCAGCGGCAGCCGCATCGTGTACGCGTCGACGTCCTCGGGCTGGTAGTAGCGCTTGCGCAGGCCCAGCCGCTGGAAGCCGAACTTCTCGTACATCGCGATGGCGCTCGGGTTGTTCACCGCGACCTCGAGCAGCACCGCCTCGGCACCCAGCTCGCGCGATCGGTCCAGCAGCGCGGTCAGCAGCAGGGAGCCGACCCCGAGGTGCTGGCGGTCGCGCGCGACACCGATCGTCATCACCTGGGTCACGTCGCCGTCGAACCAGAGCCCGGCGTACCCCACGACGGGCTCCGGGCCGATCGACGCCTCGTCGCGCTCGGTCGCCACGACGTACCAGCGGCCCGAGGCTCCCAGCTCCTCGGCGAGCATCGCGTAGCTCCAGGCAGCCGGCCCGAACAGCTCCACCTCGAGCTGGAGCGCACGGTCGAGGTCGCTCGCCCGCATCGGGCGCAGCCGCCACCGGGCGCCGGCGCTGTCCGAGACGGACGGGACCGCCGGCCCGGAGGTCATCCGGTCACCCGCTTGCTCGCGGCGGGCACCACCGCGTCCGGACGGCGCAGGTACAGCGGCTCGGTGGGCAGGTCGGCGCCCGCCGCGGCACGCTCGTCGACGAGACGGGCGAGCAGCACAGGGTCCGGCAGGACGTCGGTCCCGACGAGACGTACGTCGTGCGGGCCCTCGCCCGCGAGCGCGGCGGCGAGGGCGGCGATCTCACCGGTCGTGACGACGGGGACGCCCGTGAGCACGCCCTCGGACACCAGCACCTGCGGCTGCGCGACGTCGGGCGTGGTCACCGGCGCCACGCTCGCGCCCACGACACGGTAGCGCGCCCAGTAGACCTCGCGACGGCGCGCGTCGCTGAGCACGACGACCTCGTCCCCGTCCGCGACGTGCCCGAGCTCGACGGCGTGCAGCGCGGCCGCGTCCAGCGAGGGCGCACCGAGCACGGGGACACCGCGCGCGAAGCCGAAGGTGCGGGCGGCCACGATGCCTGCTCGCAGACCGGTGAACGGTGCCGGACCGGTGCCCACCGCGACGCGGGTCACGTCGGTCGGCACGACGCCCGCCTCGGCGAGCGCGCCCTCGATCAGCGGGGCGAGCAGCTCGGCGTGCTTGCGGTCCTCGGCGACGCGCGCCCGCACGACGCGGTCCTGCGGACCGACGACGGCGACGGCGACACCCACGGACGTGTCGATAGCGAGAACAACCACGTCGTCAGCCTATCCGCAGCGCGTCGAGGTCGAGGTCGCTCCAGCGCTCCCCCACCGCACGGACGGTCAGCCGGCGCGCGCCCGCCTCGGCGTCGGCCACGTCGAGCTCGCCCCCGGCGTCGCCCGCGCCGTGCGGCCGGTCGAGCACGATCTCGAGACGGTCCTCGCTGAGCACCTCGGCGAGGCCCTCGCCCCACTCGACGACGGTCACCGAGTCCTCCAAGGAGGTGTCGAGGTCCAGAGCCTCGAGGTCGTCGAGCGAGTCGAGCCGGTACGCGTCGACGTGGACGAGGTCGGGGCCGTCGCCGAGCGCGGGGTGCACGCGCGCGATGATGAAGGTCGGCGAGGCCACCTGGCCGCGCACGTCGAGCCCCGTGGCGATGCCCTGCGTGAGCGTCGTCTTGCCCGCGCCGAGCGCACCGCTGAGGACCACGAGGTCCCCGGCGCGCAGCAGGCCGGCGAGGGCAGCACCGAACGCGCGCGTGCGCTCGGCGGTGGGGAGGGTCAGCTCCACCGTGGTCTCCTTCCGGTCCGGGGCGACGGTCGCCCCCTGTGCTGTCGCGGCCGGTGCTGTCGCGGCAGACGACGTCGCGTCCTCGTACACCCGCGGCACGCGGACGCCCACGCGGGTCACGATCTCGTAGCCGATGGTCCCCGCCACGTCCGCCCAGTCCTGAGCAGAGGGCT
>Ga0182744_1004313_pt1 | contig 10728 bp, 10 predicted proteins | sample eDN3rd30CKraftMG_FD_128525 | JGI IMG/M metagenome (GOLD analysis project Ga0182744, IMG submission 128525) | Enriched Miracle-Growth compost microbial communities from Emeryville, California, USA - eDNA 3rd pass 30_C Kraft MG (version 2) (version 2) ... | reverse complement strand
GGAAAAAGGGAGCCAATATGGAATTTCTCCAAAGGAAATCAACCAATCGGTAGAGTTTGTTTGCGAAACGGCTGAAGCAAATGAAGCATTAGTGAAATATGGTTTTTCAGTAGGAAAATCCGAAAAAGACGTACTAATAAAATCTTTTTAAGAATTATCCGGCAGTCCATATATGGGCTGCTTTTTGTATAGGAGGAGGAGGGTATTTTATGGAGAAAGACGAAGTAGGCTAGATTAAGAGGAGGAATCGTCCTTCGTATGGTATATGAAAGACAAACAAGTCCAGACCAAAAGGAGAAATGTCCTTAAAAAGCTGTATGAAAGACAAAAAAGTCCGAATCAAAGACAGAAAGATTCTTCATATAGCACATGAAGGACAAAACAGAATAAGGAATGTAATTGTCCTTCATGGCCTTTTAGTGGGTGTCAATATTCGATTTCTTCATAATCCTTAGGTTGTGGAAGTGGTTGGTCAGTGAGTGTCATGTTATATTCCGAAAGGGCTTCAGATTTTCTTTGATATACTTTTCCTTTATACGATTGTGGTTGGTTTTTTTCTATTTGTTCTCTCTTCATGCTGGGTCATCTCCTTATTCATGGTGTTAATTTTAGCTTATCCATATTGGGGAGGAACATGAAGAGAGAAGAGATTTTTTCATTGTTAAAAATTCACATAAAGGATGGCACTGTCATACTTTACAAATTACATATCCACTTTTTTTAACGGTTTTTTCGCAGGACCCTCCAGTACATCACCTGTCACCGAAAATCTTGATCCATGACAAGGACAGTCCCAAGAACGGTCACCACTATTCCACTCTACTTCACAGCCCATATGTGTGCATGTGGTGTCAACAAGGTTAATGTTTCCGTCCTTGTCTTTGTAGCAACCTGCTCTTTTGCCATTCACCACTACAACAGAGCCTTCATCAGATCCAATATCCTCTATGCGCTTATCAGCGATATCAATTTTTCCTTCAATTAAGTGACCTGCAACATCAAGATTTTGCGTAAGGAATTTTTTAATACTAGGATCAGCATAAAAGCGTGAAGGGCTATAGAGCTCCTTATAAGCATTCTCTTTTTCTAAAACAAGATCTGCAAGGAGTTGCGCTGCGGCTGTACCATTAGACATGCCCCATTTTCTGTAACCTGTTGCGACAAGGATGTTAGGCTTGTTGGAAGTAATTGGTCCAACATATGGAACTTTATCTAATGTATATAAATCCTGTGCAGACCATCGATATTTGATTTCGTCAATTCCAAATACATCTTCGGCAAATTGCTCAAGTGCTTTGTAGTGCTTGTATGTGGAAGTTCCTTGCCCAGTTTTATGCCCGTCTCCACTAACTAATATGAGCTTTTCACCGTTCATAGGCGTGTATCGTAAAGAACGTGTCGGTGAATCGGCACTATAATACATTCCACCCGGGAAGTCTTGTTTTGCGGTAATTCCTAGTATATAGGAACGTTCTGCATGTAATCGGGAAAAATAAAATCCTTTTCCATCAAAAAAGGGAAAGTGTGAACAGGCAATTGCGTATTTACATGTCACCCGGCGACCTTCACGGGTAATGACCATCGGTTTAGGTGTTGTTTCATCGATGTCAGTCGCCGTTGTTTTTTCGTAGATCTCACCACCAGCTTTTACTATTTCATCAACAAGTACTTTTAGGTATTTGAGAGGATGGAATTGACTCTGTGCTTTCATGACTGTTGCCCCTTTTATATCAATAGAAAAAGGGATGTGATCAACAAATTCACTATGTATGCCGAGCCTTTGATAAGCCTCATATTCTTTCATGACTTTTTTCGCGTATTGGTCACTGATGGCATAAATATAGGCATCTTCTTCAGTTAAATCACATTCAATTTGAAGCTCTCCAACGGTTTTTCGAATAAATGTAAGTGCATCGGCATTCGCTTGGTAGTATTGTTTCGTTTTTTCTTCCCCTAAATGCTGAATAAATTCATCATAAATTAATCCATGCTGGGCGGTTACTTTTGCGGTTGTATGGCCGGTTGTACCATTTAAAATTTGATCGGCTTCCAAAATAGCGACTTTCATGCCTTGCTTCGAAAGCAGATAGCCTGTTGTTATGCCTGTGATACCTCCTCCAACGATTGCAACGTCCACTTCCGTATCAATCGTCAAAGGAGAGAAAGAATGGACCTGAGTAGATTCTCTCCAAAACGGCTCTGGCTCATATGGCATCTTACCTTGTGGAAATTCTTCTGTCATCGAAAGGCCTCCTATGTTTATTTATAAGTTTATTTTTCCCAACTACTGTTAAAACAAACATGCAATCAAAGAGAGTCTGATCCTTACTACGTCTCAAGTCGTAGATCAAAATAAAGCTGTGGCTCGTTTTGAGAAATTCGGAATGTAGGTAAGATAAAGACATAGAAACGGAGCACAGCATAAGAACACAAACTCTTATGCTAGAAAAAGAAAAGGAGGAAAAAAGATGAAGAAGTTTGGTTATGTCTTGCTTGGTGGGGTGGCTGTTATGGTGCTGCTCTCTAATCTGGCCCCGATGATTGCTTTAGGGATAAGTCTTCTTATCATGTACTATGCGTACAAAGGATTTCTGAAAACTGATTCAACATTTACGAAAGTCGTTTGTGCGATCGTTGGAGTTATTGCCCTGTTTGCTTCAGCTTCAAATCTTCCAGCCATTTTAGGATTTGTAGCAATCTACGTTTTATACGTAGTGTATAGAAACTGGAACAAACCATCTAAAAAGGTGAAAGAAAGTACTGACCCATTCACTAACTTTGAAAAAGAATGGAATGACTTAAAAGGAAACTTATAATTAAAAAGGAGAGATTTATAATGGCAAATATTTTTACAAGATTAAAGGAAACCATTTCAGCAGATTTACATGAGGCATTAGATCAAAAGGAACAAAAAAATCCAATTGCCGTCCTAAATCATTATTTAAGACAGTGTGAAGCTGAAACAGAAAAAGTGCGCAAGCTTGTTGAAAGACAATATTTATTAAAAGATGAGTTCAACCGGGAGTATAATGAAGCTGTTCATTTAGCTGAGAAACGTCAACGCCAGGCTGAAATTGCACTTAAAGCAGGAGAAACAGAGCTATATGAATTTGCTTTAAAAGAACAATCTCATTATGAGGAAAGAGTTGCACGTTTGGAGGAGTCACGTCAGCAAACAACTCGCCAGCTTGAAGAGCTTGAACAAAAGTATGAAGAAATGAAGCATAAAGTAAAAGATATGCATATAAAAAGAATGGAATTGATGGGCAGAGAAAATATTGCACGTGCACATCACCGTATGAACAAAGTAGTGGATCAAGGAAGCTTTTCAACAAAAGCCTTCACTCGTTTTGAGGAAATGGAAAGCTATCTTGACCGCCTTGAGCAAAAAGTGAATCAGGATTATCACCGCAGTACAATCGATGCGCGTATTGCTACATTAGAAAAACAGTTAAAAACAGAAGAAACAAATGCAATATCATAAGACAACATGGTATTCTAAAAAGGCGTAGATCTCTGCGCCTTATTTCATATGATCTAAACTTCAACTTCAGTAATGCTTCATAAAACAGGAAGGAGGAATGCCGCGTGTTTAAAAATATAAATTCAGACTACTTAAATTGGATCATCTTAATAGGATTTCTCCTCCTTCTTTTAGAGGTATTATTTTTTAACGGTGGCTTAATTGTTACCTTTCTCCTCTCGATTGGCAGTATTTATTTAGGGCGGAAATGGCGACCACGCTTTCTAGGCAAGCTCCTGTATTGGGGCGGGTGGATCTGGCTTGTTATGACCGTACTGAATATGATTACTCTTCGCTATTTTTTATTTGTATTGCTTATTTATTTTATAGTCCAATTCTTTCAAACACAAAAAAATCCAAAGCAAGTGAAACCGGTTATTATTGAGCCTCAAGATACCGTTGAAACCGGTCAGTTTATCCAACGGAAAAAAATCTTTGAAAATAAGTTTTTTTCCAGCCAAAAGTCACCTGAACATGCATATGAATGGAATGATATTAATATCCAAGTCGGAGTAGGAAATACGGTTATTGATTTAAGTGATACTGTTTTGCCAAAGGAAGAAGCAATTATTGTCATTCGCAGCTTAGTAGGAAATATTCAAATTTTGATTCCGTATGAGGTGGAACTTCATCTTCATCATTCTACAATGGCGGGGACGATCACTATTTTTCAAGAATCTGAACAGAGGATAGTCAATGAAACAATCACTTACGAGACTGCACAGTATAAAGATGCCGATCAAAAGGTAAAGATCTTCACTTCAGCTATTTCAGGAAAGCTTGAGGTGAAAAGAGTATGAGTATGCTTCAGCGGCAAATTATCAGCAGTGCCATTTTTACGCTTATTACATTTGTTATCTTTTCTCTTTTGTTTTTTATGGCCTTTCCTTTACATGAATGGGGGGAATTATGGACCCGTAACGTAATGGATTTACCGTTTATTTATATTGTCCCAAGTGTGAGCATTTTAGCTGGTGTATGCTTTGGGTTTATTACCGGATTTAGCTGGAAAAAATATTTGCGTTCAATTGACTTGGATATTCAAGAGATTTCAAAAGGGAGACCAATTCTAACCGACCAGCACCCATTGCCGGATATCCAAGAAATAAAAACAAAGTTAACAAAAATCCAAAAACAAATGTTGGAGCAAACAAAATTATCACAAAAGATTGCCAATGAAAAGGCAGAGGACCATGAAAGAAGAGTTCAGGAAATGGTCTCCCAGGAAAGAAACCGGCTGGCAAGAGAGCTGCATGATTCCGTTAGTCAGCAGTTGTTTGCTGCATCCATGATGATGTCAGCTGTTACAGAGTCAAAGCCTATCTCAGATGATTGGGAAACAAAGCAACTAAAAATGATTGAAGCCACCATTCATCAATCACAGCTTGAAATGAGAGCGTTATTACTTCATTTGCGCCCGGTTGCATTAAAAGGAAAGTCCCTACAAGAAGGAATTCAGGAGCTTTTAGTAGAACTAATGCAAAAGGTCACAATGAATATAAAATGGAAAGTAGAACCGATTCCTTTAGACAAAGGGGTCGAGGACCATTTATTTCGGATCTTACAAGAATCTGTCTCTAATACTTTGCGCCATGCTAAAGCAACTTCACTAGATGTTCTGCTGATAAAACGTGATGAAATTGTGATTATGCGTGTAACAGATGATGGAATAGGATTTGATCAGGAAGATGGAAAATCCGGCTCTTATGGATTGCAGAATATGTATGAGCGAGCGGTAGAAATCGGCGGAACAATGAAGATTGTTAGCTTAAAAAATAAAGGTACAAGATTAGAAGTAAAGGTCCCTATTTTAGCAGAAGAGTGTGGTGAAAAAAATGATTAAAGTTGTATTTGTTGATGATCATGAAATGGTAAGAATCGGTGTTTCTTCTTATTTATCCGCACAGCCGGATATAGAAGTGATCGGAGAAGCGGATAACGGGCGTAAAGGTGTGGAGCTATGTCTGCAGCTTCGTCCGGATGTAATTTTAATGGATTTAGTCATGAATGAAATGGATGGAATCGAAGCAACAAAGGAAATTATGAATGCATGGCCGGAGGCGAAAATTATCATTGTCACAAGCTTTTTAGATGATGAAAAGGTATATCCTGCTCTTGAGGCTGGTGCAACAAGCTATCTGTTAAAAACATCAAAAGCGAGTGAAATTGCTAACGCAGTTCGGTCCACTTTCCATGGCCAGTCCATACTCGAGCCTGAAGTAACAGGGAAAATGATGATGAAAATGCGCCAAAAAGATACAGTTCATCTGCACGATCAATTGACCTCAAGAGAAATGGAAATTTTAATGCTCATGACTGAGGGAAAAACAAATCAGGAAATTGCCGATGAATTATTTATTGCTTTGAAAACAGCTAAAACACATGTAAGTAATATATTAAGCAAGCTTGATGTACAAGACAGAACACAAGCGGTCATATATGCTTTCAAACATTCACTTGTAAAATAGAAAAAATGTAGGGAGAGAGACAGTAAATGCATAGAAATATAGAGCTATACGAATATCTAGTAAAAAACTCCTGGCAAATGACAGAAGATTGGTACAGACTGGTAGAAGATGAAGATCCAAATTCTGTTTATTCATCAAAAGACCCAAAGGTAATTCAAGCGTTAAAGGAGCAGAATCAAGATTATTTTCTACATTTACATAAAATTTTTAAAGAAGAAGAAGGAAAGTTTTTCAGTGAGTTTACTAAATGGTCAGAGGAATTAGCTGGCGATCAGAAACATTTAAACACACCTGTGCATTATGTTGTAAGAGAGTTTTCCAGAACACAGGAAGTTTATATATCTTATATTAAAGAATTCTACAAACAAAACATGGATAAAATCGATGTTGATAGACTTTTCCTTTGGTTAGAAAAAGTGAGAAAGATTTGCCATTTATCCATTTACATTTATATTGATGAAGCTCATAAGAATACGATGAAACAACTTGCAGCACAAAAAGAAGTTATTAATGAACTAAGTGCACCGGTTATTACTCTTCAAAACAGAACTGCTCTGCTTCCTTTAATAGGAGATATCGACACAGCAAGAGCAAAACTAATTATTGAAAATACATTAAAGCAATGTGCCACGTTGGATGTCGAACATTTATGTATTGATTTATCAGGTGTTGTGATTATTGATACAATGGTTGCACATGAGTTATTTAGTCTTATAAGAGCATTGAAATTACTTGGTATTACAGCTGTTTTATCTGGAATAAGACCTGAAATCGCACAAACAGCGATTCAGCTTGGACTTGATTTTGGAGAAATTAAAACAACTGCTTCGTTATCAAATGCTTTGGATCAGTTGTATGTACAAAGATAAAAACGCAGATCACAAGATCTGCGTTTTTTTTAGTTAGTAGCCCACTCTTCAATATCCCAGACTTTTGTTACCCAGTCTTCATAAAAGTCAGGTTCGTGGCAGACGAGGACAACTGTTCCTTTGTAGGCTTTAATGGCACGCTTTAGCTCTTCTTTTGCAACAACATCAAGGTGGTTTGTAGGCTCGTCAAAAAGTAGCCAATTGCTTTCATTCATTTGCAATTTACATAAACGAACTTTTGCCTGTTCTCCACCACTTAGTTGTGTTAACGGACGTGAAATATGTTCGTTTTTCAAGCCTGCACGTGCAAGTAGTGCTCTAACCTGGTGCTGATCAAGATGAGGAAATGCGTTCCACACATCATCAATCGGTGTAATAGAATCTGCTTTTACCTCTTGTTCAAAATAAGATGGGAACAGGAAATCTCCACGATTAACAGTGCCACCAAGAGGTTGGATTTTGCCTAAAATGGTTTTTAACAGAGTTGATTTCCCAATACCGTTACAACCAACAATGGCAATTTTCTCACCGCGCTCAATCGTCATTGTTAATTTTGGCAATAGAGGTGAATCATATCCGATTTCAAGGTCTTTCCCTTCAAATACGAAACGGCTGCTGCCTCTTGATTCCTTGAATTCAAATGTAGGCTTAATTGCAGTTTCAGGACGATCAATACGTTCAATACGATCAAGCTGTTTTTGACGGCTCTTTGCACGACCGGTTGTAGAATAGCGCGCTTTATTCTTTGCAATAAAGTCTTCTTGTTTCTTAATGAAATCTCTTTGCTTTTCATAAGCTTGTAAATGTTGATTCTTATTAATCTCAGCAAGTTCCAAGAATTTTTCATATGTTGCTGTGTAGCGGGTTAGCTTCGAAAATTCCAAATGGAAGATAACATTCGAAACACCATTCATGAATTCTGTATCATGCGAGATTAAGAGAAGCGCATTTGGATAATCTCTTAAATACCCGCTTAACCAGCGAATATGCTCAACGTCCAAATAGTTTGTCGGCTCATCTAGTAAAAGTACATCAGGCTGCTCTAGTAAAAGCTTCGCAAGTAAAACCTTTGTACGCTGCCCGCCGCTTAGTGCAGACACATCACGATCAAGACCGATCGCATCAAGCCCTAACCCACGAGCAGTTTCGTCCACTTTCATATCTAATTGATAGAAACCGCCTGCATCAAGACGATCTTGAATTTTTGCCATTTCTTCCAGCAATTCCTCAAGCTCCTCAGGTGTTGCAGTAGCCATTTTATCTGTGACTTCATTTAATTTTTTTTCCTGCTCAAATAATGGAAGAAACGCATCATTTAAAATATCACGAATCGTTTTTCCTTTTGTTAAGACAGTATGCTGATCAAGGTAGCCGTAACGAACTCCGGGAGTCCATTCAACACGACCTGTGTCATGAATAAGCTGCCCTGTAATAATATTCATCATCGTAGATTTCCCTACGCCATTTGCTCCAACAAGACCAACACGCTCACCAGCTAATAAGCGAAGTGATACGTCTTTAAATAATGTACGATCACCAAAACTATGACCAAGATTATCGATTGATAATAGACTCATATCTCTTTAACCCTCCAAGACTAAAACAGTATCTTGCATCATTCTACTACTGATTGAAGTAAGATGCTACTGGTAAATGGTACAGGGGGACAGGTTCCTCGTCCCACCCTGTGGGACGAGGAACCTGTCCCTTTGTCCCGAATTCATCTATAATAGAAATCAGAATGTAGTTGTGAAAGGATGTTTCTATGAGTAAAACAGTCGTTCTAGCTGAAAAGCCGTCAGTCGGAAGAGATTTGGCTAGAGTGTTAAATTGTCATAAAAAGGGAAATGGTTTTCTTGAAGGAGATCAGTATATTGTTACATGGGCGCTTGGGCACCTTGTGACATTGGCTGATCCTGAAAGTTATGGAGATCAATATAAATCTTGGCGCTTGGAAGATTTGCCGATGCTGCCTTCACCACTTAAACTGGTGGTTATCAAGAAAACAGGCAAGCAATTTCAGGCTGTCAAATCACAGTTATTGCGCAAGGATGTGCGGGACATTGTGATTGCAACAGATGCAGGGCGTGAAGGAGAGCTTGTCGCTCGATGGATACTGGAAAAGGTTCATGTAAATAAGCCGATTAAAAGACTTTGGATTTCATCTGTTACAGATAAAGCCATTAAAGAGGGCTTCCGGAAGCTTAGAAGCGGAAAAGAATATGAAAATCTATATGCATCTGCAGTTGCAAGAGCAGAAGCGGACTGGATTGTTGGGTTAAACGCAACACGTGCACTTACAACAAAATACAATGCACAGCTATCTTCAGGACGTGTTCAGACACCGACACTTGCAATGATCGCTCTACGTGAAGAAGAAATCCGCAACTTTAAACCAAAAAAATACTATGGTATAAAAGCTGTCACAGAGAAGGAGCTATCCTTTACATGGCAGGATAAAAAGTCAAATGATACAAAAACATTTGATATGGATAACATTGATAAAAAGCTGCATCATTTAAATGGAAAAGATGCGAAGATCGTAAGTGTAAAGGTTACACCTAAAAAGACATACTCGCCTGCACTTTACGATTTAACCGAACTGCAACGTGATGCAAATAAACGTTTTGGCTATTCAGCAAAAGAAACACTTTCCATCATGCAAAAACTTTATGAACAGCATAAAGTGTTAACATACCCACGAACAGATTCACGCTATATCACAAGTGATCTCGTACCAACCTTAAAGGATCGTCTTGAAGCATGCCGAATCAAACCATATGCTCCGGCTATTGCTAAAATTTTAAGCAAGCCTATTAAAGCGAATAAATCATTTGCAGATGACACAAAGGTTTCAGATCATCATGCGATCATTCCGACAGAAGAATCTGTACCATTAAGTGCATTAACAGATAAAGAACGTAAAATCTATGACCTTGTTGTAAAACGTTTTGTTGCCGTTCTTTCGCCAGCTTACCAATATGAACAAACGGTTGTTACCACTAAAATTGGTGATGAATCATTTTCTGCGAAAGGAAAACGGGTGATCTCCTTAGGTTGGAAAGAAGTTTACAGTGACCATGTAGACGAAGATAGTGAAGATGATCAAACTCTCCCTGCTATAACAGAAGGAGAAACATTAGCAATTAGATCAATCTCCAAGACAACAGGAGAAACAAAGCCTCCTGCAAGATTTAACGAAGCAACACTGTTATCTGCTATGGAAAATCCGTCAAAATACATGGCTGGAGAAAGTAAGGATTTAATTAAAACAATCGGGGAAACAGGCGGACTTGGAACCGTTGCGACAAGAGCTGATATCATTGAAAAGCTTTATAGCAGTTTTCTTATAGAGAAAAAAGGTAAAGACATTTTTATCACATCAAAAGGTAAACAGCTATTAAACTTGGTTCCTGAAGAGTTAAAATCACCTGTCCTTACAGCAGATTGGGAGCAAAAGCTAACGAAAATCTCTAAGGGTGCTCTGCCAAAACAAGTCTTTTTAAATGAAATGAAGCAATATGCGAAAGAAGTAGTAAATGAAATAAAAAATAGTGAACAAAAATTTAAGCACGACAACCTTACAGGAAGTAAATGTCCAGAATGTGGCAAGCTGATGCTGGAAGTAAACGGGAAAAAAGGGAAAATGCATGTTTGCCAGGACCGTGAATGTGGTTATAGAAAGGGAATTTCCAAGGTCACAAATGCCCGCTGCCCAAACTGTCACAAAAAACTGGAGCTGCGAGGCCAAGGAGAAGGGCAAATCTTTGTTTGCAAATGCGGACATCGCGAAAAAATGTCTACCTTCCAGGAAAGACGAAAAAAGAACCAAAATAGTAAGGTATCAAAACGTGACGTAGCAAACTAT
>Ga0182744_1004312_pt1 | contig 10729 bp, 11 predicted proteins | sample eDN3rd30CKraftMG_FD_128525 | JGI IMG/M metagenome (GOLD analysis project Ga0182744, IMG submission 128525) | Enriched Miracle-Growth compost microbial communities from Emeryville, California, USA - eDNA 3rd pass 30_C Kraft MG (version 2) (version 2) ... | reverse complement strand
CGCGCTGGCGCTCGCCGATCCGGCCGCCGACTGGCTGACGACGGTGATCGCGCTCGAAGCCGACATTCTCATTGCCGGCCCCGCCGGGCGACGGACGGTCGCCGCCGCGGATTTCGCCGTCGGTCCTTATATGACGGCGTTGCAGGACGGCGAGATCGTCGAAGCCGTCGCCGTGCCGCGCCGGTCGGCGAGCGAGCGGTGGGGGCACGAGAAGGCCGCGCGCAAGACCGGCGAATATGCGGAATCGATGGCGATCGCGCTGATCGACGCCGCGCGCGCGACGGCGCGGCTGGTACTCGGCGCCGCCGACGGCGCGCCGATCGTACTGGCACGGACGGCGGCTGAGGTCGCCGCCGGACGCACCGACGACAGCCTGTCGCCGGTCATCGACGCCGAGCTTGCCGCTTGCGGGCGCGACTTCTCGCCGGCGAAACGGCGTATGCACGCCACCGTCGTGCTGCGCGCCGTGCGCAAGGCCGTTCTGGCATCGGGGCAGCGCGCATGAAGATATCGGTTTCCGCGACCATCAACGGCACCCGGCAGACCTTCGAGGTCGAGCCGCGCACCAGCCTCGCCGATGTCCTGCGCGAGGAACTGCGGCTGACGGCGACGCATCTGGGATGCGAGCACGGCGTCTGCGGCGCCTGCACGGTGCTGATTGACGGCGAGCCGGCGCGCTCCTGCATTGCGCTTGCGGCTTCGATCGACGGTGCGTCGGTGACGACGCTCGAAGGCTTGGCCGACGATCCGACGATGGCGACGATCAAGGCGTCGTTTCACGATCAGCACGGGCTGCAATGCGGCTTCTGTACGCCCGGCATGCTGATCAGCAGTTGGGACCTGCTCAAGCGCAAGCCCGATATCGAAGGCCGCGACATCCGCGTGGCGATAAGCGGCAATCTGTGCCGCTGCACCGGCTATCAGGGCATCGTGCGTTCGATCGAGCACGCCGCGCACGCCTTGCAGGCGCAGTCCGAGCCGGCGGGAGCCAATCCCACGGCCAGCAAGCAACCGCATAAAGAGGAGGCGGGCTCGTGAAGATCGAAAAGACGTTCGAGCTGCCCTATGGACGCGAGACGGTGTGGATGCGGCTGAGCGACGTGCATTTCGTCGCCCAGTGCCTGCCGGGCGCCTCGATCGTCGAGGATCGCGGCAACAACCAGTATCGCGGCCGCATGCAAGTGAAGGTCGGGCCGATGGCGGCGTCCTTCGACGGCGATATCGGCATCGACAGCAAGCGGGAAGAATGGACTTCGGTCGTCTCCGGTAAGGGCGCCGATACGCGCTCGAGTTCGCGCGCCTCGGGCAGCATGACCTACAAACTCTCCGACGGCGCGGCAGCCGGCGCGACGCGCGTTGAGGTGGTGTCCGACATCAACCTCGCCGGCCCGCTGGCGCAGTTCGGCAAGAGCGGCATCATTCAGGAAATCGCCAACCGCATCACCGCCGAGTTCATCAAGAACTTCGAGGCGCGGCTCGCTGCGGATGGCGCGCGGACGGCAGACGGCGGGCAGGCCGCGCCGAGCGCGTCGCCGGTGCCGCCCTCAGCCGAGGTGCTGGATGCCGGCAATCTGATGTGGAGCGCGCTGCTGGCGCGCATCCGCGCATGGTTCTCAAGACTCCTCGGCTCGCGTTGAGCCCAGGACAGATAACAGAAACTGAACACGTCAAATCCTGGAGGAACAAGTGATGAGACTCTCAAAGGCACTACCGCTCGGTGTTCTGGGCGTATTCGGTCTTGGGCTGGTCGCGGCTCAGGCGCAGGAGACGGTGAAGATCGGTCTGGTTCAGCCGCTGACCGGCTCGGTCGCCTATAACGGCACCACCGACGTCAACGGCTCCAAGCTCGCTCTCGACGAGATCAACGCCAAGGGCGGCGTTCTCGGCAAGAAGCTGGAACTGATCATTGAGGACGGCCAGTGCAAGCCGGCGAACTCGGTGAACGCCGCCGAGAAGCTGATCCAGCGCGACAAGGTCGTTGCCTTGTCCGGCGCGTTTTGCAGTTCGGCGACGCTGGCGGTGATGCCGGTGGCGGCCAACTACAAGATCCCGCTGATCACCGGCGTGTCGTCGAACGCCGAACTCACCGAGAAGGGCAACCGCTGGTTCTTCCGCGCCACGGAAACCGACGCGCTTTTGGCCAAGTCGTTCGCCAAGATCCTCTTTGACCAGCTCAAGCTGCGCAAGGTCGCCTATATCGGCGTCAACGACGACTGGGGTCGCGGCGGCGTCGCCGAGTTCGAGAAGCAGATGACGGCGCTCGGCGCGACGACCGTGATGAAGGAATATTTCGAGCACGGAACCTCCGACTTCTACACACTCCTCACCAAGCTGCGGGCCTCGGGCGCCGATGGCGCGTTCGTCGCCGCGGAGACCCAGGACGGCTCGATCTTCGTCAAGCAGAAGGCCGAGTTCGGCATCCAGACGAAGGTGTTCGGCGTCGGCTCGTGGGCGACGTCCGACTTCATCAAGCTGACCGGCGCCTCGTCGGAAGGCATCTATGCGGCGGTGCCCTATGCCTCGACGATGGAGACGCCGAAGAACAAGGCGTTCGTCGATGCCTATGTCGCCCGTTACAAGGAAGCGCCCGGCAAGTATTCCGCCGCCGGCTACAACGCGATCAACATCCTCGCCGACGCCATCAAGCGTGCCGGTTCGACGGATGCGGAAAAGATCCGCGAGGCGCTGACCAAGACCGACTACGAGGGGCCGAACGGCAAGTTCAAGTTCGATGCGAAGGGACAGGCAAGCGGCTTCAACGTCGTGCTCGTTCAGCTTCGCAAGGGCGTGCCGGTGGTGACGGCGACGACCTCGGTCGAGCAGTGACGACGGTTTGACGTCGGCCGCGGAGACGGCGGTGTCGCCTCCGCGGCTTTTTGCCGGTTCGTCAACATATAGAACGCCGTGATGGATTTATTTCTGCAACTCTTGGCCAATGGCCTGGTGATTGGCACCTTCTATGCGCTGTCGGCATTGGGGCTGACCCTGGTGTTCGGGCTCATGCGGGTCGTCAATTTCGCTCATGGCGAACTCTATGTGATCGGCGGCCTGCTCGGCTGGGCGCTCACCGAGCAACTGGGCTTGAACTATTTCCTGGCGCTGGCGGTGGTGGTCGCGGTGCTGGCGGCGATCGGCTACGCGGTCGACCGGCTGATGATCGAGCGCGTGCGCGGGCAGGGCGAGGAGCCGACCATCCTGCTGACCATCGGCCTGTCGATCTTCATCACCAACACCGCGCTGCTGATCGTCGGCACGACGCCGCAGAAGGTGCCGTCGCCGTTCGAGAGCAAGCCGCTGTTTCTCGGGCCGGTGGTCGTCACGCAGTCGCGGCTGTTTCTGGTGTTCATGTGTGCGGCGCTGATCCTCGGCGCGCATCTGTTGATCCAGAAGACGACGCTCGGCCGGGCGATGCGCGCGACCTTTCAGGACCAGATGGCGGCGCAGCTTTCCGGCATCCGCACCGGCCGCATCTATGGCTTCACGTTGGCGCTCGGCGCGGCGCTCGCCGGCGCCGCCGGCATGCTGCTCGGCTCGATCTATGTCGCGCAGGCGACCATCGGCGGGCTCGTCAGCCTCAAGGCGTTCGTGGTCGTCATTCTCGGCGGCATGGGCAGTTTTGCCGGCGCGATCGTCGGCGGGCTGATCCTCGGCGTCTCCGAGGCGCTGTGGGGCGGTTATGTCGCCACCGGCTATGTCGATGCCATCGGCTTCGCGCTGGTGATCGTGATGCTGCTGGTGCGGCCCTACGGGTTGTTCAGCAAACGGGCAGAGCGCGCGTGATGGCTTTTGAACGCAATACGCTGCTGGCGCTTCTCGCCGTCGCGCTTCTCTCGCCGCTCGCGGTGAGCAGCGAATACGTCCTGCATCTCGGCGTGCTGATGATGTTCTATGTGATGCTGGCCGTCAGCTTCAATCTCATCGTCGGCTATGTCGGCGAGTTTTCGCTCGGCCATACCGCGTTTCTCGGCATCGGCGCCTATACGGCGGCGTTGCTGGCGGCGAAGGCCGGGTGGCCGTTCTACGCCACGCTCGCCGCCGCCGCCGTCGTCTCGGCAATCTTCGGCCTTGCCATCGGCGTCATCACGCTGCGCCTGCGCGGGCCGTTCTTCGTCATCGTGACGCTGTGCTTTGCCGAGGTGCTGCGGCTGATCGCCAACAACTGGATCGATCTCACCAACGGCCCGATGGGGATTTCCGGCATCCCGAAGCCGCAATGGGCGGCCTCCGGCGACATGATGTGGCAGAAGACGTTCTTCTACTATGCCGGCGTCCTGCTCGCCGCCATCTCGGTCTATGTGTGCTATCGCTTCGTCTATTCCAATATCGGGCGCGCGGCGATCGCGGTGCGCGAGAACCGTTTCGTCGCGCAGTCGGTTGGCATCTGGCCGTTCTATCTCGGGCTCGTCACCTTCGTGCTGGCCTCGGCGATCTGCGGGCTGGCCGGCGGATTCTATGCGCAATATGTGTCCTTCGTCGGCCCGGAGGTGTTCGGCTTTTCGTTCATGATCTCGATGATCATCATGGTGCTGGCGGGCGGCAAGGGAACGCTGGTCGGCCCGGTGGTGGGGGCTCTGCTGGTCGTGCTGCTGGAAGAATATCTGCGCGACTTCAAGGACCTGCGTTTTTCGATCTTCGGCATGCTGGTGATCGCGGTGGTGCTGTTCCTGCCGCGCGGCCTGTTCGGCTTCATCACCCGCCGGCACGAGCAATATCGCATCGGGCAGAAATCCAATGCTTGAAGTTGAGAACCTGTCGAAGCGTTTCGGCGGCCTTGCGGCGCTCTCCGACGTGGCGTTCGGCGTCCAGAAGGGCGAGGTCGTCAGCCTGATCGGCCCGAACGGCGCCGGCAAGACCACCTGCCTCAATCTGATGACCGGCTTCTACAAGCCGACGACCGGCTCCGTCACCTTTGGCGGGCGCGACATCACCGGCTGGGCGCCTTACCGGATCGCCCAGTGCGGCCTGATTCGCACGTTCCAGAAGACCAACGTGCTCAAAGGTCTGTCGGTGTTCGGCAATGTCCTGACAGCGCGCCACCGGCACGGCGACACGTCGGTGCTGCGGGCGTTCTTTCCCGGCGTCGCACAGGGGCGCCGCGAGCGCGAATTGCGCGACGAGACGGCGGCGATCATCGAGAAGGTTGGGCTCGCCGCGCGCATCAACACCGAGGCGGATTCGCTCTCCTGCGGCGAGCTGCGGCTTCTGGAAGTGGCGATCGCGCTCGGCGCCGGCCCGCAGGTGCTGATGCTCGACGAACCGGCGGCGGGGCTCAACACGCAGGAAGCCCATCAGCTCGGCGCGGTGCTCAAGACGCTGATCGGCACCACCGTCGAGGCGCTGCTTCTGGTCGAGCACAATATGGCGCTGGTGATGCAGGTGTCCGATCGCATCGTGGTGCTCAATTTCGGCCGCAAGATCGCCGAGGGACGCCCCGAGGAAATCCGCAACAACGCCGAGGTGATCGAAGCCTATCTCGGCAAGCCGGCGGCAGAAGTGGCGGCGATATGAGCGATACGATCCTCGAATTGCGGCAGGTGGACGCGGCCTACGGCAAGGTCAAGTCGTTGCACGGCATCAGCGTCACTGTCGGGCGCGGTGAGGTCGTCGCGCTGATCGGCGCCAACGGCGCCGGCAAGAGCACGACGCTGCGGGCGATTTCCGGCCTGATCACGCCGACGTCCGGCGATATCCTGTTCAACGGCCAATCGATCGTGCGGCGCCGCCCCGACGTCATCGTGCAGGCCGGCATCGCGCATTGCCCGGAAGAACGCCACGTCTGGCCGGAATTGAGCGTGCGCGAAAACCTGACGCTCGGCGCCTATCTGTGCCGCGACCGTGCCGAAACGGCGCGCCGCGAGGAGGAGGTGCTGCAACGGTTCTCGCGGCTGCGCGAACGGCTCGACCAACTCGCCGGAACGCTGTCGGGCGGCGAACAGCAGATGCTGGCGATCGGTCGCGCGCTGATGTCGGCGCCCAAGCTCTTGCTGCTCGATGAACCCAGCCTCGGCCTGAGCCCGCGCATCACCGAGGAGGTGCTGGAGGTCATCCGTCAGCTTCGCGCGCAGAACATCACCATCGTTCTGGTCGAGCAGAACGTCTACAACGCGCTGTCGGTCGCGAGCCGCGCTTATGTGCTGGAAACCGGCCGCGTCGTCGCCCAGGACAGCGCCAAGAACCTGCTCGGCAATCCCGATCTGCTGCGGGCCTATCTCGGCGGCTGATGCGGGACGCGCGCATTTGCGCGCGCGCCGCCATTCGTTGTCGTCCGCAGCTTACTTCGCCGCGCCGGCCTCCGCGGTTTTGCTCTTGGCTGCCTGGTCGAACAGCACCGCCATCCGCTTCGTCGCGATCGGCGGCAGCTTGATCTGACGCGCCGCGTCGAGGTTCGACGGATTGTCGCCGACCTCGATCAGGCCGATCATGCCCATGCCGAAATGCGGCGTGCAGCGGATGCCGTAGACGCCGGGCGCGTCGAAGGTGACGCTGATTTCTTGCGACATCTTGCCTTTGAACGGCTTGGCGCCTTCCGGGAGCATGCCGGGAATGGTTTCGGCATCATGCCCCTTGTCGGTCGGCACGAAGCGTACGGTGTCGCCGGGCTTGATCTTCAGAAACGCCGGCTCGAACACCATCGGCTGGTTGTCGGCACCCTTGTTCAGCATCTTGACTTCGTAGTCGGCCGCCCATGCAGGGGCTGCCAAGAGCGCCGCGCCGACGGCGCCGAGAACCAGCTTACGGAAATCCATCATCGTTCTGCTCCACTTGCTCTCCCCGGTTCAAGGCCGGGGGATTAGACGAAAAAGCGCTAGTGCCGGCGCCCGATGGCGTCTTTGTGCTGGAACAAACGCACGCGGATAGGCCGGAACTTTCTGGCCCGGATCAGGCCCGCATCCCGAGCCGGCGCAGCAGGCCGGCGACGAGATCGGCGGGCTTGACGTCGCGCACCAGCCGGAAGCCGAGATTGGTCGGCGGAACTCCGGCCGCGCAGCCGCCGGCGCGCGCGTCGCGGATGAAGTTGCTGACATAGGCGCGGTGCTGGCCCTCGACGACGCGGACGCCGCAATTGGTGACCGGTTCGCCCGCCGGCTCGCCATTGGCGTCGAGCGTCTGGCGGGTAAAGCAGGTGTCGGTCCATTCCCAGACATTGCCGGAGAGGTCGACGAGCCCGTTTTCGTTGGCGCCAAACGTCCCGGTCGGCTGCGGGGCGCTGTCGGCGGCGGGCTCGCGCGCGGACTCTTTCTCGTATTTGGCGATCCAGCGGCTGGAGAAGTCGTCGCCGTTCGTCGTCACCGCATCGTCGGCAAAGCGCGAGCCGGCGGCGAAGGCCCACTCCATATCGCTCGGCAGCCGCCAGACATGTCCGGTCTTGCCGGACAGCCATTTGGCATAGGCGGTGGCGTCCTCCCAACTGACGCCGACGGCCGGCCGGTCCGGCGCCGCCGCGCGGTTGGGGAGGGGACGGCAAGCGCGCTCGGCGACGCAGAGCGCGAAGTCGGCGGCGCTGACCTGTGTCTTCATCATGACGAGCGGCGCGCGCAGCCGCGTCTGGATCAGCGGGCCGTTGGCGGGAACGCCGTTGCGCATGTAATCGCCGGCGACACGATAGCTGAAATCGCGCGGCGCGACGGTGATCGTTTCGGGGGCGGGATGGGTCTCCGCCGGGCGCTTGGCGAGGGGGAACTGCGCGGCCGCCGGCACCAGCGCGATCAGGCCGGCAACCAGAATGGCCTTCGCTTCAAGGATTGGCATCGCCATGACGGCACCTTGGGGGATTCGCTTGGGGAATTCTTTAGAGGGGGAGGTTCGTTCGTCGGCCCCGCGCGGATCGCGGGGCCGGTCGTTTTCCGTGTCTGCGCTCAGTGGCCGTGGCGGGTCGCCCCGGTCAGCGCGCCGACCTTGTCGCCGCTGCCGATCGGCTCCGGCGGACGGATCTGCTTCATCAGATCGTTGTCCCAGGTACCGTCGACCTTGAAGTGAGCGGTGGCGCCGAGGTCCACGGCCTCGATCAGGTTATGGTTCACATAGGCGTAGATGCCCGGCTGAAGGAACGTGTAGAGCGCTGCGCCGGCGGAGCCGCCGCGGACGAACCAGGTCTCCAGATCCTTCTGCGGCGGGTTCGCGAACTTGCCCGTCTCCCAGACATAGTCGCCGTGTCCGCCGATGATGTGCGGGCGGGTGTCGCGGTTGGCCTGAGAGTGGACGACCAGGACGCGCTCACCGACCTTGGCGGTCATCGCATTCTTGCCGGTCAGTGAATCGACGCGGCCGTTGAACACGACGTGGGTCGGGATCAGCTTTTTCATCACCTCCTGTGTCTCCGGGTAGGATTCGCCCGCAGACTCGTAGCTCTTGAACTTGCCGTTCTCGTCGCGCGGGACGTAGAAATCGTTCTCGCCGACATAGTAGATGCGGTCATAGCCGAGCGGCTTGCCGACTTCGTCCTTGAGCCCGTCGCGCGGCAACACCATGACCGCGCCGCTCATGCCGGAGACGACGTGCCAAGAGGTCATCGGGCCGCCCGGCGCGCAGTGATAGACGAAGACGCCGCTGCGCGTCGCCTTCCACCGCAGCACCACCTGCTCGCCGGGGTTGACGTGCGTCAACTCGCCGCCGCCGAGCGCGCCGGTCGCGGAATGGAAGTCGATATTGTGCGCCATCGTGTTGGTCTCGGGATTGCGCAGCGTCAGTTCGACGTAATCGTCCTGATGCACGACCATCATCGGGCCGGGAACCGAGCCGTTAAAGGTCATCGCGTGAATCTTGGTGCCATCGTTGTCGATGACCATTTCCTTTTCGACGATGTCCATCTTGAACTGGACGACGCGCGGCGCCGCTTTGGTCGCCTGTTCGTGCGCATGCACGAAGGGCGGCGCGACGAGATCGACCTTCACGCGCTCCAGCGACGGAAGATCCTGCGCCAGGGCCGGGGCGAAGGCCGGAGAAGCGGCCAGCACGGTGGTCAGCGCGGCGCTGAGCAGTAAGTTCCGACGGTTCAACATCATGGTCTCCATTCGCTTGTGCCGATTTGTTTCGGCATGGCGGCACTATTTCGCAGCGCCGCATAAGCCTCTTTGTGCGGCGACAAACTCTTGTTGTTTTGCGCGTTTCGCGCGCATTGCACCGCATAAGGAATTATACGGAGGTCGCCGCCGCCGGCCGTTGCCGCACGCCGCGCGCGCCAGTCTGGAACGTTTACAGCCGGGCGCTCCGGCCGCTATCGTTAACGATCGCACGCGCGGGACTGACACCATGACCGACCTATCGACCACGCGCAGTTCGACCCCGCGCAGTTCGACGACTGGCGGCGAAGCGTCGGCGCGCGAACGTGTCGAGACGTTCGACCTGCGGCATCTGACGCGCGCTTTTCTCGACGATCCCTATCCGACCTATCGGGCGCTGCGCGAGACGGCGCCGGTGCATCGGCTGCCCGACGGCTCGTATTTTCTCAGCCGCTACGACGATCTGATCGCCGTCTATCGCGACGCCCGGACCTGGAGTTCGGACAAGACCGTCGATTTCAAACCGAATTTCGGCGACAGCCTGCTCTACGAACATCACACCACCAGCCTGGTGTTCAACGATCCGCCGATCCACACGCGGGTGCGCAGGCTGCTGACGCCGATCTTCACGCCGCGGGCGCTGGCGGTGCTGCAACCGCGCATCGAGGCGCTGGTCGAGCGCCTCCTCGATCGCGCGCAGGAGGCGGGCACGTTCGATCTGATCGAGGACTTCGCCACCGCCATCCCGGTGCAGTTGATCGGCGACCTGCTCGGCGTGCCGCAGGGCGAGCGAGGGCCGCTGCGGCAATGGTCGCTCGATATTCTCGGCGCGCTGGAGCCGGTGCTCTCGCGCGACAAGTTCGACGCGGGCGTCGGCGCGGTCGGCGACTTCAAGGACTATCTGCGCGAACTGGTGGCGCGGCGGCAGCGCGAGGGCGGTGGCGACGAGGCGGAAATCCTTTCCAAGCTGGTCGCCGCCAGCACGCTCGCTGCCGGCGAGCCCGGCGTCGAACGCGATGATGGCGACCGGCTGTCGGAGCTGGAACTCCTGCACAACTGCATCTTCCTGCTCAATGCCGGGCACGAGACGACCACCAACCTCATCGGCAATGGCGTCGATCTGCTGTTGCGCCATCCCGAGGCGCTTGCCGATCTCGCCGCGCACCCGGACTGCATCGCCACCGCAGTCGAGGAGTTCCTGCGCATGGAAAGTTCAAACCAGCTCGGCAACCGGCGCGCGGCGGTCGATACGCGGCTCGGCGACATCGACATGCCGGCGGGCACCTATGTGCATCTCGGCATCGGCGCCGCCAACCGCGACCCGGCGCATTTCCCCGACCCGGATCGGCTCGATATCCGCCGCAGCCCGAACAAGCATCTCGCCTTCGGCAACGGCATCCATACCTGTGCCGGCAACTCGCTGGCGCGCATGGAGGCGCAGGTGGCGATCGGCAAGCTTCTCGCCCGCTTCGCCCGTATCGAGCCGGCCGGCACGCCGGTGCGCGGCGGGCGGGCGCGCTTCCGCGGCTTCCTGCACTATCCGGTCCGCGTCGCGGCGCGCTGAGGCACGCGCAACCGGCGGCACGGCGGCCGCTGGATTCGGAATTGTTGTCATATACAATGATTGCCGGATGAGCGGTTTCGCTCCAGTCCGAGAGGGCAGTCCAAGAGGGTAGTCGGAGAGGGCGCGGCGATGGCCGGATTGGCGGATGTCAGGATTCCCTATGGCG
>Ga0182744_1004311_pt1 | contig 10730 bp, 10 predicted proteins | sample eDN3rd30CKraftMG_FD_128525 | JGI IMG/M metagenome (GOLD analysis project Ga0182744, IMG submission 128525) | Enriched Miracle-Growth compost microbial communities from Emeryville, California, USA - eDNA 3rd pass 30_C Kraft MG (version 2) (version 2) ... | reverse complement strand
TGCTTATCACTTAGCAAAAGCTGGTGCTTATGTTACGGTCATTGACAGGAAGGATCGGGGACAAGCAACAGATGCAGCAGCTGGAATTGTTTGTCCATGGCTATCTCAACGACGTAACAAAGCATGGTATCAGCTCGTGAAAAATGGTGCTCGTTACTATCCCGAATTAATAAAGAAACTTGAAGAAGATGGAGAAAAAGAAACAGGATATAGTCGAGTAGGAGCGATTAACTTACATCAAGATCCTGAGAAATTAGAAAAAATGGCTGAACGTGCTCGGAAACGCAGAGAAGATGCACCGGAAATTGGTGAAATTACGATTTTAACTCCTAACGAAACAAAAGCATTATTTCCGCCACTATCAAAAGAGTATGGTGCTGTGTATGTGAGTGGTGGAGCGAGAGTTAACGGTAGAGCTTTGCGTAATGCTTTAGTACAAGGAGCGAAAAAGAATGGCGCCACTTTCATTGAAGGAAATGCCATTTCACTTATTCGGGAAGGTCATACCATAAAGGGCGTAGAAATAGAACATGATCGATTACCGGCTGAGCAGGTTCTTATTACTGGCGGGGCTTGGTCAAACGAATTAATCCAGCCACTAGGAAAGAAATTTCAAGTTTCACCTCAAAAGGCTCAAATTGTTCATCTTGAAATGTCAAATGAAGATACAAGTACATGGCCGGTTGTCATGCCTCCAAATAATCAATATATTTTAGCTTTTGATCAAGGAAGAATTGTTGTCGGGGCAACACATGAAGATGAGGCAGGCTTTGATGAGCGTGCAACTGCAGGAGGACTTCATGAAATTTTGACAAAGGCACTGGAGATTGCCCCAGGCTTACATGACAGCACACATCTTGAAACAAGAGTTGGATTTCGTCCATTTACACCAGGTTTTTTACCTGTCATCGGTCCACTGCCTGAATTTGAAGGACTCCTTCTGGCAAACGGATTAGGTGCCTCAGGTTTAACAAGTGGTCCATATCTAGGAATGGAGCTCGCAAACCTTGCATTAGGGCAAGAACTAAATCTTGATTTAAGTCTATATCCAATTGAAAATGCTGTTGAATAAAGGATGAGCCGAGTTGCTCATCCTTTTCTTATCAATTTTATGAAATAGTGTGGAAAATGATGTCCGCAAAAATAACGGAAAAACTGCAAGATTAATCTGTAAGTTGCAAAAATATGCGGAGGATTGCAAAAATAAAGTCAAAGTTGCAAGAAAATCTATAACTTTGCAAAATTGTCTATCTCAAAACGAATTTCCTTGTAAAACAACAACGTAATAAGTAAATATCTCTATCCCTACATAGCATAAACCATCACTTTTACAGTAAAAACACTTAATTGATAGAGAAAATACACACTAAAAGCTACAAATGTAAAGAAAACTAAAAAGATAGCAGGAACAATACGTTTTACCATCATATAAACCTCGCAATCTAGTAAGATAATACCAGTATGGTCAAAAAGCATTTTTTTATACGCTCAGTGAAAAAAGTTTATCCAATAAATAAATAAAAACTAGTAAAATTAATAATGTAAACGTATAATATTTAGTAAATATATTAGAAATAATGGTGAGTACTTACTACTTAAATTATGGCGAACAGTAGATACTTCGAAAGAATAAAGGTGAGGTCATGGCAACGATTAAGGACATAGCAGAAAAGGCAGGAGTATCACCGGCTGCAGTTTCAAGAATTTTAAACAATGATACAACTTTGTCTGTTGGAGAAGAGACAAGAAAGAGAGTGTTAGAAGCTGCGGCGGCTCTAAATTATAAACGAACTAGAAAAAGAAATATTAATAAAACAACAGAAATGTATGAAATCGGCATAGTCTCTGCCACTTCACAAGAGGATGAGGTCTCGGATCCGTATTTTATGGCTATTCGTCTGGGAATCGAAATGGCATGCTCCAAACTTCCTTTTAAGATAAAGACAATGATTTATGCTGGTAATAGCTCTTCATTCGAGGAATTAAAGCAGCTGGATGGAGTCATTGTCATAGGAGGAATTGAACCTTCATCTGTTCAGGAATATTGTCATGGGCATAAAAATATCGTCTTTATCAACCATTTACCAGAAACAGGTGAATATGATGTGGTTGCATCAGGTCTGGATAAAGCAATAGAAGATGTTCTGAAGTATTTAATGGATAAAGGACATACGAAAATTGGATTTATCGGCGGTTATGACATGTACAACAGACTAAATGATAGTCAGAGTTTGGGAGAGGTCCCGGATATTAGAAATATAGCGTATGAGAAAGTCATGAAGGAAAAGAAACTCTATCGGCCGGAGTTGGTTCAAATTGGTGAATGGGGAGCAACAGGAGGCTATCAGCTCATGAAAAAGTTCATAGAACCCGGAACACTCCCAACGGCCTTAGTATGTGCAAGTGACCAAATGGCTATCGGGGCAATGAGAGCATTACATGAAGCAAACATTCGTGTCCCACAGGATCTATCTGTTATCGGGGTGAACGATATAGAGGCAGCAGAATTCTTGAATCCTCCGTTATCAACGGTTAGAATTCACACTGATGAGATGGGAAGGACGGCAGTAAAACTATTATACGACCGATTGAAAGGGAGAGAAATTCCAATTAAAGCTGTACTAAGTACAAAATTAATGATAAGAGACAGTTCCTCCACTCCTAACAAATAAGCTGTAAGAAGGAACCTCAAATGTAATATAAATAGAGGTTCTTTCATATATTTTTTGAGGGGAAGAGGATAATAGATTTATTTTTTATAAGAAAATAAGGATTGTTCTTGATCTTCTGCTACCATTCATTATATAATGACATCAAAGTTAGTTAACCGTTTAACCGGAGGCAAAATGAAGCAGAAAATAACGATAAGAGATGTAGCAAAACATGCCGGGGTTTCACCAGCAACTGTTTCCTATGTGCTTAATGGTATAAACAAGGTATCACAAGAAACAAAGGAAAGAGTTATGCTATCTATTCGTGAGCTTAACTATCAGCCTGATTTTACGGCAATTAGTTTATCAAAAAGAAAATCAAATATGATCGGTGTCATTATGCCGCTCGTAGGTGATACGCTTGCGCCCATTCTTAAGGACAATCCTTATTTTAGTGAGCTTCTAAGCGGAGTCGAATATTACTGTCGTAAAAGTGGTTATGATTTTATCATATCAGGCATTTCCAAGGCGGAAGAATGTAAAAACTGGATTATGAAGAGAAATTTAGATGGACTAATTGTTTTAGGGAAATTTCCTTTATCTTTATTAGAAGAAATGAAAACGCTATCTATACCACTGGTTTTTATTGACTCCTTCGAAGATTATACAAATCATTATCATAATATACGGATAGATGATGAACTAGGTGGTTATCTTGGCACAAAGCATTTAATAGAATTAGGTCACCGTAATATATGCTTCATCCCCAATGGGAAAGTTGATTATGCGGTAGATGGCCAGAGGTTTTTAGGGTTCAAACGGGCATTAGCTGAAGGGAATATACCCCTTAAAGGCGAAATGGTGTTGGAAGGAAGATACAATTCCTTTGAAAACGGCTATTTAATTGGAAAAGATCTCGTGAAAAATAAAAACATAACAGCAATCTTCACTTCATCAGATATTACGGCATTAGGGATTATGAAGGCTGCGAATGATTCTGGTCTAAGAATTCCTGATGATTTATCAATTGTCGGTTTTGATGATTTGATGATCAGTCGCTACTCTTCACCAAGCTTAACAACGATTCGCCAAGATGTTTTTCGTAAAGGGGCGGTTGCAGCTGAAACAGCCATCCATGCAATCGAAAATGAAGATGTTAAGACAGAAGAGATTATGCTTTCTGTTGAATTAGTAGTCAGAGGATCGACTAAGGAAAAATAGCACTTTAAGGAGGTGAACTCATCTAATCTCATTGTGTAATGATGAATTGTTAACCGGTTCACTAAATGTATGAAAAATAAATTTTGATTAGGGTGATATAAATGACAAACGTAACAGTATGGAATGAAAATAGACATGAACAGAAAAATCCGATCGTAAGTGAAATATATCCTAAAGGAATTCACGGTGCGATTGCCGAATTTTTACAAGAAGACAATTATGAGGTTAGAACAGCTACATTAGATGAGCCTGAGCATGGGTTAACCGATGAAGTTCTGGAAAATACAGATGTACTAGTATGGTGGGGACATCTTGCCCATCATGAAGTGGATGATTCGATCGTAGAAAAAGTTCAACAAAGAGTACTTGATGGAATGGGACTTGTTGTCTTGCATTCAGGTCATTTTTCTAAAATTTTCAAAAAGTTAATGGGGACTAGCTGTGATTTAAAATGGCGTGAAGCGGATGATAAAGAACGTCTATGGGTTGTAGATCCTAGCCATCCAATTGCTGACGGTGTTGGAGAATACATTGAACTTGAAAAAGAAGAGATGTATGGTGAGCACTTTGATATTCCGGCTCCGGACGAATTAATTTTCACAAGCTGGTTTGAAGGTGGAGAAATCTTCAGAAGCGGCTGTGTGTTCAAACGCGGTAACGGAAAAGTATTCTATTTCCGACCGGGACATGAAACATATCCTACGTACCACAATGAACAAGTTCAACTTGTCATTAAAAACGGCGTAAAGTATGTAAGCCCTGTCAACCGCAAGCGTCCAGTGTATGGAAATGCAAAACCGCTTGAGACTATTTCAGCAAAATAATCTTAGATATACACTTTGAAATCATAAAAAAGAAGGGGGAAGTTCCCCTTCTATAAAAATGGAGGAATGTAAAATGGGTAAATTACGAGTTGGAGTTATTGGATGTGGAAGTATTGCACAATATCGTCACCTTCCTGAATATGCAGCAAACCAGAATGTTGAACTAGTAGCAGTATGTGACATCGTGGAAGACCGTGTAAAAGAAGTTGCAAATAAATACGGTGCAAAAGCATTTACTGACTATAAAGAACTTATTGCAAGTGGTGAAGTAGACGTAATTAGCGTGTGTACGCCAAACTATCTTCATGCACCTGTCTCAATAGAAGCGTTAAACAATGGTCTTCACGTATTATGTGAAAAACCGATGGCAACATCTCAAGAAGAAGCAGATGCAATGATTGAAGCAGCGAAAAAGAATGATAAAAAACTTATGATTGCTCATAACCAACGTTTTGTACGTTCTCATGAGCTTGCGCGCCAGCTAATTGAAAGCGGTACACTTGGAAAAATCTACAGCTTCCGTACAGCATTCGGTCATCCGGGACCAGAAGGCTGGAGTATCGATGGAAGAGAAAGCTGGTTCTTTGAAAAAGAAAAAGCATATATCGGTGCAATGGGTGATTTAGGAGTTCACAAAACAGATTTAATGCGCTATTTACTTGGAGAAGAAATTGTTGAAGTTGGTGCATTTATTGAAACAACAGCAAAAGAAGGTGCTGATGTGGATGATACAGCTGTTTGTGCCCTTAAAACAGAAAGCGGAATCATTGGAACTCTTGCAGCAAGCTGGTCTTATACAGCAAAAGAAGATAATTCAACGATCATCTATGGTGAAAAAGCGATCCTGCGCTTGGAAGAAAATCCAACATATTCATTAGTTGTTCAATATACAAATGGTGAAGTTGTGAACTATGAATTAGGTAAAATTCAATCAAATGATGAGGGTGGCCAAAACACAACTCATGTGATTGATAACTTTGTCACATCAATTGTAGAAAACACAGAGCCGCCAATTAATGGTGAAGAAGGTATGAAGTCATTAGCTGTTATCCTAGCCGCCATTAAATCAAATGAAACAAAAACAATTGCTAAAGTATTTGAGTGATAAAAATGAGTAAACTACGTATCGGAATCATTGGTGTTGGCGGAATTGCTCAAGGCCGTCATATACCAGCGTTTCATAGTTTTGCTGATGACTGTGTAATTACAGCAGTCAGTGATGTAAATATAGAGAGAGCACAGGAAGTTGCAACAACACATAAAATTGAACATGTAGTAGAAGATTATCGTGAACTTTTTCAGCATGTTGATGCAGTATGTATTTGTACACCGAATAAGTTTCACGCTGAAATTACAATCGCCGCTTTAGAAGCGGGAGTAAATGTTCTTTGCGAAAAGCCAATGGCCCTTTCTGCAGAAGAATGTGAAAGAATGCTGGAAACTTCAAAGCGTACAGGCAAAGTATTAGCGATTGCCTATCACTATCGTTTTATGAAAAACTCTCAAGCTGCTAAACAATTAATGGAAGAAGTGGGAACTCCGCTTGTCACAAGGGTTCAAGCTTTGAGAAGAAGAAAAGTTCCTGGCTGGGGTGTGTTCACAAACAAATCCCTTCAAGGTGGAGGTAGTTTAATAGATTATGGCTGCCATCTATTGGATCTTGCCATTTGGTTAATGGGAAGTCCGAAACATGTTGAAGTAAACGGAAGCACGTATAATGTGTTAAGCAAAACGCCAAATGGTGTCAACCAATGGGGTACCTTTGATCATGAAACCTTTGATGTAGATGATCATGTGACAGCATACATTAAATTTGAAAATGGTGCTTCACTCTTATTGGAAACATCATGGGCAGCAAATATACTAGACGATCAGGAACATCTAAGTATCTCAGGAGTAGATGGCGGTATAAGTGTATTTCCTCTTGAGCTCTACACAGCCAAAAACGGCATGTTAATGAATAGCCAAGCTGCTTGGGTACAAGGTGAAGATAACCCCGGAATCGCTCAAGTGAAAAACTTCATTGATGCTTGTCGTGGAGAAGCTGAGTTAGTCGTAAAACCTGAAGAAGCATTACAAGTTTCACAGATTATCGATGCAATTTATCAATCTGCTGAAAGAACTAAGGGATAAATAAGTAAAGCTTAATTCTTATAGGTTGTTGCTTTAGAATACTATTTTTATAAACTTAGTGGAGCGTAATGGAACAAACTTGTTCATAGAGATTAACTATATTATTCGTTAAAAGTGTTCAACCATAATCCAAATTACAGGAGGAATTCCAATGAAATTAGGCGTATTTACAGTACTTTTTAATGACAAATCCTTTGAAGAAATGTTAGATCGTGTGAAAGCATCAGGCCTTCACGCAGTAGAAATCGGTACAGGCGGATATCCTGGAAATACTCATTGCGAATTAGATGCTCTACTGGAAAGCGAAGAAAAGCGTAACGAATATCTTGCAAAAATCCAAGAGCGCGACCTCATCATCAGTGCATTCAGCTGTCACGGTAATCCGATTTCACCAGACAAAGAATTGGCAAAAGACCATCATGAGACAATCATGAAAACAATTAAACTAGCTTCACTAATGAATGTACCTGTTGTTAATACATTCTCAGGTACACCAGGTGACAGTGAAGATGCAAAATATCCTAACTGGCCTGTCACACCATGGCCGAATGAATATGGTGATGTGTTAAAATGGCAATGGGAAGAGAAACTAATTCCGTACTGGAAAGAAGTCGGAGCATATGCACAAGAGCATAATGTGAAAATTGGCTTGGAATTACACGGCGGATTCTTAGTTCACACTCCATATACATTATTAAAACTACGCGAAGAAACATGTGATGCAATTGGTGCTAACTTAGATCCAAGTCATCTTTGGTGGCAAGGTATTGATCCGGTAGCAGCGATCAAAATTTTAGGAAAAGCAAATGCTATTCACCATTTCCATGCAAAAGATACATACATTGACCAAGACAATGTAAATATGTATGGATTAACGGACATGCAGCCATACGGCGAAGTTCAAACAAGAGCATGGACTTTCAGATCTGTTGGTTGTGGACACAGCCTAACAGAATGGAATGATATCATGAGTGCCCTTCGCACATACAACTACGATTATGTTGTAAGCATCGAGCATGAAGACCCAATTATGTCAATTGACGAGGGCTTCGAGCGAGCTGTTACAAACCTGAAAACAGTATTAATCAATGATCAGCCATCTCAAATGTGGTGGGTATAAGATAAAGGTACGCCCCTCTAGTACAAGAGGGGTTTTCTTTTTTTGTGAAAAATCTGTATCATGGAGAATAGATTCGTTTGACGGAAATAAATGAAGCATAGGTGAAAAGATGGCAAATCCAATTCAAGTACAGATAAAACCAAACTATGTAAAGCAATTTAGATCAGGTTATCCTCTCATCAACAAAGAGGCAATCAAAAATACTGAAGTTCTAAAACAAGAGGGTTCGATTATTGATCTTGTTGATGAAAGAAATCAATTTATAGCTAAGGGATACTATGGAATACAAAATAAAGGAAGAGGTTGGATCTTAACTTATAACCAAAGGGAAGTCATTGATCAATCCTTTTTTGAGAAAAAAATAAAAGCTGCGGTTGAAGATCGCCGGTCTTTTTATCATGATCCTGATACAACTGCTTTTCGCGTTTTTAATGGTGAAGGAGACGGTATCGGCGGATTGACGATTGATTGCTTTGAAGAAGGATACTATGTGGTCACTTGGTATAGTGAAGGAATCTATTCTTTTAAAGAAGAAATTATAAAGTCTTTAAGCAATACTGTTGATTTTAAAGGAATCTATGAAAAGAAACGATTTGATGTTAAGGGTACTTATATGGAAGATGATGATTTTGTTACAGGTGAGCGTGCCAGCTTTCCGCTAATTGTGAAGGAGAATGGAATCCGTTTTGCAGTTTACCTAAATGACGGGGCAATGGTAGGGGTTTTCCTTGACCAGAAAGATGTTCGCAAAGCAATCCGTGATAAATATGCAAAAGGAAAAAATGTATTAAATACATTTTCCTATACAGGAGCTTTTTCTGTTGCAGCAGCACTTGGAGGAGCAGCAAAAACGACAAGTGTAGATCTAGCAAATCGCAGTAAAGCAAAAACAATTGAACAGTTCAGTGTGAACTCACTTGATTATGAAGCACATAGTATTATCGTTGAAGATGTCTTTAACTATTTTAAATATGCTGTTCGGAAAAAACTGTCATTTGATATGGTCATCCTGGATCCGCCAAGCTTTGCAAGATCAAAGAAGCATACTTTTAGCGCAGGAAGGGACTATCCGGATCTATTGAAACAGGCGATCCAAATAACAGAGAAACAGGGAATCATTGTTGCTTCCTCTAATTGCAGTACTTTTGGAATGCAGAAGTTTAAAGGATTTATTGAAAAGGCATTTCAGGAAATGGGAGAAACGTACAAAATTCTTGAAGAATTTAGTTTGCCGAAAGATTTTAAAACAATAAAGGAATTTAAAGAAGGAAACTATTTAAAAGTTGTTATCATAAAAAAATTGTAAGCTAAAAAACTGACATTCTCCGGAATGTCAGTTTCTTTAAGCTAATGAATAATTAAGTAGGATTTATATTCTTTAATAATGTCCCCACGTTTTCCTAGAAGTGTTTTATATTCTCTTAATAAATCTGTATTACTTCTATCTTTTACCCACTCAGAAAATGCACGCTCACATTCTCTCGAAATGGCTGACAACTCATTGTTAATTTCATTCAATTTCTTAATATGAACATGAGTAACCATGGGGTACCACCTTTCATCAATTGTCTCTCTATTTTGATATGGAAAGCTGACTTTCTGTTACTTTTTCATATGATAATTAGGTGATACCCTAAATTTCTATTACGTAAACATAAAAATAAAAAATATTTAACTAAGGGGTAGGGAATTTTGAAGAAAATTATGGTTATAGGGGTATCAGCAGGTGCGGGAAAATCGACATTCGCCAGAAAGCTGTCAGACATTCTTCAAATAAACGTGCACCATCTTGATACGATGTACTGGGAGCCGGGATGGGTTGAAGCAGCATTTGAAGATTTTAAATCCAGGCAACAGAAAGTTATCAATCAACAGGCATGGATTATTGAAGGAAATTATCGTAACACCTTTGAGATGAGAGTAGAAAAGGCAGACACCATTATTTATATCGAAAAGCCATTGACAGTCTGTTTATATCGGGTCTTGAAAAGATGGCTAACGAACATAGGGAAAGATCGACCTGACCGTGCCATCGGTTGTAACGAAAAGATAGACATGGCCTTTATCAAATTTATATGTAGCACATATTTTCAACGTAAGAAAAAAATGAGACAACAACTTCAAAACCTAAAATCTAGTAAACAAGTCTTCATTCTTACATCAAATACAGAAATTGACTCATTTTTACGAAGTCTGGCGAATTAGAATTATTTCTGGGGAAATATGACGAATTATGGATTCATATATTACACTTGGTGGAAATTAGCTATACTATAGATAGTGGTGAGAAAGGTTAGTTGCTATGGTGCTGTTCTCGTTTAGATAATTTTCTTTAGAATCTTAATTATACAAAACGATAGTGTGGAATGGAGCGGACGACACTTGACTCCTGCGGGAAGTAGAGGAAAGACTGAGACCCCGCTGGCGAAGCCGAGGCTCAGCTTCCTTCCCGCGGAAAGCAAGTGTTTGGCGCGCAATGGAATGAACCCCGTGCTTTCTATAAATAAACAGCATTAAGTATATTGAAAATAATGAACCCTTTAACATGAATACATACAGAAGTTAGTGAAGGAGATAAACAAATATGTCAGAACAAAACTTTTTACAAGACGCAGAACCATTTTTACAAAATAATTGGGAAAAGGCAAAATTCCCAGAACCTACAGCAATCCAATTAAAAGCAATCCCTCCAATCCTGGAAGGAAAAGACGTTATCGCTGAATCCCCTACAGGAACAGGAAAAACCCTTGCATATGTTCTCCCGCTTTTAAACAAGGTAGA
>Ga0182744_1004309_pt1 | contig 10736 bp, 10 predicted proteins | sample eDN3rd30CKraftMG_FD_128525 | JGI IMG/M metagenome (GOLD analysis project Ga0182744, IMG submission 128525) | Enriched Miracle-Growth compost microbial communities from Emeryville, California, USA - eDNA 3rd pass 30_C Kraft MG (version 2) (version 2) ... | reverse complement strand
CACGGTTTATATTGTAGATAATGAACCGATTCGCGTGGTTTTTCCGCATATTGAGCCTGATACAAATCAGGAGGGACGTATTTTTTGGATCGGAATACATCCTGAATTTATTGGTAAAGGGTACGGAAAGAACTTGCATCGAATAGGTCTTTCCAGATTGCAAAATGAGTTTAGGGCAAAATCCTATTTAGGTGCGACCAAAAGTGATAATATACCCATGAGAAAAATTATGAAAGCGAATGGTTGCAGCGAGCATAAAGAAGCTGTCATTTCATTGGAATATTGAACAGGGCTTTTCCTATAAAGGAGAAAGCTCTTTTTTATTTGCTTAATTTAAGTATATTGATCTTTTGGTACTTTCAACAAAAAAACATTTTGGGAATACCAAAAAAATTCCCCTCTGACGGATGGCTATTTTTGGATATTACATTGCTATACGATGTAAATTGTTTTACAATGTAGTTACAAATATTAGGAGGTATAGCTATGGACAGAGAGCTCCTAAAGGGCAGTATTGAAATCTTGTTGCTGTCATTATTAGCGCAAAATGATTGCTATGGTTATGAAATAACAAAAAAACTGCGGATATTAAGCGATGATGCCTACCATATGAATGAAGGAACATTGTATCCAGCATTAAAAAGACTAGAGAAAAAGGAATGTGTAACTTCATATTGGAGTCAGCAATCCGATGGCGGGAGGAGAAAGTATTATTCAATTACCGAAAATGGACGTACCATATTGGCAGAAAAACTTAAGAATTGGCAACAAATTAATACGTTAATCTTAAATACAGCGGAGGGATTATCATGAAGGAGATTGAGCGGTATGTAAAGGAAATCACCATGAACTTGCCCGATGATGAAAAGTTGGAGATAGGAGAAGAGATTTATGGCCACCTTCAGGAACATGTGAACGAGCTTATAAAGAATGGCTCTTCTAAAGAAATGGCGATTAGAATGGCCATTGAATCTTTTGGCAATCAAAATAAACTGAACCGAGAGTTAAAGAGGGCATTTTTTCCATTTTATAAAGTCATTCGGTTTTTATGGAGTGTCCTTTTTGTTACGGGATTTTTGTGTCTTGCTTCTTATTCGATTATGGAATACATCCATCCAGAATTGGAGAATAATTTGCCGCTATATAGTGTATTAATGGCGATGTTCCTCGTATCCTTCTCGCAGGTGCTGGCGAGGCTTTGTACGATGCCCTTATCAGTCAGTTTAAGTTGAAATCTAGAGGGCTGTTAAATCCGTGGCTATTCTTCCTGGTGCCGGCATTGTTATATGGCGGAATCCAGACACTGCTGCTATTCAATAATCCTGAAAAGTTTCAAAATAACTTATCGTGGGTGGACTTATATACTTTTCCAATAGGTGCTGTTGCATACATCATTTCAAGGCAGCTGTTTACTATTCTTTTTTTGAGCCATAAAAAAGTTAATCGTAATACGGTCAATTAAAACTGAAAAATGGAGGTTGGTTAATTGGCTGACAGAACAATTAACAAAATGAACTTGTTGTTGCCGGTGTTTTTATTTGTTATTAATTTGATATTCTCTGCTTTTCTTATTGAAGAATTAATAGATGCCTCCGAACCAAATTACGGAATACTGGGTTTATTGACACCTATAACAGGGGTAGTCTCTCTGATTTATATTAAAAAAATGGCAGGGAATAAGCGAACAGTTTTGGTAAGAGTTTTACAAACATTCAATTACATCTATATTCTATTTCCTATAGCGGTTTTTGTTTATGGAGTTATGGTCATGATTGGTTGAAGATCGGCAAAAGCTGGTTTATGTTAGGTAAAAACTATATCAATAGAATAACAAAATAGAACTGCAACTATAATAGAAATTCCTGAAACAAAGAAAAAGGCAGCCAAGTAGCTGCCTTCGTCTTTTTCTATTTACTGAAATCATCCAGCCCGTTTTTTCCTGGATTTAAAGGATCGTTTGCTGGATTCTTCGTTATATCTGTGATTGTTGGTTTAATCGATTTACTGACTGTAGAAGTTCCTTGCTTCATATCATTCATTGCTTCTTTCATTACTTTTTTGGTATCGGTATCTTTATTGATCGTGGTTTCTTCAAACTTATGATCAAGCTTTTGAAGATATTTGGCTGCAAATTCTTTTCCGCCAAGGCCAAATGATAAGCCGAATGCCAGTGCAAGTGCGCCAAGCGTTAGAATAAACGCAGCATTGACAATGGAAGCAGCAAGGCCTAGCTGGTCAAGTGCCATAAAAATTGAGATGGCGATAATTGCCGCCTGTGCGACATTGGCCAGGAATTTATAATGCGGTCCTTGAAGAATGGAGCTTAGCAATTTCTTGACAAGACTTCCGAGCCACAAGCCTACTCCAAGGATGACAAGAGCAGCAATCACATGAGGCAGGTAGGCAATTACACTTGTTGCCAACGTAACCATAAACTCTAGTCCAAGAATATTAAGGGCTTGTACCACAAATAACAGTACAATAATTACTTCTGCGATATAGCCAACCACTTGAGAAAAGCTTAAACTCTTCGCACCGGCAGTAGTTTTGTTTAGTCCCATCGCAGAGAAATAAGAATTGAATCCAATGCGCGTAAGTAAAGTGGAAATAAATTTGCGCACCCATTTTCCTAGCCATACGCCGATCAATACTAAGAAAATAGCTACTGCGATATTCGGCAGCATGGTCAGGACATCATTAAGCATGGCAATAGCCGGTTCTGAAATGCCTTCAATATCCAATCGTTCGAGTGCTGCGATGACCGTTGGAATAAGTATCAGTACAAATACAACTGTACCAATGACGGATGCCAGGCTCGTGCCAGCCAATAGTCGTGATAAGCCAAGTTTTTTAGTTAACTTTTCGCTTCCGATGGCTTCCAGGAGATTTGTTACAATATCACGGACAATTTTCGCGATAAACCATCCTAAAAATAATATTAGTGCTGCTGCAAGAAGCTTAGGCAAAAATGCCAGAATACTTTCTAGCATGCCGGTGAACGGACCGACGATTCCGTTGAGGTTGAGAGCACCCAATACAGCTGGCAGGAAAAGCAGCAATGTCAGATAAAATACAATTTTCGCTACTTGATTTATGATATTTGCAGGCTGTCCATTATTGTCTGTTAAATTCCATTTGCGCAGCTTTTCATGAACTTTCAGGGTATTGCCGCTTTTTCGTATTAAAAAGCTCAGCCCTGTCGCAATAAGCCATGCAACTAATAGAATCAACGCTGCTTTTAAAATGCTTGGCACCGCAGCCATGATAGATGAGAACATTCCAACAAGTGGTGAAGCAATAATATCTAAATCCAAAATATTAAAGAATAAGATAAAGACGAACACCAGCAGCAGATAATAAATAATTTTGCTGATTATTTTTTCGGAAGAATATTTTCTGTTTGGCTTATTCTGGAATATCTTGTCGTCCAGGCTAGTTTTGCGAAGTCCTTTGAGTACCGCCTTTTCGATGGCTTTTGCGATAATCCATCCAACTAATAGTACTAATAGTGCCAAAAGTAAATCAGGGAGCTTGACCCAAAGATAGTCAAATCCGCTCCAGTAGCGATTAATGTCCAATATCGTCACTCCTTTTAAGAATTATTGATGGGAATACTTTTCTATACCCAATGCTTTTTAGAGTAAACAGTTAAAGGATTAATCATTATCTAAATGGTGCCTTTAATCACGTTGAAGCCTTTGCTAGTTTTCTAATTATCTAAGTTTTGCTAAATTTTCAAAAATTTCTTTGACATCTATTTTAGAAGCGCTTACAATAAAATTAGTTATTAGACATTAGATTATTTAGCAAGCTGGTACATGATACTAAGAAAAGAGTTGTTAATATGGCATTGAGTAGAGATCGCCGTATTGGTAAACACGCTATCTTACTTTTGCTCTCTGAGGATTCAGCTGAACATCTGGCAATGCTCGAGCAGTTGAATTGGAAGAGTTGCACGGGAAAAGTTGGAGCGATGGATGCACATAAAGTAGTTGCTGCCATAGAAACAGCAGCTAAAAAAAATATGGTTATCAATCCCGACCTTTATCGCGAAACCCACGCATTATACCATGCGATTATGGAAGCCTTAAACGGAATCACTAGAGGTCAAGTACAGATAGGATCTGTACTAAGAACAGTTGGTCTATCTTTTGCTGTTCTGCGTGGAAACCCATATGAAGATGAGCGAGAGGGAGACTGGGTTGCAGTTTCCTTATACGGAACCATTGGCGCACCGGTTAAAGGATCCGAACATGAAACAATCGGTCTAGGCATTAATCACATATAATTTGCCCATAGTATTTAGTAAATAGGGGGCTATATCTTGAAATCATTTTTTTGGTGATTTCTTTGATATAGTCCCTTTTTCTATTGAGCTTTTAGTGGGGGCAAACCCTGAATGAATAAGATAAGGCCCCAACGAGCCATGAGATTTCGCTCACAATTACACCGAGGCATAATCGATTTAACAATAGGAAATGAAGGGAGACAAAACGATGGTTACATTAAATGGTCAAACACTTACTTTTTCAGATGTACGGAAGGTTTTATTTGAAGGAGAAAAAGTAGATTATTCTGAGGACAGCATGAGAAGGGTTCAGGAAAGCCGAAAAGCCGTGGAAAAAATCGTATCTGAAGGAAGAATTGTATACGGTATCACGACGGGTTTTGGAAAATTTAGTGATGTGCTTATAGGCAAAGAGGATGTTGAAGCCCTACAGTTAAACTTAATTCGTTCCCATGCTTGTGGAGTAGGAGAAGCTTTTCCAGAGGTTGTATCTCGGGCGATGATTCTTCTCCGAGCCAACGCATTATTAAAGGGCTTTTCCGGTGTACGTCCAGTTGTCATAGAAAGATTGCTAGAGTTATTAAACGCTCGTATACATCCGGTAATTCCTCAGCAAGGATCACTTGGAGCCAGTGGTGATTTAGCGCCGCTTTCCCATTTGGCTTTAGTGTTGATTGGTGAAGGAGAGGTCTTTTATAAAGGTGAGAAAACAGCAGCAATCCATGCATTGAAGAAAGAATCTATTTTCCCGATTACCTTAACAGCAAAAGAGGGGCTAGCTCTAATCAATGGTACTCAGGCGATGACTGCAATGGGCGTTGTGGCTTACTTGGAAGCAGAAAAATTAGCCTACCAATCTGAACTAATAGCTTCTGCTACAATCGAAGGATTACGCGGAATTATAGATGCTTTTGACGAAGATATTCATTTAGCGCGCGGCTATAGAGAACAAGTTGAAGTAGCGGAGAGAATACGTGGTTACTTGTCAGATAGTTCATTAATCACAAAGCAGGGCGAACTTCGCGTGCAGGATGCGTATTCAATCCGATGTATTCCGCAAGTACATGGTGCTACTTGGCAGGCCCTAAACTATGTGAAAGAAAAATTGGAAATTGAAATGAATGCTGCAACTGATAATCCGTTGATTTTTGAGAACGGTGAAAAAGTCTTATCTGGCGGCAATTTCCACGGTCAACCAATTGCATTTGCGATGGATTTTTTGGCAATTGCAATAGCGGAACTCGCAAACATATCAGAACGCCGTATTGAGCGGCTCGTCAATCCGCAATTGAATGATTTGCCGCCGTTTTTAAGTCCTGAACCAGGCTTGCAGTCAGGAGCGATGATTATGCAATACGCGGCAGCATCCCTTGTCTCTGAAAACAAGACATTGGCACACCCGGCGAGTGTTGACTCCATTCCTTCGTCAGCGAACCAGGAGGATCATGTAAGCATGGGGACAATTGGAGCACGACATGCATATCAAGTTATTACAAATACACGACATGTGATAGCGATTGAAGCCATTTGTGCTCTCCAGGCGGCAGAAATCCGCGGAAAAGATAAAATGGCTTCAACTACACGCAGCCTTTTAGAGAATGCGAGAAATATTGTGCCATCTATCATCGCAGATCGAGTGTTTTCCAAGGATATTGAGGCCATGAATAACTGGTTAAAGTATGGAACTTTTCAATTTAAAAAAAGTAAAGCATTAAGCTAGTACTAGATTCATATGGCAGATTAAGCTGATGGCTTTTAACGTTTTCAATAGACCACATTCAGGAGGGAAAAGAATATGAGAGAGACAGCTGACAATAAAGTTATTCGATTAAGAGGAACAGAACTAAATACGAAGGGCTGGCAACAAGAGGCAGTGCTTCGTATGCTGATGAATAATTTAGATCCAGACGTGGCAGAAAGACCAGAGGATTTAGTTGTATATGGAGGAATCGGAAAAGCTGCACGAAACTGGGAGTCTTTTGATGCGATTGTTCGATCACTTAAAGAACTGGAAAGTAATGAGACGCTACTTGTGCAATCAGGAAAGCCTGTCGCAATTTTTAAAACGCATACCGATGCACCACGTGTGCTGCTTGCAAATTCTAACATTGTTCCAGCTTATGCAAATTGGGAAACATTCCATGAACTCGATAAAAAAGGGTTGATCATGTATGGGCAAATGACGGCTGGCAGCTGGATTTATATTGGATCTCAAGGAATTGTCCAGGGAACATATGAGACTTTTGCAGAATTAGCAAAACAGCATTTCAACAACACACTTAAAGGTACCATCACGGTTACGGCAGGTCTTGGTGGAATGGGTGGTGCACAGCCGCTTGCCGTCACAATGAATGGCGGCGTGTGTATTGCAATCGAGGTGGATGAAACAAGAATTGACCGCCGAATTGAAACTCGTTACACAGATGTGAAAGCATACACGTTAGATGAAGCGATTCGATTTGCTGAAGAAGCGAAGAAAGAGGGAAAAGCATTATCGATTGGTCTATTAGGGAATGCATCAGATATTCTACCTGAAATGATTGCAAGAAACTTCATTCCTGATACATTGACAGATCAAACATCTGCCCATGACCCGCTCAACGGCTATGTTCCTTCTGGTATGGCACTTGATGAAGCGCAAGTTTTACGGATCTCAAAACCAGATGAATATGTAAAGCTTTCGAAAGCATCGATGGCAGTACATGTAAAGGCAATGCTTGAGATGATGGAAAAAGGAGCAATCACTTTTGACTATGGGAACAATATTCGTCAAGTAGCTAAAGATGAAGGTGTAGAAAATGCATTCGATTTCCCGGGATTTGTACCTGCTTATATCCGTCCGCAATTCTGTGAAGGAAAGGGACCTTTCCGTTGGGTCGCATTGTCAGGGGATCCTGAAGATATTTATAAAACAGACGAGGCAATTTTGCGTGAATTTAGCGACAACAAGCATTTATGCAACTGGATTCGAATGGCGCAAGACAAAATACAATTCCAAGGTCTTCCTTCGAGAATTTGTTGGCTAGGATATGGCGAGCGTGCTCGTTTTGGAAAAATCTTAAACGACATGGTTGCAAGCGGAGAGCTAAAAGCGCCTGTCGTAATCGGCCGAGATCACTTGGATTCCGGCTCTGTAGCTTCACCAAATCGAGAAACGGAAGCGATGAAAGACGGTTCGGATGTTGTAGCAGACTGGCCAATTTTAAATGCAATGTTAAATGCAGTTGGCGGTGCTACTTGGGTTTCCGTACATCACGGTGGCGGAGTAGGAATGGGCTACTCAATGCATGCTGGGGTAGTCATCGTAGCAGATGGTACGAAGGAAGCGGAGGTACGTATTGAGCGAGTATTAACAACAGACCCGGGGATGGGTGTAGTGCGTCACGCGGATGCTGGCTATGAACTTGCAAAGAAAACAGCCCGCGAAAAAGGAATCAAGATGCCGATGCTTGATAAAGGGGCTGACCTGTAATGACAAAACCTATCTGGATAAAGCACGCAGCACAATTGGCAACACTTGCATCCGATGTAAAGGGTCCACGCAGTAAAGAAGCGATGTCTGATCTCGGTTTAATCGAAGACGGCAGCTTGTGGATTGAGGATGGGATTATACAGGCTGTAGGCACAACAAAAGAGCTTGAAAAACACTATTCAAAAAGAGGCGATGAAGCAGAAATTGTAAATGCTATAAATCATTTAGTTACACCTGGATTAGTAGATCCCCATACCCATGTGGTTTATGGGGGGAGTCGTGAACATGAATTCGAAATGCGTCTTCAAGGTGCAGCCTATATGGATATTATGAATGCAGGTGGAGGAATTCACGCGACAACCCGGATGACAAGAGAATCAACAGAAGATGAGCTGTTCGAGCAAACTATACGCCGTCTCGACTCCTTTCTAGCCCATGGGGTGACAACGGTTGAAGGGAAAAGCGGTTACGGGATGAATCTCGAAACAGAGCTGAAGCAATTGCGGGTAATGAAAAGGCTGCAGGAACAGCATATGATTGATATCGTTCCGACTTTCATGGGCGCCCATGCCGTACCGCCAGAATTTAAAGGGCGCGAAGATGAATTTGTAGATTATTTGATTCGTGACATGCTCCCGGTAATAGCGGAGGAAAAATTAGCAGAGTTTAATGATGTGTTTTGTGAAAAAGGTGTGTATACACCAGAACAAGCAGAGCGGATTTTAGAAGCAGGAAAACATTTCGGACTCATCCCGAAAATCCATGCAGATGAAATCGAGTCTTATGGTGTGGCAGAATTAGCAGCAAAAATAGGGGCTATTTCAGCAGAGCATTTGTTAAAAGCATCAGAAGCAGGCATACAGGCTATGGCGAAATCAGGAACAATCGCATGTTTACTCCCTGCGACAGCCTTGTATTTACGGGAACAAGCAGCACAGGGCAGAAAAATGATCGATGAGGGTGTAGCTGTGGCGATTTCTACAGATTGCAATCCAGGCTCTTCACCAACAACCTCGATGCCGCTTGTCATGAATTTAGCTTGTATTTCAATGCGTCTTACTCCTGCCGAAAGCTTAACGGCAGCAACTTATAATGCGGCTTGTGCCATCAACCGACAGGAACAAGTGGGGTCCCTTGAGGTGGGGAAACTAGCGGATATCGTGTTATGGAATACGAAAAGTTATCAGGAACTGCAATATTTATTTGGAGTAAACCATGTGAAATCTGTATGGAAAAAAGGAGTAAAGGTGGTGTAATATGAGCGAGCATTGGCTTCAGGAACCTGAATGGTTATGGAATCTACCAGAGGAAAATCAATCAGCTTCTGTTCATCATTGGATTCAGCAGCTTAAAAACATAAAACATACACCTGATATGATACTTTACGGTGCACCCATCTCAAGATCATCGATTAGTGTGTCCGGAGCGTCCCTTTACCCAACAGAGTTTCGACGAGCATGGAAAGGCTTTGCGACGTATAATTTGGACGAAAAAGTTGATTTAACCAGTTACCTGGCAGCAGATGCAGGAGATGTGGCAATGCATATGACAGATATTCTTTTATCACATCAACGGATACAAGAGACATCAAAATACTTAGCAAAACACTATCCTAGCACAACCTTATGTATGATTGGCGGTGACCATTCCACAACCGCATGTGCAGTTCGCGGAATTAAAGAAGTCTTTTCAAATGAAACCATTGGAATCTTGCAGCTTGATACGCATCTTGATGTCAGAGATCCAAAAGAATTAGGACCGGCAAACGGAACACCCATTAGGCAACTAATTGATGGCAGGATTGTTAAAGGAGAGCATGTCGTCAATATTGGTCTGCATGGCTACTTTAATGCAAAGCAGCTGATTGATTATGCAAACGAACACAATATTGAAATGGTAACATTAAAGCAAGCGCGGAAAAACGGGTTGAACAAAACAATCCAGGAAGCGCTCGAGCGACTGACGGCAAAAGTTGATCGCATTTACGTAACGGTTGATATGGATGTACTTGATATATCAGTTGCGCCAGGTGTTCCGGCGTCCACTCCAGGTGGGATGACAACTATTGAACTATTTGATAGTTTACTTGAAATTGGAAAGCATGCGTCTGTTAAGCATATTGATTTTGTTTGTCTGGATCCAAGCAAAGATTCGGGGGTAGCGCAAACGGTTAAAACCGGGGTATATGCATGGCTGCAATTTGTAACAGGCCGAATTTTGCAGTCGGGAAAACGGTAATGGAAATTTTTCAACGGCATGTGCAATTTTCATAAATATAAAAGAGGATACTATTGGCTGGATAATGCAGCTTATAGTATCTTTTTTTATTTCTCTTATAGCAAAAGTAATACAAGAAGGATTCACTGCTCTGAATATTGAACTATTAAAAATACAGAGTTAAATAGTTCGATTGGAGGGATAAAAAATGTTGAAAGAGATATCGGTTTTGCCAAAAGATAAAAAAATCGCTGGTGTACATTGTGTGCCGATAATGGAAAACGGTTCTATAGTTATGGCTTGGGACAAGGAAGAGCAGTTATTGACTACAATCGGTGGAAGATTGGAAGGTGAAGAAAGTATCGAAGAAGCGCTGGAACGTGAATCGATGGAGGAAGCAGGCATGATTATCAGTTCCGAGAAAGTTCCTTTTGCTTCTTGGTACTGGGAATCTACCGATACATATACAGTATGGTTCTTGGTTAAAGCACAAAAGTTTGTGCCTTATTCCTTTGATTTTGAAAAATCAGGCTACGTAATCTTTAATTTTGAAACGGCAAAACAGCTAATTTCTAAATTGGAGCCAAACAACCAAAACAGGATTGCTATTCTTAATTTAGCTTTCGCGAAAGCCCAACAACTTAATTTGCTAGATACTTTTTAAGATAGAATAGATTTATTCAGCAAAAATATAGTTTATGGAAGCTGCTACATAAAAAGCAAAAAGAGAAGATCGTCTAGGGATAGACCTTCCTTTTT
>Ga0182744_1004305_pt1 | contig 10741 bp, 11 predicted proteins | sample eDN3rd30CKraftMG_FD_128525 | JGI IMG/M metagenome (GOLD analysis project Ga0182744, IMG submission 128525) | Enriched Miracle-Growth compost microbial communities from Emeryville, California, USA - eDNA 3rd pass 30_C Kraft MG (version 2) (version 2) ... | reverse complement strand
GGCGCGGATGAAGGACAAGGCGATCGTGGGTAACATCGGCCACTTCGACGACGAGATCGACATGGCCGGCCTCAAGCGCACTCGCGGCATCCAGCGCGTGAACATCAAGCCGCAGTACGACGAGTGGGTCTTCCCCGACGGACACTCGGTGATGATCCTCGCCGAGGGGAGGCTCCTGAACCTGGGATGCGCCACCGGCCACCCGAGCTTCGTGATGTCCGCGTCCTTCACGAACCAGGTGATGGCGCAGATCGAACTGTTCACGAACACATCGAAGTACGAGCGGAAGGTCTACGTACTCCCGAAGAAGCTGGACGAGAAGGTGGCTCGTCTCCACCTCGACAAGCTCGGCGTCCGCCTCACCACCCTCACCCCCGAACAGGCCGCCTACATCGGCGTCCCGGTAGAGGGGCCGTACAAGGCGGAGCATTACAGGTACTGAGGGAGAAAGCAGGAAAAGCGATAAAGGAGACAGGACACAGGAAACAGAAACTGCACATCCGCGTGGACCGGTGTGCAGTTTCTGTTTCCTGTGTCCTGTTTCCTCGCAGTCTCTGCTTTCTGCTTCCTGGATTTCCCCCTATCTTCCCCCGCATGGACCGCTATTGCATAATCGGGGCGGGGCCGTCGGGGCTCGCGACGGCGAGAGCGTTTCGCGAGGCGGGGATTCCGTTCGACGTTCTGGAGCGCAACGGAGACGTCGGCGGGATCTGGGACATGGCGAACGAGCGGACGCCGATGTACGACAGCGCGCACTTCATCTCTTCGCGCACGCAGTCGGCATTCGACGGTTTCCCGATGCCGGAGAGCTTCCCCGACTACCCCGGGTGGCGACAGATCCGCGAGTACATCCGCTCCTTCGCCGATCACCATCAGTTGCGCGACTCGATCGAGTTCGGAGTCGGCGTGCAGCGGGTCGCTCCGGCCGGTGATGCACCCGGTGCGTGGGACGTGACGCTCGACTCCGGCGAAATGCGTCGCTATCGCGGAGTCGTCTGCGCTACGGGGCACAACTGGGAGCCTGTGATCCCCACCTACGCCGGAAAGTTCGACGGCGAGTCGTACCACTCGTTCGAGTACCGCTCGCTCGCCGAATTCAACGGGAAGCGCGTGCTCGTGGTGGGCGGCGGCAACTCGGGATGCGACATCGCTTGCGATGCGGCCGCTGCAGCGAGCAGCGCTTTCATCTCGATGCGACGCGGCTACCACTTTCTTCCGAAGCACATCTTCGGCCAGCCCACTGATGCGTTCTTCCGCAGCGGGCCGCACCTCCCCGCGTGGCTCGCGCAGCCGCTGCTGGCTGGCCTGCTGCGTGTGCTGATCGGCGATCTTCGGCGATACGGCCTCCCGAAGCCGGATCACAAGGTGCTCGAGAGCCATCCGATCGTGAACTCGCAGCTACTCCACTACCTCGCTCACGGCGACATCACCGCGAAGCCCGACGTGTCGGAGCTGCGCGGACGCACGGTGCGCTTCAGCGATGGAAGCGAGGAGGAGATCGACCTGATCGTCTACGCGACGGGCTATCGGGCATCGATCCCCGTACTCGACGAGTCGCTCCTTCCCGGTGGCGCGGGGGTCGCACCTTTCTTTCTCAACATCTTCCACGGACGGCCCGGGCTGTACGCGGTTGGGCTCTTCGAGACCGACGGCGCTGCGTATCCGATAGTGAGCAAGCAGGCCACGCTCATCGCTGAGCTCATCCGCGCCGAGCACGATTCGCCCGCCGTTCTGGAATGGTTCCGGAAGATGCGCGAGGGCGGGCCGCCAGATCTCCACGGCGGGATCCGCTACCTGAAATCGCAGCGCCACGCCATCTACGTGCAGTACGACGAGTACGTGCACTTCCTCGAGAAGTCGCTGAAGAAGATCGCGCGCATGCCGCGCACGAACACGGCGCCGCTCCGCGTCGAAGGGGCAACTACGATCGCTATGTGAGTAAGTATCCCCCTCGGCGATGCCGGGGGTCTTACGATGTGAACCGCTCAAAGCGGCTGAACGGGGATGCTAACGCGGCCCCGACACTGGGGGCCACCTGATCGGTGGCCTCCTTATCGCCTCCACAGGTTCATCTGGTTGAGCCGCTGGTCCGTTTCCTCCTGCCGGCGGATGTACTCGCGGATCACATTCCCCTCGCGACCCACCATCGAGACGACGTACCCTCGCGCCCGGAAGTGTTGACCTACAGAGTTCCGCTTCCGCTCCCCATACACCCGCGCCAAGTGGATCGTGCTCTTCCCCTTGATGTAACCCACCACCTGCGACACCGCATACTTCGGCGGAATCAAGATCAGCATATGCACGCGGTCGGGCATCAGATGCCCCTCTTCGATCCGGCTCTCCTTCTGCCACGCCAGCCCGTGGAATACCTCCCCCAAGTGCTTCCGGAGCGCTCCGTACAACGTCTTTCGTCGTAGCTTCGGTATGAAGACGACGTGGTATCGGCACTCCCACTTCGAGTGGTTTAGGCTTTCTGTACGATCCATACGTGTCTCTCCTTGGTCGTGTGCTTGGCGCCCCACGGCCAGAGTTTCACCGATGGATCGTTCTCTTTCCACTCCCGGATACATCAAACTGATGCTGCCTCCCCGGCAGAGCCGGGGGGTCTCATATGCGTCGCTAGCTGCCCAGCTCCGGTCAGCTAAGCTAGCGAACTGGTGTTCGGAGACTCGACGCTCGCCTCCCGAGCCACCTGGCGAAACACTAATCGCCGTCAGAGCAGCGCGTTCGTTGTTCCTATTCGCTGCTGAGTCCCGAAAGCACCCGCTCGATCGCACCGAACCGGCATCTCTCTGCCCTTCTGGAATTCCCATTCATATCTGGCGTGATCACCAAGCCTCACATGTCATCAGCGAAACAAGCATGCGTCCGGCCTTATGCAAGATTACTTGACAAATCTGCCAGACTTTATTACAGGTAGTTTCAAGACGACAAATGAACACACCTGTCGCGCGACCATGCGTGACAAATGAGGAACGCAGATGCGAACGCACGCGCTGGCGGTCCTGGCGGCCCTTCTGGGCTGCGCGATAGTGGTTGGTGTGATCTCAACATCCTCGACGCCCCGCACCGCGTACGCACAAGGCGGCTCGTGCCCGGGCAGTTGGCAGAGCACAAATTGTGTCACGATGCCTCCCCCACTGAACGACTCCATCGCGAGTTCAGTTCGACCAGATGGGATCTGGTCGGATCACTTCAACTCAGGCTCCGGCGACTGCGTGTCGCTCTACAACCATTTTCAGTCCGCATACAGCAGTGGCCGTGTCGTTGTCGCGGACATGCCGTTGAACCAATGGGGCGCTTACTACGGAAGTGGAGACCAACAGGGAGAGATCGGGATCGCAAACGCTTCGTTCAACGTCGGCAATAATGACTTCGTGGCTAGCATCGCCATTCATGAGTCAGCTCACGATTTCGGTTGCGACGACACTTCTCCCGGTCAAACCGCGCAGGCATGGGCCGACTACTGCGTCCCTCCCGATCCCCAAGTGCCGCCTCCACCGCCGTTGCCCTGCAGTGGCATGTGATTGTGTGATGCTAACGAACTAGTACTCGGAAATAGACTCGCTCGTTCAGATGAGGGCATGCGTGATGATTACATGGACTACGTTTCTGAGACGCCTGTCATGTGCCGCCGCGGCGATGTGCCTCGTTGGAGGCTTGGGGTGCGAGAAGCCCTTGCCTCCCACAAGTTCTGCCGCCAGCAACGCACAGGATGGTGCAGTGGCGGCAATGACTGCTGCTTCAAGCTGCGATGAAGAGTGCTTCGCCATTCTGCAAGAGGCGATTTCCTGGGTATCGAGAACGAGAGATGTCGCAGCAGGCCGCCTATTGGTCGATAGCGTTGGAGACGCTCGCTCGCCCCACACAAGATCGAAAGGGTTACCACGTTCCGTGCTGAACGATCTGGCAGTGTCGATGGGAGCCAACGGTCTAAGTGCGGTTGAAACTATGGCCCGCTGCTTCGGTTCACCCTTCGACTCCGTCCCGCCGGCCTGCCAGCCGCTGGCGGACAAAATCATGGTGACGCTGAGCGCCCCAGTCGTGAGCGAGACCGACGGGACGCGGGCCTCTTTGGAGATAGTGGAGAGCTGGAATGCGGAGCCGTGGCCGCACGGCCGGCGAGCGTGGATCAGGAACGGCTACACGCTCACCCTGCAGCGCGCGACGAACGGGTGGAGAGTCGTCGACGCTAAGCTAGTGTTCCAGACCTGAATTCGATTCGGGCCAGCTTGGCCACTTCCACTCGGGCCAGCCCCACCACTCCCACCTAGGACCCCGAGAGCGATTCCTCCTCGGAGCGCAACGTGTCGCCCGAGTTCGCTGCATCGCGCTGCACGATGCGCTCGAGCCCTGCGACTCGATCTTCCAGTCGCTGCACGCTCTCCTCGAGCGCGGCGATCGGCACCACGCGTTCTACTTCGCTGCCGGGAGCTCGCTGCGCCGCCTCGCCGTTGGTCGCCGCTGCCACCGCTGAGCCGGAAGACGCCGCGCCCGCCGCCGGCGTCGCGGGAATCGTCGGAAGCGCGACCGACCGCCGCGGCCAGAATGTCTTCGCCAGCGCGCCCACGAAGAGTACCACGAGCAGCAGTTGACCGAGCATCGTCTCGACGGTGGGATAGATCCCCATCGCGTCGATGTGCGGGAAGCCGCGCAGCACGGTCATCGGGAAGGCGTTCACTTCCTGCAGCTCGCGTATTCCCTTCCCCATGAATACGAACGCCATGTAGTACAGCAGCACGCTCGTCACGGCGAAGAACGGCCGCAGCGGGATGCGAACGCCGTAGCGGTAGAACAGTGTGAAGATCAGCGCCAGCACCACCGTGCCCGCCAACAGACCGAGCAGAAGTGGAACCAGCAGCGCGGTGCCCTCACCGAAGAGCGCCTGATAGAAGAGCGCCGTTTCCGCTCCTTCGCGATACACGGCCAGAAACGCCACGAACGCGAGCGCAGCTCCGCCGCCACGCTCGAGCGCGTGCGTCACCTTCTCGCGGATGAACTGCTGCCACTTCGCGGCTTCCACCTTCGAGATTAGCCAGTAGCTCACCGAGAACAACACCGCGACCGCGATGAGCATCGTGATCCCCTCGATGAGATCGCGGCTCATGGGCATCGCGCGCAGCATCGTTTGCAGCACTACCGCCGTCGCGGCACTCGCCAGTACTCCGAGACCGGAACCGATCCAGATCGAGCGAAGCCTCTCGCGGTTCCCCGTCTTGATGAGGAACGCGACGACCGCACCTACCACGAGGATCGCCTCGAATCCTTCACGCACGATGATCAGGAACGACTGCAGGAACGCGGCCCACGCGCCCGAGGTCGGACGCGTCAGCTCCACCACCGACGGAAGATTCACTTCGATGCCGTCGCGCGACTTCTCCGCGGTGCGGAGGTCGCGCGCCTGGATCGCGCCGCGAAACTCGGCGAACTGGCGTTCCATCGAAGCCACGAGGCCGGGACTCTTCGCACGCGCCGTCGACTCCAGCGGTTCGAATGCGATGTATGCGTCGAATCCGCGATCGTTCGCCTCGTCCACCTGGCCGGCGCGGAGCGCGGCGAGTGCATCATCGAGCCGCGCCAGCACAGCCTTCGCCGCCGCCTCGCTCGAGCTGTCAGCGGCCGTGGCCGCGTTCGCGATGGTCACCACTCCGCTGCTCAGCGGAATAGAGCGTACGTACGCCACCATCTTCGCCACGGCGCTGTCGGCGAGGTGCGAGCTCGGGGGCATCGCGCTCCCTGCGACTCCATCGCGTATCGCGTTCGCGATCTGCAGGTCGCTGCGCTCCGCCTGCCACGCGAACGATCCGATCTCGGGCGGCAGCTTGCTGAGCGCACGTGTCACCGAGCCGTCGAGCGCGCCCTTCGCACCGTGGCAGGCGGCGCACGACTGCACGAACAACCCCTCGCCTTCGGCGACCTGTCGCGCGTCGTAGTGCAGCGTTTGCAGATAGGCGACGACTTCCCAGCGCTGCTGCTCGCTGAGCGTGGAACCCCACGCCACCATCTGCGTACCCGGCACTCCCACCGATATCACTCGATAGAGGAGCGCCGGCGTGGCGTCGGCCATCGTCTCCGCATCACCTATTGCCGGCGGCGCGGGGTCCATCCCCTTCGCGGCGGGACCGTCGCCCATCCCGGTCTCCCCGTGGCAGGAGGCACAGCTCGTCTCGTATATCTGACGTCCCGCCGCTATGCTGAGCTCCCCGGCCGGAATCGCCAGCGCGCCCTCGGCGCCGAGCGCGGTCGTGAAGCGCTGGTGGATCGCCGCGATCTCGGCAGGCGTGCGCTTCCCGGCGACCGCCGCCGAAAGTGAATCGAGCTCGGCGCGCACTCCGTCGGCACTCTCCCCCGAGAGTCGCGCGGCCACCTCGCGCGCGTTGGCCAGGAAGTCGACTGCCTCCTGATACTCCTGCTCGGAGATCAGTTTGCCGCTGGCATCTATCCCTTTCCCGTACTCCTCGACCGCGACTCCCACGATACTCGACAGCCGCTTCGCCGGGTGCTCCTGCGCACCCAGTGAAGCGGCAGCCACGGAAATGACGCCGAGGAGCGTGATTAGCTCCTTGAGAGCCCTTCTCATTCGCATTCCGAATGAATCTATCGGCTATACGGACTGAAAGCCAGCAAGCGAACGGGACAGCGCTGACACGCCGGCCGCTCACCTGGCCGAGCGCGCTCACTCTCCACTCGCTCTCCGCTACAGGCCCGGTCGCGTCCGTCTGCCGCGACCGAAGCGGCGCCAGCGCGAAGGTGATTCGCGACGGTCATCCGACAGCGTCGCTCCGATTTCCGGCCAGCAGCGGTCGGCGCTCTCGAAGAGCGCGGCCAGCGCCCGCGCCCACTCACGCCAGTGCAGCAATCGCTGCGCATCGGTCGAGGATGAGAGTCGCTCCTCCGCAGCGGCGAGATCGGCCAGCCTGGATATCAAAGGCGACGCACACTCGTCCAGCTCCGCTTCGAGGGCGCGACGCTCCGGTGCGTCCGTCGGAAAGCGCTCGGCGGCGTACGCGCGAAGCCGCAGTCGAATGTCGTTTCGAAGCTTGCGAGCATCGAGCGCGGAGCGGCGCCCTTCCGCGGTGGACGCGCGCGCGGCCTCGCCGCGTGCCGCGAGAAGCGGGGCGAAAAATGCGTCGTGCTCTGCCCTCCGCTCTCCGCCCGCCGCGCGGCGCGAGCCGAACACCCTCAGCGAGCGCGTGAGCTCCGGAAGCTGGAACGCCCAATCATCGAGCTGGCGGACGACGGCTTCGGCGTTGGTCGTCACCACGCTCACGAAGTCGCCGCCGTCGGCATGGATGTGCAGCGCATCCTCACCGACGGTCCAGCCGTCCAGCGAACGAAGAAGAAGCGCGACGCGCACGCGCCCCGATTGGAGCAGCAGAGATTCACGCTCGAACGTGATCACGGCATCGCCGTCGATGTCGTGACCGCGGACGAATCCGTGAACCGTCGCACGGAGCGGCGCAGAAAGTTCAGCCATCGGAACGACCGGCTTCGGATGAGCCGTCGGAGAGATCCGCATCGCTGATGGCCGCCCGCAGGCCGGTGCGCTCCTCGTAGCGGCGCACGAATCTGGGAAGCCGTTCGGCGGTGAACTCCGCGCGCGGCATCCCGAGCACTGCCACGGCATTCTCGATCCCTGCCGGCGTGCCTTCCACTTCCACGAGGTCATCCATGCGCGGGTAGCGCTCGAAGCGAACCGTGGTGCCGTTCAGATCGTACTGCTCGATCTCGCGATCGATGGCCTGGTTCACCACGTAGCCGAGCCTGTGCAGAATGAGAGCGAAAGTCGCGGGATCGAGCGTATCAGCGCCCAGCTCTTCGCGCACCTTGTATCCGTTCTCCTGCGAAGTCGGCCCCTTCCAGCCGATTTCCGCGCGCACCGTGTCGGCGCTCCGATAGACGCGCACGCGCAGCACCTCGCCGCGCGACGCGAGCTCTCCGGAGCGCGTGTCGTAGCGCCGATCCTCCAGCCTTCCCGAGAATTCGAGCTGCCCTCCCGCTTTCACGACGAGGTCGCGCCGTGCATCCCAGTCATCCACCACCGCCTTGACTTCGACCTCACGCATCGAGGATCACCTGCACCACTGCGTCAGTGTCGGCGAGCGTCGGGAAGACGGCGAGCGGCGAGTGGCTCTCCAGCTCCTGCACCGAGTAGCGGCCCGTGGCCACGGCGACCGCGCGCGCTCCGATCGCTCTGCCGCATTCGATATCCGCGGGTGTGTCACCTATCACCACCATCGCAGCACCGGGTATGTCGAAGCCGAGTTCCTCTTTCGCGCGACGCTGCGCGATCGCCGGAAGCTCCGGTCGATGGTGGTGATCGGAGCCGAACGCTCCGATCCGGAATCGTGCCATGTCGATTCCCGCCGAGCGAAGCTTGAGTGCGGCGCCAGCGTGCAGGTTGCCGGTGAGGAGACCGAGCACGATCTCGCTGTGTTCCTCGAGAGCGTCCAGCAGTTCGGGAACTCCGTCGAACAGATGCGCGTGGAGCCCGGCGGTCAGTTCGCCTTCCAGACCCTTCAGGTAGTGCTCCATGAGCGGCGCCATGCGCCCGGCGATCACCTCCTCGCTGTGCCCCTCGAGGCGCATGAGGTCTTGCACGATCTGGGGATCGGTTTTGCCGTCATAGCGGTAGTCGGTGGGGCCGGCGCCGCCGAAGACGTGGGTCAGGGCGGCGGTCATGGCGCGACGGCCGGCGCCGTCGCTCCAGAGCAGCGTTCCGTCGATGTCGAAGAGAACGAGCTTCACGATTCTGCTGGCACGAGTGTGAAGGGACACGAGATCACTCGTGAAAGCTAGACCTTCCGCGAGCGCGGCCGCTACTGCGCTGGCGAGACGAATCTCCTTTCCGCGGCCGGCACCGCACTGGCCCCTCTCCCACGTCGGGACTTAACTTCCGCCGATGCACATCTCCTTCGCGCTCTTCGCCGACGCCGCCAATCTCTCGCAGGAAGGGAAGCTGAACGTGCTCGGCGTCTTCGACGCCGTGCAGGTGGGCGGCCTCCCCACCGTGCACCCGCGCGCGCACTTCGTGGTACGCCTCAAGGGTGGACTCGAAGATGTCGGCACGCACGTGATCACCCTCGCCTGGCTGAATCCGGAGGGTGACGAACTCTGGTCATCCAACGGCGAGCTGAACATCGGGGCGCCGCCCACCGGCGTGACGGAGATGGATTTCCCACTCATCGCCGCCCTCGACCTCCCCCTGGATTCCTCCGGCAGCTACTCGATGCAGGTCACGCTCGACGGCGTCCTCCACGGCGACGTGAAACTCCACGTGCGCAGCGAGATGACGCCCGTGGGTGGTGGGTTGGTGAGCTGAGGAGAGAAGGAAACAGGGCACAGGAAACAGGAAACGGAAACTGCACACCCATCAGGTCATGCCCGCGAAAGCGGGGACGACAGGGACTGGTGTGCAGTTCCTGTTTCCTGTCTCCTGTGTCCTGTTCCCTCCTCAGTACCTTCTCACCCCCACCACTCTCCCCATCAACTCGCGCACGTAGGCATCGGAGGGAGGGGTGATCTGTTCGACGGAATGGCCGCCGCGGCCGAGTGCGACGTGGGCGATGGCGGTGGGGGAGAGCGCGATCGCCACGTGGGTCGCCGTGCGATCGGGGCGTTCGGAGAAGAAGATCAGATCTGCGGGCTGGAGCGACTCGACTCCACCCTCGACGGGGGAACCGTGTTCGATCTGCTGACGCGCGTCACGCGGTAGCTCGATGCCGTGAAGACCGAACACCGTCTGTACGAAGCCGGAGCAGTCCGCGCCCCAGGGAGTGATCCCTCCCCATTCGTACGGCGTACCGGCGAAAAGCGAGAGCGCGCTCGAGGCGATCGAGTCCGGCTCGCGAGGGAAGCGGCGCGGCAGCTCGTCGGGCGTCAGCGCCCGGCCGCTCTCCACCGATGCATCGTCGCTCGCATATGCGCCTACGGGGAGCGCGCGCGCCTGGCCGCCCTTCTCGCGGATGATGCAGCCGATCGAAAGGCGCCTCGCCGAGTAACGCGCCACGACTGCACCGGCGCTCTCCTCGTACAGGTAGCCGCGATTGATCCATCCTTCGTAGCCGTCGGCTGCCCGGATGCGGAGCCACGTGCCCTGCTCGGCCAGCACCTCGGCCGTGTGCCCCTCCAGAAGCTGCGAGAGCTGCTCGCTGCGGAGTGTCGGTTCCGCGTTCAGCGGTGCCACGGCCGAGCGCACCAGCACCATCTCGTTCTCTTCACTCATCTTCGGTAGTAGCGTAGAGGGCGGTCAACGCGCCCTGGTTCGGCGCGGCAGGGGCAGGACGATCGATCGGAATGCGCCCACGATCGCCCGGTCGCTCACACCCCGCAGCTTGCGCTCCACTTCATCACGCCTGCGCGCACGCGCCAGCGGTTCGGAAGCGACGCCGCGCGGGAGCGAGTGATCGAGCGGCACGAAGAGGAGCCGGGCGTTCCACTCGCCGCTCCGTTCGTCGAAGATCGATTCACCGAGCACGGTGAACGCGCGGTCGCCGATCGCGAATCGGCGGCGCAGGAGCGCGGCGCCGTTCATGCCTGGGCCGCCGGTCCCGCCGTCGGTGGTTCGAGCTTCGCGGCGCACTTCGCACAATGCGTGACACCGCGGAAGTTGCACATGAGGCAGATGAACGTACCGCATTCCGCACACGGGTAGCCTTCCGAGGCACGTTCGTCGCGACCGCATGCGCGACACGTCATCGTGTCGCGGTCTCCCCCGTCAGCCATTGGTCACCTTCATGCG
>Ga0182744_1004301_pt1 | contig 10744 bp, 9 predicted proteins | sample eDN3rd30CKraftMG_FD_128525 | JGI IMG/M metagenome (GOLD analysis project Ga0182744, IMG submission 128525) | Enriched Miracle-Growth compost microbial communities from Emeryville, California, USA - eDNA 3rd pass 30_C Kraft MG (version 2) (version 2) ... | reverse complement strand
GACATGGTGCAGTTCACCTTCGTACGCAAGGAAACCGGCGAGGACGGACAGCCTTATTATACCAGCTGGTTCGACCTCTTCCGCATCGAAAATGGCCGCATCGTCGAACATTGGGACCCGGCGCTCAAAAGCCCCGACATGCTGAAGCTCGACCCGAACAAGAAGAAACTCGACCAATAAGTCCTGCGGGGAGACAGGTGGTCTTCCCCATGATGGAGAATCATCGCCGATACTGCTATGGGGCGGGGCATGATCGATATCCCGCTCCTGCTCGCCTTTCTCGTCGCGGCCTCGGTGCTTACCATCACGCCGGGCGTCGATACCGCGATGGTGCTGCGTTCCGCCGCGACAGGGGGACCGCGACAGGGCGTCATGGCGGGGATCGGCATATCCATTGGCTGCCTGATCTGGGGCGCGGCCGTGTCGCTGGGTCTCGGCGCGCTGCTCAAGGCATCGGAACTCGCCTATGAGATCGTCAAATGGATCGGCGCGGCCTATCTGCTCTGGATCGGCGCCAATCTTCTGCTGAAGCCACGCCAGACGCTCGACGATGGGGCGGACGGCGAAGCCTCCCCCGCCGGAAGGATCGCTCTCTATCGCGGCTTTCTCACCAATATGCTCAATCCCAAGATCGGGATTTTCTATATGACCTTCCTGCCCCAGTTCATTCCGGCAGGCGTCGGGGTCGCGGGCTATTCCCTGTTTCTGGCGACCGTGCATGTCGGGCTGACGGTGATCTGGTTCGCGATCCTGATCGCCGCGACCGCGCCGCTCGCCCGCATCCTGAAACGCGCGCCGGTCATCCGCGCGCTGGATCGGCTGACCGGCGGCGTGTTCCTCGCTTTCGGCGTGAAACTCGCCGCCTCCAGCAATCGCTGATCCCCCGGATCAGGCGGCCGGTATCCAGACCGCGCCCTTGATATGCTGGATGAGGCCATCGGCATTGACGAGGTAGAGGATCAGGAATTCGACATCGACCACCTGTCCCCTGGCGACCGGGGTCATGCCCTCGAACCCCTTTTCCGCCAGCAGTCCGGGCGAAAGATCCTCCAGCCCCTCGAAGCGGATGACGACATTGGCGACAAAGCCGTCCTTGCCCGGGTAAAAGCCCCGGAACATCACCTGTTCGCGGCAATAGCGGTGGAAAAAGGCGTAGAATTCGCGAAAGGCAGGCTTGCCCTCGACCCGGAATCCCGCATTTTCGAGCGCGAAATCATCGGCGAAGAACGTCTCCAGCGTCGCATAATCGCGCGCGTTGAACGCGTCGATATAGCGATGATAGTCGGCCTCGGTCATCGTCATGGCTCTCTCCTGAATATATGAAAAAAGGGCGGGAAATTTTCCCCGCCCCTGTCCGTTTTCCGAAAGCTCAAAGCTGCGATGGCATGCCGTCGAGCAGGATCGTCTTGGTTTCGAGGAAGGAGGAAAGCCCCTCCACCCCGCCTTCGCGGCCGATGCCGGACTGCTTGAAACCGCCGAAGGGCAGGCCGAATTCCAGCTTCATGCCATTCTGGCCGAAGCCGCCCGACTTCATGCCGCGTGCAAGGCGATAAGCCGCGTCGACATCATTGGTCAGCACCGACCCGTTGAGGCCGTAATTGCTGTCATTGGCGATGCGCAGCGCGTCGTCATCATCCTCTGCCGGGATGAGGCAGAGCACCGGTCCGAAGATTTCCTCCTGCGCGATGCGGCTCTTATTGTCGACATTGGCGAACAGGGTCGGCTCGATGAAATAACCCTTGTTCATGCTCGACGGGCGGTTGCCGCCGGTGACGAGATCGGCGCTCTGGCGGCCAAGGTCGATATATTCCTCGACGCGTTCGAGCTGGCGCTTCATCGCGACCGGACCGAGCTGGGTCGTCATGTCCTCGCTATGGCCGATCTTGATGCCCTGCATCACCTTGGCGATGGCGTCGGCCAGCTCGTCATGGCGCTTTTTCGAGACGATCGCGCGGCTCAGCATCGCGCAGACCTGTCCGCTCATGATGGTGATGGTGTTGCCGAGGATCGCGGCGGCCACTTCGATCGGGAAGTCGTCGCGGATGATCGCGGCGGACTTGCCGCCCAGTTCCAGCGTGCAGCGCGCGACGCGGCTGGCGCAGACCTCACCGATGCGCTTGCCCGCGCCGGTGGAGCCGGTGAAGCTCACCTTGTCGACGCCGGGGTTCTGCACCAGATGGTCGGACGCATCGCGCCCGCCACAGGCGAGGTTGACGACGCCCGGCGGAAGATCGGCCGCTTCCGCCGCCTCGGCCATGATATAGGCCTCCAGCGGGGTTTCCGGCGAGGGCTTCATGATGACGGTGCAACCCGCAACCAGCGCATAGGCGACCTTGCTCGACAAGATGCCATAGGGCGCGTTCCACGGCGCGATACAGGCGGCGACGCCGACCGGTTCCTGCACGACCAGCGCGGTGTTGACCTGCGTGCTCGGGCGATGGTCGACGAACTTGTAGCTGTCGGCGAGGCCGGCGATGAACTCGAAGGTGCCGGTCGCGCCGCCGGTCATGATCGGCGCGAAACTGGCGAGGCCGCCGACCTGCGCGGTCCAGGCGCGCGCCAGTTCGGGATCGCGCTTCTTCAGTTCCTCGGCCATGCGACGGACATAGACGCCACGCTCGGCGGGCGACAGGCGGCCCCACGGGCCTTCGTCCAGCGCCTTGCGGGCGGCGGCGACGGCGCGGTCCATATCCTGCTCGTTCGCCTCGGCGACGCGACCGATCACTTCCTCGCTATTGGGGGAAACCAGCTCGATCATGCGGCCGCTGCTGGCCTCCACCCACTTGCCGTCGATATAGAGACGGTCGGGATGTGCGATCTGAACGCCCTCGGGGGTCATAAGTCTATCCTCTCTTCCTTGGTCCGGGCAGGCAGGGCCAGCCCCTTGTTCCAGCCTAAAGCCGCATCATGACAATCATGCCATCGAAGCGGCCACAGGGCAAGATACTAACGTCCGTTACGATTGTGCGCAACGTCTGTGATGCAGCAAAATTTTCCACGGGCGGCTTTACGATTCGTCCCGGAAATTGCTAACATATGTTAGTATTGCCGATAGCCCCAAAAGACGGATCGGCCCCCAAAGAAAAAGCAATCGGTCAGAGGAGAGAGACGCCGATGGACAAGGAAATAGAAGCATTGCGGCAGGAAATCGCCGCGCTGCGCACCGAAGCCCGCGCGGCCAGCGACTATATCGCGCTCTGCAATTTGCAGGGAAGCTATGGCTATTATGTCGACAAGGGCCTGTGGGACGAAGCGGCGGATCTCTTCGCGCCCGATGGCACGCTGGAGATTGCCGGGCGCGGCGTCTATGTCGGGCGCGAGCGGGTGCGGCAATATCTCCACGCGCTGCCCGCCTACAGCCATGGCATCCTTTTCAACCATATGCAGTTGCAGCCGGTGATCCACATCGCGCCTGATGGCGAGACGGCACAGGCGCGCTGGCGCACCTTCATCCATATCGCCTTTCTCGGCAAGGAGGCGCGCTGGGGAGAGGCGGTCTATGAAAATGGCTATCGCCGCATCGACGGCATGTGGCACATCGCAAAGCTGCACGGCTTCATCACCTATTATTGCGAGTTTGACAAAGGCCTCAACCATGGCGGCGTACCACTGCTGCGCCGCATCGACGGACTGAAACCCGACCTGCCCCCGACCTATGACTATGAAGCGTTCCCCGAAACCTTCATCCCGCCCTTCCATTATGAGCATCCGACCGGAGGAACAGCCCGATGAACGCCGCCTTTAACGCGATCTCCGCGCCGCACAGCCGCGAGAGCCTCTATGCCGCGCTCGACAGCTGGCTCGATGCGCTGTTGTCGCGCGACCCTTCCCGCGCGCGCTGGGCGCCGGTGGTCCGCAACAGCGAGAATAACGTCGCGCTGGCGATCGGCGACGGTCTCTGGGCGACGATCACCGGGCGCGGCGATTATGATCTGCGCTTCGCCGATCCGCTGACCGGGCAGGTCGGCCTGTTCACCACCTTCATCGAGAGCGGCGACGAATCGGGCGCCGCCGTGCGCCTCGGCGTCGATGCGACCGGCGCGATCAGCGAGGTGGAGCTGGTCATCGTCCGGCAGGTGGATGAGGCGCTCAAATTCCCGAACCCGCGCTTCTACACCAAGCCGGTGCTGGAGGGGATCATCCCCGCCGGGGAGCGCATGACGCGCGAGCGGCTCATCAGCGTTGCCAATGGCTATTTCGCGACGCTGGAACAGAATGACGGCCAGTTGTTCACTGCCTTCCACCCCGATTGCAACCGGGTCGAGAACGGCACCCAGACCACCAACAACCCCGATTTCATGCTGCCGATCGCCAAGCTGGGCTGCGAGGAGCAGTTCCGCACCGGCTGGTATCGCTATGACGACCGGCTGCGCGGCCGCCGCTTCCCGCTGGTCGATGTGGAGCGCGGGCTGGTGATGGCGCATGGCTTCATCGACCATCGGGGGGGGCTGACCGATTATGCGCTGGCCGACGGCACCCGCGTCGAATCGCATATCCGCCGCCCGCACAGCTTCTATCTCTCCGAACTGTTTCGGATCGAGCAGGGCGCGATCCGCCAGATCGAGGCGAATTTCATCACCGTGCCCTATCATATGCCCTCCCCTTGGGACGCCCCGCATTGGGCCGCCGCATGAGCGCAACCGCTCCGGTTTCCGCCGCGCCGCCACCTGGTGAGAGCATGGCCGGGCGCTTCACCCCGGGCACGCTGGCGAGCCTGCTGCTCTGCGCTTTGGTGATGTTCATCGACGGCTATGATCTCGCCGCGATGCCGCTGGCGGTGCCGCATATCAGCAAGGCGTTCAGCCTGCCGCCCGCCGATTTCGGCATGGCGCTTTCCGCCGTGCTGCTGGGCCTCGGCATCGGCGCGGTGCTGCTCGCCCCCTTGGGCGACCGCTTCGGGCGACGGCGGGTCATCGTCATCGGCGCGGTCGCGCTCGGCCTGACGATGCTCGGCGCGGCGAGCGGGACGAGCATCGGCGAATTCGCGCTCTGGCGGCTCGCAAATGGCATGGCGCTGGGCACCTGCCTGCCCAATGTCACCGCGCTGACGTCAGAACTCGCGCCCGCCGACAAGCGGGCGAGCACGCTTACTGTCGTGTCGCTCGGCATATCGGTGGGCGCGATCGTGTCCGGCCTGATCGTGCCGCCGCTGGTCGCCTTCGCCGGATGGCATGCGATCTTCACCATACCCGGCGCGCTCACCCTGCTGCTGGCGGCCGCGCTGCGGCTCTGGCTCCCGGCCGATGCCTCGCCTGAAGAGCGTTCGGCGAAGCGCAGCGAGAACGAAAGCGGTGTGCCCCTCGCCCAGCTGCTGCGGCGACCGCTGCTCTGGCCGACAGCGATCTTCGCGCTGCTCTACGGCATCAACGCCTTCGCCCTCTATCTGGTGACGAGTTGGTTGCCGACGCTGCTGCCGCAGGCGGGTTTCGCGGTGGACGCGGCCGCGCGCTATCTTTCGCTCCAGCAATTTGGCGGCTTCCTCATCGGCCTCCTCCTTGCCCGCCTGCTCGATCGCGGCCATGCGGTGGCGGCGCTGGCGGGAACCTACGCCCTCATCGCCATCGCCTTCGCGCTGTTCAGCATCATCGCGCCCGGCACGATGAGCTGGGGGGCGCTGATCCTGATCGCGGGCGGAGGCATCAGCGGCGCGCATCTGGCGATCATGGCGGTGGCGACCGGCTTCTTCCCGCACCATCTGCTGTCGAGCGCCATCGGCTTCGGCGTCGCGGTCGCGCGCATCGGCGCGATCGGCGGGCCGTTGCTCGGCGGCGCGATCATCGGCGCAGGGATGAGCGTCCCCGCCTTCTTCCTGATCGCCGCGCTGCCTGCCCTCGCCTGTCTGGCGATGACCCTCCTCATCCCGCTGGCGCAGCGGCACGGGCAGGGATAGCCCCTCCCCGCCACGCTTCCCGCGCACGCAAAAAGGCCGGTCCGACGATGGGTTCGGACCGGCCTTTTCCCTGGCCTCCTGCCCGGCGCTGCACCGCCGGAGGGAGGGGGACTGACCTGCCTGTGTGCGGGCTGGTCAGTCGTTCTATGCAGCGGGAGACAGGCGGCAGCTGAAATCGCGCTCGCCCTTCCACGCGGTCAGCATCGGCCAATAATAGGCGCGATAGGGCCAAAGCAGCACGGCGTTGAAGGCGACCGTCAGCGCGCCGAACACGACCTCCACCACGCCCCATTCCAGCACGAAATTCCAGTACCAGATAACGATGGAGAGCGGCACCGAGGCGGCCGCGACCAGCGGCATCATGCGATCTGTCAGCACGGCGAGCGCGATGATGATCTCCGCGATCTTGATCCAGGTGAAGAGGCCCGAATGGATCAGCGCGAGCGTGAACTCCTGCCCCAGCGGCGTATTGCCGAGCGGCTGGAGATTATAGGGCAGGAAATATTCGATCCCCGAAAACAGATACCATCCACCATAGATGATACGGCTGATATGATAGAGCGCCTTCATGATCCTCTCCCAACGGCCTCCTAAAGAAAAAGCCCCGAAGCGCGGACGCTCCGGGGCCTGACTGGTACAGCGCGATCAGAAGTTGCGCTTCAACGTCACGAACCATTCACGCGGACGGCCCAGCGCGCCGGTCACGACGCCGTAATTGTCCGCATTCTCGCTCTTCCCGACATAATAGAATTTGTCGAAAAGATTGGTCGCGCCGCCGCTCAGTTCCCACTTCTCGTCGGCATCGCGATAGGTCACGCGCAGGTTGAACAGGCCGCGGCCCGCAACCTTGTTGTAATCATTGTTGACCGAGTTGAAGTAGAAGCTCGACTGATAATTCCAGTCGAGGCGCGGGGTGATCGAACCCGCATTGCCCAGTTCCGCCTTATACTGGATACCGGCCGAAGCCTGCCATTTCGGGTTGAACGGGGCCACCATGTCCTTGGTGACGTTGGTGGTGGCATCGACGCTGGTATATTTGAAGTCGAGATAGCCGACCGAACCGTCGATCATCAGGCCGTCGACCGGCTGCGCGCTGACTTCCGCCTCGAAACCATAGACATGCGCGTCACCCGCATTGGCCGGCATGGAGCAGGTCGCGCTCGCCGTTTCCGGGCAATAATAGCGGTTGATCTGGAGGTTCTTATAGTCGTTGAAGAACGCGGCCGCGTTCAGGCGCAGACGACGATCCAGCAGGTCGCTCTTGAAACCGGCTTCCCAGGTGGTGAGGGTTTCCGGATCGAAGGTGGTGATCTGGTCGACCGTATAGGGGCGCGGGTTGATGCCGCCGCCCTTATAGCCGGTCGCAACCTGCGCATAGACCATCAATTCCGGGCTGAAGCGATAGTTCGCACCGATGCGATAATCGACGCGATCGCCCTTATAGGTGCCGGTTTCGCCATCGAGACCCGCCAGTAGCCAGTTCATCGTCAGCGGAATGCCGGACGGCAGAGTGCCATCCACATTGCGGCGCGAGAACTGATAGGTCTTCTTGTCCTTGGTGTAGCGAATGCCGCCGATGATGTTGAGGTTCGGCGTCAGATGCAGTTCGGCATGGGCAAAGACCGATTTGCTGGTGTTCGTGACCGGATCGTTGAGCAGGAAATCGAACAACGGCGTGATGATCTGGTTACGACCGGTCTGGAGATCGTCCGCGTCATAATAATAGCCGCCGACGGTGTAATCGATCAGGTCGCCCGCCTTGCCGGACAGGCGCAGTTCCTGCGTGAACTGCTTGTGGCTGTAGCTGAACTGCTGGAGCACGATATTGAGCGGCGAACCGTCAAGATCGATGCCGGTGGTGCCGCTCGCCTTGCGATAGGCGGTGATCGACTTCAGGCTGAGCGTGTCGGACAGCGCATAATCGATGGTGCCGGAAATGCCATAGCTCTTCGCGGTGCTGCTCGGGCTGGAAACGAAGTCGCCCGGCGTGACCTGATAGGGCGTGCCGAAAGCGGTGGTGTAGTTGCCGCCCGAAATATAGCTGGCATAGCTGGTATAGCTCTTCGCGCCGGTGATGAAGCGGCTGTCGAAAGGCACGCCACCGCTCGCGCTGCTGGCGTCATAGCTGCGGACCGTCGCGTTGTTGGCGTAGAGCAGCTTGGTCGCGACCTGCTCCGAATCATTCTTCGCATAGTCGCCGATCAGGTTGATCTCCAGCGGCGAACCGGCCGGCGCATAGCGCAGCGCGAGGCGGATGCCCTGCACGTCGGTGCCACCTTCGGTACCGGTCTGGCAGTCGGTGCCGCTCTGCGTTGCGGCAATGCCTTCACCCGGATTGGCGCAGCCATAATCGAGCAGCTTCAGGAAGCCGTCGGTATGCTTGGACACGCCGGAAATGCGCGCATAAAGGCCATCGGTGATGGTGAAGCCCGCCGACGCGCGGATATCGAGCCGGTCATAGGAACCGGTCGAGGCCTCAACGAAGCCACCGCCATTTTCATCGGGCTTCTTGCTGAACAGCTTGACCGAGCCGCCGATCGAGTTCTTGCCCGCGAGCGTGCCCTGCGGGCCGCGCAGCACTTCGACGCGATCGAGGTCGGTCAGGTCGAGAATGGCGCCGAAGGTGGTGCCATAATAGACGTCATCGATGTAGATACCGACGCCCGGTTCCAGCGCGAAGTTGGAATCATTCTGGCCGATACCGCGAATATAGGCGGACACCGCGCTGCCGTTGAGGCCGGTCGCGGCGGTCAGGTTGACGTTGGGCGCGACGCCGGTGAGGTCGGTGACGCTTTGCAGATTCTTGGCTTCAAGAGCGGCGCCGGTGGTCGCGGTGATCGCGATCGGCGTGTCCTGAAGGCGCTGGCCACGGAACTGCGCGGTGACGACGATATCCTGAACGCCCGAGGTGGGCTGAACGGCTTCGCTTTCCTGCGGCGCCTGATCCTGCGCGTGCGCCTGAACGGAAACAAGGGCAAGGGCGATCGCCGCACCGGCGACGCCGCGTTCGAAATGATTCTTGAGACTGGTCTTCATTATACCTTATCCTCCCACCATGATGCGACCGCGCGGCGTGAGCGCTTCCGTGCCCTGCGAAATTTTCGCAGAACCCAAGCGCTCAGGACAAGGATGGACCCGCCCTCTCCGTTCAGCCGAAATGGCCTGATTGCAACTCACATTGAGCCTTTTTGGAGGAGGGCACCCCCGCCTGGCTGCTCCGCTCTCGAACGGTCGATAGCCGGACTATCGACCTGCGGCGGAGTCTGCCGTGACAAGCAGGGTCACCCTCTTCTGTGATTTAATCCTAACGATCGTTACAACTGTGTCAAGTCACTCGATGCGGGGAGCATCAGGCGACCGCTTCTTTTTCCCGCGCCTTTGCGTTTGCGAGCTGGTCTGCGGAGACCCATGCGCCATGGACCTGGGCGCGCATGGGCATGGGCATGGGCACGCGGGCGATGGGGCCTTTGGCGATGTCCGCGGCCTCGATGATCCAGAGTTCCGAGACGATGCTGTCCTCTCCGGTCTGGCGATCGACGACGCTGAGCAGCCAGCCTTCATGATCGGGCTGGCGCGAGGGCACATGCACCGGCTCGTTGATCGCCATGCCCGGCTCCAGCGCCATCATGTCGAGGCGGCCATTGCCCGGCTCGACGCGGAACATCGCGTTGAAGGCCACGCCCACCGGCCCGCCCAGCAGCGGCGGTCCGCCCTGCGGGTTCATCGAAAGATACCAGGCCGCGCGGTAAGTGCGGCCCTGATCGGTGTCGCGCAGGCGCGGCATGTCGCCCGGAGGGCCAATCACCCGCGATTCGAAGCTCTCGCCCGGCTTCGACATGTCGAAGCTCCAGCGGGTGAGGCCGCCCTGGATATCCTGCTGCGCGCGCTGCACGCCGCCAGCCTCGCGCATGAAGCCAAAGGCATTGGTGTCCGAAAGGCACAGGTCCAGATGGAGGAAATCGCCATCCTCATAGGCATTGACGAGGTGGAAGGCCGAGACGCCCTTCGGCCCCTTGAACCAGCGCATCTCCTCGACCTTGCCATAGCGCGGCAGGATGCCGACCCAGCTTTCCAGCTCCTGCTGGTGCGCCCAGTGCGGCCCGCCCGCCTTCAGCCGTTCGAGATCGGCCGTGGTCGGGAAGATCGGGAACACCGCATAATGCTCGGTGATCGCGAAATCATGGATGGTCGAGCAATAGGGTTGCTGGAACCATTGCTCCGACACCAGATTGCCGTCCTTGTCGGCGATGCAATAGGAAACGTCGGTGGTGGCGAGGCCGCCCGCCTCATAGCCGAAGAAGAACATCTCGCCCGTGACCGGATCGACGCGCGGATGGGCGGTGAAGGTCTGCGATTTCAGCGCGCCATAATAATCCCAGCGGCCGATGGTCTCCAGCGTTTCCGGGTCGATCTCATAGGCGAGGCCGTCCTCCTTGGTCATGAACAGGCGGCCGCCATGCCAGACCGGCGTGGTGTTGGCGACGGTGCGGTCCTTGCCCGCGACGCTGGCGTCATCGGTGAAGGGATTGCGATATTGCCCGAACAGCGCCTTGCGCGCCTCCTTTTCCAGACGGTAGCGCTCGGTCTCGACATAGCGGATCGCATAATCGACCACGCCGTCATGGATCGCGAATTTCGCCACCATGCCGTCGCCGGACAAGGCGATATCATCCTCGAACATCGGCGGATGCGCCGGATCGGGAACCGCCCGGAAAAAGGCGCCGTCAATCTCGGCCGGTATCTCTCCAACCACTTCCAGATTACGCACAGACCATTCAATGCCTACCGGCTTGTTCAAGCCAATAAAATGAATGCTCCGGGGATAATTGCGCATCGCTTGCTCCTCTCCTCGGG
>Ga0182744_1004300_pt1 | contig 10744 bp, 18 predicted proteins | sample eDN3rd30CKraftMG_FD_128525 | JGI IMG/M metagenome (GOLD analysis project Ga0182744, IMG submission 128525) | Enriched Miracle-Growth compost microbial communities from Emeryville, California, USA - eDNA 3rd pass 30_C Kraft MG (version 2) (version 2) ... | reverse complement strand
ATAATCCCCTGGGCATTATTCAAAATGCCGGACATGCTGTTGTTACCATCGTCTCGACGGGAAACCAACGTATCTGCATCTTCAATTGCAATGAGCGAATTATTGGGAAGTACCGACATCCAAGGATTAAAGAACTCGGAAAGAATAACGTTCGAATCTGTCGAGATATAGTTATTGACCCGCAATCCTAGCGAAATCATTGTTCGCAGAAACGTCGATTTTCCCGTACCTGGCGGTCCAATGAGTAACAACACCGGATGGCGCGAAGCCAGATAGTCTTGGAAGAACTCGTCGAGATCCATTCCGGTGGCCGCTTTAAGCCATGGATAGTAATGGGGTTTGGCGATATCGATGCGATCTCGATACAGATAATCGGTCTTTAGCAACGGCCCATTTTGGCTAAAACCATAGAGTGTATCAACACGCACACCCGCAGGCGGTACCATGGATTTGATCATCTCCATGTATGCAAGGACTTCTTCCTTATCACCTTCTCCGCAAACATCAATGGTGTTTTCTCCCAGTTCCACTTCCGCGTAGATAACGGGCACGTCGCGGTCTTCATCAAACTTCATGAACCAGGTGTATTTTTCGCCCGTGAACATGATCTGATAATTCATGGCCTTCGCACCGACCAGGATCTTATCGATGAGTTCGCGCGGATTCTCAGTCGTAAACTTATTGGTTCGGTAATACTGATCGAGGCCTTTCGTTTGGCGCCAGATACGGCAAAAGTTCTCATAGCTCCGAATATTGTTGCCGGAGTTCCAGCCATACAAGAAGCAGTCTTTGAATTTCATATTCGGAACAATGAACAGCTCTTCACTTGTCGCCGGCGCATGGGGTTGAAGCCGCGTGACGTTGGAAGAGACTTGATGTTGGGAGTGGCTCATAATGGGATAATGAAGTGAATGGGTTTCTAAAAAGGCAGAGAGTAACGGATCGTTGGCCGTATTGATGATTAATGCCTGGCGAAATTCAGTATATCGCAAAAACGACTGGGTTATCTCTAACGCATCTTGTACTATCGCACAATTTACATCGGTCCTATCGCGCATTGTCGAAAGACGGCTGACTCTATTGCGCTTGTCAGCCGTTAAGATTCGCGCGAACTCATCGGGATGGTGCCGGTAGCGATGATTCCAATTCGCTTTAGCACAGTCTAATTGTTCTTCATGCACACGTGCTACTTCCTTTAGCCGGCGTCAGTTTCAATATCGATATCGTGCTTGGATTTAAATCCTTCTATTTGTTCACGATGTCGTAGCGAGCCATAATTCATGTACATCGTGTATTGCTCATCCATAGCAATGACAAGATGTCGACCATGTTCACGATCGGGTAAGAGCTCGCGTTGAGAAAACTTTAGCCTCGCATCGGCTTTGGATAACTGCATCGCACGCTGTGCATCATCTTCGCGGTATTCGACCGATCCATAAAGTAGACGGTCTTCGCTGAAAGACATCACATGCAGATAGGAAGGATCGTCAGGCCGGGATACGGGACGCGGATGCAGCGGAAAATACGGGATAGCTTCGCGAATCGATTCTAAACTCATACTCCATGTTCTCCGACATAAACAGCGAGGTTTCTTGGGGATGTTGTCAATTACAGACGTTATACCTGCTTACGAACCTTAGCGAAAAAGCCGTTCGATCAAAGGAAATATGCCGGAATTGACTAGCTTAACTTCTCCAGAGGTTGAAGTTGCACCCATGTGTGAATGGTGTTGCCAATAAAGAGACCATTCTGTATCATCGCCCTGATTGGTTGTCACTTTACGATCTGCACTGCACGCGCACGGATGCCAGAGGGGTGACTCCGGTTTGATCTGATGATAATGGTGTACTCGACTTTCTCGAACGACCGGCGTAGGATTATAAATGTCATGCATCGGGTCTGGTCGATGCCCTTCTGGATGGATGTCGACCTTGATCCAACGCTCAACTCGAGAAGCGTATAAGAAGTCCTCGAACATAAGTACTCACTTTGCTCGCGCCATTTTACGGAACGCCATTGGTTTGTCTACGATCCCATGGCTATCGAAGACATAGGTCTCTTTAAACTTGATCGACACATGGATCGAAGATTCTTTGGGATTAAACCGATCTCCCAGACAAGCCATCCGAGAGTTGTATGATAAATCTGGGTGGTCGTAATTCTTTTCACGGGGATGAAAGATGCCTATTTTTATCATGATTACACCTTTATGGGACGGGCGACTGTATAATTATCGCCATCGCCAAAGCCGTCTTAGCTTTGCCTTAGTCACAAGATTCTGAGGTTGATTCTCATGAACCTCGTCCCCCATAAAAGCTTCTTTTTGGGCTAGAACGACATTTTCCGCTGACGTATCAATTCGAAGCAGTTTGGATCCGATCCCGTGGAAGTACAAAAACTTTGCTGTCTTCTCATGTAGTTTTTGTTCATCTAGCCTATGAACAGACTCTTCATTAAAAGGACTAATTTCCTTGATTGCACCATTCTTCGAACTCATAGTAACCTCATGCGTAGTTAAAATGTATCAAAATTGCAAATCTCTTACCCGCTTTGGTCTTTGAGAATTCTGTTCAAGTCATATAGGGAAGGTGTATTAAAATTCCCGACATAGCGGCATATAGACTTCCCGTGTAGGGAAGTCTATAGAGGGCAGGTTACACCGCAATTTTCGAAAGCGTGACAACATAACTGCTCGCGCTTAAACCGCCAAATACAAAGAGATCTTGACCATTACTGATCAAGACACTTCGCTTGGTAGCTGGTACACTAGCGGGTGATGTTAATGTATATTCATCCCACTTATCTGCTGACGGATCGTACGAAAAGAGCCGTTTCGTATAGGTTTCCGTATTGACAGTACCACCATATACAAAGAGACGACCGTTATGCATAACTGCATTACTGGTATATGAAAGCGCCGCAGGTGCGTTGGCACAAGGCAGCCATGCTTTAGTTGCCGTGTCTTGTCGCCACAATTTATTTCCATTAGTCGTACCGCCACCTGCGTATAACGTCGTACCGCTGGCGTTAGTTGCCGCATAGCCACCTAAGAAGTATCCTGGCGAGGGCGAGGCTAGTGTCGTATTTGTCCAGGCGTTGGTAGTTGTATTGTAAAGGGCCTGGTAATACCCCCCACTCTGACCCATTACTGCATAACCGTTTGGGTAAGGAGTAGCAAACCCATAAGTCCCTGTGATGGGTTGATCCGCTAGAGTCGTCCATTGGTTGGTGCTGATATTGAAGGCGCGATGAAACAATCGCTACCAACCGCCGTTTGTGCCCCAACAAAAGTAAATCATTACCCCGACTGCTGCCATCGCAAAGTCAGCGGCATTAAAGGGTAGATTCGTAACGTATTGTAGAACATTGGTCTGCACGTTATACCGATATAGATCAGTATACGTGGTTCCTGTGCCAGCGATGTAAAACCAGTCTCCTATCAAGACGCCGCCCGGTGTTTGCACAATACCGAAACTTTGCGAAGGACTTAATCGGGTCATGACTGCCGTCTTTCCTGCTTTTGGTGCGCACATGGCTAAGACGTCTAACATACGTTATTCCTAGAAAGATTTTAACTGCTACATAGGAATTACGGGCAACAGGCCCTAGAAGAGACCAAAAAAGAAAGGCGACATATAGGACAGGGATTTCTCCCTGTCCTATATGTCGTAACGCTTTAAGCAAAGTACGGAATGCCGTGCAGTTCCTTTTCAGGTTGCTCGGCCAGGGTCTTCAGTACCTTTTCGATCTGGTACGTGAGCGCCGGATGCGCGCATCCCCATTCATAGGACATATCCAACCATTGTCCCAGAATATAGAAGGCCTGCTTACCGGCATGCGGTTTGCGCGCCAGCCGGTCAGCGACCTGCTCAGGGATAGCGCCGGTCGCCATACCGACCATGGCAATGCGGTCAAAAAGACCAGGCATTAGCCTGGTCTCAAAAAGGTGGGTTTAATCGACGATTTCTTGCAAAGCTGCTGTTTCCACGGGAAACCCGACAGCCGTTAACTCCGCAATATATTCGTCATAGGTTTTTAAGGCTGGCGGATCTTCTTCTTGACGAGTGAAGGTCGGACTAAGGTGTCGTCGGTTCCAGAAGGACAAAAGCCCGTAACTCACCTCAGGCCCCATTTCAATGAGGGCCTTTAAGCGCACCTTCTCAAAGATCATCACGATACCAAAAGAGATGACTTCTTGACCTGTTAAGGCATCTTTGATGACAGGCAAAGGCTCTTGATCGGGCTTACCGAAGTTTTCATACCCAACAACAGTACCGACTAAAGGAGAAGACCATTCGTTACCGATCACGATAACGGGTTTGTTTATGAAATCGGCCATCTTCGTATCCCAGTCGATACGATATTGCTCACGACGATGGACGTCGTTTTGCTGTGAGGCGTACGTGTGACCTTCGTTAAAGATCTGCTCAACTAAACGGGGAAATAGCTTCTCAATAATCTTTCGCAGCATGATGTTTCCTATCACTTCCCGGTGAAATCACGCCACCGTATGGATTGTCAGACAAACATTACTCATGTCCGAATGGACACAGGATTAACCGGCATATAGAGGGAACACGATCCCTCTATATGCCGCAGTCTTACCGAGGGTCGCGCGCAACCAGGTGAACGAATAGGGTTTGCCCGGGTCTAAGTGTCAACTGATCGGGTTGCCAATCAGCTGAAATATAGATTTCTTTCCAATCCCCGATTTCATTCATGCGCCTTCCTACTTCCATGAGATCTTCGCGGCGCAGATAGACAAAGTCATAATTCTGCTCGGTATCGACTTCGACCAGATAGACAACATCGCCTTTATGCTGCGGAAAACAGGTGTAGAAAGGGTTGTTCTCACTTAGGTGCGTAGCATCAGCACCAATGAGGGCTGGCCAGAGTTCGCGCGAGAGCAAATCGATCTGCGTGCCACGAATGGCCTCGGCTTGCAATCGACTTTCTCGGCGCGTCATCTCTTTACGCGTGCCTTTTGCTACCCGCTCGACTTCGAGTTCGATAGGAGCCAGTTGACCCTTATGCCCCCAGATCCAGTCTCGTACTGTTGTAAGCCACCCCATGAGAATTCCTTATCGTAGTTTGATCGGACCGGATTCCTTACCCGACTGGAAGGCACCGGCAGCGGCATCGGTCGTAATGAACCGGTATTTATCCAGGTCAATACGCGGATATCCGACAAAACGCATGATCGCACCCTTCGGAAACGATCCTAGTGCAGTCTCATACGAACGCTTCACATCGATCAGGCGCGTTTGATTATTCTTAAACTCATCGCGCCCTGCCTCAATGATCTGTTGCAACTTACGGTAGAGCATCGGGTCGACCGTCGGATTCGATTCGTTGATGGCTTGAAAGATTGCTTTGGAGCCCTCCGCACCATAGCGGCCTTCGATAGCCGCGCGCGTGGTCTTCAGAATGTCATCCCGATTCATCTCGGTTACCTGAGAGGCTTCCAGGACCTTTTGACCGTACTGCGCGAGAATGTTCTCGTTATTGCCGAAGGTGGCTTTGATCGTTTGCTCAAAGCGATTGCCTTCGTTATACGCACTGATCGCAATGACGGCGATAAATCCGATAACGGCGATTAGGCCGAGTGCGACGATGCCCAAAATGGCGGCGACTCCCAGACCGCTCTTGGCAGGCATCGAAGTTGCTTGAGTGTGTTGCATGATGACTAGCTTCCTTGTATTTATCGAAAATGCGTGCGAGCACGCATGGAGAAAATACGGCACATGAAAAAGGCCGCAATAAACACGATGACTGCAATGATGAGGCAATCTACCGCTGAGGGAGCAGACTCCCAGGCAAGATAGGAAAACTCTTCCATACTCTTGTACTTATAGCCATCTGAAATCCAATGACTAATGAGCGCAATGGTTTCAGTAGGCGAGACAGTTTTTCGGTCTATGAGCTCATCGGCTAACATGACCTTAAACGACTCGCTGTCACTCCAACTAAAGACCTTGGCCCAAGCTACTTCAGGGTAGTGAGGCGTACCTAGAACGACGATGACATCGTTTTTCTTACCCCCTTTCCAAGCAACGCGAACAGCCTGGGCGATATTGGGATCCTCCGTATCGGTAAAGACCACAATGACGTTGACGCGCTTTTTCGGTCCCAGTACACGCAAACTTTCTGCAAGTCGTGTGTTCCATTTGCGGTGCTCGGTATTTGCGAGTCGGAATTGACCTAACGTCACGACACGGTCTAGACGATAATAGTCATAGACCGCCATCGGATACTTGGGGATTTGCTTTTCGTACTGGGCTTTCAAACTGACAGTGTGTAATTGCCCGATAAAAGCACTCGCTTCTTTTTTGAATAGCTCATCCATGACGATTCCAAAAAAGAACCGACTTACCATAGCCCCCTTATGCAAAGAGGCTACAGAAACTCAGCTCAAGGTGTCTTGCACTGAAAGATGGCGTTGAATACGGACATCGAACCGCAAACGCAGGGTTTCCTCCTTACGGTTTTCTCCATGAATCTTGATAGTGGCCAAGCCATTGACAACGTCGATAACCTGCTGAACATCCGCAGAGACGACTTGCCAGGGTTGTCCGACCGCATCCGGACCACTTGGTTGTTTTTGACCGTTATAAAAGAACTGACAGTCATGCACAAACCAGTTTTCATCCAGAGCTTTCTGTGACCCAGCGCTTGACATAAAAGAGACCAGGTCACCCGGGTCTATCAGACGACCCATTGTGAAATATAGACGCTTCAGTTCGTGGTGATCGGGTTGTCGGGTATGAACATACTTACCGATCACACGGTCGCGCTCGGCTTCTTCATTACTGAGAAGATAGGTCTGGGTTGCGCTTTTAAGCGCTTTCTCTAAGGTGGTCTGAACCCCGATGACTTTCAACCCTTCTTCGTGAAAGAGAATCGGGTTACCCAACGATCGTAGCCGAGGATTCTGAACGCACAGTGCATCAAGATCCTTGCTTTCGAATTTCACCAGATAGAACTTATCGGATTCTGGTACGGCATAGTGAAAACTAGGATGGATGCGGCGGCGTCGTTCCATTTGACTCTCTAGGACTACGCCGTGCAGCTGCGAGAGATCTGCGCTGAAATTTCGACCCATCGTAACCGATTGGATGGGTCGCACGATCGTGCCTCGATATAGGACCATGATGACTCCTATTGGTGCAAAGAACGTTCCCCCAGTTACATACCGGTGGGCGCCTCCAAAGTGATGACCGTGGCGTCTTTGAACATGGGGGTATTTTCCAGATCCTTGGCAAAAGGCGCTGGTTGAGTTACATCAGGGGCAAACCGTATCGCTGCCACAAAACCTGCCCGATTGGTCAGTTTGGTCAGCCGCTGCGCACCTTCGGCGCGCCGGATGATTTCAGCAAAGACGAAGTCAGAAAAGATCTCCAGGCGCTCAAGAGGCTCGTAGTAACCGCTGCCTTCGCCGCGCCAGGAAACGATCTTCCAGCAAAACTGCGACCCACCTGCGGTCGCCATATAACGGATTTTCCATTGCGTACGCGGATTGATGGACGACTCCGGTGCGTTGGTGTCGTAGATTTCCAAACACTGGCCTTGACGGGCTGACGTAGCAAGTTCGGCGATTGCTTCACGCAAAGCCTGATGGGTAAGCTGGGACATAACGAGATTCCTTGTTTGATTGGGGGCGAGAATTCCCGCCCCGTATGCCTAGAGGGCGCGCTCCAGTCGTGTTTTAAAATGCGCCAGATATTCTTGGATACGCGTTTCGATGATACCGGAGTTACCCGTCAGGTCATCTTCGATCATCTTGTTCTCGAAAATAACGAACGAGCGACCATCGCCGTAAAGACACGCCTTTACCGTCGTATCCATGGGATGCGAGATCAGATAATGCAGATTGGCGAGGTTTGTGCCCACCATGAGGAAGTTAAATCCGTCCGAGATGCGCAACACCGGCGCAATGAAAAGCTCGAACTGAATGTCCAACCCATTGGCGCGACTGGAGTCCTTCACGGTGATGACAAAATACTTCGGTTCACCGCCTTCCTTTTCATAGCGCGTACCGCCATGAATAAAGAACTCCGTTTGCACGATCGGCACGCAATGAAGCGGGGTTGCGCGCTCCACATAGGTGAAACGCGAAGCCGTATCCGTCTTCAGCGTGCTCAGGCTGATATTGGTTTCTTGACTCATCGTAGATTCCTTGTAATAATGAGGTTTGGAAAGACCGAATAGCCTTAGGCCGTTTGCTTAGCGCCGAAGATCTCTTCGTAGGACTGGCCGTGATTGCTCACCTTCGTCGGGTTGTGGCGCAGACGCGCCATGAAGACCGCCACGGCGCGATCCAAATTGGCAACACTGTACCGCTCGGAAGCGCAGGCCATCCACGCATCCTTGCCGTCATCCATGTAGTTGGGCGTATAGTCCCCGTACATGATGGCGACTTCTTCACCAGCCGGGTAGCTCGCATAATGCGCCGTTTGGCGCACGATGGCCAGTTGATCCTTGTTCTCGAAATGATGCACGTATTCGAGCGACAGGTGGCTGGAGGCCGGTTCTTCAGGCGTATCGGGCGCTGTGAGGGCATCGCGGACCTTCTGGGCTTGCTCTGCGTAGCCTTCGATGTCCTTGAATTCCACCCGCCAGAAGAGCAAATCGATCTTTTCCCAGAGAGGCTTTTTCACCAGTTCGAAGGTCTTGCCCGGAAACGCGATCTCGTATTCGAAGAGGATCACGGTCAAAAGCTGTTCCAGATTGGTCTTGAGCTCGATCATGCGATCCGAGACGTCCTTGCTGATGGTATCGGCATCTTTTTCCAGGCTCTTTTCGACATCTTCAATACCCTTACGGATATCGGAGACTGCATCATCGAACAGATGGTATTCGGGAATGAAGACTTCCCCGCTTTTCATCTTCTCGATTAGTGCTTTGACATCAGTACCTTCTTCGTGATGACCGTGAAAGCGACGGTTACCCGTGTCCGTTGTCTGACCATAGGACGCCTGCGGATACTGGTTAGCATAGATCGTGCCGTCGACTGCTTTCAGCAGATAGCCGTCGCAGTCCTTTTTCTGCTCGGGATCGTAGTCCACTGCCACCTTGTGGTGTTCGGTCACTTCGAGCTCAGTGATCGTGATCTTGGAGACGTCCTTGTTGTCGTAAAGATACGGCATGCGAAAAAACGAGTTGTGAAACGGCTCCACGCCCCGGAAGCTGAAGTGGATGACCGGGAGTTTTTGACCGACTTGATAGCGCATGATGAATTCCTTGTGAATGATAGAGAATGTTGACTACACGCCTTGATGGGAGACGCGAGAGAACTAATGCCAGGCGTTCAGATGAGCCTCGTGCAGATCGAGGTCTTTGAGTTCCTCGATTGCCACTTGGGTCCAGGCTTCGCCGCGCTTAGCCACCACTTCGTCCCAGGCATCCGTTTTATACGGAAATTCTTCGACGAATTCGAGCATCTTCGAGCGCAAGCGCGAAATGGTGCTGGTCGGGATTTCCGGATGGTCTTCGATCCACTTGGCAAGGACACGGTATTCGACTTCGGCGCGTTGAATCATGATGTATTCCTTAAGTTAAAGAGCGAAATATGGGAATTATCGCACGGCGGTACGATGGATTTTGGTAAACGGGATGTTCGTGCTCGACATGAAGGCTTCCAGTTCCTTCAAATTCGTATTCTCCCACGGCAGCAAGTACCAGGGAGTGAGCGAGTCGCCCGGATTGCTCGAGCAGCTAAAGAGGTCACGCAGCGCGAGCAGCTCTTTGTAGACGTTGCGTTTACCATCGGCCATTTGACTCGGACTGATGGCATACGCAATCTCATGGCCGCGCAGCGAATCCAAAAACGAGCGAAACGGCTGACGCGGATTCGAACGCATGGATTGATCGACAACAGGTGTGACTTTGGTAGAGCGGTCTTCGGTTTTCATTATTGATTCCCTGTAAAGTAAAGGTGAAATGGCACCTAATCCGGATTCAGAGCAGTGATATATGGTTGAAATAATCTGGCATAAAGAAAAAAGAACATGGGACATAGGGCGAGACTGGGATTTCCCAGTCTCGCCCATACACCCTAAGTTTTACGCCACAAAGACGCAGTGACTGGCGTATTGATCGTATACTGGTCATCAATACGCTCTAAAACGATGCTATTATTGTCAGCCATTTGCAAATAGCGGTAATACGCCACATGGTCAATGTCGTACGCACCAATCTCTCGCAACTTACTTACCATACTCATTCCGATGTTGTACAGCACCTCAATTAAGTTTGGCGCAAGCTGGTACTCGTGCATCAACTCCTCGGTATATTCGAGAAGATTGCTTTGGTAGTCCAAATAACTGGCGACATACTCGACTATCTCGCTTAAGTAGCCATCGAAGACGTGTTTAAAGATTTGCGAATCGGTGTCTTGTTGAAGTAAGAATGCCAGTTGTTCGAGGTCGCCGTTTACCTCCAGGATCAAATACTTAGGTCGATTCGGATCAAACGGAGGATTCGACACATTGGGTAAGGGATCTAATATACCCTGGGGTTTAAACGGTTCATCGACCATGGGGATACCTATGCAAAGAACTTAAAGATCGAGCCCGGTTCAACATTGAGTGCCGTGGTGAAGGCTGCTGCCGTATCGTGGCCGCCACCACCCATGCGCTCCGCAAAAGTACGTACGCTGTATTGACCCCCTTCTTTGGCTCGCAATGAGAACTTTCGAAGGTTGCGATGCAGTCGATCTTCGTACATGACAACAAAGGGATGGATT
>Ga0182744_1004298_pt1 | contig 10748 bp, 12 predicted proteins | sample eDN3rd30CKraftMG_FD_128525 | JGI IMG/M metagenome (GOLD analysis project Ga0182744, IMG submission 128525) | Enriched Miracle-Growth compost microbial communities from Emeryville, California, USA - eDNA 3rd pass 30_C Kraft MG (version 2) (version 2) ... | reverse complement strand
GACCCTACTTCAAGCCCAGCTTTTTCTAAAGCAATCTTCACCTCTTGATTATAAAAGGGAACATCGATGACATCTAAGCCAATGCTAGCAGCGAATTTTGCTACTGACTCTATTCCCTCTGCACCAATTTTTGGTGATATTCTCATTCCTATTTTCTTATTCATATGAACCTCCTACTATTATTAATAGATTTTTATTTAATTCCACTGAAAGTAATTCCTTTAATAAATGTTTTTTGTAAAAAGAAGAATAGGATTACAACAGGAATCGTCATCATTGTCGATACAGCCATCATCAGTCCCCACTCAGACCCCTTCTGACTTTGGAATTGCTGTAAACCTAGAGATAAAGTGTATTGGACGGAATCCGTTAAATAGAGTAATGGTCCGATAAAGTCTGTCCAACTTGCCATAAATTGAAATAATCCTACTGCCAGTACCGCTGGTTTTGCTAGCGGAAGCATGATTTGCCAATAGATTCTGAATTCGCTGGCACCATCTATTTTCGCTGCCTCTCTTAAACTATCAGGTAATCCCATAAAAAATTGCCTTAACAGGAAGATGTAAAAAGGAATTCCGAAAAATGCCGGGAGGATTAATGGATAAGGCGTACCTACCATCCCTAATTTTTCAAACAACAAAAATAATGGAATCATCGTGACTTGCCCTGGGATCATCATGACACCAATGGTAATGACAAAAAGGATATTCCTCCCTGGCCATTTTAGTTTCGCGAAGCTATATGCAACAATTGGACATGATAAAACAGCGCCAACGGTACTGAACACGGTAATAATGATGGTGTTTTTTAAATAGGTGAAAAACGGGATATAATTCATAGCATCAATATAATTGCTCCACTTCACTGGCTTTGGAATCCATTCAGGCGGAAAAGTAAATACTTGTGTTAATGGTTTTAATGATGTTGATACCATCCAGATAAATGGAATCATAAAGAAAAATGATGCGATGATTAGGACAATATGTGCTGAAAAACGCGATACTTTCTTTTTCCTTGCTGCATCCATTTTTTCCCCTCCCTTATTTGCCTTGGTAGTGAACCCAGCGCTTGGATGTTATAAATACAAAGGCAGTTAGTGCCATAACAATTACAAATAAAACCCATGCCATAGCAGACGCATAGCCCATTTTGAAAAATTTAAAGCCGTTATCATATAAATACATCACATAAAATGTTAATGAATTCGCAGGTGTCCCTTTCCCTTGTGTCAAGGTGTAAGGCAATGTGAATTGCTGGAAGGCCCCAATAATACCCATGACCAAATTAAAAAAGATAACCGGTGTTAATAAAGGCAAAGTAATATGACACGTTTTTTGGAACCAGTTCGCACCGTCTACATTTGCTGCATCATAATAATCTTCCGGAATATCTCCCAGACCGGCTAAATAGATGACTACAGCCTGCCCTATTCCCCACAAGGACATCAGAATTAATGAAGGCTTTGACCACGTTTCACTTCCAAGCCATGATGGCCCTTCAATACCAATCGTGCTTAATAACCCATTTATTAGCCCAAACCCTGGATTTAGCAGCCACATCCATAAAACCGCCAGCGCTACATGCGGAACAAGAGTCGGCAGGAAGAAAATAGTTCGGTAAATGGCCATCCCTTTCACCTTCATGTTCAGCATCATGGCCAGCGCCACACCAAAGATGATCCCTAATGGAACATAAAACACCGCAAAGTAAACGGTATTATAAACGGATTTCCAAAATAATTGATCTTTCATTAAATCTTTATAATTCTGCAAACCTATGAATTCTCCAGGCTGAAGAATGCTGTATGTAGTAAAGCTAAAATAAATAGATGAAAACAAGGGAATGGCATAAAAAACGAATAAACCAATAATCCAAGGTGATGCAAATAATAATCCAGTTTTGTATTGTCTCCAATTAGCCAAACTTTTCTTAGCAGTGATGTTAATTTGTTTGTTAGGCTCTGTTTTAGGAGAGTTCTTATTTTCAGCCAATTGCATGTTACTTTTCACGTTTATACCCGCTCCTCTCCACTATTCTTATATTGGGAGGAGAAAAACTCCTCTCCTCCCCTGTTTATTCCGTTCCTGCACCCGGCAGCTAGTCACAACACTTGCACCTAGATCTTTTTTATTTACTTAGTTCTTTATTTACTTTTTCATTCACTTTTTTCAGTAACTCTTCTGGAGTTCCATTTCCGCGTGTTGCATTTTCCACAGCGCTTGCTAATTCATTCCAGTATAAAGATCCTTGGGTCATAACAGGTCTATGGTGAGAAACAGGCAAGATATTGACAAATTCTTTTAAGATTGGGTCTTCTTTATATCCTAGTTCCCCGTTGACGGAATCAATGACAGAAAAGTCTCTGGCGATACCACTAAAAATCTTTTGACCTTCCTCCCCGCCGAAGAACTTCATAAATTCCCATGCAGCGTCTTTATTCTTCGCACCCTTAGGAATCACAACGGACCATCCGCCAGACCATGTTGTATGATTTTCACCTGTTGGAGTCGGCATAGGGAATACCCCGTATTTCAAATCCGGTTTGAATTTCTTAATGGCGGAAACCTCCCATGGTCCGCTTACCTTCATGCTTAGCTGGCCAGTTAAGAATGGATCCATTGCACCCTGGCCTTGTGAATCGGTAAAACCAGCAATATCCTCGACATTATATTTTTTTGCATAATCTGTGATCCATTGAAGCGCCTCAACAACTTTTGGATCTGTTGCCGTTGCTTTATTTGTTTCTGTATCAAAGAAGTCTCCGCCGAACGACCAACCCCAGCCATAGAACCAGCCTTGGCCAAACCACGGGATAAAGCCAATACGTTCAAAGCGCTTTCCTTTTTTCTTGGTTAATTTTTCTGCAGCAGCTTCTAATTCTTCAATGGTTTTCGGTGGGTTTTCAGGATCCAATCCCGCCTCTTTAAAATGATCGATATTAAAATACACGAGCCTTGAATCCGTTGTGGTAGGGATTCCGTATAGTTTTCCTTGGTAATTTGCCTCATCCCATGCGAAAGGATAATAGGAATCCTTTGTAACCCCGCTTGAGGCAGCTAATTGTGTCAAATCCTCCAAGGATCCTTGCGCTGCCCAAGATCCAATCTCAAAACGGTCGAAGTACGCAACATCAGGAGGATTTCCTCCAGAGATAGCAGTCATTAATTTTTCATTTTGGCCTTCACCTTGATTTGCTGTATAGACCGCATTAATTTTGATATCTGGATTTTGTTTTTCAAATTCCTTAATCACTGCGTCAACCGCTTCACCCGTAACATCTGTCATCGGGTGCCAAAAAGTCACCGTTGTTTGATTTTTGTTCCCTTTTCCTGAAGAACTTGATTTCGAGGAACATCCAGAAAGAATCATTGATAATGTCAGAAATAATATTAATGCTAAAGCCCCGATTCTTTTTTTCTTTTGTTTCATCTTCATCCCCCTGCCTTTTTTACAATTTTTTTCACTTCTTATGTACTTTCTCAGATGCACCATTAATAAAAGCGCTTTCAAAGGTAGATAAAAAAATTTCCCAAAGATGATATAACAACTTATACCTGTTATTATTAATGGTATATTGATAGATTACCAATTGCATATTATCATGTCAACATGTTTTTTGAATATTCTTTCTTTACGTCATCATTAGGTATTCCAGACCCTCGATTTCTTTCTTTTTTCCCAAAAAGAAACGCTATTAATAAAAAAAAACAATCCTACACAATGGATTGTTTTTTTATTTATTATGGAAGATTTGGCGCTGTTGATTTTCCTTTAAACAGAGTAAAATCAATTACAGTATGCTTGGGAATTTTCTCACCATTTAACTGTTTCATTAATAAATGAACGGCCTTCTTTCCCATTTCTTCCTCATGTTGATGGATATGAGTAAAGTGAGGCTGTTCATAACGATGTTCTGGGCAGTCAAAACAAACAATGGAATAATCTTCGGGAATTTTTTTTCCCAACTTGTTTAAAACATTATTAAGAGTGAGAGCCAAATAATATTCTCCTACAACAAAGGCGGTGACTTCCGGATGGTTTTCAATAAAACGTTTGATGGATTGAGAGTCTGCTTGCAAGGTTATACCTGACTGATCTTCATGATTTTGCGGCAAGGAACTGATCAAATCAATTAATAATAAATCAGGATTCAATTTCAATCCTTGCTTTGAATAAGCGATGTGAAATCCTTGGAGTCTCTCTTCAATCGTCGAATTTCCGTTGGGAGTCGGCGACATGAAAGCGATTTCTTTATGACCTAAAGTGAATAAATAATTCGTTAAGGTTTCAGAGGCTGATTGATTATTTGTACAAACAGAACTTGCGGGAATTCCCTTCAAGTAACGATCCACCAACACGATTGGAAAATCTTTTAACACTAGTTTTAATATTTCTGTATTGTAATGTTCGCCGTGGACAGGAAAGATAATGAGACCATCCACTCCACTATTTACAAGATCAATTATCGCATTTTCCTCTTCTTTGGTTTTTCCTCCGGTACGCCGGATAATCAAGTTACAATTGTTTTGCAGACAGGTTTTTTCTATGGTTTTCACTAGGTTTAAGCCAAAGGCATTATCAAAATCTGGTATGATTAAAGCGATTAATTTACTATTTGTGAGATTGGGACTTGGGATGTCATCTGTAGACCACTCGTTATTTTCTTGCTGTAAATTGGCGACAAATGATCCTTTTCCTCTTATCCGCTCAATGATGTTATTATGCGAAAGCAAATCTAACGCTTTTTTTGATGTAATTCTGCTTACATCGAATTTTTCAGCGAGCTCCTTTTCTGAAGGAACTCTATCTCCCACCATTAAATGTCCTTGCTTTATCTGATCGATGATATATTCATATATTTTTTCATATAAGGGAGTACTCATTCGCTTATTCACCTTTTAAAGTTGATATATTTATTATATATAAATATATCATCTAAAAGTTGGTAAAACAACTAAAATAGTTATTTCTTACTAGTTGGCATTGCGCCCAAACAAAAATAAACCCGTTCTAAGGAAAGAACGGGAGATAGAATACCTTTTAAGTTATGTGTCTTATTCAGAAGGCAGCTCGTTAAAGAATGTTACATCCTCTATTGGAAGTCGTGTAGTAGGATGTCCTGGCTTTGCTGCTTTTCCGATAGCAATGAGCATAACTGGCACAAACTGTTCGGGAATTCCGAATGCTTCCATGAATTTCGCCTTATCGTACCCACCCATCGGAACAGTGTCGTAACCTTTGGATCGGGCCACTAGCATAAGCTGCATTGAGATTAAGCCGCCATCGGTATATACGATCTGGCGAGCCGTTTCAGGCGGTAAGCTTGAGTACATGCCAACTGTGCGTTCGATAAAAGATTTAGCCGTATCAGCTGGCATAAAGCCTGCTTCCGCTGCCTGTCCATAAATTTTTTCAGCATTCTTGTAGCTTTCCACATCGCCAAGCACTGCAATAACAGCAGAAGCTTCGACTACTTGTTGTTGGTTAAACGAGATAGGTAAAAGCTTTTCCTTTAACTCCGGTTTATCGATGACTAGAAAACGCCATGGCTGCAGGTTTGATGATGAAGGAGCCAATGTGGACAGCTCCAGTATTTCCGTCATTTCTTCACGTGAAATCTGCACTGTCGGATCGTATGCACGCACAGATCGACGTTCACGAATCACATCCAAAAACAGTTGCTGTTCATTTTTTTCGAGAGTTTGAGTGTTTGACATTCTAATTCCTCCAAGTAATACCATGATAGTTCGTTCAACTCTATTGTGAACAATTTATAAGATTCTTATATTAGTAACGAGATTAACCCTATGTGTGGAAAAGATATATCGTATCTTACAAAGTCACCTTACCCACTTTAACGATAATTGTCAAAAGTAATGCATTCATCGCTTATTTGGTTTTCTGTTTTTCTAAATGATGCTCTTATGCATTAACTTCCTTTATAAGTTGAGTCATTGAATTCAATTTGGCTGATAGCTCGTTAAACCATTCTTCATCTCCGGTTGATAATGCCAAGTCAATTAGGAAAAGAATTTGTTCCTTATTAGATACATTCGCAGCTGGAAGGCGTTTTAGCTGGCTGCTTAAAAATGCTACTGTTTTGCCGCATATGTCTTTGTTGTCACTTGTTACAATCGTGACCTTCGCCACACCTTCTAAAATACTAAGCGATTCAATATAACCTATAATTAATTCCCCGCTCAGCAAATTTCCCTTAACCCAATCACCTGTTTCTAACATTGGATAATGATTATTACTTAACATAATTTTTCACCTACTTGGAAAAGTATTGTACCTTTAAACATTCAATATTTACTGTAATTTAATTTATTACAGTTAGATTAGAAAGAAACTTGTTGCCAAGTCTTTATTAATTTTGATTGATCAGATCAACAATTTCTCTAATGGTATAGTCCTTTAAATACTCACCCAGATGGTCTTCCGCACCTAAAAAAATGGTAAACAAGACACTTTGCATATGAGCCCCAACAATGCACCGTTCATTTGATTCAGGGCATTTAGGCTGAAGTGCACCTTCAGAAGTAATCTTATAGATATCCCAGAGATTTACTTCACTAAGATCTAAAGCAAAAATAAATCCGCCGCCTGTTCCTTCTTTTGATTTTATAAAACCATGTTTTTTTAGCAAACTTAATACTTTTCGAATTCGTACTGGGTGGACACCGGCACTTTCTGCGATATACTCACTTGTTGACATCCGATCTGGCTGTAATGCAAGCAAAGTTAAACTGTGAATGGCAAGTGTAAAATCACTGTTCATGACCTGCCTCCTAAACATTCATCATTTTTTCTATTATAGCTACTATAAACTATTATATCATTTATTATACTGTATTGATAAACGTTACAGATTGGCTGCATATAACTTTTCATTTATATCCCTATTAGTTAGCCGCTTTTTCCGATTCAATGTGTACAAATGTACGAAGCCTTCGTGATAAAAACCTACTTATTTCGTCCTCATTATATCCAACTTGTAATCTTTTTTCATCCAGGATGATTGGGCGTCGTAACATTTTCGGGTTGTCGATTATTAATTTATATAAGGCATTGAGTGGCAGAGATTCAATATCCACATTCATTTCCTGGAAAGCTTTTGAGGTTGTTGAGATAATCTCATCCGTCCCTTCTTCTGTCAGGCGAAGAATCGATTTAATTTCATCGATCGTCAGTGGACTAGCAATTATATTTCTTTCAATATAATCAATCTGATGTTCCAAAAGCCACGCCTTTGCTTTTCGACAAGAACCACAGCTCGGTGTTGTAAATACAGTCACCATACCTATACACACTCCCTTTATCATTCAACCATTGCTTAATACTCTAAATGTAACAAAAAGTGTTACAGTTATGAAGCAATAAGAACATCATTTACAAACTAATTTAGAGAGCTAAACTCAATGGCTATACTGTAATATTAATTTTTACAGTTTGATTTGTCAAATGTAATTATATGGGTAAATGAATTATTTTTTTGATTAACTAACATTTCATTTACGTGTCTAGCCTCTTTCTTTGAGGCTAGACCGCTCTTCTATTAGCTAATTATTTCCCATTTCTTATTCAACATTAAACCAAATCCTAATAAAATTGAATAAATCGGTTGTAGACAGCACGCGCTGTTTTTGCTTCATTGGTACCGTGAATCAATGCACGTCCATCCTTAAAAAACACAATTCGATAATCCTCAAATTTACATGAAAGCAAATATTGGTTTAATACGGGGTTCGTAACGTGGTTCCCCAATCTCTCCAGCAAGTGTGGGAGGGAAAATGTCCTCGGCCCCAGCCCTGGACGAAGCTGGACAGCATCTCTTCCACATAATACATCTGTTTTCATCTGGTTTTCGTACAATAAAAAAGGATGGGATGGATGTTCTCCACAAGTTGGACATAGTTTGTTTTTTAACTGAGTCACATTGATTTCCGCTTTTTCATTTTTCCAAATATCTATGGATTGAAGTATCGGAGAGAGTGTTTCACCTTTAAGAATCTGTAAAACTTGTGTAACTTGTAATGCCGCAGTAATTTGAACAATCGGACTTATTACGCCAACGGTATCACAAGTCATCCCATCCATTGGCAAATGATTTAATAAACAGTGTAAACAAGGTGTTTCTCCCGGAATAATCGGATATGTAAGTCCATAACTTCCCACACATGCTCCAAATAGAAATGGAATTCCATGTTTCACAGCTGCATCATTTACAATTAAACTAGTTTCAAAATTATCAGTTGCGTCCACAATCACTGATTGATCTTTTATCAATTCTTCAATATTCAGTCCGTTAACATCTTCTATGAAACTATTAATCTTAATTTCACTGTTAATTTGTCCAAGTCTTGTTTTTGCTGCAATGGCTTTTGGTATTTTGTTTCTTACGTCTTCTTCCGTATATAATTGCTGCCTTTGTAAATTGGTCAGATCGACATAATCTCGATCAACTATCGTCAGGACTCCGATCCCAGCTCTTACTAACATTTCAGCACTTGCAGATCCAAGTGCTCCCGCACCAATGATGATTACACTCGCCTCATTTATATTGGCTTGTGCCTTACTTCCTAAAAATAACTCCTGTCTGGAATAACGATTCGTCAAGATGTCACCATCCCTGTTGTTGGACTGCTCGCTGCACCATACTCCTTTTCTTCTATTCTTCCAGCTTCAAATCCTAATCGCCCTGCTTTTACTGCCAGATTCATTGCCTGCGCCATTTTAACAGGATCTTTCGCACCTGAAACGGCTGTATTTAGTAACACTCCGTCCGCACCAAGCTCCATCGCAAATGCCGCATCCTTAGGAGAACCAATACCCGCGTCAATGATCACCGGAATCGAAGACTGTTCGATAATAAACTTTAAGTAAGTTGGATTGATGATTCCCTTTCCAGACCCAATCGGTGATGCAGCAGGCATAACAGCATGTACCCCAAGTTCTTCAAGACGTCTTGCTAACACCACATCATCGGATGTATAAGGCAGAACAATAAATCCTTCTTCCAATAACATTTCTGACGCTTTTAATGTTTCAATAGGATCTGGTAAGAGTGTTCGATCATCTCCAATTACTTCTACTTTTATCATGTCACATAATCCTGAAGCTTTTGCCAGTTTTGCAATTCGCACCGCCTCTTCAGCTGTTTTCGCACCAGCCGTATTAGGAAGAAGTGTATATTTAGACAAATCTAGTAGATCAAGAAAATTTGGCTGCTCATCAGCAAAAATATTCATTCTTCTAACAGCAAAGGTTAAAATTTCTGTGTCAGATACTTCTACCGCCTTTTTTTGAATTTCATATGATGGATATTTACCCGTACCTAATAACAGTCTTGAGTGAAATGTTCTATTAGAAATTTTTAACATATTTCATCCCCCTCCTACAAAATGAATAATTTCAACGACATCCCCATGTGAGAGACTAATGGTTTTATAATTTTCTTTCATGACAATTTCCTTGTTGACCTCAACTACGACAATACGGTTTTCTAAATGATAGTGGGATAGTAATTGTTCCACCGTATTGACTCCCTCTTGAAGGTCAACACTCCTCCCATTTAATGTAATGGACATTTTTTCACCTGCTTACTAGTAATGGCTGGCGGCGGTCGATTTTAAAGGCCTCCACCCATTCGCTTTTTATTTGTCTTTTAAGTATCAAATCAGTAATCATTTGCCCCGTTGCAGGTGCAAGTAAAATTCCATTTCGATAATGCCCTGTAGCAAAAAATATCCCTTCCTCTTCAGGATGGTGCCCGATGAATGGTTTTTGATCAAATGTTTGCGGTCGCATTCCCGCCCAAAATGATTCCATTTTCATATCTGCTACAGTCGGAAGCATTGTTTTTGCCTTCTCTATGATCGTCTTAATCCCTCTGAGACTGACTCTTTCATTCCAGTCATTCTCAATCATGGTAGCTCCAATTACAAGCCTTCCGTTATTTCTTGGCACAATATAACTATGATCATGAAAGAGGGTATGTTTTAAAGTCGCTTTTTCATCTATTACAGAAATGCATTCCCCTTTTACAGGAGTCAATTGATGGTCTAACCCAAGCTGTTTAAAAAATGTTGTACTCCAAACTCCGCTGGCAATCACTACATGCTTAGCTTCAACTTGGCTTGTTGCTGTTTGAATCAAGAAACTATTACCTTGCTTTTGAATATCTAGTACAGGGGAAAATTCAAAAAGGGATGCCCCAAGTATTTGGGCACTTTTTGCAAATGCCTGACAAACAGCATTTGGCATAACATTGACATCCTCTTCAATGTAGGCTGCACCTGCTATTTCGGAAGAAACATTAGGTTCCATCTCCCGTACAGCCTCTTTATCAAGCCATTTTACAGTGTGTTGCGATAAAATAGACCAAAGCCCATTTGTATCCTTTTCATTATAAGCAAGCTTTAAAATCCCGCCTTTTCTATACCCTATATCGAAACCGCTTAAATGATTTAATTCTTCTTTAAGTTGGGAATAGGCATATTGACTGCTTCTTGCAAAAGGAAAAAACACATCAAAATCCCCTTCACATTCAGAGTGAGCTCCAAGCATTCCAGCTGCAGCACTCGTCGACTTCGAACCTATTTGATTACCCTCAAACAATGCCACATTCAACTTTTCCTTTGCTAAATAATAGGCAATTGAGCAACCAATTATTCCGCCTCCAATGATAGCTACTTCAAATTTTTGATTCATGATTTATCGCCTCATAATACTGTTTTGTTGATGAG
>Ga0182744_1004297_pt1 | contig 10748 bp, 7 predicted proteins | sample eDN3rd30CKraftMG_FD_128525 | JGI IMG/M metagenome (GOLD analysis project Ga0182744, IMG submission 128525) | Enriched Miracle-Growth compost microbial communities from Emeryville, California, USA - eDNA 3rd pass 30_C Kraft MG (version 2) (version 2) ... | reverse complement strand
GTCGCGAGCTTGACGCGCTGCGCCTCGCCGCCCGAGAGCGTCGTCGCCGACTGGCCGAGGCGGACGTAGCCGAGCCCGACGTCGACGAGCGTCTTGAGGTAGCGGTGGATGCCGCTGATCGGCTCGAAGAACGCGGCGGCCTCCTCGATCGGCATGTCGAGGACCTCGGAGATGTTCTTGCCCTTGTAGCGCACCGCGAGCGTGTCCCGGTTGTACCGCGCTCCCCCGCAGACCTCGCACGCGACGTAGACGTCGGGCAGGAAGTTCATCTCGATCCGGATCGTCCCGTCGCCCGCGCAGTTCTCGCAGCGACCGCCCTTGAGGTTGAAGGAGAACCGACCCTGCTGATAGCCGCGCGCCTTCGCATCGGGCGTGTCCGCGAACAACGCGCGGATCTTGTCGAAGACGCCCGTGTAGGTCGCGGGGTTCGAGCGCGGGGTGCGCCCGATCGGGGCCTGGTCGACGTGGACGACCTTGTCGAGCTGCTCGACGCCAGTGACGCGGGTGTGCCGGCCGGGGATCTGCCTCGCGCCGTTGAGCTCGTTCGCGAGCACGGTGTAGAGGATGTCGTTGACGAGGCTCGACTTGCCGGAGCCGGACACCCCGGTGACGGCGGTCATGACGCCGAGCGGGAAGCTCGCGGTGACGTCGCGGAGGTTGTTCTCCCGGGCGCCCTCGACCGTCACCTGGCGCTTCGGGTCGACCTTCCGGCGGGCGCGGGGCTGGAAGACCGTCCGCCGACCCGCGAGGTAGTCCCCCGTGATCGACTCCCGGTTTCGCAGCAGCTCCTCGTACCCGCCCGAGTGGACGACCTCGCCGCCGTGCTCGCCCGCGCGCGGGCCGATGTCGACGATCCAGTCGGCGGTGCGGATCGTGTCCTCGTCGTGCTCGACGACGATGAGCGTGTTTCCCAGGTCGCGGAGTTTGACGAGGGTGTCGATGAGGCGGCGGTTGTCACGCTGGTGGAGGCCGATCGACGGCTCGTCGAGCACGTAGAGGACACCGGTCAGGCCCGAGCCGATCTGCGTCGCGAGCCGGATGCGCTGCGCCTCGCCGCCGGAGAGCGTCGCGGCCGCCCGGGCGAGGTCGAGGTACCCGAGGCCGACCTCGAGCAGGAACTCGAGCCGGAGTCGGATCTCGCGCAGCACCTGCGCGGCGATCTTCGCCTGCCGCTCGTCGAGCCGGACCGTCTGGATGAACGCCGTCGCGTCGGTCAGGCTCAGCGCGCAGACGTCCCAGATGGAGCGGCCGTCGACCGTGACCGCGAGCACCTCGGGCTTGAGCCGCTGGCCGGCGCACACCGCGCAGGGCACCTCGCGGAGGTAGGCCTGCAGCCGCTGGCGCTGCGCGTCGCTCTCGGCCTCGAGCCACTTCCGCTCGACGTAGGGGATGACCCCCTCGTAGCCGGCGGTGTAGCTCATGGTCCGACCGAAGCGGTTCTTCCACTTGACGACGACCTTGAAGTCCTTGCCCCGCAGCACGGTCTCCCGGATCTCCTCCGGAAGCTCGCGCCACGGGGTGTCGAGCGAGAATCCGAGATCCTCCGCGAGGCCGCCGAGCACCCGCTCGAAGTACTCGAAGAGCGATTTGCCGCCCGAGGCCGCCGACCACGGCAGCAGCACCCCCTCGGCGATGCTGAGGCTCGTGTCGCCGAGCATGAGCTCCTCGTCGACCGCCATCCGGCTGCCGAGGCCCGTGCACTCCGGGCAGGCGCCGAAGGGCGCGTTGAAGGAGAACGTCCGCGGCTCGATCTCGGTGAGCGCGATCGGGTGGCGGTTCGGGCAGGAGAGCTTCTCGGAGAAGGTCTGCCAGGCCGCGTCCCCCGACTCGTCGACGTGATTGACCGCGACGAGCCCGTCGGTGAGCCGGAGCGCGGTCTCGAGCGAGTCGGTGAGCCGGGTGAGGAGCTCGGGTGCGGCGACGAGCCGGTCGACGACGACCCCGATGTCGTGCTTGACCTGCTTCTTGAGGGTCGGCGGCTCGGTGAGCTGGATCGTCTCCCCGTCGACGATCGCGCGCGAGTAGCCCTGGGCGCTCAGCTCCTGGAAGAGGTCGACGAACTCGCCCTTCTTCTGGCTGACGACGGGCGCGACGAGCTGGTACCGGGTCCCTTCCGGCAGCTCCATGAGGGTGTCGGCGATCTGCTGGACCGTCTGGCGCTGGATCCGCTCGCCGCAGATCGGGCAGTGCGGGACGCCGACGCGCGCCCACAGCAGCCGCAGGTAGTCGTAGATCTCGGTGATCGTGCCGACCGTCGAGCGGGGGTTGCGGTTCGTCGATTTCTGATCGATCGAGACCGCGGGCGACAGCCCCTCGATGAAGTCGACGTCAGGGCGGTCCACCTGGCCGAGGAACTGCCGCGCGTAGGCGCTCAGCGACTCGACATAGCGCCGCTGGCCCTCCGCGAAGATGGTGTCGAACGCGAGCGAGGACTTCCCCGAGCCGCTCAGGCCGGTGAAGACGACGAGGGCGTCGCGAGGGATCTCGAGGTCGACGTCCTTGAGATTGTGGACGCGGGCGCCGCGCACGCTGAGGCGGTGGGAACCCGGGACGGGCGTGATCGACGGCACCCTTGAAGTCTAGGTACCACCCCTGACATCGAGCCGCGGGATGCGGGCCTCAGTCGCCCTGCGCGCGGTCGGAGACCTCCTGCCAGGCGGCCCACTCGGCGAGCCGGCGCTCGTAGTCGGCGCTCGCGACCTGGATCGGCGACCTGCCGAGGAAGATCCGCAGCGGCGGGGCGTCGGCGTCGACGACCGCGAGGATGGCGTCCGCGGTCGCCTGCGGGTCGCCGGGGGTCATGGGCCTCGCCCTGCGCGCCTCGCGGATCGGCTCGTAGGGCGGCAGCGGATCGGCGTGGACCGCGGACGGACCGGCCCAGTCGGTCCCGTACGCCGTCGGCTCGACGAGCGTGACCGAAACGCCGAACGGCGCGAGCTCGGCCGCGAGCGCCTGCGAGAAGCCCTCGAGCGCCCACTTCGAGGCGTTGTAGAGCCCGAGGTTCGGGAAGGCGCTGATCCCGCCGATCGAGGAGACCTGGAGGATGTGGCCCGAGCCCAGCTCGCGCAGATACGGGATCGCGGCCTGGGTGACCCAGAGCGCGCCGAACACGTTCGTCTCGAGCTGGTCCCGCGCCTCGCGCTCGCTGACCTCCTCGATCGCGCCGAACAGCCCGTATCCGGCGTTGTTGACCACGACGTCGAGGCCGCCGAAGTGCTCATGGGCCCGGGCCACGGCGGCGAAGTCCGCGTCGCGATCCGTCACGTCGAGTTGAAGCGGCAGCACGCGATCGCCGTACTGCGCGATGAGCGCGTCGAGGCTGCTCGCGTCCCGCGCGGTCGCGGCGACCCGATCGCCGCGCGCAAGCGCCGCTTCGGCCCAGATCCGGCCGAACCCCTTGGACGTCCCGGTGATGAACCACGTCTTCGTCATCCGCCCAGCCTGGCACGCACGGCCTGCCGCGCGCACCCGTCCCGTGCGGGGTGGCGTGGAACTACCGCACGTGCCCGGCGGCCTCCATCGCCCGCAGGTCCTTCTTGAGCTCCTGCACCTCGTCGCGCAGGCGCGCGGCGAGCTCGAACTTGAGCTGCTCGGCGGCCGCGATCATCTGCGCCGTCAGATCGGCGATCGTCGCCTCGAGCTCTGCCGCGCCCGCCGAGGCGATGCCCTCTCGCCCGAGCAGCGGCACGGGTTGCTGGCCCTTGCCCCGGCCGCGCTCGCCGAGCATCTCGGCGGTGTCGGCCTCCTCGCGCATGAGGATCTCGGTGATGTCGGCGATGCGCTTGCGCAGCGGCTGCGGGTCGACGCCGCGCTCGGCGTTGTAGGCGATCTGCTTCTCGCGGCGGCGGGCCGTCTCGTCGATCGCGAGCCGCATCCCCGCAGTGATCTTGTCGGCGTACATGTGGACCTCGCCGCTCACGTTCCGCGCGGCGCGGCCGATCGTCTGGATGAGGCTCGTCGAGGAGCGCAGGAAGCCCTCCTTGTCGGCGTCGAGGATCGCGACGAGCGAGACCTCCGGCAGGTCGAGCCCCTCGCGCAGCAGGTTGATGCCGACGAGGACGTCGTAGACCCCGGCGCGCAGCTCGGTCAGCAGCTCCACGCGGCGCAGGGTGTCGACGTCGGAGTGGAGGTAGCGGACCCGCACGCCGTGCTCGCCGAGGAAGTCGGTGAGCTCCTCCGCCATCTTCTTCGTCAGCGTCGTCACGAGCACGCGCTCGTCGCGCTCCACGCGCAGCCGGATCTCCTCGAGCAGGTCGTCGATCTGACCCTTCGACGGCTTGACCACGACGAGCGGGTCGACGAGGCCCGTCGGGCGGATCACCTGCTCCACGACGCCGTCGGAGAGGCCGAGCTCGTATGCGGCCGGCGTCGCCGACAGGTAGACCTTCTGCCCGACCCGCTGCAGGAACTCCTCGAACTTGAGGGGGCGGTTGTCGAGAGCGGACGGGAGCCGGAAGCCGTGCTCGACGAGGGTGCGCTTGCGCGAGGCATCGCCCTCGTACATCGCGCCGATCTGCGGGACCGTGACGTGCGACTCGTCGATCACGACGAGGAAGTCGTCGGCGAAGTAGTCGAGCAGCGTGTGCGGCGGCTCGCCCGGCTGGCGGCCCTCGATGTGGCGCGAGTAGTTCTCGATGCCGCTGCAGAAGCCGAGCTGCTCGAGCATCTCGAGGTCGAAGGTCGTGCGCATCCGCAGTCGCTGCGCCTCGAGCAGCTTGCCCTGGCGCTCGAGCTCCTGCAGCCGCTGCGCGAGCTCGTCCTGGATGCTCCCGATCGCGCGGCGGATCGTCGCGGGACTCGCGGCGTAGTGCGTGCCGGGGAAGATCGAGACCGCGTCCATGCTCGCGACGACCGAGCCGGTGAGCGGATGGAGGGTGTACAGCGCCTCGATCTCGTCGCCGAACATCTCGATGCGCACCGCGAGCTCCTCGTACATCGGGATGATCTCGATCGTGTCGCCCTTGACGCGGAACTTGCCGCGGGAGAAGTCGTAGTCGTTGCGGTCGTACTGCATGTCGAGCAGGCGCCGGATGAGCGTCTCGCGGTCGATGCGCTGACCGACCTGGAGCGCGAGCATGGCGTCGAGGTAGTCCTCGGCCGCGCCGAGGCCGTAGATGCACGAGACCGTCGACACGACGACGACGTCGCGGCGTGACAGCAGCGAGTTGGTCGTCGAGTGCCGCAGCCGCTCGACCTCGGCGTTGACCGAGGAGTCCTTCTCGATGAAGGTGTCCGTCTGCGGGACGTAGGCCTCCGGCTGGTAGTAGTCGTAGTAGCTGACGAAGTACTCGACCGCGTTCTCCGGGAGCAGCTCGCGGAACTCGTTCGCGAGCTGGGCGGCGAGCGTCTTGTTGTGACTGAGGACGAGCGTCGGCCGCTGCACCTGCTCGATGAGCCAGGCCGTCGTCGCGGACTTGCCAGTGCCCGTCGCGCCGAGGAGCACGACGTCGGTCTCGCCCGCGTTCACCCGGGCGGCGAGCTCAGCGATCGCGGCCGGCTGGTCGCCGCCCGGCAGGTACTCGCTGACGACCCGGAAGGGTCGGACTGCTCGCGTCGGCTCCATGGGACCAGGCTACGCGCGACCACCGACAGCGACGCGGGCCGGGGCTACCCCGAGCGGGCGGCGAGCGAACGCCAGAGCGCGTCGACCTGCGCGATCGTCGCCTCGCGCGTGCCCGAGTTGTCGATGACGCGGTCGGCGATCGCGAGCCGCTCGTCCTCGGTCGCCTGATGCCGGATCCGATCGCGCGCGTCGGCCTCGGACATCCCGCGGTCCTCGACCATCCGGCGCACCCGCTCGTCCTCGGGCGCCGTGACGACGACGATCTCGTCGAACTGCGGGGCCAGGCGACTCGCGTTCTCCGCCAGCAGCGGGACGTCGTAGACGACGATCGCGTCGGGGTCGGCGGCCCCCGCCGCGGCGAACGCGGCCGACGCGAGCCGCTGGACCTCGGGATGCACGATGGCGTTGAGCGCGGCGAGCCGATCGGGGTCGCGGAAGACGACGGCGCCGAGCGCCGCGCGATCGAGCGAGCCGTCCGGCAGCCGCAGCGACGGGCCGAACTCGGCGATGACCCGGGCGAGCCCCGCGCTTCCCGGCGCGACCGCGTCGCGCGCGAGCGCGTCGGCGTCGACGATGCTCGCCCCGAGTTCCTTCAGGCGCGCGGCCACGAGGCTCTTGCCCGACGCGATGCCGCCGGTGAGTCCGATGAGTCGCATCCCGCCATGCTAGGCGGGGGCGGAATCTTGAGCGAAAGCTGAGCGACGGCAAGGCACCTCTTGAGGTCGCTCCCCTAGCGTGAGTATCCGATGTCGTCGCCGGACCCGAAACGGCGGCGCTCATCGACTTCTTCCCGCCGCGAGTATCATCGGCCCCGGGGACCAGGTCGCGGTCTCCGGTGAGGCGGAGGCATGTCCGGGGCGAGGTTCGCGGTCGTGATCGAGGACGACCCCGACATTCGGGGCCTCATCGCCGAGGTGCTCATGCAGGCGGGCTTCAGCGTCCGCACCGCCTCCTCGGGCGTCGAGGGCGTCGCGCTCGTGCAGGAGACCGCACCGACCGTCACGACGCTCGACGTGAGCATGCCGGGGATCGACGGCTTCGAGACCGCGCGCCGCATCCGCGAGACGAGCACGACCTATCTCGTCATGATCACGGCCCGCAGCGAGGAGGTCGACGTCCTCCAGGGACTGCAGGCGGGGGCCGACGACTACATCACGAAGCCGTTCCGGCCGCGCGAGCTGCGCGCGCGGATCGACGCGATGCTGCGCCGACCGCGCCAGCTCGGCGCCGAGGCGGATGGCGAGGGCGAGTGGATCGAGCGTCCCGGCCTGCGGATGAATCGCGCGACCCGGGCGGTGCTCGTCGACGGCGGCGACCCCGCCCTCACCCGGAGCGAGTTCGACATCCTGCTCGAGCTCCTCGTCGCGCGCGGCCGCGTGCTCAGCAAGGCGGCGCTGTCCCAGGCGATCCGACCGGCCGGCTCCGAGGACTGGGTGAGCGAGCAGGACGAGCGGGCGATCGAGGTGCACGTCGCGAACCTGCGTCGCAAGCTCGGCGAGTCCGCGGCCGCTCCGCGCTGGATCGAGACCGTACGGGGCGTCGGCTACCGCGAGACGGGAGCCTGAGCGCTCACTCCCCCGGCCGCGTGACGATCACCGCGGCGTCGTCGCTCGCGGCGGAGCGCTCCGCGGCTCGCACCGCCTCGGCGATGAGCGCGCGGCCGGATCGTCCGAACGCGAGGCCCGCCCCGACAAGCGGCACGACGGCGCCGGGCGCCGCCGCGAGGTCCTCGGCGACGAGCCGGTGCGCGGCACGCGCGGCCTGCTCGGCGGCCGCGACCGAGCGTCCGGAGAGCGCCGCGACGACCCGTCCCGGGCCCGCCGTCGCGACCGGTGCGATGGGGTCGATGCGCCGCAGCGCGGTCTCGCTGAACCGGCGTTCGAGCATCTCCGCCTCCGCGCCGCCGAAGGCCCCCTGGATGCGCTGGAAGTCCGGGATCACGAGCGCGAGCACGGTGATCTCGCCGCCGCCGGCGCGCGCCCGCGCGGACATCTCGTCGACGAGCCGGGCGAAGACCTCGCCGCCGAGGATCGGCCCTAGCCCCCTGCCGCCCTCGTCCTCGTCGCGGAGCGCGCCCTCGAGGTCCTCCTCGGAGATGAGCACGGCGGTCGAGGTCACGGCGACGATGCTGAGCGCCGCGGTGAGGACGCCGGCGTTCGCCGATCCGGCCCAGGTCTCAAAGACCTCGCTGCCAGGGCCGAAGGCGACGAACAGCACGAGGCGCGTGAGCTCCCACAGCGCGGTGACGGCGAGCACGATCATGAGGCCGACCGCGAAGGGGCGGCGGCCCATCTTCCCGCGTCGGGCCTCGATCGCGCCGAGCGCCGCGAGGACCGCGAGGATCGCGAAGAGCAGGGCGGCACCGGCCCACGGATCGCGGACATCGAAGACCGATCCGACGAACGCGATGATCGCGGCGGCGACGACGACCGCGACCCGCCAGCGCATCGGCGCGCCGTTGTACCGCGCGGCGCCGAGCCAGAGGCAGCCAACGCCGACGGCGAAGCCGGCGTTGCCGATCGCGTTGCCGATCCAGGCCTCGGGGGCGATCGCCCAGGCGAGGTAGCAGACGGTCGTCAGGATCGAGGCGAGGAACGCGAGCGCCCAGATCCGAGCGGCCCGGGAGTGCCGGTGCAGCAGCGCCTGCCCGAGGAACATCGCCCCCGCGAGGCACTCGATGATGGTGTTGATCGCGACGATGCTCGCGAGGTCAAGGTTCAATCGGGGCCTCCGATGGAAGCGTCAGGCGGAAGACCGCGCCGCCGGCCGGCGCGTTCGATACGGAGAGCTCGCCGCCGTGCGCCCGCGCGATCTGCCGGCTGATGGCGAGGCCGAGGCCGTAGCCGTGCGTCGCGGTCTTGCGGACCGCGTCGGCGCGGTAGAAGCGGTCGAAGAGCTGCGGCAGGTCCTGGTCGGCGATGCCGGGGCCGTCGTCGTGCACCTCGACGACGGCGAGTCCGTCCGCGCTCGCACAGACGACCTCGATGCGGCCGCTCTCGCGCCCGTACTTCACGGCGTTCGCCAGCAGGTTGTCGAGGATCTGGCGCACCCGCAGCGAGTCGGCGAAGGCGGGGACGCGGCTCATGCCGCCGAGCTGGATCCTGACATCGCGCGTGGCTGCGAGCGGCATGACCGCCTCGATCGCCGTCCGCGCCTCGGCGACGAGGTCCATGGGCGCCGGGGCGATCGCGATCGCCGCGCCGTTCGCGGCCGCCGACGACGCGGCGAGGATGTCGGTCACGAGCATGAGCAGTCGCTCGGCGTTGCGCTGCGCGACCTCGAAGCTGTGCCGGGAGCCCTCCGGGAGGCGCGGGTCGTCGAGGCCGAGCTCCAGGTAGCCGAGGAGCGCGGTGAGCGGATTGCGCAGCTCGTGGGACACGGCGGCGACGAGATCGTCGCGGGCGCGGATCGCGAGCATCTCGCGGGTGACGTCGCGCGTCACGATGAGCGCGCCGCCCGGCGTGCCGTCGTCGCGACGCAGCTGCTTCGCCGTCACGCTGAGCGCTCGGCGCTGCTCGCCGGGATCGCCGAACCAGATCAGCTCGGAGTCGAACTCCTCGCCGGCGAGGGCCCGCGGCAGCGGCAGTCGCTCGGCGGCGAGTCGGGTGACGCCGTCGGCGAGATAGGCGCCGCCGCCGGGGGCATCGCTCGCGGCGGCGGCGAGGCGGGCATGCGCCTCGTTCTCCACCGTCTGCCGGCCGTCTGGCTCGATGCGGATGATGCCGAAATCGACCGCCGCGAGCACGCCGCCGAGGAGCTCCTCCTGCCGGGCCGCGCGGGCGAGCGTCTGCCGCAGCGCGACCGACTGCTGCTCGAGGAGGTCGCGCTGGCCCCTCGCCCGCTCGGCCATGATGTACGAGATCGTCGCGGTCGCCGCGATGATGATCGGCAGCAGCAGCAGGGCGCCCGTGAGGCGCGTCTCCGGGTGCGCGAGAGTGAACCCCCAGTAGATGAGGCTGATCGCGACGACCGAGACGGTCGTGCCGATCCTGCCGAAGGCCCACGCCGCCCACATCGCCGGGAAGACCCAGAGCAGACCGAAGCTGCCGGAGGGCGCCCCCTCGCGCAGCAGCGCGATCGCGACGATGTCGCTCGCCGGGATGATCGCCATGGCGAGATGCGGCAGGCGGTTCCAGGGCACGATGAGCGCCGCGCCCGTGGCGAGGAACGCGACGGCGCCGCCCGCGATGAGCAGGCCGAGATCCTCGTAGGTGCGCAGGATGAGCACGACGACGAGGCCGAGGATGGCGATCGCGCCGAGCAGGAACTGGTTGAGGAAGACCGTGCGGTCGCGTGCGGGATCGAGCTGCCCTGAAGCGCCGCGCGTCATGCCATGACGCTAGCCCCAGCGCAGATCAGAAGTCGAAGCCCCCGCCGAAGTCGAATCCGCCGTCGTCGGCCGCCATGTCGGCCGATCCCGTCTCGGCAGCTCCCATGTCGATGGGCGGAAGGAACGCGTGCATGATCGACGACGCGACGACGTAGCCGGCGATCGTGCCGAGCATCGAGCTCCCGAAGCCTCCGAACGCGCCGCCCGCAGGGCCGGCCGCGAGCACGTTCTCCATCGTCCCCGGCTGCCGCAGCTCCGCCCGGGTCGCGGATCGGGCGAGCGTCGCGGGCTCGTCGTCGGCTGGCCGGTCCTCGACCATGACCGCGGCGGTCAGCTGCTCGTGCAGGATGCGGCGCTGCTCCGGCGTGAGCTTCGCGAACGCCTCCTCGTGCACCTGCTCGACCTGCTCGGGCGGTGCGGTGCGCAGCAGGTAGCGGTAGCGGTCGACGGCGTACTCGTCGGCCGTCGGCGGCCGGCTCCGTCGCGGCGCGTCCTGCGAATCCTGTCGAGAAACGCCGAAGAGGCTGTCCCAGAAACCCATGGGAACAGCCTCTTCGGTCTTGCTGTCAGTTGCCCGAGAGCTGCTCCCGCAGTGCGGCGAGCGCCTCGTCGTCGGCGAGCGTGCCGGTCGCCGCGTCGCTGCTGGAGTAGGAGGACGCCTCGGCGCCGCCCGCGGCGATCTGCTCGGCGGCCGCTGCCACCTGCTTCTTGTGGGACTCCCAGCGCGCCTGAGCGGCCGCGTAGTCGGCCTCCCACTTCGCGCGCTGCTCCTCGAAGCCTTCCTTCCACTCGCCGGTCTCGGCGTCGAAGCCCTCGGGGTACTTGTAGTTGCCCTGCTCGTCGTACTCGGTCGGC
>Ga0182744_1004296_pt1 | contig 10751 bp, 7 predicted proteins | sample eDN3rd30CKraftMG_FD_128525 | JGI IMG/M metagenome (GOLD analysis project Ga0182744, IMG submission 128525) | Enriched Miracle-Growth compost microbial communities from Emeryville, California, USA - eDNA 3rd pass 30_C Kraft MG (version 2) (version 2) ... | reverse complement strand
TGCCCGGCATGGTCGAGGCGCTCGACGAGACGGCGCGCCGGCGCGGCCGCCCGTTTCTCGGCATCTGCGTCGGCATGCAGCTGATGGCCGATCTCGGCCGCGAGAACGAGACGACGCGGGGGCTCGGCTGGATTTCCGGCGAGGTGGACCGGATCGCGCCCGCCGATCCCGCGCTGAAAATTCCGCACATGGGGTGGAACACGCTAAACGCGCTCGAGCCGCACCCGCTGCTGGCCGGCATCCCGCTCGGGCCGGACGGGCTGCATGCCTATTTCGTTCATAGCTATCAGCTCAAGCCGAAGGACCGCGCCGACCTCGTGGCGCAGGCCGACTACGGCGGCCCCGTCACCGCGATGGTCGCGCGCGGCACCTATGCCGGCACGCAGTTCCATCCCGAGAAAAGCCAGCGGCTGGGCCTTGCGCTGATCGCCAACTTCTTGAAGTGGAAGCCGTGATCCTGTTTCCCGCCATCGATCTCAAGGACGGCCTCGCCGTGCGCCTCGAGCAGGGCGACATGGCGCGCGCCACCGTGTTCAACAACGATCCGGCGGTGCAGGCGGCTGCGTTCGAGCAGCAGGGCTTCGCATATCTGCATATCGTCGATCTCGACGGCGCCTTCGCCGGCAAGCCGGTCAACCGCGCCTCGGTCGACCGCATCCTTTCGACAGCGGGCTGCAAGGTGCAGCTCGGCGGCGGCATCCGCGACATGGCGACGGTCGAGGGCTGGCTGTCGCGCGGCGTCACCCGCGTCATCATCGGCACGGCGGCGGTGCGCAATCCGGCGCTGGTGAAGGAAGCCGCGCGGAAATTTCCCGGCCGCGTCGCGGTCGGGCTCGATGCGCGCGACGGCAAGGTCGCGGTGGAGGGCTGGGCCGAAGTCTCGGAGCTGACGGTGCTCGACATCGCCCGCCGGTTCGAGGATGCCGGCGTCGCCGCCATCATCTATACCGACGTGGCGCGCGACGGCATGCTCAAGGGCATCAACTGGGATTCGACGATCACGCTGGCCGACGCGATCTCGATCCCGGTCATCGCCTCCGGCGGGCTCGCCTCGATCGAGGACGTGAAGACGCTGCTGTCGCCGCGCGCGAGAAAGCTCGAAGGCGCGATCGCCGGCCGCGCGCTCTATGACGGACGGCTCAATCCCGCCGAGGCGCTGGCGCTCATCCGGGCGGCGCAGCGGGCGTAGGCGATGTTCAAGGTCCGCATCATTCCCTGCCTCGACGTCAAGGACGGCCGTGTCGTCAAGGGAGTCAACTTCGTCGATCTGCGCGACGCCGGCGATCCGGTCGAGGCGGCGGTCGCCTATGACGCTGCCGGCGCGGACGAGCTGTGCTTCCTCGACATCACGGCGAGCCACGAAAACCGCGGCACGATCCTCGACGTGGTGCAGCGGACGGCGGAAGCCTGCTTCATGCCGCTGACGGTTGGCGGCGGCGTGCGCACGGTCGACGACATCCGCGCGCTGCTGAAATCCGGCGCCGACAAGGTGTCGATCAACACGGCGGCGGTGAACAACCGCCAGTTCGTGCGAGAGGCGGCGGAGAAGTTCGGCGACCAGTGCATCGTCGTCGCGATCGACGCCAAGAAGGTGTCGCAGCCGGGAGAGCCCGACCGCTGGGAAATCTTCACCCACGGCGGCCGCAAGCCGACCGGCATCGACGCGGTCGCCTATGCGCGCGAGGTCGTCGCGCTCGGCGCCGGCGAGATCCTGCTCACCTCGATGGACCGGGACGGTACGCGGCAGGGGTTCGACATTCCGCTGACCCGGTCGGTATCCGATGCGGTGTCCGTGCCGGTGATCGCCTCGGGCGGCGTCGGCAATCTCGATCATCTCGTCGCCGGCATCCGCGACGGCCACGCCAGCGCGGTGCTGGCGGCATCGATCTTCCACTTCGGCGAGTTTTCGGTGCGGCAGGCCAAGGAATACATGTCGAGGGCCGGCCTGCCGGTCCGGCTCGACCGGTAAGGAGACGTGCGGGAGCGGCGCGCCTTCAGGCCGACTCCCGCGAACGCGCCGAAGGTGCTATGTGACGCTCATGACATTCACCCTGCATGACCTTGAGAAGCGTATCGCCGAACGCGCGAGCGCGACCGCCGACATCTCCTATACGCGCAAGCTGCTCGACAAGGGCGTGGCGCAATGCGCCAAGAAGTTCGGCGAGGAAGCCGTCGAGGCGGTGCTGGCCGCGACCGGCGAGAGCCGCGAGCGGCTGATCTCGGAGGGAGCGGACGTGCTCTATCACCTTCTGGTGGTGCTGAAGGCGCGCGACGTCGCGCTCGCCGACATCGAGGCGGAGCTTCAGGCGCGCACCGCGCGTTCGGGCCTCGACGAGAAGGCATCCCGCAAGGGCGGCAACTGAGGCGGCCGCGGCCGTCATGACCCGCATGGAACAGCGCACCGACGACGGCCTGTCGCCTTACCGCGTCTTCTCGCGCGCGGAATGGGCCAAGCTGCGCGCCGATGCGCCGATGACCCTTTCTCCGGACGAGGTGATGCGCGTGCGCTCGCTGCACGACCGCCTCGACATCCAGGAGGTCGAGGAAATCTATCTACCGCTCTCGCGCCTGCTCTCGCTCTATGTCGTGGCGACACAGCGGCTGTTCCGTGCGCAGCAGGGCTTCCTCGGCACCGAGGATACCAAGATGCCCTATATTATCGGCGTCGCGGGCTCGGTCGCGGTCGGCAAGTCCACCACCGCGCGCGTGCTGCAGGCGCTGCTGGCGCGCTGGCCGAACACGCCGAAGGTCGATCTCGTCACCACCGACGGCTTCCTGTTCCCCAACGCCGTGCTCGAGCGCGAGGGACTGATGGAGCGCAAGGGCTTCCCCGAAAGCTACGATCTGCCGTCGCTGCTGCGCTTCCTGTCCGACGTGAAGGCCGGCAGGCGCCCGGCGCGCGCGCCGATCTATTCCCATCTCACCTATGACGTCGTGCCCAACCATTGGGTCGAGGTGGACCGGCCCGACATCCTGGTCGTCGAGGGTCTCAACGTGCTGCAGACCGGCCGCCTGCCGAAGGACGGCAAGGCGATCCCGTTCGTGTCGGATTTCTTCGACTTCTCGATCTACATCGATGCCGACGAGGACGTGCTGCGCGGCTGGTACATCAGCCGCTTCCTGGCGCTGCGCTCGACGGCGTTCCTCGATCCGAAGTCCTACTTCCACCGCTACTCGAAACTCAGCGACGCCGAGGCGGTCGCGACCGCGACCGCGATCTGGGAGCGGATCAACCTCGTCAACCTGCACGAGAACATCCTGCCGACGCGCCAGCGCGCCGACCTGATCCTGGCGAAGGGCCCGAACCATCGCGTCGACGAAGTGGCGCTGCGAAGATTGTAGCCGAACTATGCAACTTGCTCCGGTCACCCGCTCCCTTGTGGGCGAGGGCAAAACCGGGCGAGCTCCGAAATTTGAAAGTTGACGGCGCTACGCCGCGTGGCGGTCGGCGGCGGGGCCGAAGTGCGCGACGTAGCGGGCGCTGATCGCCGACACCGGCAGGATGACGAACACGTCGGTGGTGCCGAACTGGCGGTCGATCACCGCGCCGTCGCCGAACGTCGCGCCGAGCCGCAGATAGCCCTTGATGAGCGGCGGCAGGGCGCGCAGCGCCTCCTTCGGATCGACCGCGCTCTTCGGCAGCCGGTTCATCGCCACATAGCGTCCGGTGAGCGCGCGGGTACGCCAGGCTTCCGGCGCGCGGGCATAATGGTGCAGGAACGAGAGCTGCAGCGCGAGCCGGTCCGGATCGGTTCCCTCGAGGCTCGCGCAGCCCACCATGGCATCGAGCTTGTGGCGCAGCACGTAGGTCCACACGCCGTGCCACAGCAGCTCGACGGTGCGCTTGTTGCGGTAGGGCGCGAGCACGCAGGAGCGGCCGAGCTCGAGGAAGCGCAGCCCGGCGTGACGCGCCGTCAGCGCCGCGATGTCGAACTCGCCCGCGCTGTAGAAGCCGCGGTTGCGCTCCGCCACATCCTGCCGCAGCAGGCGATAGGTGCCGACCACGGACGGCTTGCGCATCGGTCCCTTCGGGGCGTCGTGATCGAGCACCAGCAGATGATCGCAGATGGCGTCGAACGCATCGATGTCGCGGCGCGCGAGCAGGGTGCCGGCGTCCGCGCTCGCCGACATCTCCTCGTAGAAGACCTTGTAGCGCAGCTTCTGTGCGCGCCGGACCTGCGCTGCCGAGCGCGCGAGCCGGACTTCCAGGTTGCCGATCCGCCCGAGCGTGTCGGCGACGCCGGCGGACCGCGCATCGCGCAGCGCGAAACCGCCGTAGGCACGCAGGGCCGGCATGATGTCTGACATGGTCATAGCGGTTCCCGTCGGGCGCGAGCGCAAGCGCGACGACGAATCGCGGGGCTCGTCATGCGATCCTGACCATGGGCCGGGCACAGATTTGTGACAACCGGAAAATATGCCGCGCCTACGCCGCCCGGCTGCGTCTCGCCAGCCCCGCCAGGGCGTCGATGAGCCGCTCGCGGTCGAGCGGCTTGCCGAGGAAGCCGTCCATCCCCGCGGCGATGCAGGCGTCGCGGTCCTCGCCGGCCACGGTGGCGGTGAGGGCGAGGATCGGCGTTCGCGCCATGCCGGTCGCGTCCTCCCGCGCCCGGATGCGCCGCGCCGCCGCGAGGCCATCCACGTCCGGCATGTGGACGTCCATCAGCACCAGGTCGAAGGCGCGGCCCGCCGCCTGCGCCGCGGCGAAGCGCTCGACCGCCGCCGCGCCGTTGCCGACGATTTCCGGCCGGTGGCCGAGCCGTTCCAGCAGCACGCGCGCGAGCAGCGCATTGATCTCGTTGTCCTCGGCGACGAGGATCGAAAGTCCGGCGCCTGCCGGACGGACCGGCGGCGCCCCGTCCGCCGGCGCATCGTCGATGTTGCGCGGCTTGGCGCCGAAACGCGCCGCCAGCGACGCCGCACGGACGGGTTTGACCAGATAGCCGGAGAAGCCGGCATCGCGGTGCGCGGCAAGGTCGTCGCGCCGCTGCGGCGTCACCAGCACGATACGCTGCAGGGCCGGCGCGCCGGCCCGCGCCAGGGTCGCGGCGGCCTCCCGCCCGAGGGCGCCATCGACGATCAGCGTCGTCCAGGTCTCGTGGCCGAGCGCGCGCTGCGCTGCCTCGGCATCGGAAAGGATGCGCGTCCGTGCGCCCCAGGCGGAAAGCCGGCGCGCCAGCGCCGCGGACTGGACGCCGTCGGGCGCAACGATCAGCATTTTCGCGCCGGCAAGGCGCGGGGAGGCCGGCCTGTCGTCATCGCGGTCTTCGGCGGCGGGAAGCGCGACGGTGAACGTGAACGTCGCGCCGCGTCCGGGCGCGCTTTCCAGCGTCAGCCGTCCGTTCATGCGCTCGATGATCCGGCGCGAGATGGCCAGTCCGAGCCCGGTGCCGCCGAACCGGCGCGCCGCGCCGCCCTCGGCCTGCTCGAACTCCTCGAAGATGCGCGCCTGCGCTTCCGGCGCGATGCCGATCCCGGTGTCGCGCACGATGAATGCGATCTCGCCGGGCCGCTCCCCGGGCTCCACCGTCATCGACACGCCGCCGCGCTCGGTGAATTTCACGGCGTTGCCCGCGAGGTTGAGCAGCACCTGCCGCAGCCGCGCCGCATCGCCGACGACCGTGCGCGGCAGACGCGGATCGACGAAGGCGGCGATCTCGATTCCCTTCCCGTGCGCGCGGGGCGCCAGCAGCTCGGCGAGGGATTCGACGAGAGGCTCGGGCTCAAACGGCGCGCAGTCGAGTTCGAGCTTCCCGGCCTCGATCTTGGAGAAATCGAGGATCTCCTCGATCAGCGAGAGCAGCATCTCGCCGGACGCATGCACGGCCTGGACGTAGCTTTTCTGCTCGGGCGTGAGCGGCGTGTCGCGCAGCAGGCCGGCCATGCCGAGGATGCCGTTCAGCGGCGTGCGGATTTCATGCGACACCATCGCGAGAAAGCGGCTCTTCGCCTCGCTCGCCGCCTCGGCCTTTTCGCGCGCCACCGCCAGCGAGCGCTCGGCCTCCACGCGCGCGGTGATGTCGCGCCCGATGCTCTGCACTTCGAGCTGCGATCCGCTGTCGGCGCGCACCGGCACCTCGTGCCATGAGATCCAGCGGGGACCCTGCGGGGAAGCGATCTCCTGATCGTGGATGCGCGTGCCGTCGGTCAGGAACGTGGACGCGCCCTGGCTGATCGCATCGAGCGCGATCTTCTGCCCGAGCAGGGCGGAGGGCGACGCGCCGATCAGCGCCGCGAAGGCCGCGTTGGCGTAGGTCACGCGCCCTTCGGCATCGCGGCGCACGATGACGTCGCCGCGCGATTCCAGGAATCCCTTGGCGCGCTCCTCCGCCTCGCGCAGTTCCCACTGCCGGTCCGACAGCCGCTCCAGGCCGCCGGCGTCATGCGCGATCCGGACGCGCAGCCTGCGATTGGCATGCAGCACGAAGGCGAGCGCCACGCCCGCCGCCGCGGCGACGATGATCGCGATGAGCGCAAGCATCGGCGTGCGCGGGCTTTCCGCGAGCGCGGCATGCATCGCGGGCGCGGCGTGGAACAGGACGACGCCCGTTCCCGCGAGGGCCGCCGCAAGTCCGGCGATCCTTATAACCCGAGGCATCCGGCGAAGACCGAGATTGCGGCCGAGGTCCGAGCGTTCCTTCATCAGGGCTTTCAGCGCAGCAAGCGGCGCCGCGCGGCTGGCGGCGCCATCGGGCCGACCCTAGCTGCGGCGTTTTGCGATTTGCTTTGCCGGGCCGTGCGTTGCCTGGAAGTTCTTTCGCACGGTTGACGGCGGCTTAATGCAACCGCGCAAAGGCGGGCGGTTGCATTCACCTGCCGTTATCCAGCGCCGCAAGCTGGTACCGCGCATTATGTGCAGTGCGACAAGTAGCTCTGCCGCAGGGGCTTTTATGCTTAACCGTTGGCTAAAAGCGGCGCGGCGCTATGGCCTTCATTTTACCCAAATTCTGCAACCGGGAGGCAGTAACACAAAAAAAGCGTTTGTCCGGTACCGCTCGTACTTTGGTAAAGCGAGCGCTCGACCGGCCATCATGGGATTTCTGCACGCTCATCATCGAATTCTGGCGGCGGCGACGATTGCCGTCGCGGTGCTCGCGGCGTTCACCGCGCTTGCCGATGTCGCGCATCGCGAGATCGCGCTCGGCGTGCTCATCGCCGCGCTGGTCGCGCTGTCGGTCATCACCGCCATTGCCGACCGTGAAACGATCCGCGAGCAGGGCATCAGGCTCAATGTCGCGTTGAACAACATGACCCAGGGCCTGTGCATGTTCGACGACCAGGCACGGCTGCTGCTTTGCAACGACCGCTATCTCGAGATGTACAACCTCACGCCCGAGATGGCGCCGATCGGCTGCTCGCTGCGCGAGCTCATCGCCCACCGCAAGGCGGCGGGCAACTTCGACGGCGATATCGACGCCTATGTCGCGCAGATCATGGCGCATTACCGCAACCGGGAATTCCGGAGCTACGAGATAGACCTGAAGGACGGCCGCTCGATCAACCTCGTCAACCGGCCGATTCCCGGCGGCGGCTGGGTGGCGACCCACGAGGACGTCACCGAGCTGCGCCGGCGCGAGAAGGAGATCGTGCAGACGCGGCAGTTCCTGGAACTCGTCATCGACAATGTGCCGGCGGCGATCACCGTCAAGGACGCGCGGACGCTCTCCTACATCCTCATCAATCGCGCCGGCGAGGAAATCTACGGCGTGCCGCGCGAGCATATGCTCGGCAAGACCATCGCCGAGGTGTTCCCCGACAAGCCGGCCGCGGTCATCACCGCGCGCGACCGGCAGGTGCTGGATTCGCGCCAGGCCCAGGCGTTCGGCGAGCACACGTTCGAATCCCCGCATCGCGGCACGCGCACGCATCTGTCGCGCCGGGTTCCGGTGTTCGACGAGGACGGCAACCCGCAATACATGCTGCTCGTCATTCAGGACGTGACGGAGCAGAAGGAGGCGGAAGCGCGGATCGCGCATCTCGCGCATCACGATCCGCTCACCGACCTGCCGAACCGCGCGGCCTTCAACATGCATCTCGCCAACACGCTCGACCGTTGCGAGAAGGCCAACCAGCGGCTGGCGGTCCTGTGCGTCAACCTCGACCGCTTCAAGGACGTCAACGATGTCTTCGGCCATGCCGTGGGCGACGGCCTGCTGCGCGAGCTTGCCAAGCGCCTGCCGAAAGTCGCGGAAGGTGCGTTCGTCGCGCGCATCGGCGGCGACGAGTTCGGCTTCATCGTCGCCGACGACCGGCTGCCGACCAGCGCCGACTGGCTCGCGGAGTGCCTGCTCGCGTCGGCGAGCGAGCCGTTCGAGGTCGCGGACAATACGCTGCATGTCGGCATGAGTATCGGCATCGCCGTCTATCCGAGCGACGGCACCGATCAGACGTCGCTGCTTTCGAACGCCGACGCCGCGCTCTCGCGCGCCAAGGCGGAAGGCCGCGGCTCCATCCGCTTCTTCAAGGCGGATATGGATCAGCAGTTGCGGGAGCGCCGCGCGCTCAATCACGATCTGACCTCCGCGCTCGAACACAACGAGCTGGTGCTCTACTATCAGCCGCTCGCGCGTATCGACGGCGAGATCGTTGGCTTTGAATCGCTGGTGCGCTGGCAGCACCCGACGCTCGGGCTCATCCCGCCGGGAACGTTCATTCCGATGGCGGAAGAAAGCGGACAGATTCTGGAGATCGGCGAGTGGGTGCTGCGCGAGGCGTGCCGCGAAGCCGCGTCATGGCCGAAGCCGCTGCGCATTTCCGTCAACATGTCCTCGGCGCAGTTCCGCCACGGCGATCTCGTCGGCATGGTGCATTCCGCGCTGCTCGAGAGCGGGCTCGCTCCCGGCCGGCTGGAGATCGAGATCACCGAAAGCGTGCTGGCCGACGACTTCGCCCGCGCGGTGGCGATCGTGCGCCGGCTCAAGGCGCTCGGCGTCCATGTCGTGATGGACGATTTCGGCACCGGCTACTCGTCGCTGCAGACGCTGCAGTCGTTTCCGTTCGACAAGATCAAGATCGACCGCTCGTTCATCTCCAATGTCGATTCCTCGGTGCAGTCGGCCACCATCGTGCGCGCCGTCATCGGGCTCGGCCGCGGTCTCGGCGTGCCGGTGCTGGCGGAAGGCGTCGAGACGCAGGCGCAGCTCGATTTCCTGGTCGCGGAAGCATGCAGCGAGGTCCAGGGCTTCTTCTTTGGGCGGCCGCAGCCGATCGCGGTCTACGCGGCCATCGTCAACGGCGAGGACGTCGCCGGCGGTACAGCCGCGCCTCCCAAGCGGCGCAAGAAGCGCAGCGCGGCATAGCGCGGTTCCTCTTGCCGGACGGCACGCTGGAAGCGCCCGGCGAGGCGCTCACGCCGCCTGCCGCGCGTCGTCGCTGAGCGCGCGATAGGACAATGCCTCCGCGAGATGCATGCGGCCGACATGCTCGGCGCCGTCGAGGTCGGCGAGCGTGCGCGCGACGCGCAGCACGCGGTGATAGCCGCGCGCGGTGAGCCGCAGGGTCTCGGCGGCGTCGCGGATCAGGGTTTGTCCGGCGCTGTCGAGCTTCGCCACTTCTTCCAGCAGCGGTCCCTTGGCGTCGGCATTGGTGCGGATGCCGGCGAGGCCGCGCGCGGCATAGCGCGCGGCCTGGATGTCGCGGGCGCGCGCCACCCGTGCCGCCACTTCGCGGCTGCCTTCGGACGGCGCCGGCAGGATGAGGTCGGCGGCGGTGACGGCAGGGACGTCGATGGCGAGATCGATGCGGTCGAGCAGCGGGCCGGAGAGGCGTTCCTGGTAGTGCGCGGCGCAGCGCGCATTCGGTCCGCGCTTGCAGGCATAGCCGGGCTCGGTCGCGCGCCCGCAGCGGCACGGGTTCATCGCCGCGACGAGCATGAAGCGCGCCGGATAGGTGACGCGGTGATTGGCACGCGAGATCGCGACCTCGCCGCTTTCGAGCGGCTGGCGTAGCGCATCGAGCACGCGCGGCTCGAACTCGGGAAACTCGTCGAGGAACAGTACGCCGTGATGGGCGAGCGAGATCTCGCCGGGCTTGGCGCGCAGCCCGCCGCCGACGAGCGCGGCCATGCTGGCGGAATGATGCGGCGCGCGGAACGGCCGCTTGCTCGTCAGCGCGCCGCCTTCGATCGCGCCGGCGACCGAGGCGATGGTCGAGACTTCGAGCAGTTCGGAAGGCGACAGCGGCGGCAGGATCGAGGGCAGCCGCGCAGCCAGCATCGACTTGCCGGCGCCGGGAGGCCCGCACATGAGCAGGTTGTGTCCGCCGGCCGCAGCGATCTCGAGCGCGCGTTTGGCGCTCTCCTGGCCCTTGATATCGGCAAGGTCGAGGAGCGAGGCTTCCGCCTCGCGCACCTTCGGCTGCGGACGCGACAGCACCTGCGTGCCGCGGAAATGATTGGCGAGCTGGATCAGCGAGGCGGCGGCGATCACCTCCATTTCCGGACTCGCCCAGGCGGCCTCGGGGCCGCAGGCGGCGGGACAGATCAGCCCCTCGTCGCGCGCATTGGCACCGATGGCGGCCGGCAGCACGCCGGCGACCGGCGCGATCGATCCGTCGAGACCGAGTTCGCCCAGCACGGTGAAGCCGGTGAGCGCGTCGTGCGGGATCGCGCCGATGGCCGCCATCAGCCCCAGCGCGATCGGCAGGTCGTAATGGCTGCCTTCCTTGGGCAGGTCGGCGGGCGCGAGATTGACGGTGATGCGGCGGGAGGGCAGCGCCAGGCCCGAGGCGATCAGCGCGGAGCGAACGCGCTC
>Ga0182744_1004295_pt1 | contig 10752 bp, 19 predicted proteins | sample eDN3rd30CKraftMG_FD_128525 | JGI IMG/M metagenome (GOLD analysis project Ga0182744, IMG submission 128525) | Enriched Miracle-Growth compost microbial communities from Emeryville, California, USA - eDNA 3rd pass 30_C Kraft MG (version 2) (version 2) ... | reverse complement strand
GCCGGTTTCGATGGTGAAGGGTGCCGGGATTAGTTCCAAATCGTGGGCGTCGTAACCAAAAGCGCCCACCCCTTCTACATCGACTAGGTACCCCTCGTCGCAATCAGAGATTACCCCAACCGTACCTATGTCAGGCATCCTAGCGCCAGTCTTAGTTACAACCCGCACCCGATCACCCACCTTGAAGGCAGGTTTGCCGGTTGCGCCAGCAACGGGTACGTGTTCCACGGTGAATTCGCTCACGCGGCGATAACGTTTGTCGCCAACATTGTCTGTGAAGACGACAATCGTCTCACCGTCTTGTTCATCAATCTCTTGGACGTAAAAAGTATTACCGGCCCTGTAGTCATTGCAGGAATCATCGAATTTGGCCGTAATTCTGTCGCCGACCTTTACTGTTTGCTTGTCAGCCATCACGCTACTCCCCTCGTCTTGGTGCTTTTCGTAAGCTTCACCTTCTTGGTGAAATCGACTGGAATGACGTTGTCTTCTTCGGGCTTGTCAGCCTCGACACCGCCGCCGTCCTCTTCGAAATCGGGCTCGACTTCGAAGCGAGAGACCTCAAGTTGCACAAGGCCCGTGCCGGGAATCATGAAACGCACAGTCAGCCAGCGAAAGCTGTCGCGCTCCTCGATAATGATGCCCTTCCATTTCCAAAGCCGGTGGACGACGATCTCGCCTGGCAAGTCCCAGCATTCACCGCAATCGCAGGTCATGCGGCACCTCTTTTTGGTGCGCGGTGGAAAGTGACAGTCGCGTTGGAAACGTAGCGGCCGTCAATAAGGTGAGCCGAAGTGCGCGCCAGTTCGCGCTGCGCAGCCGTCCGGTAAGGCTTGCGGTTTGTCATGTCCCGCTCGCCAGTTCGCGTGTATTTCGTTTTCAAGATGGCCTCCTCATCGGGAGGTTAGTCGTCGGCCCCGTCATCCTCGCGGTCGGCCCGCCTGAAAAGGCTAGTGGACCGTGCCGCTAAAGGGCCCGTCCAGAATGGTGATCCGGGGCAACGAGACATAAATGTCCATGCACCCTCCCGAATAACCGCCGTTGTATGTCGTGCGCCGCACAACGGTCTTCTCTGTTTGGTTTGGCGGCGGTAGCGTGGGCGATCTTTCCGACAGCAGCGACCATGCGTGGCCCCTGGTAATGCCCATCAATTCCGCGATCTTCCCGAATGACGCGCCTTGTTTACGGTGCGCGGCGGCAGTCGCCTGCAGTTCGTGTCTTAATGAATGCTGCATGTCTCCTCGTGTGGTTGGTGACGGTTGACAAGTGCCGAGTCTAACGGCATCTGTCTGGTCGCGCGGGGTGGTACCTGCGAAGGAAATCGCGGCGTAGAAGCGGCTTCGGCCCTCCTCGTGTTAACCGGGACGTACGGGCAGGCTGTGGCTACGGGTGGTGCCGGGCTATACGGCCTGCTTTTTAGATTTCACGCTGGAACAAAATTCACCGCAAAGTAGTTTTCTTCTTGATTAACAAGGAGATCACTATGCTTACAGCCGGTGTGATGTGGCTTTTTGGCGTCCCGCTCGTCGCGGTTATACTTATCTACATTTTCGTTCTCAGGAGGCGTTAAGCTTCCATCAGGGAACGCCGAAAGCGCCAGCCGCGTTTCAGCGGCCAGCGTCCCTGATGAATTCTATGGCGGCACTTCAACGAGAGCCGGTTCGCTTCTGTCGGCAACTTTCGTCATTTGCTCTCTCCTCTATTACCATTGCGCCTTCACGCGGCTGCTATCTATTGAGTGCCGATATCCTTGGGAGTATGTTTTCTGGCATCATGAGGTAGACCCTCCTTCGAACTGTCCGACGTCTTATGCGTCGGTTGATGACGCATAGATATGACAGATTCGCATTTTTGTCAACACATGATGACATATTCGCACGTTACATTTTCACAACAATATGCGAAAAGCCCATCATGGATAAGGATTTCGCCTTTCGCCTCAAGAATGCGCGCGTCGCACGTGACATGAGCCAAGCCCAGCTTGCCGACCTTGTTGGTCGCGACAAGTCTGCAATAAGCTTGCTCGAAAGCGGTAAGCGCGGAGCTAGCGTCGACTTCGTCGCTCGTCTGGCAAAAGCCTTGAATGTGCGCGAGGATTGGCTTGCCTTTGAAAAAGGCGACATGATTAGCCAAGAAGAGCGGGCAGAACTTGAACGCCCTGCCGATATATTCACGCCGAAACTAATCCCCGGCAATGAGCTGGTAGGCGATCAGCGCGACCTCCCCGTATATGCAGCGGCAAAGGGCGGCGACGGGCACGTAATTATTACGTTCGATCCAATCAGCTACATGAAGATGCCCGCTGTCCTGCAGGGCGTTAAGGGCGGCTACGGCTTGCTACTGTCGGGAGAATCGATGGTTCCGGCGTATCGGCCCGGCGAAACGGCGCTCGTGAACCCCAATCTGCCTCCGATGCGCGACGAAGATGTGATCCTTTATCACACCAGCGAAATGGACGAGAACGAAGCGATTATTAAGCGACTCGTTGGCTACAACGATCGCGAATGGATGCTTGAGCAGTACAATCCGCACAAAGAATTCAAAGAGTTTCGCGCTGACTGGCCGGTTTGCCATCGCGTTGTTGGAAAATACAACACGCGTTGATTAGCCATTTGCGGCTTCCAGGACGGTCTCCGGCACGCGTCCGAACATCGCGATCACTTCAGCCTGATTATTCCATCGATAGACCGCAATGACTGCGGGCTTTATTGGCGCGAGTCTTTCCGCCAGCCTCACCGCCTGATCTTCGTTTTCAACTTCGATCGGGTTGTCAGGAATGATTCCCCACCGGCACTCGGTGAACGATTGAACGACAAATAACGCAGCCATCCGCCTCTCCTCAGTACGAGACTAAGGATTCCACTTGCTGCGGAACATTTCAAGAACAATTTACAGTTAATAAACCATATCATTTTCTATGATGTGTTTTTGTCATCATATGGCGTTGACATTTGTTGACTATATCGCATATAACGATGACACCACAGCACGAAGACAGCCTCACCAGCTTGATCTGCTGACCAACCGACCAAAACACGAGGAGAAACCCACATGACCGCAACAGCACCGAGAAGAAGAAGCTCGAAGCCTCGCCTGAATGAAATCATCGGCGGCGGATTCTTTGTATTCCGCCGCGGCAAGAAGACTGGCCGCGTTGGCGTTTTCACTACCATGCCATACGAACACGGCTCGTTTGAGCAGGCCTTGGCCGAGGCGACGCGTCTCGCTGCCCTGTGCCCCGGCGAGACGTTCGAAGTTTTCCAGACGAGCGGCGCCATAGCTTGCTGCGCGCCGGTAGAGCTGGCGGAGGCCGCGTAAAATGGAGCGCGATCCCTATGAGGAACTGGGCAAAGTCCATTTCCGACGCACCGAACTGGCAATCATAGAGGCCCTGTCCGACGTTTACCCTCGCCGTATGCACATGCGTGATCTTGTCGATAACGTTTACGCATTTGATCCAAATGGCGGCCCAGAAAACGCAGTCGGCGTCATCAGAACAACTATGGTTGGCCTGCGCAAGATGCTGCCACCCCACGGATGGACAATTCCAAAACAAAGCTGCGGACGCGGCAATCAGGGCTTTTACTACCTTGAGCCCGTCGCGAACGACAACGTTCCAGCAGCGGAACGGAGGGCAGCATCATGAACCGCGCTCTCCTGGAAATGCTCGCCGACGACGAGTTCGAAACGGAAACCGACACACCCAAGGCCGGCAATGTCGAGCCTATGCGCCGTCCTGACTACAAGACTAGGAAACATGGCCGCCCACAGCCGTGGCTACGCTATGCGGCACGAGAAGCGGTTGAAATGACCGTAATTGTCGGCTTTTGCGTGGCTGTGTGCGGCTTTGGGTTGGGGGTGGCGTGATGGGAAAGAATGTCCGCGTTAGGGTCGCAGCTGAGTATCTCGGCCTTTCAAAATCTACCATGGACAAGCTTCGCCATTTCGGCGGAGGCCCCAGGTATTTCAAGCTCGGTCGAATTGTTGTCTACGACACCGACGACCTCGACGCATGGCGCAATGAGCGAGCAGCAACATCCACTTGGGAACAACAGCAGCAAGACAAGGAAAGATAGCGCTGCAAGGCGTGGGGTGTGGCCATTGAAAGAGTTCAACCCATGGCAATAGCGCCCACCCAAAACTTTAGCAGGAAGGCCGCGCGGTCCACGTAACCCCTGAAGGACTCGCCTTCCTGCACACCAATTCGGCGAGAGCCGAGGACGGGCCACTCCTTCGGCGCAAACCATCATGTCGACGCCCGTCCACCAATAACAGCGGCGCTGAATAGCGACGCAAAACGAAATGCAGGGTGGGGCCACCGGGAAGACGTAAACCACATGAATCTCGCCCTACCCTGCATATCAAACTCTGCGAAGCGCGGCCATCATGGCGACACAATCCATTAGGAGTGCGCCGCGCTTCGCAGAAACCAATTCCCAGAAAGGGGCGTCTGACCTGCCTGAGGAGATATGAAGCCCATAGTCATGGCGCCGGTCAGCCAAACAAGTTTAGCCGCTTCGGCGGCATGAGGACGGGCCTCAGAAGTCGCGCAACCCCGCAGAAGGACGCCCGTCCTCACAAAAGAATAGGCAAGTGCGGCTACGGATGTTTCGTAACCCAATGATGCAACGCCGCACTTGCCTAACCTGATACCGAACGGCGGCCATTTGAATTCCGTAACCCATGGGCAATGCGCCCGCGTTCGGCCCTTTACCAACCGCAACCCACGAGGAGAATAACGATGAACGTAGCAGCAAGAAGAATTACCGGTGCCAAGGCCGTTAGCCTGCAACAGACTGCACAGGACATGCTTGCAAAGGCCGACGGTGATATGAACCGTGCCGCCGAGATGCTGGCAAACTATGCCGACAACATCGCAAGCTACCGCGCGGAGCTTCTCCGCATCGGAGCGCGCAAGATCCTTAATGAAGTGCCCCAGGTACAGCGCGCAGCGATATTCCGCGAGCGAGCTGCCAGCACCTCCGCACCATTCGTCAAAGCCCCGCATCGCATGTCCGCCGGTGCAAAAGCTGCGCAGGCCCGCTTCAAAGCCGCCGGTAACGCGATCAAGTCGGCGCTGATGGAACTGCCGTACACGATCGGCGGGCTGACCAAGCCGTTGCGTGAATGGACCGGCACTGAAATTCACGGCCATGCTGAAATCGAACTTGCCAAGGGCGCGACTGCCGTTCGCAATGCCCGCTTCTTGCTCGCAGTTGGCAGCGCCGCAGGCGCGAAGAAGATCGGCGAGGCTGTTTCACCGGGCGATCTTGAGCGGATGAAGGCCGCCGCCGAAGCTAGCGAAGTTTAATCGTAAGGGGCGGCCCATGCACCCGCGCAAACCACCAATCGGTATCCGCCCCACCCTTTTTCTACCGCAGATGGGTCACCCAGCAATCGTAATCCAACGGCCCTTCGCCCATCTGCACCCCTTACCACCCCCGGGCCATACCAACTTTGTAACCCGCAGCCGTAACGCCCGTAACACGAGGAGACCCAACATGAACGTATCGCTCAACCCCGCCAGCATTGTTGCCGCTGCCGCAATCGGCCACAACTCGCAGGCCGCATGGTCGTCAGGCCATGTCCCGCTTGCTCCTTACGAGCCTACTGACGAGATCGCCGCCACAGTCGCGGAAATCGTCACATTGCACCGCTTGCGCCAAGATATGATCCGCGCTCAAACGAAGCTATCCTTGCAGGGGCAAGCAGCGATCCGCTTTATGTTCCAGTCGGACGACGACTTCGCCAATGACGAGGCCAAGGAAAAGGCACGCAAGCGCACCGAGTCGCTTTACAAAACGATTGCCGCCGACCCAGCACATGATCTGCATAGCTATGTCGCCCCGTACCTATTGGCAGGCAAGCCCCTCGACGAACAGCGCGCAGCATATGAAAAGCGTCTCGTGAAAGCCGCCAAGATGCTCCCCGTCTACGACTGGGTGAAAGGCGTTAAAGGCTTCGGCGACATTTCCTTCGCCACCATCGTCGGCGAATGCGGCGACATCGGCACTTATAAGTCAGTGTCAGCCGTGTGGAAGCGCCTGGGTCTCGCTGTGATCGACGGCAACCGTCAGGGTAATCCCGGTAAAAGCGCGTCCGCTGACGACTGGATCTCACACGGTTACAACCGCCAACGTCGTTCGGTTAGTTGGAATGCTCGCCAGCACGTCATCGGGGGCATGGGGAAGTGGCGTCCAGCCTACGGTGCAGACGTACGGGCCGACTTGGATCTGACCTATTATCAGCAAGTTTACGCCGAGCGCGCCCGCTACGAATCCGAAAAACTCGTCCTGCCAGTCACTGAAAGCGCAACCGGCAAGGAAAGCTACAAGATGCACGCAGCTAACCGTGCGCACCGCTATGTCGAAAAGCGTCTTGTGAAGCACCTGTATCTCGAATGGCGTCGCGCGGCATAAGCCGACGTCTAGGCGGGCCATTACAGTTACACAACCCATAAATCGGGCGCCCGCCGACCTTTTTCTGCGCCCTGTTGCCCCGCAACACGGCGCACACCTACCACTACCCACCAAACACGAGGAGAATGACATGCACAGACATGTATCGACGACGCACGCCGCTATGGCGCCTACCCTGACCGCCGCTGAATTTCAGCAACAAGGCACGACCGCTGCGCAGGTGCTGTCGATTTCAAAGGCCGTGCGCGCGCTTGGCTATCACTCCGAAGCTGAGACGCTGCGCGACACCGCTTTCGACCTGGCGCGCATTACTGGCGTTCGGTTCCGCTACGGTGCTCCACGCCAGCGTCGCAATCCTGCCAACGACAACCGCCGCCGGATGCGGAGGGCAGTGTGATGGAGGTCAATGTTAACAGTGCAGAATGCCTGAAAACCGCGACCAATATTGGCTATGACACTGTGCACAACATATGCTCCGGTGCGGCCACGAACGTTCCGTGGGGTGCAGGTGATTGGGTGGGGGCGATCTTCCTGGGCAGTTTTATGGGCGCGCTCGCCCTATTAGCCCTAGCTTTCGTTTCCCACATACTCGTAACGATCATCAGGGGGTACTGATATGACCAGCACCCTACCGCAAGAAGCCATCACTGCGGCGATGACAGCCCATGAGAACTCGTTCATTGATGGGTTTGATCCAGATATTCAAATGAAAGCCGCCCTCACCGCAGCTCTCCCCTTCCTACCCGTGCAAGGGGCTGTGAAGAAGCTGGAGTGGACGAAAGGCGTGGTTGATATAGCGCAGCCACACCCCGGCATGAAATATGTCGCCTGCAGCACAACGCCGAAAGGGTCGTGGGCTTGGTGGCTAGATAATGCTCCCGAAACTCGCGGCGTATTCACGTCAGAAGCATCCGCCAAAGCCGCCGCACAGGCCGACTATGAGGCTCGTGTCCTCTCCGCGCTTGAGCCATCCACAGAGCGTGAGCTGGCGTTGGAGGAAGTAAAGCTAGAACGCAGCATTGAACGATGGCGCAATATGAAGCCATCGGAAGTAATTAAGGGCAGCACTGCGCAGATCACATATGCCCTTGAGGACGCCCGCAAGGATATTTTGGCGCTCGCCGCCACCCACCCATCAGGAGGCGACCGTCATGGCGAGTGAACTGAAGCCTTTCGGCTATGCGCCGGGTTCCTACATGAACAACTGCAAGTCATGCGGTCAGACGTTCATGGGCGACAAGCGGGCATGGAATTGTGAGCCGTGCGCTAAAGCCTTGTCGTTGCAGGCCGACACCCGCCCCGCGCCTGCCGCTACAGATACGGGACTGGTGACGGTTGGCGGTGAATATCTTGACGGGCATACGTGGAAGCCGATGCCAGCCGGGGTGACTGACTTTGCATTGCGTGGTTTCAAAACCCGCGCACTTTGCGACCGCTCGCAGGCTGAGGAGCTATTGGCGGCGGAACGGGCGGCGCACAATCGTACTGACGAACTGCTGATTATAGCGGTCACTGATTGCCATACAAAAGACTGCCAAATCAAAGAACTCCAAGCCGACAACGCGGCGCAGGCAGCGCGGATTAAGGAGTTAAACGCCAACACCGATACGCTCATGACCGAATGTCATCGCGTTTCTAAGGAAAGCGGCGATCAGTTCCGTGAAATGCGCGGTCAGATTGAAGCCCTCGAAACCAAGCTCGCGGCTGCCACAGAAACAGCAGCTAGAGCAGCCTATCGAGCATGTGCAGAAACACGTCATGTGTCGCTGGGACATGCAGCCGCTGATGCAGTTCGCGCCGCGCTGGGAGGGAAGCCGTCATGACCCACGATGAACTCATCGAGAAGGTGGCAAAGGCCATCAACGGACCTTTCCACCCCACGCCGGAAGGATCGTTATTCACGTTGGATCAGCTTCGCGATATTCGCTGGCAACAGATCAACGGAGCGGAACGAAATCTGTGCGTGGCTGGTGCAAAAGCCGCCATCTCCACCATCCTCGCCGCTCTACAGGAACCGAAAGAGGGGATGCTTCTAGCAGCGAATGGCTTTGGCGACACGCAGGCGTGGCAGGAAATGCTCGCCGCATCCGCACTTGGGGAGCAGGCAGAATGAAGCTGACCGCCGCTATCCTGTTGACCGCAGTGTTAAGCTTCATCACCGGGGAGAAATGGGCTGTTGGCAACGAACCTCTCCTTATCAAGCGCAATGAACTGCTGGCTCGATCCATCGAACTCAGCCAGAGCAATCGCGGAATAATCGAGAATTTCTCGAAACTCATCAAAGAAACGGACTGGTGCGACGGTCGCCAAGCCCTGAAAGGCGGTGAGTAGATGGACTGGAAACCAATCGAAACAGCACCGAAGGACGGGACGGAGTTTCTTGCTTTCGGATCATACCGATATGAAGGCGACGACGTTGACACGATTTATCATTACGTTGTGTCCTACGCCAACAACGAAACTCATCCTTGGGAAGCAGACGGCACTCAGTACGGGCCTAAATTCTTCAGCCACTGGATGCCATTGCCGCCGCCACCGTCTGGCCGCGCCGCACTGCGGGAAAGGGAGTGAGGATGTCACGTACCTTTACGTTAGCTGAGTACGAAGCCTGCGTGAGAAACACAGCGATACTGGTCGTAAAATTCGGTGAAGCTGCAATTCCTTTACTGGAACGCGCAGAAGCTGAACTTGCCTCCGCGCAGGCCCGAGGTAGCGCTTTAAGCCGAGCGCAAGTTATCCTCCGCGCAGCCTAATCGGCCCATTTGAATTTTATTTTATTCAGGAATGCCCTTCGCCGCTTCATTTCAGATCCATCGCCATAAGTGGGCCGACCGAATTCATGCCCCATCAGGTCGGCCTGCATTCGATCTGATGCCTTTGCGTTTTCAATTCGATCCTGAAAACTGTGGCGGAGAGAATAAACGGTGTGCCTATCCGTTGGGCATAAATCCTTTGAACGCAGGTACTTATTGATCGCAGCCGATGCAGAACCTGCATTGTCGGCATACCTTGGAAAACCGTCTGGCGCCTGCTTCATTGCCCACAGCGCTACGCCAACCAACGGAATGCGACGGACGGAATAATCGGTCTTCTGCCGCCGATCCGTGCGCTCCGCCACTTCGACGTGCGGCACCTCATCGTCCAGCCTGATGTCGATTGGGCGGAGGTTACACACCTCCCCAAGACGCATCCCGGTCTCGATCATTGTATAAACAATCATTCGGGCGTCGTGGTTCATGCCATCGAGAACGCTGTCTTTAAGTATCTCGTCTTGTATCCATTTCGCTGAAAATGGATACCGCTTTTCCAGCTTCGTGGCGTTCGTTTCTTTTATTCGTATTCCATCCCATGGATCACGAAAATTGGTGTGAAGGGCGTTATCAATCACGCCCAACATACCCTTGAGGTCGCTAAAGCTTCGATTTGCGCTGTACGCCTTCAACCCTTCGTCGCTGATTTTATCAGTCCACCATTGTCGAAAGCGCAGCGCATCAGCCCGGCTGATGTCCTTCAGATGCAAATTGTTCAATAGCCCGCTGAGATAGTTAATGGCACGCTCACGCGAAACCTTATGCTTTTCGAACTGATTGGGCGACATGCCCATGAAGCCGGCCTGATTGAACTGCTCATACATTTTCCAAATATCAGAAATGCGCGGGTTCGGAGAATCAACCAGGCCGACTATCGCCTTCGCAGCGGCAGGCTGGATTTCTGACAGTTCGGCGGCTTGTTTGGAACGAACGTACATATCCTCGAAGTTTCCGGCCGCAATTTCGGTAACGGGCCGATATGCGAATCCTAGCGATTGAGCGGTGCGTATCGCTGCGTCGTAGCGCTCCCACTCTGGCTTATTATCGTTGCCTGAAGCCATGGCCGACCAAAGTCGTTCGGTCGCATCGTGCACGCCTTGAGCTTTCTCAAGTGCCTCTTTGTGGTTTTTCGTTTTAAGGCTAACTTTTATGAAGGTGCGCTTGTCGTGCTGAGCCACTTCCACCGGCACGCGACGGTAGTAGCGGTAAATACCGCTCGGCTGACGTTGGACGTATTTTGTGATATCAGCAGACAATCGCAAACACCCGCTCTGTAACCCGTTTTGTAGCCGAGATTATAACCCAAGCAGACCGCGGATGGTATACAGATCGAAGAGACTTAATATAAGTGATTGATTTTGCTGAACTAAATTTTTTTGAGTTTTGTAACCCAAAAATCAAAGTGGCTCCCCGGGCCGGATTCGAACCAGCGACCAACCGGTTAACAGCCGGTTGCTCTACCGCTGAGCTACCGGGGAACAGGTGCTCGTCGTGTCAGCGAGGTGGCGTATAGCAAAAGGATT
>Ga0182744_1004293_pt1 | contig 10753 bp, 5 predicted proteins | sample eDN3rd30CKraftMG_FD_128525 | JGI IMG/M metagenome (GOLD analysis project Ga0182744, IMG submission 128525) | Enriched Miracle-Growth compost microbial communities from Emeryville, California, USA - eDNA 3rd pass 30_C Kraft MG (version 2) (version 2) ... | reverse complement strand
CGAGATCGAGGCGCGCGCGAACGACCGCCGCTTCGCCCAGATCATGCTGCCGCCGCGCTCGCTCGAGCCGCTCGGGCGCAAACGCTACTGGCCGATCTACGAGGCCGCCGTGGCCGCCAAACGCCCGCTTGCCCTGCATGTCGGCGGCATCAACGGCTATCCCGCCACGGCAAGCGGCTATCCTTCCTATTATATCGAGGAACAGCACACCAACGTGCAGGGCATGCAGGCCCTGGTGACGAGCCTGGTGCTGGAAGGCGTTTTCGAACAGTTCCCGAAACTGAAGGTAGTGCTGGTCGAGGGCGGCATCGCCTGGATGCCGGCGCTCAAATGGCGGCTCGATAAGCACTACAAGCGCCTGAAGGCCGAGGTGCCCCATCTCAAGCGCCTGCCGTCGGAATATATCCACGACCATATCTGGCTGACCACGCAGCCGCTCGACGAACCGGATGTCGACAGCGACCTGGCGGAAGTCTTCGAGCAGGTCGGCTGCGACCGCATCATGTTTTCGACCGACTATCCGCACTGGGACTTCGACGACCCGAAGTTCGTGCTCGGCAAACTGGCGCTGAGCCACGAGAAACAGCAGGCCATTTTCAGCGGCAATGCCAAGGCTCTTTACGGATTGAAATGAACATGGACCGGCAATCAGATCGTCACGTCGTCGCAAAAGTCGAGGAAGTCCCGCCCGGCGAACGCAAGCTTGTCACCGTGCGCGGCCGTCCGATTGCGGTGTTCAACCTTCAGGGCGAATTCTTCGCCATCGGCGACAAGTGCCCGCACGAATCCGGCTCGCTCTGCGCCGGCCGCATCGTTGGCCTGGCGGAAGCCGACCTTCCCGGCGAATATCGCCTGTCGCGCCAGGGCGAATTCGTCAAATGCCCGTGGCACGGATGGGAATTCGACATTCGCACCGGTCAGTCCTGGTGCGACCCGACAGGCACCCGCGTGCGCGCCTACGAGGCCCATGTGGAGCCCGGCGCCGAAATTGCCAAGGGGCCGTATGTGGCCGAGACCTTCAAGGTCACGGTCGAAGACGAATATGTCGTGATCAATCTTTGAAGCGCGTTCGGTGACGGGAGAGTGGCGCGTGCCAGATCGGGACTTGCGCTTCATCACGCCAGTAACCTCTCGTTAAAGATAACGGCGAGCAATAAATTTGAATTAACTCCTGCGTAAACCCCCGGCCTTGATACTCGCGGATGAAAAATAGGGCTCCCCGGCCCGGATTCTCGAGTGGCAGGCAAACCGCGTTATGCGTTTCAAGGCGATCGTATTCGCATCGATAGTCAGCACGGCTGGCGTGACCGCCGCACGGGCGCAGGACTGGTACACGGGCGCGCCGGGATCGTCGCAAGGCAGCGGGCGCCCGAGCGTGGCGATCGACGCGAGCCTGAGCGGCACATCACAGGACTCGGTGAGCGGCACAATCATCGGCACCATCGCGCCGTTCAGCAAGCTCGACGAAAGCGGCCTTCGTGTCAGGCTGAGCGGCCTGCTCGGCAGCTATGCCTATGTTGCCTCGACGGCAGGCATCGGCCGCGTCAAAGGCGGCCAGGAAAGCGGCTCGTTTCTCGTCGGTTACGAATGGGTGACCCGCAATACCACCTTCGCCCTGTTCGGCGGCGGCGAGATTTCCAACAATCACGTCGACAAATTCGATCCTGAGAACAAATCCGTCGGCACCGCTGGCGGCTTCAAAGTCGGCCTCGACTTTTATTCCAATCCCACCGACTACACGATGGTCTCCGGCAATCTGTCTTATTCCACCGCGCACTCGTCCTATTACGGTCGCTTCAAGGTGGGCATGGCGTTGGCCGAGCGGATTTTCGTCGGCCCGGAAGTACTGTTTCTCGGCGATAACTTCTACAGCCAATGGCGAGTCGGCGCCCATGTTACCGGCGTTAAGCTCGGCGCCCTGCAGTTCGGCATCTCCGGCGGCTATGTCAACGACCGCGTCCGCGGCGGCGGCTTCTACGGTATCCTCGACGCCCGCGTCGGCTTCTGAAACAGCGCAAAGCATCGGACGAAAGGGCCGACGCCAGCCTTTTTAAAAGCGATGCAACACCAGACCGAAGCGGCACACCCGGCGCTTGCGGGGGCGGTTGCCGCGCGCCAAGGCTGCAGAATCCTAACCCTTTGTTAAGAATAAATATCCGTCAAGGATTCAAAGCGGTCTGCGAAGTTAAGCCCTTCGTTACGCTTGCCCCGTAGGGTTAACAGGTAGCGTCGGAGTTGGTTCAAATGCTTCCTGTGTTGCGTACCCTGACCTGGTTATCAGCCGGCCTCGTTGCCATGCTGTTTTTGACCCAGCCGGTCAGCACCGTCGCCCAGTTGACCCTCGGCTGCTCCGCCATCGTCGCCATGAGCGCCATCTGGAAGTTCGGCCGCGGCAAACTGGCACGCCACAGCTTCCTGGCGATCGGCACTTTTGTCGTCATTCGCTATCTCTACTGGCGCCTGACCAGCACCCTGCCGCCGGTCAGCGACACGCTGGGTTTCGCACTGGGAACCTTTCTGCTCTGCGCCGAAATGTACTGCGTGCTCATTCTCGTCATCAGCCTGGTCGTCAACGCCGATCCTATGAAGCGCAAGTCCTTGCCGCGCGACGACGACGAGCTTCTGCCGACCGTCGATGTCTTCATCCCCAGCTACAATGAAGACGATTACATCCTCGCCACCACCATCGCCGCGGCCATGTCGATGGATTATCCGAAAGACAAGTTGAAGGTCTGGTTGCTCGATGACGGCGGCACCGACCAGAAGTGCAACGACTCCAATCCGGCGAAGGCGGAAGCGGCCCGCGCAAGACGCGCCGACCTGCAGGCGCTCTGCGACCAGATGGGCGCACATTATCTGACGCGCGCGCGCAACGAGCACGCCAAGGCCGGCAATCTCAACAACGGATTGAAGGCCTCGCGCGGCGAAATCGTCGTCGTCTTCGATGCCGATCATGCGCCCTTCCGCGCCTTCCTGCGCGAGACCGTCGGCCATTTTGCCAGAGACCCGAAACTGTTTCTGGTGCAGACGCCGCACGTGTTTCTCAATCCCGACCCGATCGAGAAAAACCTGCAGACCTTCAATCGCATGCCGTCCGAGAACGAGATGTTCTATTCGGTCACGCAGCGCGGTCTCGACAAGTGGAATGGTTCGTTCTTCTGCGGCTCGGCGGCGCTGCTGCGCCGCACCGCCCTCGATTCGGTCGGCGGCTTTTCCGGCGTCACCATCACCGAGGATTGCGAGACCGCGCTCGACCTGCATTCGTCCGGCTGGACCAGCGTATTCGTCGACAAGCCGCTGATCGCCGGCTTGCAACCTGAAACCTTCGTCTCTTTCATCGGCCAGCGCTCGCGCTGGGCTCAGGGCATGTTCCAGATCCTGATCCTGAAGAATCCGACGATGAAGAAGGGCCTGCATATGATCCAGCGGCTGGCCTATCTGTCCAGCATGACGTTCTGGTTCTTCCCGCTGCCGCGCCTCACCTTCATGCTGGCGCCGCTGTCCTACATCTTCTTCGACGTGAAAATCTTCGTGTCGAACCTCGACGAGGCCATCGCCTACACCTCGACCTATATCGCCATCAACCTGATGCTGCAGAACTATCTCTACGGTTCCGTGCGCTGGCCGTGGATATCGGAACTTTACGAATATGTTCAGGGCGTCTTTCTATTCAAGGCGCTCGTCTCCGTCGCCATGTCTCCACGCAAGCCGACATTCAACGTCACGGCCAAGGGCCTGTCGCTCGACAACGATCATCTGTCGGAACTGGCGTGGCCCTTTTTTGCGTTGCACGGACTGCTGGTTGCCGGCGGCCTGATGGCGACCTGGCGCTATTTCTTCGAGCCCGGCGTCAGCGATCTCATGCTCGTCGTCGGCGCCTGGAACACGTTCAACATGATGATCGCCGGCACCGCGCTTGGCGCCGTGGCCGAACGCAAGCAGCCGGACCGGCATCCACGCCTCATCGTTGACCGCGAAGGCTCGCTCAACATTCTGGGACAGTCCTATCCCGTCCACATCATCAATGTCTCGGCCGGCGGCTGCGGTGTGATCTTCAAAGACCGGACGCCGCCCGAACACGAGGTCGAGAACAACATCGGCCACCTGTCGATCGTCTCCATGGGCACCATCATCACCGACGAAACCCTGCCCGTGATGCTCAAGCACGGCACCTTGAACAAGGACAAGGTCGTCACCTACGGGCTCGAATTCGCCGACCTCAATCCGCGCGAATATTTCGTCCTTGCCGACCTCATGTATGCCGATTCCGATGCGCTGCCGCGTTTCCTCGCCAGCCGCCGCACGCACAAAAGCATCCTGTCCGGCAGCTATGAATTCATCTACTGGGGCATCACGGAACCGTTCCGTGCGCTCGCCTACATGCGCAAGCAGTTCAAGGACAGCAAGGAAGCCGTCGCGGTCGAGGCGACGCCCGAGATGTCCGTCGAAATGCTGAAGAAACTCGTCGAAATGGCGAAAACAGGCACCCCGCCTGCCGACGCCGCCAAAGCGAAATCCATCGAAACGAAAGCGGCCTGAGGCCATGCGGTATGCGCAGTGATGCAGGATAGACGCCCCATATCGGTTGCAGCCTTGCAACTGCTGGCCTCGCAACTGCTGGCAGCGGCCCTCTGCGTGGCCGGCAGCAGTGCGTCGGCGCAGCCGATCTTCACCACGGCCCCGCCAAGCCTGCAACGCCTGCTGCCCATGGCGCCGTCCGCTCTGGAGCCGGCGCAGCCGGACACTCCGAAGGCCACGGCCGCTGCGCCAGTGCCGCTGCGCGATTCGCTGACGCCGGAGGTCCGGCAGCCGCCGCGCCAGATTCCCATCGGCATCGCAGCCGGCGCGGGCCAGGCCCCGGCGGCTCAGGCGCCTGCCATCAACGACGTTCAGGCGCAATTGCCGATCATCGTTTCACCGTCTCCGTCGCAGCCGCTGCAACTGCAACCGGCCCCGCAGCCGCAACAGCCGATTCCGCAACAGCCGGCGATCGCGCCGCGCACCTACGGCGGTCCACCGGCAGCCGTTGCGGGCCAGGGAGCGAGCCAAGCGACGGGTCAAACGACGAGTCAACCGACGGCAAACCCGTTCATCGGAGGCCGCACGACGGCAAGCCGCATCGGATCGCTGAAAGAAAACGGCATCGTCCTGCGTCATCTGACCAACAATGTGCAGGGCTTCCGCCTGAGCGGCGAGGTCGGCGCTTCGGAATGGCCGATCTATGTCACCGACACGCAGATCCAGCGCGGGCTGAAATTCCAGGTCGGCTTCCTCTCCGCCATCTCCGTCATGCCGGAAGCGTCCTATCTGACCCTGATGATCAACGATCAGGTAGTCGGGCGCACCAACATCAATGCCGCGCGTGGCGTGCGCACGGCGACATTCGACATTCCCGACGGCTTGATGAAGCCTGGCTTCAATTCGGTCCGCATCATGGCCGAACATCGCCACCGCGTCGATTGCTCGCTGCAGGCGACCTACGAACTTTGGACACAGATCGATCCGACCCAGACCGGCCTCGTGCTGTCGGGCCCCGGCGCGATCACCAGTGTCGCAGAACTTGCGGCACTGCCGGTAGATGAACAGGGCGCCATGCCCATTCGCGCCGTCATCGCCGCCAAGACCAGCATGGCCAATATCGATCGTGTCATCCGCGCGACGCAGATGCTGTCGCTGTTTGGCCGCTTCCAGCAGACGGTCGTCGATGTCGGCCCGATGGCCGACGGCGTTCACGGCGTCAATCTGGCGATCGGCACCGTCGCGGAACTCGACGGCCTGCTCGGCACCATCAATCTCAACCAGGTCACCGGCCCGAAAGTCCTCGTCGTCCCAGCGTCCGGCGGCAAGCGCACGACGCTCGTCTTCACCGGCCGCACCGAAGACGACGTCAATGATGCTCTGCGCCAGCTTTCCGTGTCGTCGGAATTGCGCGGCACGCCCCAGGGCATCCGTGCGGCCCAGGCTTTTCCGGGCTATCACATGTTCGGCGGCGAGCGGGTGAAGCTGCGCGATCTCGGCGTCGTCAGCCAGGAATTCAGCGGCCGCCTCTTCCGTGTCGGCTTCAACATCGTCCTGCCGCCGGATTTCTATTCGGCCGATTATGCCAAGGTCATTCTCGATCTCGCCGGCGGTTATGCGCCGGGCCTGGGCTATGGTGCCCAAGTCGTCGTCAGCGTCAACACGCGCAATGTCGTCAGCCTCAGCCTGCCGAAATCCAGCGGCGACGTGTTCAAGCAGAATCCGATCCCGCTGCCGCTCGGCTCCTTGCGCCCCGGCCTCAACCGTATCGAGATCGAGGCGCAGCTTGCGATGCCAAGCGACATCGCCTGCGATCCGATCGCGGCCATCTCCGGCAAGAACCGCTTTCTGCTGCTCGACACCACCGAAATCGAACTGCCGAAAATCGCCCGCATCGCGCATATGCCCGATCTGGCAGTGACGGCGACGGGCGGCTTCCCTTATGCGGCGACCCAGGCACGCCCGCCGCTTTATGTGCCCGCACCGAGCAAGGAAGCCATCGGCGCCGCCGCGACCATGGCAACGCATTTTGCGATCTCCGCCGGCAGGCCGATCCCTTTCGCGCTCACCATCAGCGAACCGCCGGCCGACAGCGGGCCCGCCCTCATTGTCGCCCCGGCGCAGGCGGTTCCCAATGACACTTTCAAGTCGGTCGGCCTGCAGCAGCAGACTGTTCTCGACAACTGGAGCCAATCGTTGAGTGCCGAGGTCGCTCCCGGATCGGAAACCTTGAGCCGCACCGACGCGCTGGCGCGGCATCGCCTCGTCCTGCAGCGCAACTTTCCGGCGGCCTGTCACATGCCGACGCCGCAGGGCGGTTTCCGCTACGCCGAACATACGTCCAAATATCGCAACGATCAGACGTCCGTCGGCGCCATCGGAGATTCCGAACAGAGCCGGCTGTTCGAGGAATGGGATGCCAACATCCGCAGCCAGGGCGGCATTTTCGCCAGACTCAAGATCAAGTACGACCGTGCCGTCACCTGGGGCAAGGACATCTACAATGATCTGCACAACTGGGTCAGCGACCAGCTCGAAACCCAGATCAGACGGCCGATCCTCACCCGTCAGGCATCGCTGATCGTCGCTCAGGATCTCGTCAACGGCGCGCCCGACAGTTTGCGCACGCTCATCACCGCACCCAATGCCGCGGCCCTGGCGCAATCGGTCAATTGCCTCGTCGATCCGCGCGTCTGGCAGCAGATGGCCGGCCGTGTTTCGGTTCTCAACGCCGGCGAAGGCGCGATCGCCAATATCCCGGTCGAGACCTCCTATCTCGTCGCCACGCAGCCTCTTTCCATCGACAACATGCGGCTCATTGCAGCCGGCTGGTTGTCCCTGAATCCAAATATTTACGTCTTCATGGTCTTGATCCTTGCCTTGCTCCTGGCGGCGGCAACGAACTGGTTCCTGAAAGGCGTGGGTCGGAGTACAGAATGAAAGCGCTGAAGGTTGCAACTCTCCGGCATGCGAAGGCGATCGTCGCGGCCGTGCTTGTCTGCACCGCGCTGGCGCAGGCTCAGGCAGTTGCGCAAACCGCAGCACAGGCGAGCGTGCCTGTCGTCCAGCCGCGGCGGGTGCTGACGCTCGACGCCAAGCCCATCCCGCTGGGCGGCGCGCTGAAGACGCCGCAATACTGGCAGGCCTACAAGGCCCGCTTCATCACCAATACCGGCCGCGTCATCGACACCGCCAACGATCTCATCAGCCACAGCGAAGGCCAGGGCTACGCGATGCTGCTGGCGGTGGCGGCCAACGACCGCCCGACCTTCGACCGCATCTGGGGCTGGACGCGCGCCAACCTGATGGTGCGCGACGACGAGTTGCTGGCGTGGCGCTGGTCCCCCAATCATCGCCCGGGCGTGGCCGACATGAACAATGCCAGCGACGGCGACATTCTCGTCGCCTGGGCGCTGACGGAAGCCGGCGAACTTTGGGCCGATCTGGCCTATCGTGTCGCCGCGCGCCGCATCGCCGTCGAAGTCGGCCGCAAGCTCGTTCTGTTCAAGACCAAGCATGGTGCCCTGCTGCTGCCCGCCGTAACCGGCTTTGCCGCCGGCGAGCGCCCCGACGGGCCCGTGCTGAACCTGTCCTATTACGTGTTTCCGGCCTTCGCCCGCCTTTCGCTGGTGGCCCCGGAATTCGATTGGAACGGCATGATCCAGAGCGGCCTCGACCTGCTTAAGACGGCGCGCTTCGGATCGGCGAACCTGCCGACGGAATGGATTTCTGTGCGCGAGAACGAGATTCGTCCGGCCGACGGATTTCCCGCACAATTTTCATACAATTCGATTCGTATCCCGCTTTACATGGCCTGGGCCGGCGTGGGTGAATGGGATACATACGCGCCGTTCTACGCCTGGGTGAACAGGAAGCGTGGCAGCATCAGTGCGGTCGAGGTGAGTTCCGGGCGCGACACTGAAACGTTTTCGGAAGCCGGCTATTCCAGCATCGGGGCGCTCGTCATGTGCACGCTCGATCAGACCGCCATTCCTACCAGCTTGCGCGCGCCGCGCGACACCGACAATTACTACCCCGCCACTCTGCATTTGATGACGTTGCTGGCGGTGCAGATGAGGTATGGATCATGCCTCAGAAATTGACGGCGCGTCGTCTTCTGCCAGGCATTTCGATCGTCGCGCTGTTCTGCGCGCAGACGGCGCTTGCGCAGCAGGGCAGCTTCATCATCGAAGGCATGACGCCATCGCAACAGCCTGCGCCGCGTGAGATTACGCCGCCGCGCGCCGCGCCGTCGGTTGACCGACCGCCGGCACCGGCTCCTGCCGTAAATCCTGGGCCCGATCTCGTCCTCGGTGGCGGCTCCGGCACGCAGCCGGTGACGAGCCTGGGAATTCATCTCACGCCGGGTGAAGGTCCGGACGATTCGGCTTTGCGCTATTACGCTTCGCTCAATCAGACCACGCGCGTGCAGACCGAAATCCGCCGGCTGCAACGTCTGTATCCGGGCTGGGAAGTTCCCAACGATCTTTACAACCAGGCGAAGGCCGGCGGCGAAGACGAACAGGCGTTGTGGGATCTGTTCGCCGCCGATCAGCTCGACGACCTGCGCGGCGCCATCGACCAGCGCATGCGCGCCGAGCCCGGCTGGCAGCCGTCGGCCGAACTGTCGCAAAAGCTGGCGCGCAAGACCGTGCGCAACAAGATCATGGGGCTCTACAGCGCCGGCAAGCTGCAGGACCTGCTCGACTACATAAAGACCGACGGATTCAACGCCGAAGACACCGACATCGATGTGCTCTGGGCCGTCGCCGAGACCTTCGCCAAGACCAAGCAGACCCAGGACGCCGTCCAGATTTACAAGTCGATCCTGACGCTCAACCGCGAATCCGATGCCCGCATCGCCACGATCCAGAAAGCGATGGCATCGCTGCGCATGAATGACGTCGAGCCGCTGATCGCCATGGGCACTGTCAATGCCGACGGCAAAAGCGAATTTGCTCCCATTCAGACCGACATCACTCGCGCGCGCATCAGCGCCTTCCTGCATGACGAACGCACGGCTGAGATTCCGGCGACCGAACTGAAGGCATTCGAGGATTACGCGCGCAGCGCCAGCGACCCCAACCAGCCCGGCCTCGTTGCCTGGTACTATTACAAGACCAAAGTGTTCCGTGAAGCGCTCGAATGGTTCAAGCTTGCACTTGAGCATGGCGGCGATGCGATGATCGCCCACGGCCTCGCCCATTCGCTGCGCGAACTCGGCATGTATCGGGAGACGGAGGAAGTCGCCTACGCATGGCGGCAGCCGCTGATCAACAACGCCATTTTGTTCATCGATATTCTCGAGCGCGATCTGACCAGGGAGATTCCGCCCTATATCGAACCCGAGCGCCTGTTTCGCTACGCGCAAGTGACGATGGATATGGCTTCGGGCGAAGGCGCCCAGGGCCTTGGCTGGTACGCCTATAATTCCTGTCAGTACGACGTCGCCTATGAATGGTTCCAGCGAGCGGCCGCCTGGCTGCCCAAGGAAGCCACAGTCTATGGACTGGCCCTGTCGGCACGCAAGGTCAAACGCCAGCGGGAATTCGTCGAACTGGTCAACCGTTACGACGGCCTGTTTCCGAAAGTCATCTCGCTGCTGTTTCCCGACCGGGTCACACCGCCCTCGCCCTGCGATCTCCTGGCAGCGTCGCCGAAGCAGCGCCAGCAGATGATGAACGCCTATTACGCCTCGCAGCAGAACGGCTATCAGCAACAGCAGTTCCCCAACCCCGGCCGGCCGGCGAACGGTCTTCGCCCGACCATCGGCTTGCCGAAGCAGGCCTATGGCAACCAGCAGAATTACCAGCAGACCTATCAGCAAAACTATCAGACGCCCGCTCCGCAGGCCGCCTATACGCCATGGGCCGTGACTCCGCCGCCGATGCCGAAGCTCAATCCAAACGAATTCCCGATCGCCATGAATCCGGAGAATCCACTGCGCTTCGCCTCCTCCGGCAAGCTGATGGGCAAGCCCATGCCGATCGCCGCCAGCGGCATCGTCACGCTGACGCAGATGGCGCCTGAATATTACCGCGGCCCGCAGCCGCTGGTTGCGCGGCGCGTGCCAGGCGTCGGCCCGATGCCCTACGAACGCTATGGTTTCACCCTGCTCCCGGGCTGGAACGGAACCACGAGTGCCAGCGAGCCGCACAACGCCGAGACGGCGCCCGCAGGCACGCTCTGGGCGACAGACCAGGCGGCAGATGCCAGATCGACAGGCGGCGTCTCG
>Ga0182744_1004292_pt1 | contig 10754 bp, 10 predicted proteins | sample eDN3rd30CKraftMG_FD_128525 | JGI IMG/M metagenome (GOLD analysis project Ga0182744, IMG submission 128525) | Enriched Miracle-Growth compost microbial communities from Emeryville, California, USA - eDNA 3rd pass 30_C Kraft MG (version 2) (version 2) ... | reverse complement strand
CTGGCCGCGCTTGCCCTCGAGGCTTTCGAGCAGCGCCGTCTCCTCGCCGCAGACATAGGCGCCGGCGCCGACGCGAACCTCGAGCTCGAAGGCGTGCGGCGATCCGGCCACGCGCTTCCCCAGCATGCCGCCCCGGTAGGCGGCCGCGATGGCGTCGCGGAGGACGGCAATGGCATGAGGATATTCGGAACGGACGTAGATGTAGCCCTGCGTCGCGCCGACCGCGATACCGGCAATCGTCATCCCTTCGATCAGCACGAAGGGATCGCCTTCCATGATCATCCGGTCGGCGAACGTGCCGCTGTCGCCCTCGTCGGCGTTGCAAACGATATATTTCTGGTCCGCGGCGGCATCGGCGACGGTCTTCCACTTGATGCCGGTCGGGAATCCCGCGCCGCCACGACCGCGCAGGCCGGACTGCGTCACTTCATCGACGATCGCGGTCCTGTCGAGCGTGAGCGCCTTTTCCAGGCCCCGATAACCGCCGTGCGCGCGATAGTCTTCAAGCGAGCGCGGATCGACGATGCCGCAGCGCGCGAAGGTCAGGCGGGTCTGCTTCTTCAGGAACGGAATCTCTTCCGGCCTGCCGAGCCGCAGCGGGTGATCGCCGCCATGGGCGGCCGCCTCGAGCACCGCTTCCGCGTCGGCGGCTTCGACCGGGCCGTAGGCGATGCGGCCCTCCGCCGTCGCGACTTCGACCATCGGCTCGAGCCAGTGCAGTCCGCGCGAGCCGTTGCGCACAATCTCCACCGCCATTTTGCGCCGCCCGGCGGCGGCCTCGATGGCGAGGGCGACTTCGTCGGCGCCGACCGCGACCGCGGCGGCGTCCCCGGGGACGTAAATGCGCAGGCCGCTCATCGGTCGGCCTCCGTCAGCAGCTTGTCGAGCTTGCGCTCATCGAGGCGCGCCACGACCTTGCCGTCGAACATGGCCGCCGGCGAGACCGAGCAAAGCCCGAGACAATAAACCGGCTCCAGCGTCACTCCGTTTTCGGCGGCAGTATGGCCGAATTCGACACGAAGACGCGCCTCCGCCTGGGCGGCGAGCGCATCGCTTCCGCGCGCCTGGCAGGACTCCGCCCGGCAGAGCTTCAGGACATGGCGGCCGGCCGGCTGCTGGCGGAAGTCGTGATAGAAGGTCACGACGCCGTGCACCTCGGCGCGGGATATATTGAGCGCATTGGCGATCAGCAGCTCGGCTTCGCGATGGATGTAGCCGAACTCCTCCTGCAAGGCATGCAGGATCGGCAGCAGCGCACCTGGCACGCCCGCTCTATCGGCAATGATGGCGCGCGCGGTCTCGGCATCCCAAGGCACGTGTGCGGGCACAGCTTTTCTCCTGCCTTCGGGCGTTTTTAATATGTTGATTTTGACATATGTTACCAAAGGCCTTTGTTTGTAATAGGGATAGAATTCTTCCAGTTTCAATATGTTCTAAATTTCATATGAGCTTCCGTGACCCGCATGGCCCCGATCAGGTCCGAGGCAGCCAGGGACATCAACGGAAAGCCAATCCCGGCAGGCGGGAATACCTCCCGGCGGGCGCCGGCAAGCTGCCGGGCGCCGGCAGGCTACCGGACAGCGACAGCTACCGGACAGCGACAAGCTACCGCACAACTCCGGAAACGTTCCCGCCCGCGCCGCGGCATGGTGGGCTGCCGCCCCGCGAGCCTTCATTCCCGGTCCGGCCCGGATCGTCCGGCGCCTCGCCCGACGCCAGCCTGCCCGTTTCGGCGCGCATCCGGCGGCGCCGATCGACCCAGCTCATGACCGGCGTCGATGTCACGCCGTGCAGGAGGATCGACGTAAGCACCACGAACGAGGACATCGCCCACAACCGCGGCGCCTGCGCGAAATCGGCGCGGTTCATGGCATAGGCCATGTAATAGAACGTTCCCAGGCCGCGGATGCCGAAGAACGCGATCAGTCCGCGCGCGGCCCAGGGCAAGGCGCTGCCGACAAGCGCGAGCGCCCCGGTCGCCGGGCGGATGACCAGCAGCATGACGGCACCGGCGACCGCGTCCTCCCAGCGCAGGGCGGCGAAGGCACCGGCGGCGATGGCCGCGCCGAAGCCGACGAGCACGAGCATCATCAACACGCGCTCGATCTGCTCGGAGAACTCCGCCATCGCCGAATGGAAGTCGTGGCCCCGATCGGTGGCGCGCAGCGTCATCGCGGCAATGAACACGGCAATGAAACCGTAGCCATGGGCGAACTCGGCCGCGCCGTAGGAGATCAAGGTGACGCCGACAGCCACCAGGCCGTCGCCCGTCTTCGACAGCTTGAGCCGCGGCAGCCTGAACGTCAGCCAGCCGAACGCACGGCCGGCGATGTAACCGACCAGTCCGCCGCAGCCGATCTTCCAGATCACGTCGATCAATAACCAGTTCTGCCATATGTCGCTGAAGGAGGCCGAGGTCAGCGCGACGGCAAGGATGACGACCGGAAACGCCAGGCCGTCGTTGAGCCCGGCTTCCGACGTCAGGCTGAAGCGGATCTCGCCGCCTTCCTCCTCCCCGGGCGGACCGACCTGCACATCGGCGGCGAGGACCGGATCGGTCGGGGCAAGCGCGGCGGCCAGGAGAAGGGCCGAGGCCATGGGAAGGCCGGGGACCAGCCGGCACAGGACCGCCATCGCACCGATCGTGAGCGGCATCGCGATGGCGAGCAGACGAAACGTGACGTGCCACCGAGACCAGGAGAACGGCCGCTCGATGCGGAGCCCCACTCCCATGAGGGCGATGAGGACCACGAATTCGGAGACGTGCTCCAGCACGCGATTCTCGAAGAGCGCGCCCGCGGAGCGGCCGATCTCGAACGACTTCGAGAGCAGAAATCCGAGCGCGACCCCGACGATCGGCAAGGAAAGCGGAAGCCGGCGCACGACGAGCGGCAGCCAGGCCGTCAGCAAGATCAGGGCGCCCAGCGCGATCGAGACAATCGCGGAAGCGTTCAGCAGATCCACCAGCATGCTCCCTTCAAAACCGCCTTCTCAAACCTGCCTGCCCGACCGGGGAGCAGACACTTCTTTGTCGTTCGCGCCGGCGGACGGGCCGAAGCGCGCCTGCACCGCGGCTTCCGCGCCTAGCCGTCGAGCGCATGGCGACGCCAGGGAACGCTGACCACGGAGCGCTGCCGGCCGCCTGCTGAAACAGTTGCGAAGGCAGGTGCCGCGCGTGATTGGCGTGCAGCAGGTATCGATACCAGCGCTGCTTGACGATCTCCGGAATGAGAACGGCGAAGCGAATGCGCAAAATACATTGCGTTCCTCCTAAAGATTTTAATTTGAACTAGGCGGTCCCACGTATGGCGCATTCATATCGATTAGATTCAAAATGGCTTTGACCTTCAGGAAAATATGCCAATTTCGTTTCTGAGTAGAGCCTCATTCAGAAGATGAAGACGCACACGTGACCCGGTCTCATCCCCAGGCAGCACTCGCTATGGATTGCCCCGCAAATACGCAGGAGCGGACTGTCGATAATGCGGAAGCCTAGGATGGACGGAATCCGTCTGTTGACCGCGACATAAGCCCTTATCCGAGCAACAGCGCCACGCGACATCGGACTGAATCCAGAAACTTAAATCGACCAGACCTCCGCATCTGCAGCGCAGCGACTTCACTGTCGAAGTCAGTGATCTCGTCGATGAATCGAAAAATGCTGTTACAGAGGAAGACCGTTGAGAATCGGGTCTCTCAAGGATCAGGATCGCATCTACCGTGCAGCCTGACCGAGGCTGCTTCCCAGAGCGAATGAAGCTACAAAGCTGGGGGACAGCATAAGTGATTCAGATGCGATCTAGCCCACCTCACATCGGGGTTGAACATGCCGTCGATGGCGGGATCGAAATGCTGGACGGCGCGGCGAAAGATTACCGAACACAAAAAGGGACGAAAGCGCCCCTAAAATCGACAGCTGGCTTTTAGGGATCATTTTCGGCCCGTAAGTATTTGAAAATACGAAGCCGACTGAGGTGATGGTGCCCAGGGGCGGAATCGAACCACCGACACTGCGATTTTCAGTCGCATGCTCTACCAACTGAGCTACCTGGGCGCCCGTGCTCCCGCAAGCGCGTTGCGGGCGAGCGCCGCCTTATAGAGTCTCGCCCGCGCCGTGTCCAGCAACGCGGGCCTCCGCTAAGCGCCTTTTGCGCAACGGCTATTCCCGCCCGCCGGCGGCGCCGGAATCGGAACTCCGGTCGTCGTCGTCCTCGGTGGCGGGAATGGCATAGACCCCGCTCATCCAGCGGTGCAGATCGATGTCCGCGCAGCGCCGCGAGCAGAACGGCTTGAATTCCTTCACCTGCGGCTTGCCGCAGATCGTGCACACGGGTTAGGACGGCGTTTTGGACATGCCGCTGAGATGGCACCGCCGGCCGGGCCGCGCAAGCCGGCGCGGGAGCCCGTGCCCGCCGCGCTTCGTGCGGTGACGCTTCGTGCGGTGGCGCTTCGTTCCGTCGCGCTTCGCGCCGGTCCCGCCACGCGCCGAGGGCCGCGGCATCCATTCCGTTAACGCCGGCAAGCTGGCGGCGCCCCCGGCCCCGACGAGAATCGAACCGGCCCTCAGCCTTTCGCTCCGTCGCGCTTTCTCCCCGCGCATCGGCCGCCACGGAAGCCGGCAAGGCGGTCCCCGCCTCGCCCCGAGCGCGCTACACCGCGTTGAGCCAGCCGAAATGCACCGGATAGCCCTCGCCGGCGAGCATGGCCGCGGTCTCGTAGAGCGGCAGGCCGACGACATTGCTGTAGGAGCCGACCATCTTCACGATGAACGTGCCGGCGAGGCCCTGCGCCGCGTAGCCGCCCGCCTTGCCGCGCCATTCGCCCGAGGCAAGATAGGCTTCGATGTCCTGCTCGGAAAGCCGCTTGAAGCGCACCTTGGTCTCGACGAGGCGCTGGCGGAAGCCCTCGCGCGGCGTCACCAGGCAGATGCCGGTGAAGACGCGGTGGTTGCGGCCGGACAGGAGCCGCAGGCATTGCGCCGCCTCGTCGAGCAGCTCCGCCTTCGGCAGGATGCGCCGCCCCACGGCGACGACCGTGTCCGCCGCCAGCACGAAAGCGCCCTTGAGGTCCTCGTCGCTGCGCACGGCGTTGAGCGCCGCTTCCGCCTTGGCGCGCGCGAGCCGTGTCGCGCAGGAACGCGGCAGCTCGCCGCGCTTGGGCGTCTCGTTGACGTCCGCCGGCAGCAGGAGGTCCGGCTCGATGCCCGCCTGGTTGATGAGCGACAGCCGCCGGGGCGATCCCGATGCAAGGACGAGTTTGGGGCGGCCGATCATGGGTTCCCGCGAGGGTTGCGATGCGCGCGGAAGCTAGCGGAATCCTGCGGCGATCTCAACCGCTTGGGGCATGAGCCCAAAAGCGCGCGGCGGCTCGCGCAGGCGCGCCTGCCCGTTCGGAAAGCGCCATGGCCGACCGGATCGATGCCGTTGAATGAAACCTAGCGCGCGCGGCTCGGCGCGTCATGCTGCGGAGCCTCTGCGTCCGCCGGCGGGTCGAAGCGGGCCGCGATGCGCGCCTGCAACTGGTCGCGGACCTCGCGATAGGCATTGAGCCGCTGGTCGCGGCTGCCCTCGGCGTCGGTCGGGTCCGGCGTCGGCCAGTATTCGATCTCGGCGGCGATCCGGCGCGTCAGGTCGATCGCCTTGTGATGCGCTTCCGGCGACAGCGTCACGATGAGGTCGAAGTTAAGTCCCTCCCAGTCGTCGAGCTCCTCGAACGTCATCGGCTTGTGGCGGGAAATGTCCAGCCCCGCTTCTTCCATGACGGCGACGGCGAACGGATCGAGCTCGCCCTTGCGCACGCCGGCGGAGGCGACATAGACGCCCGGCCCGACGCGCCGCCGGAACAGGCCGGCCGCCATCGGCGAACGCACCGAATTCAATCCGCACGCGAACAGCACGGCCTGCGGGCGCAGGAGGGCGGGCATCGCGTCAGCCCTTCCAGTGCAGCACGCAGATCAGCGTGAACAGCCGCCGCGCGGTGTCCGCGTCCATGCGCACTTTCCCCTTGAGCCGCTCCATCACGACCTCGGAGCCCTCGTTGTGGGTCGCGCGCCGCCCCATGTCGATCGCCTCGATCTGGTTCGGGCTCGCCGAGCGGATCGCCTGGTAATAGCTGTCGCAGATCAGGAAGTAGTCCTTGATGATCCGGCGCAGCGGCGACAGCGAAAGGTGGTGCGCGACGACCGGCTCGTCCCGCGCGGTGCGGATGTCGAGCAGCAGCCGCTTGTCGGCAATGGAAAGTCCCAGCGCGAATTCGCCGTCGTCGTAGCCCTTCGGCAGGAAGAAGTTCTCTTCCAGGAGGTCGTAGATCGCAACCTCCCGCTCGTGCTCGACATCCGGGTTGGAGCGCCCGATGGACGCTTCGTCGAGCGTCACCCTGACGAGGTGGCGCGATCTTTTCTCTGCGCCACCCTTCGCCATCAGCGGTTGAGCCGGATGGAGACGGATCGCGCATGGGCGTGAAGCCCCTCGGCTTCGCCGAGCGCGACGGCCGCAGGCCCGAGCGCGGCGAGCTGATCGGGGCCGCACTTGAGGATCGAGGTGCGCTTCATGAAATCGTAGACGCCGAGGCCGGACGAGAACCGCGCCGAGCGCGCCGTCGGCAGCACATGGTTCGACCCGGCGACATAGTCGCCGATCGCTTCCGGCGTATGCCCGCCGATGAAGATCGCGCCGGTGTTGCGGACCTTCTCCGCCAGCGCGTCGGCGTCTGCGGCGACGATCTCGAGATGCTCCGGCGCGATCGCATCGACGAGCGCAAGCGCGTCCTCGATCCTGCGCACCAGGATGACGGTGCCGAAATCGCGCCACGACGCGCCGGCGACCGCCGCGCGCGGCAGCGTCTGCAACTGGGATTCGACGGCGGCGACAACCTCGTCGGCCAGGTCCGCGCTGTCGGTGATGAGGATCGACTGCGCCGCCACGTCGTGCTCGGCCTGCGCCAGCAGGTCGGCGGCGATCCAGCTCGCGTTGGCGGTGTCGTCCGCGAGCACCAGGACCTCCGAAGGCCCCGCGATCATGTCGATGCCGACCTTGCCGAAAACCAGCCGCTTCGCCGCCGCCACGTAGGCGTTGCCCGGCCCGACGATCTTGTCCACGGGGCGGATGCTCTGCGTGCCGTAGGCGAGCGCGGCCACCGCCTGCGCGCCGCCGATGCGATAGACCTCGTCCACGCCGGCGAGGTGCGCGGCGGCGAGCACCAGCGGATTGAGCCTGCCGTCCGGCGCGGGCACCACCATGACCAGCCGCGGAACGCCGGCGACCTTCGCCGGCACGGCGTTCATCAGCACCGAGGACGGATAGGCGGCGGTGCCGCCCGGCACATAAAGTCCCGCCGCGGAGATCGCCGTCCACCGATAGCCGAGCTCGACGCCGAGCGCGTCGGTGAAGCGCTCGTCCTTCGGCAGCTGGCGGCGGTGATAGGCCTCGATGCGCTCGCGCGCGAGCTTCAGCGCGGCGACGGCGCGCGGCTCGCACTGCTCCGCCGCGGCGGCGAGTTCGTCCGGCGAGACGCGCAGCCCCGCCGGGTCGGTGTCGAGACGGTCGAACCGGCGGGTGAGCTCGATCAGCGCCGCGTCGCCGCGTGTGGCCACGTCGGCGATGATGTCGCGCACGGCCGCCTCGACGTCCTGCGCGCTCTCGCGCTTGGCGCCGAGGAAAGCTTTGAATTTCGTATCGAAATCCGGGCTACGCGTATCGAGGCGGGCGGGCATGGGGCGGTCCTGTTGTCCCCGGTCAATGGCGCGCGGGGACCGGCACGTCAACCCCGGGATCGCCGGCACAGGCACCCGGGAACCCTTGATTTGCCGCGAAAAAACCCTGCGGGGAAAGGCCGGTGGCGGCGGCCCTCAGGCCGGCAGCGCCCCCTCGCCGGACACCTCGAGATGGTCCGGGCAGCGGGTCGCGGTCCATTCCGGTCCGAGATCGACCAGTTCGGCCTCGATGCACTCGACATCGAGCCGCAGCGCCGCGCCGCCGGAAAACGCAAGGATGACGCTGCCGCTCGGCGGCTCGGCTTCCTCGAAATCGGCCGCCAGCAGGTTGAGCACCGCGTTCGTGTCCTTCGGCTCGATCCCGCGCGCCTTGAACGCCTGCACCCGCTCGAAGCGCAGCGCCGCGCGGCGCCGGCGGCAGGTCGGGGTCGAAGTGCACTTGGCGCCGACCCAGTCGAACCGGTTCAGCGCGATCACCAGCCGCTGTTCGGCGGGAAGCCAGATGATGTCGCTGACGCGCACCACCGCGTCCTGAAGATGCGCCGACAGCACGGCCAGATCCTCGGCGTCCAGCGCAACGAGCTTGAGCAAATCCATGTTCCATTCCCCGGTCGGGAAGCGCCTGACGCGGTACGTGGGGGCGGCGTAAAGTTTGCGCAAGTCCCTCGCCGGCCGCAAGCACGGAGGCCGCGCCGGGCCGGACGGACCGGATTGAATGCCGCTGAATCAGGCTTGGGCCGGCCGGCGCTCGACGAAAACGGCGCCCTGCACGGAATAGACGAGTTCGCCGTGCTGGTTGGTGCCGGAGGTCCGGGTCACCATCAACCCCCAGCCCGGCCGCTTCGACGCGCGCAGCTCGACGATCTCGGTGGCATAGGAAATCGTATCGCCGACGAACACCGGCTTGGGCCACTTGAGATCGCGCACGCCCGGCGAGGGGCCGGTCCTGACGACCTCGGTCCGCGCGTTGGCGTTCTCCCGCCGCGTGCCGTCGACGGTGAGCCGCATGCCGACCGCCGCGGTATGCCAGCCGGAAGCCACCAGCCTGCCGAAGTGCGATCTCGCCGCCGCCGCCTCGTCGACATGGAAAGACTGCGGATCGTACTTGCGCGCGAACGCCTTGATCTCCTCGGCCTCGAAGGTGTGGCTGCCGAGTTCGATGCGGGTGCCGACGACGATGTCCTCGAAATATCTCATCGCGCCCTCACCCCTGCGCCGCGCGCGGCTGGCGGCGGGCGAACATCAGGTTCGTGATCGACGACATCGCGCAATCGCCGGACGTGTCGAGCACTTCGAATCGCGTGCGCACGAAACCGAAATCCAGCCGGCTCGCCGGCTCGCGCTTCTCCAGCACGGTCGCCCGCACCCGCAGCCGCTCGCCGGGCCGCACCGGCTTGAGCCAGCGGATCTCCTCGACGCCGGGCGCGCCCATCGACGAGGAATTGAGGAGATAGCCGTCGGCGACGATCTTCATCATCATGCAGCAGGTATGCCATCCCGACGCGCACAGGCCGCCGACCAGCGTCCGCTTCGCCGCTTCCTCGTCGAGATGCATCGGCTGCGGATCGAATTCGCGAGCGAATTCCTTGATTTCCTCCGCCGTCACCAGCTTGTCGCCGTATTCGGCGACGTGCCCAACTTCGAAGTCCTCGAAATAAAGCTTGGACAAGGCCATCCCTTCGGCATCCCTGCGCGCGCAGCCATGCCTAAAACCCCGCGCCGCGGGCGTCAATCGCGCCGCGTTGACCCGGAGCGGGCGGAAAGGCACTGTGGCCGCGAGCCTTCGTTGCGAGACCGCGAAAGGGAGACCGCGATGTTCGATGTCCGCGATCTGCTGCAGTGGGAGCGTTTCATCAGCCCCGCGATCATCCGCACCTTCTATACGGTCGTGGTCATCCTGCTGGTGGTCGCCGGTTTGGGCGGCATCGGCTCGGCGGCGCAACTGGTGCAGCTCAGCCCGCTCGCCGGGATCGTGATGGGGCTCGTCAGCGTGCTCGGCGCCTTCGCCGGCATCCTCGCGGTGCGGATCGCCTGCGAGTTCGTCCTCGTCACGTTCCGCATCAACGACCATCTCGGCGCCATGCGTCACCGGATCGATATGTAAGCCGCGCCGCGGAATCCGACTAAAAAATAATCGAATAAATCGGACCGCTCTCAACTTCGCCCGTCGCGGCGGGCTCGTCGTATGGCCGTGATATCCGACCGCGCTCGCAGACATGCCTGGCCGTTCCGACGGATGAAGCCGCTCCCGGATTTCGCTGCGCTCATCCGGGCTACGGCGCAGCGGACTTGTGCCGGCGATCCCGCTTGGGAGGGCAAGGCGCCTGCCTGATCGAGATGGCCACGCCCGGCCGTGACGGAGAAAGAGCGTTTCCGTCGGGCTCTCAGGTATTGAAGCGGAAGTGCATCACGTCGCCGTCGGCGACGACGTAGTCCTTGCCTTCGAGCCGGAAGCGGCCGGCCTCGCGCGCGCCGGCCTCGCCGCCGAACTTCAGGTAGTCGTCGCAGGCGATGGTCTCGGCGCGGATGAAGCCGTGCTCGAAATCGGTGTGGATGACGCCGGCCGCCTGCGGCGCGCGCGTGCCCTTGGTGATCGTCCAGGCGCGCGCCTCCTTCGGCCCGACCGTGAAATACGTGACGAGGTTGAGCAGCCGGTAGCCCTCGCCGATCAGCCGGTTGAGGCCCGGCTCCTGCAATCCGACCGCTTCGAGATAGTCCGCGCGCTCCTCGGGCGGCAGCACCGCGATCTCGGATTCGATCTTCGCCGAAATGACGACGCAGCCGGCGCCTTCCTGCTTCGCGCGCTCCGCCACCCTGGCCGAGTAGGCGTTGCCTTCCGCCGCCGCCGCTTCCTCGACGTTGCAGACGTAGAGCACCGGCTTGGAAGACAAGAGGCCGAGCGAGCGGAACAGCTTCTCCTCCTCCGCCCGGCGCTCGACGAGCCGCGCCGGCTTGCCCGCGCGCAGCAGCACCAGCGTGCGGTTGACGAGGTCGAGCGTCTCCTTCGCCTCCTTGTCGCCGCCCTTGGCCTTCTTCTCCAGCG
>Ga0182744_1004290_pt1 | contig 10759 bp, 18 predicted proteins | sample eDN3rd30CKraftMG_FD_128525 | JGI IMG/M metagenome (GOLD analysis project Ga0182744, IMG submission 128525) | Enriched Miracle-Growth compost microbial communities from Emeryville, California, USA - eDNA 3rd pass 30_C Kraft MG (version 2) (version 2) ... | reverse complement strand
GGCGAGGGCGCCAACAACATCAACAGCCTGACGTTCGACTATTCCGGCCGCAAGAAAGTGGCGGATGAGTTGCAGGCCGAGGCGGTGCGCAACGCCCAGGCCACAGCGCAGCGTCTGGTGGCGGCCGCCGGCAGCAAGCTTGGCCAATTGCAGATGATCAGCGCCGGCCAGATTCCCATGCCGCGCCCCTATGGCGCCATGAAGATGATGCGGGCTGAGGCCGCGCCGGCGGCTGCTCCCGTGGAGGCCGGCGAGATGACCATCACCTCGTCTGTTCAGGCCACGTGGACCATTGAATAAGCCTGGACCGATGCAAGGCTGGACCCTGGCGAGACTGGCCCCTGGTGAGACTGGACCTGCAATGAACGGGACTGCCGAATGAGCGACGTCGCCCCGCAATCCCTGCCGCCCGCCGCGCCGAAACCGTTGCGGATGGTGCTCGTGGTCGCCTGCGCCCTGCTGGACGCCGATGGCCGCGTGCTGATCGCCAAACGTCCGGAAGGCAAGGCGCTGGCCGGCTTATGGGAGTTTCCCGGCGGCAAGCTGGAGGCGGGGGAGCGCCCGGAGGCTGCGCTGATCCGGGAGTTGCACGAGGAACTGGGCATTGCGGTGAAGGAGGCCTGTCTGGCGCCGTTGACCTTCGCCAGCCACGCTTATGACGACTTCCACCTGCTGATGCCGCTCTATGTCTGCCGCCGCTGGGACGGGTTCGTGAGCGCGCGGGAAGGGCAGGAGCTCAAGTGGGTCGCGCCGGCCCGCCTGCGCGACTACCCGATGCCGCCCGCCGATGAACCGCTGATACCGCATCTCATCGCGCTCCAGGCCTGAGGCAGGGGCCAACGCGAGCGGAGGCTGATAAACGGCCATGCCTGAAGCGCGCCGGTCTGGAACCGGCGCGCTTTTTTTGTTGCGCCCGCCGTGTTGCCAGCCGGCGTCCGTCAATCTGACGCCGACGCCAGTAGCGTCGCGAATTTGCCGCGCTCGGCCTCTGGCAATGGCGTCGGACGCCGCGTCGTCCGGTCGACATAGACGTGCACGCAGACGCCAAGCGCCGACGCCAGCGTCTCGCCCTGACGGAAAATTCCAACCTCGAACGTCACCGATGACCTGCCCAGGGCGGCGACGCGCAATCCCGCCTCCAGCCTGTCGGGAAACGCCACGCTGTCAAAAAACAGGCAGCGGGTTTCCACCACGAGGCCGATGAGGCCATGGGCGCCGTGCAAATCGACAATGCCATTGCCGATCAGCCAGTCATTGATGGCGGTGTCGACATAGTGCCCGTAGACGGAATTGTTGACGTGCCCATAGACGTCATTGTCCAGCCAGCGGGTCTGAATCGGCGTGAAGTGCTGGAAGGCGGCGCGCCCGGGGCGCGCCGGCCGCCTGACGGCAGGCTGCTCGGCCATGAAAACCCTTTCCTGAGCAAAGGCGTATGACAGGCGCGCGCGTCGCGCGGAGCCAGCGCCTGTTCTCTCCCGGGGCATCGTCGCACAGCTGCGGGAAATGCACAGGGCAGGGCGGAAAAACCGGCTTCCTGTGGATAGTCGCGCCATTCGGCGGGAAGCGGGATTTGTCCATTGACACCCACGCGGGCGGGGCCTAAACGAACGCTCACCGGACGACGAGAGCGCCAGCCGCTCCCGGAAGTCGGGCCCAGGTGGCGGAATTGGTAGACGCGCTGGCTTCAGGTGCCAGTGGACGCAAGTTCGTGAAGGTTCGAGTCCTTTCCTGGGCACCATTTGAATTGGCGCTAAGTTATTGATATATAAGCGCTTATTAAGATGAGTTGACCAGTCTCCCAGTGCATTGTAATGATTGAGGCCTTACTGTTGGCCTTACAATGCTCCGGAGACGCCATGCCGCCGCGCCCGCTCGCAGCGCGCCCCAACAAGCGCAAGGGCTATTGGTATCTCATCCGGCGCGTACCGGCAGAATACGCACATCTCGATAATCGCAGCCTCATACAGCTCAGTACCGGCATCAGGGTGACTGATGATCCGCGCGGCATTCGCGCGGCGCGGGAAGTGCATCGGCTCGATGAAGCCCTGCACACGTATTGGCGTGATTTGTCCTCTGGCAAGGTCAGCGATGCTCTGGAAAGGTTTGATCGCGCTGTCGCCGATGCGCGGCGATATGGCTTCGCCTATGCCCCCGCCTCCGGCGCCCCCATTTCACTCGACATTGAGGACATGCTCCGGCGTTTTGAGTTTCTCGCCGCCAGCAAGCGGGCTGACGTCAGCCGGACAGTCACGGCCGTGTTGGGCGGGGCTGAGCCGCCGGGGCTGCGCCTCAGCGATCTGCTGACCGAATACAAACGCATCATCGCCGTTGACCTCGCAGGCAAATCAGCAGCGCAAATGGACCGCTGGGAGATCAACAGGCAGACGGCGCTGGACAATTTTATCGTCGGCACGGGCGGGGATCGCCAGCTGGCCGACCTGACGGCGGACCATATCGCCACGTACCGGGATGCGCTGCGCACGCGCGTCGCCAGCGGGGAGATCAGCGCCGATACGGCCAACAAGGCCATCGGCCGCGTCGCGGCGATGTTCCGGGCGACCGTCGATGATCGCCGGCTGGGCCTGCCAGATGTGTTCGCCAGGATGCGGGTGGCTGCCGCCCGGTACAACAAGCGGCCGGCTTACACGCCAGATTTCATCCAGGACAGGTTGCTGGCGACGGGCGCGCTCGACACCCTCAATGAGCAGGCAAGGCGCATCCTCTATCTGATGGTGGAAACAGGACTGCGGCCATCAGAGGCCTGCGGGCTCAAGCGCGATCATATCCATTTGTCAGGCCCCGTCCCCTATATCGAGGTCAAGCCTGACGGCCGGGAGATCAAAACCCTATCGTCAGCGCGCAAGATCCCGCTGGTTGGCGTCTCGTTGATGGCCATGCAGGAGCAGCCGGACGGATTCCCGCGCTATTGGGACAAGGGCAACTCCATGTCGGCGGCGGTCAACAAGACGCTGGACACGCTCAAGCTGCGCCCGGACGGGACAAGCCTCTATTCGCTGCGGCATGCTTTTGAGGACCGGCTGATGGCGGCGGCCGCGCCGGAGAACGTCATCGCCGACTTTATGGGGCACGAGCGGGCCAGGCCGCGCTATGGCGACGGCCTGTCACTTGAGGGCAAGCGGGACTGGCTCGTGGGAATCGCATTGACGCCGCCGGCGCGGGTGTAGCGGTCGAGGATTGCCTGCGCCCGGGCCATGGGATCGACCTTTCGCGCCTCGGCCAGCTCCGCCTCAAGGCGGTCGATGTAGCCCGCATATTTTTCGCCGTGGCGCGTGACGATATAGGCCGCCAGCACCAGGGCGCGCTCGATGCGCTGTACCTTTGAGAGGGGCGGTTGGCTTGCCATGGTTCACGCCCTTATCGGCGCCGGTGAGCGCTTTGCTTCAGCCCGGTCCAGCGACACGCCAGCCTCGCTGCACATGATTCCGGCTATCTCGAATTTATGATCCGGCATGTTGGTTCGGCCGTCGCCGTAGATGATGTGGGCCACGCCGGCGTTGATCATCAGGGCCGCGCACTGGCAGCATGGTTTGTGGGTGACATAGACCGTCGCTCCATCCAGCGAGACGCCGTGTCTGGCCGCCTTCGCCACGACGTTGGCCTCGGCATGCAGCGTCCAGTCGTATTTTGCGTCCGGGACCATGCGGCATGGGTCATCATCCACGCCGGCCGGAATGCCGTTGTAGCCGTCCATGAGGCGGTGACGCCCCTTGACGGCGACGGCCCCGACCTTCGTGCGCGGGTCCTTTGACCACGTAGCGATGTTGTTGGCCTCGCCCATCCATCTGGCGTTCCAGGTCATGGGCTCACCTTGTCGACGTCATAAGTGGGCTTGCTCATCGCATAAGCCTCCAGATGATGACGGGGATGGCGATGACGGCGGCGCTCCAGAAGGCGCAGCCGGCGATCACGCCGAGAATTCCGGGGTCTTCGCCCATCACATGCGCCTCGGCATGAGGGTGATGACGTGTTCGGGGTCGTCGGGGCGGGTGATGAGCGCGGGATCCATCCCGGTATCCACGCCCAGCACGATCTCGCCGCTGCCGATCGCATCAAGCGCGGTGCTGATGTAGCCGGATGCGAAGATGATCGAGGTCGCATCGCCGTCGAACTCCGCGTCGACCGTCTCGTTGATCTCGCCATTGGCCCCGGTCGTGGTGACGGTGATCTCGCCCTCCGCCAGCGTCAGCCTGGCGGGGCCGCTCTTGCTGTCGAGCACGGCCGAGGCGCGGGTGACGGCTGAGGCCAGCTCGGCGACATCGAGCCGGGCATGTTTCGGTCGGCTGGACGGCATGGCGCGCTCCCAGTCCGGATATGTGCCGTCGACCAGCTTGCCGATCAGGTCGGCGCTGCCGCTGCGCACCCGGATGGCCGCCGTCGACACATCAAACGACATTTCGCCCGGCGTATCCTTCGCCATGCGGCCGATCTCATCGACCAGCGCCGTGGGGATGATGACGCCGGGCATGTGCTCCATCCCTTCCGGCAGCGGCGCGAATATGCGGCTGAGGCGGTGGCCGTCCGTGGAAACGGCGCACAGCCGGCGCTCGCCATCACGCCCGTGCGGCGTCAGGTACATGCCGCACAGGTAATAGCGGGTTTCTTCGGTCGAGATGGCGAAGCGCGTGGCGTTGACCAGCCGCTCAACGGTTGCGGCGGGCAGGGTGAAGCTGTGGCCATCGGCGCTTTCGGAAAAATCCGGGAAGTCGGCGGCCGGCAGGGTTTGCAGCGTCGAGCGCGAGCGCCCGGCGCGCAGGGTCATGGCCGCGCCGTCGCATTCAATGCCAATCTGCGCGCCGGAGGGCAGGCGGTTCACGATCGTCTCCAGCAGCGGCAGCGGCACGGTGATTGCGCCCGGCGTGCTGATGTCGGCGTAAATGGCGTTGCTCGCCATCATGGTCAGGTTGGTGGCGGTGACGGTGAGCATTTCCGCCTCGGCCCGCAGCAGCGCGTTGGACAGGATCGGAATGCTGCTGCGCCGGTCGGCGACGCGGGTAATGGATTTGAGCGTCAGCGCGAGCATGTCGCGCTCCACAATCAGCTTCATGCCTCAGCCCTCCTGGCCTCGCGGCGGGCAAGCTCCCTCGCGACAAGGGGGGGCAGGCCGTCGAGGGCCGGGATGGCGCGGGCGATGTAAACCAGCGCCTCATCCAGATTGCCGTAGCGGATTTCGTCGGCCGCCCTGGACAGGTCATCCGCGTCCGGGATGTCCTCAATGTCCACGACGTGGCCACATACATGGCATTCGTGTTCGGCCATGGTCAGCCTCCCATGCCCAGCGCCTGCATGTACAGGTCGAGGATCGCTTCCTCTTCCTGCCGCTCGGCGTGGTCTTTCTTGCGGATGCGCAGAATCTGGCGGACGGCTTTGGCGTCAAAGCCGCGCCCTTTCAGCTCGGCGAACACTTCCTTGATGTCGCCGGCGATGTTGGTTTTCTCTTCGTCCAGCCGCTCCAGGCGCTCGATGAACTGTTTCAGTTCGTCGGCGGCGATGCCGGATTCGGCTTCGTCATGAAGTTTGGCGGTTGTCGGCAGGGTCATGGTCAGCCCCCATCTTTTGCGGCAGACTCGCCAGCGCGCCCGCGCTGAATTTTCATCAGCGTCAAATGGCGGTTTAGGGATGCGTTGGCGCGCCAGAGAGCAACGCTAGTCAGAAACGCGCTTCCAGCAGCGAATAACGCAAGCGCGACGGCAAGCCATTCATAAGTATTCATTGAGTTTCCCCATGAATGATGTGTTCTATCTCTCTGATAAGGTCGATCAGATATAATAAAGTTGTTGCGTTGCTCAGCGTCATGCTGGCGCTGCCAATGACGATTGCCGCTAAAGGGAGCAGGATCATCGTTCAGGCTCCTGCAACGATGGCGCTCCAGAGCGCGATGGCTCCGACAAACAGGCCAAGGGCGGCCAGTTCAGCGGCGGCGCGGCCGATGAAGGCGGTCGCGCGGAGGGCGAGGATGGCGATGATCATGCCGCGTCCCTCCGCGAGCCGGTGGCGGCGACGTCGATTGCGGCGGGCAGGTGGGCGGAGACCTGCGCCTCCGTCCAGCCGCGCTGCAGGAAGTCGCTGCGGGTGATGACGGCGTCGGCGCCGGCCCGGTCCATGGCGGCGCGGGCCTCCTGCGCCATGCGGCGGCGGATTTCAGCCGCGTCAGTCATCAGATGGCGCGGGCGTGGCCAGATGGGGCCGTCGTGGGTGATCGTGCGGTGGGGGATGGTGGTGCGGCGCATGGGCATCTCCGTTCTCAAGGAAAACGAAAGTGCCCTAATTGGGTACTTTAAGCAAGTGCGAAATGGGCACTTAAATTATCGTGCCCGGCCTCTGGTGCGCCAATATCTTGGGCTTGGCGAGGGGCAAGGATCGGCCACGGGGGTGCCGGCTTGTCTTAGGATGAAATTTTTGTTGCGCTTTGTGTGATGGCGTTCATACTTTGTTCTCGTTGTTAGAGGGGGTGTGTATGTCTGGAGTAAAGCCCGATGCGCAGAGCGACGTGGCCCGCGCCCGGTTGGCAATGCAGATTGCCCTACAATTACCGGATGCGCTGACGGAGGCGGTCCAGGTTTTGGATCTTGCAAGAACGCTTACTGAGAAATTCGTCCATCAATCCTCGTTCCGGAGCGATAGCGCTATACGCGCCGGCAAAAGCGTTTCATCGCCCAGATAAATCCAATCAAGCGGAGCGCCGGTTGTCTTGGCGAGGCGGAGCGCAGAATCAATATCAATTCGCGCTTTGCCTTGTTCGTAAGCGCTCCACTGCGTTGAAGATATTCCTGAAATATTAGATATTACTTCTATAGATAGGCCGAGCGCTTCGCGCGTGGCTTTGAGACGCCGGCCAATATCGGCAGCAGATGCCTCCCTTATAGCAACTGGGGGCCCGGGTCGTGGTTCTTGCGACTCTGCGGCCTGCGCCGGCACGTCGTCGATTATATCGGAATTTGGCACGTCCAACGCCTTGGCGGCGCGTTCAATCCAGCCCTGATGGAGCCGGCGATTGCCAGACTCCAGCTTTATCAGCTGGTTTTTTGTTGTTCCCATCAGGGCCGCCAGCTGGGGCTGGGTCAGCCCGCGCTCTAAGCGAAGCCGCTTAATGTGATTTGCCATGCGGTTGACGTTACCCAATTTGGGCAACGTGCCTAGTTTCCAATTTGGGTGCATGAGGCTTGACGAAAAGTGCCCTATATGGGCACTGTCTGGGCATGGACCTTTCAACCTATCTGTCATCGGCCCGCCTCACGTACAGCGCTTTCGCGGCTCGCGTTGGCGTGTCGTCGTTCGCCGTCGGAAAGTGGGCGAGAGGTGAGCGCGTCCCGCGACCAAAGATGTTGCGGCGAATTGCTTTCGAGACAGAGGGTGCTGTCCAGCCTTCTGACTTTTTTCAGGGATCGCTCCCGCCTGCCAGCCATAGGGAGGCTGGCCCATGCGCGTAAATCCATCTGTCATTGACCTTACTTTGAACGCCGGCCCGTCGGCTCCCCCCCTCGCGGGCCTGGCTGCACTGGCCGGAGGCTTCGCCGCCTCCGGCCTTTTTGCCCATCCCCATCCGGTTATCGCGCACTCCACCCCGCCGTGCAGCGGGGATGCGCGCCCGGATTCCCCCGTTTCTCATTCCTGCTGGAGCCCGCCATGGCGCACATGACTGCGACCATCACGTTCCCGCGGCCGGACTGGCTGCACATGTTCGATTTTTCGTCGCTCTCGCCCATGCAGGTGCTCGGCGTTGAGCACCTGGCGGCGCGCGACGGGATTTGCACGGTCGCGTTTTCGCAGGCGGGCGACGGCGGCATCGCCGCGCATGTGCGCCCCAGCGATGAACTGCTCCGCATTGTGCCGGAACTGGCGCATTTCGGCGTGGTCGGGGCGGGGGAGGCGGCATGAGCGCCACCATCCTGACCCCGGACATCATCCGCCATCGCATCAAGGGCGCGACGCGCGATCTGATCCGCCTGTGCGGCGGCATCGAGCGCTGCGCCCAGCTCACCGGCTACAGCGATACGCAGGCCTCGCGCTGGCAGTGCCCCGGCGAAACCGCGACCATTCCGTTGCCGGCGGTTGTGGTGCTGGAGGCGGATTGCGGCCTGCCCACCGTCACGTCCGCCCTGGCGGCGCTGAACGGGCGCACGGTCGCCGCGCCGGAAAGCCCGGGCGACGCCATGCGCCGGTCAATCCTCGCCAATTTCGCCTGCGTCACCGCCAAATCCGCCGCCATGCAGAGCGCCGTTTCCGACGCGCTGGCCGACCGGATCGTGACGCCTGCGGAAGCCGAAATCATCGCCCGCACGATCGGCGACATGATCTCCAGCGGCCAGCGCTTCCATCAGGACATGGCCGTGATCAAGGCGCGCGGCGGCGCTGACCTGACAGAGCAGGAGTAGGGCGATGGCGCGCCTGAAAAAACGCGCCGCCCCGGCGCAGGAAGACGACGTGTGCTGGGTCTGCAAATGGCCGGCCGCCACGCCGCCGGGCGCGTGCGCAAAGGAAAACTGCGGCCTGCGCGACCAGATTCATGCGGCGCGCAACGCCACGCGGGCGCGGCTGGGATTGCCGGCGCTGACGGCGCAGGCCGAATGGCGCAGGGGAGGTCGGCATGGCTGACAGGGCATATGGCGAGGCCGCCGCCGGCGCGCCGAAACCGGCGACCGACCTGTTGCCGCCGGACGTGCTGCTGGCCGTGGCCGGGCTGTTCGCGGCGAGCGCCGCCAAGCACGCCGGCCGTGACATCAACGCGCCGCGCCCGTGGAGCGCTGATTACGCCTCGTTGCAGCGGCATCTGCTGGCCTTCTGGGCCGGGGCGGACGCTGACCCGGAAAGCGGCCAGGCGCAGGCGCTGCACATTGCGGCGCGCGCCCTGATGCTGGCCGCCTCCGTGCTTCGCTACCCGGAGCAGGATGACCGGCCGCGCCTTGCCTGCCCACCGACAGGCCCGCCGGGCGGCTGATCTCCCCCTGAACTGAACCTAACCATCTGATTTGTAACGGGGTCCGCCAAGCGGATTTTTGCCGGCGCTTTTGTGCGTCGAATGGGTATCGCCGTGAGCATCAATGCAATGACCTGGGCCAAGGCGCAGGCCCGCAAGCTGGACGGGCCGGGCATCCGCCTTGTGCTGCTGTTGTTGGCCGACCGGGCCAATGACGATGACCATACCTGCTGGCCGTCGATTGCCCTGCTGGCGGATGAGGCCGGTGTCGATGAGCGGCAGGTCAAGCGCTACATCGCCGGCCTGCGCGAGGCCGGGCTGATCGAGGTTGGCCGGCTGGAAGGCGACCGCCGCCGCAGCTGCTACCGCATGCTGATCGGCGCGGAATCCATGTCTGCGATGAAAGGGGACATGGTGTCACCTATCGCAGAATCGGCGTCAACAAAATCAGATACTTACGATGATCAGGCGCCGGAAATGTCCCCTATTTCCGGCGATGGGGCCGACGACGGGAGAAAGGTGACATCTGCGACAGAAATAGGGGACATGGGTGACAAAAATAGGGGACACCACGCGCGCGGGAGTCTGGAACCCAAAAGAACCCAAAGGGAACCCTCACTCTCCGCGCGGGGCGCGGGCGAGAGAGAGGCTGGCCGGAAAGACGACCGGGAGCATGCCGACGAAACGTTCGCGGATCTGCTGGCCCGGTACGGGGCGACGGCCGACATGCGGATCAGCCAGGCCCGGGAGGCGTGGCGCAGGCTGTCGCGATCTGACCGCCGGGCGGCGCTGGCGGCGGTTGGCGAATACCTCGACAGCCGCAAGGCCGCTGGCCGCACCATGCCGATCGACATCGCCAACTGGATCGCCCGGCGCGTCTGGCTGGACGTGGCCGAGGCCCGGAAGCTGCGCAAGGCCGGTGAGGCCGGCGCATCGGCCAACGGGTTTCTGGCAGGCGAGGGGTCGGAGCAGTGGCGGGCGTGGCTGATCTACTACCGCTGCCGGGGCATGCTCGGCATTCCGGAGCACCTGATCGAGCGCCATGCCGGGGCGCGGATGCTGCGGACCCGCGATGAGTGGCCCGTGGTGGGGCGCGGGCTGGATGCGGACACGAGCCGCTGGGTGCTGGTGGAGCGCGGAACGCAGCAGTTCGGCGCGTGGATGAGCCGGCTGCGCGAGGGGCCGGGCGGCGTGATCAGCGCGCAACCGATGGCGGAGGGCGGCGCGGTGGCGTTGCGGGTGCCGCAGGAGTGGCCGCCCTCGAAAAAGCTCAACGACGACGGCCAGGCGGAGGGCGCGGCATGACGGGCGCGGCGAAGGCGAACAGGCAGGCGAAGCGGCGGGCTGCGGCGAAAGCCCCGGCATGGCGCAGCAAGGTGGTCGAGGGCGAGCGGACGGTGGATGACCCGTACCAGCCGGGCCTGAAGGTCCGGGCGCGGGTCAATCTGGCCGAGCATCCGCTGGAGCTGATGCGGGCGCGCGGCCGGATCGACGACGCGCAATACGAGGCTGGCGTGCGGTTCCGGGCGATTTACGAACGGGCGATGATTGGCGGCGGCGGCGGCATCGATCCGGCGCGCATCAGGGTGGATGGCGGCGCGCCCGGCGACGCCTTCACCGACGATGTGGCCATGGCGCTCAACGATTTGCGCCGCCTCTCGCGCGATCTGGGCATGATCGGATACCGGGTGATGCAGGCGGTGGCCGGGCAGGGCGAGACGATTTCCGATCTGGCTGCGCGGTGGCCGGGGACGGATGCGGAGCGGATAAAGCGTGACTATCTGATGCTCCGCGTTCGCGAGGCTTTGGAGTTTTTGGCTCTTG